>Ga0316204_10002291_pt1 | contig 44294 bp, 32 predicted proteins | sample 6monrhotite_MG_2_FD_205661 | JGI IMG/M metagenome (GOLD analysis project Ga0316204, IMG submission 205661) | Microbial mat bacterial communities from mineral coupon in-situ incubated in ocean water Damariscotta River, Maine, United States -... | ecosystem: Environmental > Aquatic > Marine >... | reverse complement strand
CACTTAACGCTTTACGAAACGGTCGATTAGACATGGGTTTTTATCCTCAGTCTTTGTTTACCGCCTATCATACTGAATATTTTGAGAAAAGTTTACGAATACTTTTTTGATACTGCGCTAAGGCGCCTATGTTTGCTAGACTCTATTCTCTAGCGGGAGGTGCTGATATGTTTGTCACAAGAAGTCGTTTTGGTGTGGGGCAGTTTGATTTTACCGCAAAGCCTCGGGAGTTTTACAATATCTATCTCGGGTTGATTTTTCTCAGTATTGCGATTGGTTTTTTTGCCTTTCTTGTTTTTTTAGGATTTGGTGCGATTGTCTCTTCTTTTGATTCGCCAACGAGTTCTCCTGTGGTGGCGACAATAGGTGCCGTAGTACCTATGTTTATATCATTTGCTATTTACCTATTCTTTTATGTTTTTGTGCAGGTAAATATCAGAAATTTAGTTTTTAATAACACTGTCGTCTCCAATACCTACTTAGAAAGTACGCTTCAACTTGGTGAAATGTATCGCCTCTATTTGATGAACACTATTGCCATGGTCTGTTCAATGGGGTTGTTAACACCTTGGGCTATGGTTCGTTTGGCGCGTTATCGTGCAGAACATACCAGCTTAAAATCAACACAAAAATTAGAAAAAATTGATTCACGCAATAGTCGAGATGGTAGTGCGGTTGGTGAGGAAGTTGGTGAAATGTTTGATGTGGGAGTAGGCATATGATTTCAATCACTGGAGAATATTTAAGTGGTGATTCCTCTCATGCTCAGCCGGCTACACTTCTCTATAAAGGTGAGCAGGAATTTTTAATGCTGGTCAAAGATGGGGAGATAAGTAATAGCGTAGATGATTTTAGCGTCTCTACCAGGCTTGGTAATATTCCGCGTTATATGAGTTTTGCCAACGGCAGTAAATTTGTGACAGACGATAATGATGCAATTGATGAGCTATTGCAAAAAATTGGTAAAAAAATAACAGGCAATATGTTGCATAAATTGGAGAGCCACTCACTGTTTGTTGCATTATCTCTTGTGCTGCTGGTTGCTAGTATGATTTACAGCATAACGGTAGTTATTCCTCGTTTTGCAGATGAAACAGCAAAACTTGCTCCGTTTGAAATCTCAACTACAATATCTGAAAATGCTTTGAACGCTTTTGATCAATCTATACTTCAGCCTACAGAGACCCCTGAGAACATACAAAATATGTTACGAAGTGAATTTGAGTTCTTATCCAACCCTTATGGCGAGGAGTTCTCATTTAAATTGCATTTTCGAAAGAGTGAGATAATTGGGGCGAACGCGTTTGCACTTCCTACCGGTGATATTGTTGTTACTGATGCTCTGCTGCAACTGGCACAACATAAGGATGAAATATTAGCGATACTCGCCCATGAAGTTGGCCATGTTGTTCATCGTCATGGTATTCGGCGTCTGTTTGAAGATTCTATGATCGCTGTGCTAATTTTTACGATAACCGGAGACATGGCGCAGATTTCTCAAATTGCAACGACAATGCCTGCGCTAGTTATCAGCCGACAATATTCGCAGAATTTTGAGCGGGAGGCAGATGAATTTGCACACAAAGTGATGTTGGAAAACAATATTGATTTAATGCATTTCTCAAATATTCTTACGCGAATTAATGAAATCTATGAAAAGCATGAAAATGTCCCCACTTTCTTTTCTACACATCCTGAAACTTCTGAACGTGTGGAGATGTTTAAAAATTCAGAGGATATGTAGAATTGATCTGTTATGGTGATGCTAAATTGGGATTACAACTCTACGAATAAATGCTCAGACAAAAAATCGATTAATACGCTCACTTTATGCGATAGGTTTTGTTTGGAAGGATACACAATACTGATTAAAACTGGTGGTACGGCATAGTCTTCAAATAGAAGCTCCAACTTTCCTTGAGAAATATGGGGTTGATATAAAATACTTGGACCATATGCAATACCTTGCCCATTCAGAACGGCATCGACAATCAAATTGCCATCATTGCAAACCAGATTCCCTTTAACCGGTACAGTAATAGATTCCCCATTTTTTTTCTGATATGCCCAGTGTCCACCGGAACTCGCGTATATTAGGCAATTATGTTTAGTGAGCTCTTTTGGATGATCTGGTTTTCCAAACTTTTTTAGATACTGCGGTGATGCCACTGTTTGGTAACAACATTCGGAGAGCCTGCGCGAAATAAGTGTTGAATCTTCTAATCGCCCGATTCTTAACGCAAGGTCAAACCCTTCATCGATTAAGTTTTCAGTCACACCACTTGCAATTATTTCAAGCACAATATTTGGAAACTTTTCTTGAAATTTCTTAAATACTGAACTCAAGCTTGAAATAGCGATACTTTGAGGAATAGCGATTCTTATTCGCCCCCGGGGATTGGTTCGGCTATCGATAATCTCCTCTTGTGCTTTTTTTGCCTCGTCGACAATCAGTTTGCAATGTTTATAAAATTGTTTCCCTTCGTCAGTTAAGCTGAGTTTTCTTGTTGATCGGTGAAGTAAACGTGCTCCCATTTGATTTTCAAGTTGAGAAATTTGTTTACTCACAAACGACTTAGAAAGACCGAGTTGCTCAGCGGCATCTGTAAAACTACCCACTTCCACAACTGCTGCAAAAGACGCCATCAGAGGTAATATCGACATATTCATATCCCACAGGAAACAATGAGTTGATCATTAGCGCGTATATCTTGCTCTTAGTCAACAATATAATAGTTTATCAGAGCAGTGTGACATTTGCTTGATGCTGTTCGATAAATAAACAGATAAATCAAAGGAGTCATAAAATGAAAAAGGAAATGTTTTTAATTCTATTCCTAAGCTTGATGCTTGCTTTCCCACTGATTGGCAATGCGTCCAGCGATAAAAAGATATGGAAAGCAGCTGAAGGCGTTTATAAATATTCCCCAGGAAACGGCTATAGCTCGATGTTTGTCGTTACAGATGATGGCGTTGTAGCAATCGAGCCGGTTAACATCAGTCATGCAAAAGGTTTATTAAGTGCCATTCAAAGTGTCACCGACAAACCTGTTCTCTATTTATTACATAGCCATAACCACTGGGATCATTCTAAAGGTGGGCAAGTGTTTAGAGATGCGGGGGCAACTATTCTCGCTCACGCGGAAGCTTATAAATGGATGGAGGCTAATCCAAACCCTGAACTCGCGCTACCTGATGAAAGTTGGACGGGTAAACAGAAAGACCTAACACTTGGAGGGAAAACCATTGAATTGCACTATGTGGGCATGAGCCATGGACTCGGTATGACTGTCTTTATTTTGCCCGATGAAAAAATTGCATACATCGCGGATATTGTCACACCCAATCGTGTAGGCTTTGCCATACTTCCTGACTTTAACATCAAAGAATGGATTAGAGCATTAACGGAAGTCGAAGAGATGGATTTTAATAAAGCGATTTTTTCGCATTCACATGCCAAAGCACCAATGGGCGGCAAAAAAGATGTCACCAAAACACGTGAGTTTATCCAAGATTTACAAATGGCGATTGTTAACGAGTTTAAAAAAGGCACACCGTTTGGTGCTATTCCAAACACGGTTAAATTGCCTAAGTACAAACATTGGGCGATGTATGAAGAGTGGTTACCGCTAAATGCTTGGCGTGTAATGCTTGAGATGCATATGGGACCATTTCCTTGGCATGTTAGTACTCCCTAAGAGGCTATCTATTCTGGACAGCCTCCTGAGTATAAGTTAGCTCCTAGTTCAAGTGCCGATGAATTTGCAGTAAACCTGGTAAGTGCTATTATTTTTGTACATCTTTTTGCGTAATTCAATTCTAATGACGGAGGCTCGCCAAGAATATTTCCGGGGTGATTAAATTGTGTCTTTGTCGATGGGAATAGTCGTAGGGGATAACAAAGTTTTATGCACTTTAGTATTGGTAACGAAACGAGTATAACAAAACCTTCAATGTGATCTCTTAAGCGCTGCTTTGTGGTGGTTACCACAAAGCAGCAGCGTTAGATCATTCCTATCTTCATTATCGGAAGCGATGGTTATTGAGATGTTTAGGTGGAGAGACATATATACTCTTTATTAGAACAGGTGACCCAGACTAATACCATATCGTACATAATTTGATTTCCAATTTGTTGAGTTGTCACCGTAATCAACGGTTGATGATTGCTGTTTTAAAGAGACACCGATGTTGGTTCTTTCCATTATTTGATAAACAATGCCGCCTTCAATACCGGTGCTAAAGCCTAGACCTCGGTCAGTACCTGTTTGATCAGAGTCGATGGTCGAAAACAATCCACTAATCCCCAACCGCCCATAGACAGCCGTTTTTGGATAAACCACTTGAAATGCGTCAACTCCAATGCCTAGGCCATGCGTTAAATCGCTAAAAGAGCGTTGTTGTGCAAGGTTCGTTGAGTAATCGATTTGAACTAAGCGATAACCTACAAATAAATTGACGTTGGGTGTAAAGCGATAGCCGATAGCAAGATCAATATCATTTCGATTTAAAGTCTCTTCTAATTGCTCGCTACTGCTGTCGTATTCACCGGTCATAAATCCTGCTGAAGCGGTAAGTTCTGGTGTTATGCTTTTTGTGCCACCGAGGCCTAACAATAAAGCACTACTATTACCGTTAATGCCACTATTCCAACTCTCATATTCACTACGAACATCTACCGATGTGTTTGCCAGAACATGGTGAGTCATAATAAATAAAAGTGCAAAACAGAAAGCTTGTGAAAATTTATTCATAAATTAAAACCGAAATGCGGGTAAAAAAGTGGAAGTCTGATTTGTTTTGGCTTCAGTGGTTTGTGCATCTTCATCTTTGCCTAAAGAGGTGAGATTATCACGCCCTGCAAACACTTCTACAAGATTATCCTTTAGAGAGACACGTGCGAAGATAAACTCACCTAACTCATCACCTGCACCGGCAAGTACCCCAGCCTCTGGTGTTTGATCCACATTATTTGCAACGGCTTTAATGATATTAGTAGCGAGTTCTGAGAGAGAAATATATTTTTGTGTATTATTTCTTAACTCATTCACTAAGAAATAGGTGAAAGGTGAGTGACCGGAGTTGCGATAGTTATCATCTACATATTCGTTTCCACCGGCTGCAAATACTTGCACACTGCGTTTGTTGCCAACTTTGGTATAATAGCCTTGTGATAACTCGATTTGGCTTGGGCCACGATTACCACCACGCAATAAGGAGCCACTAAAGCAAGAATCTGAAATTAACAAGGTATGTTTAGTTTTTTCGGCGATAATATTGATCTCATCCCGCACAGTGGAGTTACGGATAAAGGTCGTATCATCATAGTCCTCCCCATCACTGGGAATCCAATAACCTCGTCGCTCATCATCTTCCAAATGGCCGTGGCCAGCATAATAAACCAGAACATTGTCGTTAGGTTCTACGCGATTTGATAGATCTTTAAATGCTCCCAAAATTTCTTTACGCCCAGCATTTTTGAGCAACGTCACATCTTGAAAACCATATTCAGATTGTAATAGCGAAGCTACCGTTTTAGCGTCATTAACTGCGGTATTTAAATTTTTCCATACACCACCTTCTTTGTAGTGATTGTTTCCAATGATGACTGCACGAAAATCACCCATTTGAAATGGTGTATCAGCTGTGACTGATGGTCCTGTCCAATTGAGACCTCGTTTGTCATCCTCTGAAGCAATGGCAAGCTGACTAATTAATGCGGTGATTAGCAGCAAAACGAAGAAATTAGCGGTTGTTTTCAATTGGGAATGGATAGTCATGAGTTTTAAAGAAACAGCCTGATAGTTATTTATTAATGATATTCGATTTTAAAGTGGAATACAATTTAGTCAAATTGATTTTCCAAAGAATGAAGAAGTATGCTTGCTCGCAATTTAGTTGAATTCTACTTAAAACGATTCGAGGGTCGTGGCGCAAATGACAGTTTTCCCTAAACAACTGAGTTAATCTGATTAATAATGAATTAATGGCTAGAAAAATATTGAGAGTAAAACGAATTCTCCTCTTGCTTTGTATAATAGCTATTAATGCCTGCGGTGGCGGAGTTGATGAAGTTGAGGATAGCCACCCGATGCAAAAGTTGTCGCTTAATGCACCTAAGATTACTCTGCAGCTGGGCGAGGGAAATGAACTCATAGTCACCTGGGAAAAACAGCGTGATGCACAGAGTTATACACTTCACCTTTCAACTTCTGAAAATTTTTCCAAAGAGATAACTACCGAATTCACTGTTAACAGCAACTCATATCTTATTAATCCAGAACTTGGTGAACAACAATATTATGTAAGAATTGTTGCGCACTGGAAAGAGATAGAGAGCCAGTTTTCAAATGTGTTAATAGTGAAAGTCATCACCGAAGAAGGTGAAAAGTTTAATCTGGGAGGCATTGTTCAGGGTTTAACGGGAAGCGGTTTAGTCTTATTAAATAAAAATGGCGACCATCTACCCAGCCAGCGAAAATAATAATCGCGAGTAATTTTGAGAGAACTCTGCGGTGAAGAGAGATGTATAAGGCTGGGTAGCTCAAACGATATCAATAAGCACGTGCTAATATTGTCGAGAATATTTTAATGAACAATAAATATCGTGGGTAATAACTGATTACCCGTAGTATTTTTTAAACTGCGGTGCGAAACCAGCTTTTAGTGAATGAAAAATAACCAATTACACCTGTTTGAATATGGCTTTGGTGCATGATTTAGCTTACAATTTGATTGATTTGTCACCTTTAAAATAATCAAAAATTAATGCCAATAAAATGCAAACTATTATTCGTCTAATTACTCTTCTAGGGTTTCTAAATTTAGTTGCGTGTGGTGGTGGAGTCGGTGAAGTAGAAAATAGTCATCCAACTCAACAAGCACCTATTAGTGCGCCAGTCGTTAAGACTGAATATGATGAAGACAATCAGTTAATCATCTCATGGGTAGAACAAAAAGGTGTGCAAAACTACCACATGTTCCTCTCAAAGTCCGAGGGTTTCGGCGTTGACGAAACAGAAGAGATGATTTTGTCGAAACCGCCTTATGTCATTCCTGCAAATAGCACGCAACAAAAGTATTATGTAAAACTCAAATCGTATTGGGCAGGAAATGCGAGTTTTGATTCCAATGTTGTGAGCTTTTTCACACCTCCTGTAAAACCAACAAATTTGTTAGGCACCGTTACCGAAAATAATACGATTGAGTTGAACTGGGATATGTCGGAGGGTGTTGATACTTATGTACTCTATCGAAGTACCCATGAAATATTTGATCATGACAATGCAAGCGTTGTTGCAAATATTAATATGCCGTACGTAGATGCTGAAATAGATGCTGGTGATACTTATTACTACTGGTTAGTCGCTATCGTTAACGAGCAACCGAGCGCATATTCAAGTGTTCGCTTAAAGACCCCCAATAATTTATTTCCGATATTTAATACACCTAAACAATTCAGCGTGAATGAAAACAGTCGGTTTGTTAAGAAGATAAATGCTGAAGATAAAGACGGTGATTCTATCGAGTACTCTATCACGAGTGCCGATGATTCAGGTTTTTTTACTATTGACAGCGAAAACGGGGAACTATTTTTTATTAGTTCACCAGATTTTGAAGCACCAAATGATCACGATCGTGATAATGAATATGAGTTAGCGGTTAGAGCTACGGATGGCAAAGTTAACATAGAGCAAGAAATAAAAGTAACTGTGATAGATGTAGAGGAAGTAATAAATAGGCCAGTTGCTAATGCAGGCGTTGATTTGGATGTGGAGCGTGGTGTAGAAGTCACGTTAGATGGTACAAAAAGTTTTTCTAGAATTGACGATTCGAGTTTGACTTACTTGTGGACAGCGCCAAATGGTATCAATTTATCAGCCTACAACGTAGCGAATCCGACGTTTACTGTTCCACTGGAAGCTGCTGATGAGATTTTAACTTTCACTTTGGAAGTTATGGACATCAACGATGTCACATCAGAAAAAGATACAGTAAGAATCAATGTTACTGAGCCGGTATTAGTGGAATATTCAGTGGGTGGCGTGTTAATCAGATTAAACAGTGGGGGTATTGTTAAACTTAACAATAATAATGACGAAAACTTGATTCTCTTTGAAAATGGGAATTTTACATTTTCAAAAAAAGTCGTTAGTGGAAATGACTTTGTTATTAGTATAACCGAACAACCTGATGGGCAGTTCTGTGATATTAGCGAAAAGCAAAGAGTTGTGACTCAAGAGGTCAAAGATATTGTTGTTCATTGCGCTAACACCTATGTCGTCGGTGGAAGCGTGATGGGAATGGCGCCGGGAGACAGTATTAAAATTCAAGATGGCGCTGATGAAATATTGAATATAATTCAAGACAGTGAGTTCGTTTTTCAGCGCGAGTATGTAAATAGCGAAACGTATCAGATAGAGATAATTGAAACTTCTACAAATCAAACTTGCACTTTAGAAAACGCTGTAGGGTTAGTGGGTGATACAGATGTTAAAAGCGTTTCCATAAACTGTGAATCTTTTTTGTTGGCAGCGACTCCATCTTCCGATTCCGTTACGCTTGGATGGGAAAGTTCGCCTGAGTTAACTTACACGCTCTATTATTCCTCTGATGTAAACTGCAAAATCAATGAGATCAATCTTTGTCAAAATAGTGGTGTTATTGAAGATGTAGCGTCTCCTTATAAGCTCAATGCGCTTACCAATGGGACAGGTTATTATTTTACTGTTCAAGGGGTGGGAACTGATACCTTTGCCGCGGCAAAGACTTGGAGTCGCCCCGACAAGCTTGTGCCAAACGATGTTGTCACCGCAATTGATGTAGACACTGATGGCACAACGTACATAGGAGGGCGATTTGAATCGTTTGGAGTTAAGACCGGCGGTGGGGTTCCTGTTGGAAAATTATCGGCAAAAATTTACAAAGAGTTCCCTATTGTTTCAGGTACCGTGCTAACCAGTGTTTCAGATGGTGCTGGTGGTTTGTATATTGGTGGAGATTTTACCCATGTTGGTAATGTAGAAAGAAGTCATTTGGCGCATATATTGGCTGACGGTACGATAGATTTGGACTGGAATCCAAAAGTAAATGATCGTGTGGATGCGCTTTTGTATTTAAATGATATTTTATACGTTGGTGGGTGGTTTACTGCGATAGACAATCAAGAGCGCGGCAAACTAGCTGCGATTAGCCGTAACGGAGATTTAACGGCTTGGGACCCAAACGCAAATTGGTGGGTTCACGCAATGACAACGCATAATAATATCATTTACATTGGTGGTGAGTTCACTTCGGTAGCGGGTGAAGGTCGGATGAAGTTAGCAGCGATCGATTTAGCGGGGAATCTTTTAGATTGGGACCCTTCTGCTAATATTGCAGTGGAGACGCTTGCTATTTCTGCCGATGGAAGTACGGTTTATGCGGGAGGGAATTTTAATGAAGTCGGAGGGTTTCCTAGAGATGGAGTTGTTGCCATTCAAACCTCTGGGCGTGGGGAAATCTTGGAGTGGAATCCGGCGCTCAGTTTTGGTGTTGAAGCATTAGCAGTGAATACAGGTAAAGTGTACGTTGGGGGATGGAACAATCTAGTTTCAATTGATTCTACGGGAGCGGGTACTTTATTGGAATGGAATCCAAAATTTGATGGTCTAGTGGATACAATCACAATTGACGGTGACATTCTATATGCTGGAGGTTCGTTTGTCTCTGTAAATAGTGTGCCACAAAAGTATGTTGCTGCATTTAATTTGCAGAATGAAACGCTGTTGGATTGGGATCCCAGGATTAACAACTATGTGTATAGCATCGGTATAGAAGATAATTTCTTATATGTTGGCGGTCGATTTACCTCGATTGGGGACTCGATTCCTCGTATTGGACTGGCAGCTATTTATGAAGACGGTAGATTAACGCCTTGGAACCCAAGTGTTAACGGTGAGGTATATAGTATAGCGATTGCTAACGATACCATTTACCTTGGTGGTTTTTTTACACAAATTAGTAACACAGAGCGCAATTACGCTGGTTCGGTAAATAAAGCGGGATCACTTGAGTTGTGGAATCCAAATCTAAATGGGAGCGTTAGAAAAATATTATTTAGCGGTAATACGGTGTATTTGGCAGGTTCGTTTACTTCTGTATATGGAAACCCAAGAGCTGGATTAGCGGCTTTAGATATGATTGGTGGTGGAAACTTGACTGAATGGAAACCCTCGATTATAGGTATGCCAACAACTCTCGCTATCCATGAAAACGTTTTATACGTTGGTGGTATTTTTTTTCAAGTTAATGGCGTTTCACGAAGATACTTAGCAGCGATAGAGACCGAGGGTGTCGGAGTACTGACAGGTTGGAACCCAGCACCCAACAATGCTGTTAATACAATTTATATTGTGGATGATGTCGTTTATGTTGGAGGGCAATTTACGACTATTTCTGGAACGTCAAGACAACGTTTAGCCGCTATTAATAGATTGAATCATAATACAGTCTATAGCTGGAGTCCTGAGTCGGATGGCTATGTAAAAAGTATCGTTGGTTTGGGAGACAGCATTTATATCGCTGGTTCATTCGATAATATAAATAATGAAACAAGAAATCTTCTTGCTGCTGCTAACTTGAATGGCGATTTACAATTTTGGAACCCTGGTTTAGACAAAGCGCCTTCTGGTGTGGAGCATATAAAAATAGTAAATAATAAGGTTTATATTGTTGGCGATTTTCGTACAGTAGAAAATAAATTCAGTCCTTTTTTCGGGGTACTAAATCCTTTTTAATGTGAGTTATTTGCTAGTCGGCAGTAGAATCGGCTTCAGGATTTAACGGAAAGTGGTTTAGTCTTATTAAATAAAAATGGCGACCAGCTACCCATTAATACTAACGGGCCATTTATGTTTACCACCAAATTGGCTGACAACGAAGATTATAATTCCCAACCCACAAAACCCTCTCAAACTTATTCCGATGATATTAACGGCTCTCAATAGCTATTTAAGCTTTTATTCGATAATGTTACTTAAATAAAAAGTGTTCCGGTAATATTATTTAGATTACACTTGTTCATTATTGTTGCAAGTTTGTATCACATATTTAAAAAGGTTTTTTCATTAAAGCATTTCTACTAACGCGCCAATCATTTGATCATAACGATGGTGTACAACTGGAATTTTGGTTTAGTGCCGAATCGGGACCATGTAAGGTTGTTATTAATCGACAGCAAGTGCTGTTCTTTATTCGCGAGAGTGATACGCCTGAAGTGAGTGGTTTGCTATCTCAATTTCCTAGTGTTGAAATTAAGCTGCTTAAACTGAAGAACTTTGAAAATGAGTTAATGTCCGGTGTCTATTTCTATTCTCAGCAACAATTTTTTCAGGCGCGGGAATTGTTGCAGAAAAACGGTATCCCATGTCTTGAGGCAGATATCCGAGCACCTGAGCGATTTCTCACGGAACGATTTTTAACAGGGCCGGTAGCAATTCACAGTAACACATCGGAGCAAAGATATGACTCATCGATTATCTATGTTAATCCAAAAATGACTGCGGATGACTACCAGCCTGATTTAAAGGTGATGTCATTTGATATAGAAACTGACTATTCCAGCAATGAATTATTTTCAATTGCATTTGTTACAAATAATATTAAACGTGTGTTGATGGTTAATAATCAACAACCGAGTATTGATGTAAGAAATTTAATCGAATATGTGGAAGATGAGTCAGAATTATTAAGCCGCTTTCTCATGTGGGTTAAAGAGATTGATCCTGACGTTTTTATTGGCTGGAATGTGATAAATTTTGACTTTCGGTTTTTACAAAAGAAAGCAGATCAACTTAATATTCCGTTAAAAATCGGTCGACAACAATCAAAAGCAGTTTGGCGACAACAGCAAGCAGATCGTGAGCGATATTTTTTATTAATACCGGGTCGTGTGGTGCTGGATGGTATCGATACATTGAAAAGCGCGACCTATTCATTTAAAAGCTTTTCTTTGGAATCGGTTGGTAACGAACTGCTTGGAAGGGGGAAATTGATTCACGGTGGTGATAATCATGATCCTTTATTTAAAGCGAAACAGATCCAACGTCAATTTAGAGAAGATAAAGTTTCATTGGCAAAATATAACTTGGAAGATTGTCAATTAGTGTGGGATATTTTTGAACATACTGATCTTATCAATTTTGCGTTGGAACGTGCACGATTAACCGGGTTAGAAATGGATCGGGTTGGCGGTTCGGTTGCTGCTTTTGATAACCTCTATCTACCGCGTTTACATCGGAAAGGCTATGTGGCACCAAATATTGGTGACTATGAAGGTAGACTCAGCGCCCCTGGTGGTTATGTAATGAATTCTGTGCCGGGCATGCATGATAGTGTGTTGGTATTGGATTATAAAAGCCTATATCCCAGTATTATTCGCACTTTTAAAGTTGATCCTTACGGGCGAATTGCTGCACTCAACCAAGAGAGTGGTGAAACGGTTGAAGGGTATGATGGTGCACGGTTTTCCAAAACTGAGAATATTCTACCGGGCATTATTAAGCAATTATGGCAAGCGCGTGATAAAGCAAAACAAGAGAACAATAAGTCGCTTTCGCAAGCGATAAAAATTATCATGAATTCATTTTATGGTGTGTTGGGTACGCCTGGTTGTCGTATTCACGATTCCCGCTTAACAAGTTCCATTACCAAGCGTGGCCACGATGTCATACTAAAAACGGTCGAATTGATCGAGCAGGCGGGTTATTCTGTTATTTATGGTGATACGGATTCTGTATTTGTTTCGCTTGGAGGGAAATTTGATCATGAGGAGGCCGATGAAGTAGGGCAAACTCTCATTAAGCATATCAATCAGTTTTGGATTGATGAGTTGGGAAAAGTGTATGGAATTGAGTCTTTTCTGGAAATGGAGTATGAAACTCATTTTATCAAGTTCTTTATGCCAACAATTCGAGGGTCAGAAAAGGGCAGCAAAAAGCGTTATGCTGGGATGATGGAGGATATAACAGGCGCTCGTCATATAGTCTTTAAAGGTTTGGAAACGGTTAGAACTGATTGGACACTACTTGCCAGAGATTTTCAACAAAGCTTGTATGATCGTGTATTCAACAATGAAGCTTATAGTGAATATATCAAGACAACAGTGGCTGATTTAAGAGCCGGCAAGTTTGACGATAAATTAGTGTATCGAAAACGATTACGACAAAAACTTGAAGAGTATCAGAAAAATATTCCACCCCACGCGCAAGCTGCAATAAAAGCTGAAGACTATTTTGCGAAACATAATTTGCCCTCTCGTTATAAAAATAGTAGTTGGATCGAATATGTTATTACTTTAAGTGGCCCTGAGACATTGCAGTGTCAAACGTCACCTTTGAATTATGAGCATTATATTGAAAAACAGTTGGTCCCGATTGCTGATACAATTCTTGCTGCATTAGGAAGTTCCATGGATAGTGTTTTACAAAATCAGTTTGAATTGCCTTTGTGACTGATCCTGAAAATGTTATCGCAGAATCAGATGAAGTGAAAAACGTGAGTTGTGTGCGGGTGAATAATTTGTTTTATTTGAATGAAATTGATTTCTATTGTGGAAATAGACGAATCCATGTAATGTAACTTATTATCTCGAATGATCTGGAAATTCTATGAAAATCACGTCTAAATTCGGTTTTGTTTTCTTGATATTTGTTATTTTGAGTTTTTTTGCTGTCGCTTTACAGGCTAAAACAGTTACCGGTGGAGTTGTTATTGTTAATGCTGATATTGCGTTTGAAGAACTTCATAAAGGGCAGGCTACTCGTGATGGTCGGTTGTTTTCCAAGAGCATTAGAGTATTGGAGAACGAGCAGCAATATAAAGATGCATTGGCTTCTTACCAAAAAGAGGTTTCGGCGAAGGTGGATTTTTCCCAAGGTAAGGTTTTGTTGCTGGATTTAGGCCAACGAAATACTGGTGGTTATACCGTTGCCATTACCGGGTTGGAAGACCGTAAAGACTATGTTGTCGTAAAGGTAGGAATTACCCATCCTGGATCAAATTGTATGTTGACTCAATCTTTAACCAATCCTTTTCAGTTTAGCTATATTGCAACGCGCAAAAAATTGTTAATTGTTGAAAACGTCATCTATCACGAGTGCAATTGATCTATTTGTTATCTTCCGATTCTTCACTCTCATTTTTTGGAAAAATCATCCTAAACATGAAGATTAAAACCGCTATAACCATGCCTAAAATAATTGCATAGACTAACCATTGGCCAAAATTTTCCCATGCCACAGGCATGTCTAGTTTCATGTTGCTTACACTATCGTTCATTCTCGACCTCGATTGATATTATCAGTGTGTTATATTTTACTAAAAATCCGACAATTTACTAAAAACCCAACAATTGTGAATTTTTTTGTTGCGTTTAAAATCTTCAGGAATTGTCTTTTCTGTTATATTTTCGATTTTTACTTGATCAAATGCAGATTCATCCAATTTAAAATTTCTTAAATTATTGGAAAAGATTAGTTTGCCATTTTCTGAGAGTAGGTCAAGTGCATCTTTCAATAGAGAAACATGATCTCGCTGGATAGAGAAACTCTCTTCCATTTTTTTTGAATTTGAAAAGCTCGGTGGGTCAAGAAAGATCAGGTCGTAGCTGTCTTTTTCCTGTTTTAGCCATTCAACACAGTTTGCGCGAATCAATTTATGCTTGTCATGATCAATTAGTTCATTAAGGTCCAGATTGTTAGCAGACCAGTCGATGTAGGTGTTGGACATATCGATACTGGTTGTGCTTGTTGCGCCACCTTTTGCTGCGTAAACCGTCACACTACTTGTGTAGGAGAATAGGTTTAAAAAGCGACACCCTTTAGCCATTGATTGAACCATCGCTCGTGTAGTTCTATGATCTAGAAATAGCCCTGTATCGAGATAGTTGGCAAAGTTGATATAAAATTGGTGGCCGCCTTCCTGAACAACTTCAAACTCTACGGCATCATCCAGTTTTTGATACTGTTGTTTACCTTTCTGTTGTTTGCGGGTTTTGATGTGCAACTGTTCTACAGAGATCTGAAAAGTTTCAACAATGATGTTTAGCGCTTCGTTTAATCTTTGTGATGCGACTTTAGGGTCTATACTTTTGGGCGCTTCGTATTCTTGAACGTTAATAAATAACTTTTTTGAGTAGTAAAGATCGATAGCAAGTGCGTATTCCGGGAGATCGGCATCATAAACGCGATAGCAGTCGATATTTTCTCGTTTAGCCCATTTTTTAAGGTGCTTGACGTTTTTGCTAAGTCTGTTTTCGAACATCTTGGCGTTTTCGCCGCGTTTTTCTGCAGGGATTGTTCGAAATTTTCGGTTGGTATCAAAAAAGAGTTTCGGGTCAATACGAAAATGGAGTAGCTTACATTCGAGTGCACCGTTGTAGAGGCTGTGAATTTTTTTTGCGCGTAGTGGTATGCTTCTGCCGAGTTCCAAGCTATCGGTAAAAACAGATACATCCCAATCGAGAAACTGTTGCTGAAATTGTTCTCCCATGGTTTTGTAAAGTTCAGAAACTTCTGGTTTGTTGCTTAAGCGTTCCCCATAAGGTGGATTGACAACAATAATACCTTTGTCATCCTGTTTGCGTGGTGTTGCTTGAGTGATATCTCGTTTTTCTAAATGGATGTGTTCATTTAAGCCTGCCGCTGTTGCATTGAGGGTTGCTGCTCGTATGGCGTGAATACTTTGGTCATAACCTGTAATTGAAGGTAATTTTTGTAACCCTGCTTCACGGCGTTTGAGTGCTTCATCAATCAATGTTTGCCAGATTGTGCCATCAAAATCTTTCCACTTGAAGAATCCCCAATATTCTTTGATCAAACCTGGGGCGATATCTGCAGCGATCATGGCTGCTTCGATAACTAGTGTACCTGATCCACACATCGGATCGAGAAATGGCTTTCCTTCAAGCGCTTTTTTGGGCCATTGGCTACGCAGTAATATTGCAGCAGCTAAATTCTCTTTTAGCGGAGCATGTTCACCGTGTTTTCGGTAGCCTCGCTTATGTAGGCTATCGCCAGCTAAATCTAAACTTAGTGTTGCTTTATCATTGTTTATGTAGAGGTTGAGTCGAATATCAGGCTGCTGAGTTTCGATGTTTGGCCGTTCTCCGGTTTGTTCCCGAAAATAGTCGACAATTGCATCTTTGGTCTTCAGTGCCGCATATTGACTGTGGTTGAGATTGGAGTGTTGTAGATTGCAGTCAATAGCAAAACTGCTGGAGCAATCGAAATAGTCTTGCCAGTTTATTGATGAGACTTCGTTGTAGAGGCTCTCTTCATCAGGTGCATCGAATTGTTTTATTTGTAACAGTATGCGATTAGCAATGCGCGACCACAAACAGGCCTTTAGCGCATCGCTGATGGTGCTATCGAAATAGACACCACCTTTGCCTTGTTTGAGTGAATCGATACCAAAGCTTTGCAATTCATTGAAGAGTAGGTCTTCTAGCCCTTTTGCTGTAGTCGCAAATAGAGGAAAACGAGCATCGGGCATAGCGTTGTCCACCAATTGAACTATTGACTAAAGCGTGTCGGGAGCGTGTCTTTTAGCTTTTTCGCCGCATCACGTAAGGTTTTTTCAGTTGTTTCCCAATCGATACAAGCATCTGTCACCGAAACACCATATTTCAACTGAGATAGATCTTCAGGAATTGACTGATTCCCCCAGTTGATATTGCTTTCAAGCATGAGTGAAACAATCGATTTGTTGCCATTGATAATTTGCTCAACACAATCTTCCACTACAGCGGGCTGTAATTCCGGTTTTTTACTGGAGTTGCCGTGGCTGCAATCGACGGAAATATTAACCGGTAGTTTTGCTTTTTCTAACTGGGCTTCGCACAATTTTATATCTGTTGGGCTGTAATTGGTTTGCCCACCGCCGCCACGAAGCACTACGTGACCATAACGATTGCCGCGGGTATGAAATACCGCGCACTGGCCTTGTTGGTTTATACCGAGAAAATGGTGTTTCTCAGCCGCTGAGTGTAAGGCGTTTATTGCAACGTCTAAGCTACCATCAGTGCCGTTTTTGAAGCCAATCGGTGTTGATAGCCCACTAGCCATTTCGCGATGGGTTTGTGATTCTGTGGTACGTGCGCCAATTGCTGTCCAGGTGATGATGTCAGACAAATATTGTGGTGAAATTGGGTCTAACGCTTCTGTAGCCGTTGGTAAACCTAACTCCGCCAGATCAATTAATAATTTTCTTGCAGTATGTAAACCTTGTTCAATATGGAACGAGTCATCCATTTTGGGGTCATTGATCAAGCCTTTCCAGCCAACGGTTGTGCGAGGCTTTTCAAAATAAACACGCATGACAATATAAAGCGTGTCGCTCAATTCATCGGCCAAGGTTTTTAATTTAGAGGCATAATCCAGTGCGGCTTCCGTGTCGTGGATAGAGCAGGGGCCGACAACGATAAATAGTCTATGGTCTTTATGATCCAGGATATCATGGATGGTATTTCTGCCGTTCAGAACAATGTTCTCAACCTTCTCAGTAAGTGGAAGGGCGTTTTTAACTTGTTCGGGTGTGGGGAGAAGGTCTTGCGATTCTACATTCAAATTACTTATTGTTGATTCTGAAACTGAAATTGATTCTGGCATTATTGTTTACTTCACAGATATTGGCGTTGGACGGCATCACGAGTGAGGACCGTATGAATTTATCCTGACTTCAAAGGATATATTATACGGTATATTGAGCTTGATGTTTTGGAAAATTTGTCAAAACTGTGGGCATAACCGAGGCATTGTGAATTATAGCCACAGTGTGAGTAGAAGAATTAAGTTAAACGCGAGCAGCTCATACACATGACTTTAAGTGTGGGCTTGTGATCCCTCCCATTTATCGGCATTTTGTTTTTATTTTTTGTATGCCGATAAAAACCACAAGCGTAAACTTTTTTAAAGCAGAGTATAAACCTGCCCGCACATAACCGTTTAGCTTATTACAATTTAGTTTGCAGCAATTGCAGGCCATTTGCCTTTTGATTGGCCAACCGCACGAGATGCATGTCCAATGGTGTGGATGTTAATAACGATTTCACGATATGTGTCACCTTCAACTTTCCATTCACGAGCTGCGCGAACAATACAGTCCGAACGTACTTCACCACACTGTTGCTCTGAGTCGATAGGTGCTGATAGTGCTTTTTCGAACGCTTTTTTAATCGATGACAATTGATTTTTTTCAAGTTTAAGATGACCCAACCACTGTGAGCCGTTTAAATTAACTTTTGCGGCGAATAATTGGCCACTAAAAAAGGTGCTAGCAACAACAATAAGAATAATTCCGGTAAGTTTAGATTTCACGATAAGCCTCCCTCAAGCGTATTCGTTAGCATACAGATCTGAAACCCACTTATATGTGAATTTCATATGTAAGGACGTATTCCACATCAGAGCTAAAGATTCGTCAATACCTTTGTAAAAAAATAAGGTAATTTTTTGAAAGAGAATACGGAATCGGCTAAGTTACTTTGCGGATTCGTCTGGTTTGGGTGTTTTTTGTGCATCAACCAAGGCAACCGCTTGCTCTTCTGTTAGTGGTGTGAAGTCCTTGGAGCCGCATTTCGGGCATTTTCGATCTGCCGGACGAGCAATTATCCAGACCATATAGGCTAAAGCAGCGATGATTAACGGTAAAAAGTATGCTGATGCACAAATCATTGCCATAAAGATCATGAAAGTTTTAGCACTATTGGTTTGTCCTTGGCCTTCAAAATGACACGAATTGCAATGGATACCGTAGTTAGCGTTTGGTTGACTCATTAGAACTCCATAGTAGTGGGTGTAATAAAACTAAAAAAATACGTAACTACTCAGCGTATTCATCTTTTGCCCCAGAATCGCCGTGATTTCGTACTCAATCGGTCACATATATCTATATGCTCCCTCATTCCGTGCGAACTAACGGCGATTCTGGAACAAAATCTAAACACCCTGAGCAGTTACTGTACTTTTTTAAAATACGCTGAGTAGTTACAAAAATACAATTGCTTAATGTAGATTTGCCAGTAATATTACACTGTTTTAAACATGTTGTAGTGCAGAATATGCCCATTCTAGTACGTTCCCCGTGGCTTTGAAAATAAATATTGTTCGGAATGAAAGTCGCCTAATATGTGTGGTTAAAATTCTTATGAATATGTAAGGCTAGATATGCCGGCGTAAATAGTGCTTTGACCAATATGGCACCGATATCATATAGAGCTTCTAGAGCTCCACGGATTTAATTAAAGGTATGTAAGTATGTCTGATGATCAGTTTGATCAAGAGTTTGAAATTAGTCGCACCCAGAAAAAGAGAGAAGCAGAGGCAGCTCAAAAACTCGGCGAACGGTTAATTTTATTAAATGAAAAACAGTTAAAAGAGCTGAACCTTGATGAAAGTTTGTTGGATGCGGTGCATCTTGCAAGAGAGATCAAAGCCCATGGTGGTAAAAAGCGTCAACTGCAATATATTGGCAAATTGATGCGTCATACAGATATTGAGCCAATTGAAGAGTATTTTGAGCAGTTGGATAGTCGACACAATATTGAAACAGCTAAATTTAAATCTCTGGAAAATTTGCGAGACAAGCTTGTAGAGCAGGGGGTGTCAATGATAGATGAAGTGGGAAAAGAATTCCCGAACGTTGATCATCAAAAGTTGAGGCAGCTGGTACGTAATGCCGCTAATAAGAAAAATGAAAAACTAGCATTAAAGTCTAAGCGCGCGTTTTTTCAATATTTAAAAGAATTGGCAACCTCCGATTTAGATTAATCTCGGCACCATACAAGGAGTGGGTTTATGAGTGAAGCACCTCAAACTATCTATTTAAAAGATTATAAAGTACCGGAGTATCTGATAGATACTGTGGCGTTGAATTTTAACTTAGATGAAGATATCACTCATGTGTCTACATCTATGTCATTTCGTAAAAATCCAGTATCAAAACAAGCGACAAACTCGTTAATACTCGTTGGCGATCAGTCTGTGGTTGTGGAATCCATTTTAATGAATGGGAAGCCGTTGAATGAATCGCTATATGTATTTAGAGATGAAAAATTAATTATACAAGTTACTGAGGCCAGTTTTCATTTAACGATTAATTCTCAAATTAAACCGCAATTGAACACTGCATTGGAGGGTTTGTATAAATCGAGTGGCATGTTTTGCACTCAGTGTGAAGCAGAGGGATTTAGGAGAATTAACTATTTTCTCGATCAGCCAGATGTTATGGCAATTTATACGACTCGAATCGAAGCGGATAAAAATAAATACCCAGTGTTACTTTCTAATGGGAATCGTGTTGAAGCAGGTGAGCTTGAGAGTGGAAGGCATTGGGTGAAATGGCATGACCCTTTTCCTAAACCAAGCTATCTTTTTGCCTTGGTTGCTGGTGACCTTTTGCATCAAGAAGATAAGTTTGTTACACAATCTGGTCGCGAAGTGAAATTGCAAATTTTTGTTGAAGCTGCAAACATTGATAAATGCGATCATGCATTAGATTCGCTGAAAAAGTCAATGAAATGGGATGAGGAGGTCTATGGGCGTGAGTATGATTTAGATATCTTTATGATTGTAGCGGTGAACGATTTCAATATGGGGGCGATGGAGAATAAGGGATTGAATATTTTCAATTCCGCTTGCGTTCTCGCTAAACCGGAAACAGCCACCGATGCTGATTATGAAAATATTGAAGGAATCATTGGGCACGAGTATTTCCATAACTGGAGTGGTAATCGGGTCACTTGTCGCGATTGGTTTCAATTGAGTTTGAAAGAAGGTTTTACGGTTTTTCGCGATCAAGAATTTTCTTCAGATATGGGATCGCGTGCAGTCAAACGCATAGCAGATGTCAATATTTTACGTACTGCGCAGTTCCCGCAAGATGCCAGCCCTATGGCACATCCCATACGGCCTGAATCGTTTATCGATATTAGTAATTTCTACACTGTGACGGTTTATAACAAAGGTTCGGAAGTTGTTCGAATGATCCATCAAATATTGGGTGGAGAGAATTTTCGTAAAGGTACGGATCTCTATTTTGATCGTCATGATGGTCAAGCGGTTACGACTGATGATTTTGTACAAGCAATGGAAGATGCTAGCGGAAAAGATCTATCGTTATTTAAGCGCTGGTATAGCCAAGCTGGTACACCGCATGTAGAAATATCTGACGAATACAATCAGGCCGAAAAGACATATACGCTGAAAATTCATCAAACCTGTCCGTCAACACCAGAACAAGAAATTAAAGAGCCGTTTTACATTCCGCTGGCCTTAGGTTTGTTAGATTCAGAGGGGAACGACTTACCTTTAACAATTAGAGGTAATGAGAATTCAATTGATCGCTCGGTTGTTAATATGAAGGATCGTGACACAAGCCTAACGTTTGAAAATATAATAGTAAAACCGATACCTTCACTTTTACGAGGATTTTCTGCACCAGTAAAAGTAGTGTTTGACTATTCCAAATCCGATTTGCAGTTTTTAATGTCGCACGACAACGATGAATTTAACCGCTGGGATGCAGGGCAAAGATTGTCCAATATCATTATTGAGGAATTGGTTGAGGATTATAATGAAAAGCGCCCAATGGGTGTTGATGTGCATTTTACAGATGCTATCCAACATGTTTTAAACGATCAGAGAATTGATAAATCTCTCATTACACAAGCGATTACTATTCCTAATGAAATTTTATTGGCAGACCTATTTACTGTAGTGGATACCGATGCAATTCACGAAGCGAAAGAGTTTCTGAATAAAACTATAGCAAAAACATTAGATTTGGACTTTTTACGTATTTATGAGGAGCTCAACGCGACTCATGGATATCAGTTTAATGGGAAAGAGATAGGTCGTCGAAGTTTGAAAAATCGATGTTTATCTTATTTAATGTATTTGGAAACCGAAGACATTCAAGAGTTGGCGTTAAAACAATATAAATCTGCTGATAATATGACGGATTCCCTTGCAGCATTAAATTGCTTTGCTAATTTTGAATCAGAGATTGGACAAGAAGTTTTAGCTGATTTTTATAAAAAATGGAGACATGATCCGTTGGTTGTTGATAAATGGTTTTCCATTCAGAGCCGGGCTTCAGTGAAGAACAACTTGGAACGAATAAAAGGGTTTATGGATCATGAGTCGTTTGATATTAAAAACCCAAACAAGGTACGTGCAGTAGTTGGGAGTTTAGGCTTTGGTAATCCTGTGATTTTTCATCAGGCGGATGGTGCGGCATATGATTTTTTTGCTGAGCAAGTTATTGTGTTAAATGGTTTGAACCCTCAAATGTCTGCTCGGCTTGCTAACGCGTTTGCCAATTGGAAACGATATGACGAAAATAGGCAATCGTTAATGCAGCTTGCGTTAGAAAAAATACTGTCGCACAAAAATATTGCAAAAGATGTCTATGAAGTTGTTAATAAGACGTTAGTTTCAGTCAAATAAAAAAGGAAGGCCTACGTTTGCTAGGCCTTCCTTTTTGTGAAGAGATTTGTTATTTAAACGTATAAGTGGCTCCAGAGGTGCTTGCGCTATTATTAGTCGTATCACCATCTATCCCGGTTGCGATGCTGTCTTCCCCAATAGCACCTGCAACTATAGTATCTCCATCGATATCAACAGCATCTAAATAATCTGTTCCAAATCCAACATATCCGCCCAATGAATCGTGAGCACCGTTATAATTTTGTTTTATAAACTTGTCTTCAATCCAATTAACATCGTTGAATGTATATAAGAAAACGGCCCCTGAATTGTCAGATGTCGTCGATGATTGATCACCACCGATTCCCGTAGCGCCACTTTCATTGGCAGAATGACCTACAGCAATAATTTTCTCACCGACAGCTACGCTAACACCGTAGTAACTGTTAGCTCTGTTATAGGTAGGCTTAAGATATTTGGTTTGTGACCATACAGTACCATTTCTAGTAAATATATAGGCAGCACCGGCATTAGTGGTGCTGTTGTTTGCCGGGTTAGCAGGATCACTACTGTCTTCTCCTGGTGCTCCAACAATAAGAACATCTCCATATATGTCTACAGAGGAACCAAAATTGTCGGCACTTCCAACAACATCAGGCTTAATGTAGGTTGGCGTATTCCAACTGCCATTGGATCTAGTAAAGACAAATACAGCACCGCTGTCTGCTGCTGATGTGTTTGGTAGAGAGTTAATTCCGGTACTAGAGCTTGACTCATGTTGCGCGCCAACTACAAAAGTATCTCCATCTATTGCAACGCTATACCCAAATCGATCATCAGCGTTAGGAAATGGTGATTTATGGTATGCCTCGAATGACCATATCCACATATCATTAAATGAGTCGTATGATCTTGTGTAAGTATATGCTGCGCCTGCACTCAATAACGAGTTGTCGGCAGGATCACTGCTTCCACTATCTTCTCCCGGAGCTCCAACGACTAAGGTATTCTCTGATAATGCTATGGAAGTACCAAATGAATCGTTGGCTGCAGTATTTATTGATTTTATAAACGCTTCTTGTGTCCAAACTCCTGCGGTGCGTTTGTATATGTGAACACCACCGGAGCCACCAGCACTTGTGTTTGTCCAATTTGGCGGAAATGCAAATGCGTTGATCGGGCCTGTTACGTTACTATCTTCGCCTGGAGTACCTATTGCGACTACATCACCCCAAATAGCAACGCTTCTTCCAAAATAATCGTACCTATAAGTCCCACCATCTCTAAGCATAGCTTCTTGTGTCCAGATTCCCGCATCATCTCTGACAAAAATGTATGCGGCACCCGTATCTCTGTATGTGCTACTTGTGGTTCTATCTTCATAGGGTGCACCAACCACCATTGTATCACCCGAAATGGCAACACTCATTCCAAAATAATCTGAAGCTCCTGTGTTCGAGGCTTTAATATATGCGCGCTGGGCAAAACTTGCAGCGTTTTCACGCGTGACATTTATAGTATAGGTTTTTGTTGTAGAGCCGTCGCCAGCAGTTACTATAATAGAGACTGGTGTTGTTGAGCCTTCTGTTAGATCGATTGCAGGCCCCATTTCCCCTGAAATTGAATCTATGCCGTTAACGGAAATTGTTGCTGTTTGATCCGCTTTAGTGGCTGTAAAGCTGATAGTCTCTGAAACGTATCCGGCAGTGACGCTGTAACTTAGCGTATTAGGATCAAAAACAACATCGAGATCACCAGAGTTGGGGATTAAATCGGAAAGGTCTGCATTAGTTGCTGCAACATCTGTTGGCCTGTTTAAGGTGATTGTATACGTATTTGTTGAGACACTATCTTGCGCTGTTACTACAACATTAATTGTATTAGCCCCGATATCCAGATTTAGACCTGCTGTTGGGTTTGCAGTCATCCCGTTAATCACCGATATTGCATCACGATGATTAGCTATTGGTGTAATGAGTAAATCAGAATCCAAATTGGTTGCTGTAGTTGTATAAGCTGTAGTTCCACCATCAAATGCTGGTGAAAGTATTAGAGATCCCAATGTTAACGATGACAAAGTAGCATCATCACTTAGCGCGCGATTCATAATAATTGTATAGCTATTGGTTGTGCCATTTTCCGAAGTGGCGCTAACCTGTATGGTATTCGAGCCTTCGCTAAGAGGAATATTTACAGGGACACCTGATGGCGTAGAAATACCATTAACTTTCACTGTTGCATAACTATCCCAAAGTGTGGGTGTAACATCTATTGTCGAAGCAGAGTTGGAGACATTACCTATATAATTGGTGAGTACTGGATCGAAGGCCTGTGAGAGTGTTCCAGCTGAAAAAGTTAAATTTGATAATCGATTTTCACCTGAAGCAGCTTGGCGCGTAACAGCCAGAGAATAAGTTTGAGAAAAACTAACATCTTCTGCTGTTACAACAATGGGAACTGAATTACTACAAACACATAACGAAATCGGAGAGCTTGCTGTACTTGATGGTACATCAGTCCCTTTGACGGATACGCTATATGCTTCTGGCATAAAAGTAGTGGGAGTTACGGTTATTGAATTAGTTGTATAACGGACTGTTGCAGTATAACTAGTGACTGAAGGATCAAATGCAGGACTTAGTGTTCCATCTGATAGAGCTAAAGCGCCGAGATCAGCATTGGTATTTTGTAGCCTACGAATACGAACCGAATAATTCTTCTGTATGACTCCATCTTCAGCAGTTACTAAAACGTCAACAACATTGCTGTTACCAACTAATAGGCTGATAGGGCTACTGGTGCCGCCTGAAGCCACACTTTCTGTATTTATCGTGAATGAGCCTGTTGTATCAAGCAACGTAGCGCTTCCCGTTACGCTATTCGTTTCATTGGGGACGGTAGCGGTATAAGAAGTAGTATTAGCATCGAAAGCTGGACTAATTGTTACCCCAGGTATGGTGAAATCAGTTAACTCAACAATTTTACTCAGTAGTCGTTCGATATTGATGGTATAAGTCTTTGACGTTGTGGTATCTATTGAAGTGACGTCAACTAAAATAGTGTTACTACCAATTGCAAGTGGAATATTGCTTGAGGTTGAACCAGACGGAAGGCTAAAACCATTAACTTTTACTGTTGCGCCAATTGCTTCTACCGTAGGTGTTACTGTGATGCTGGTAATGGGTTTTTCAACAGACGCATCGTAAGAAATAGTATTTTTTGAAAACGCAGTGGTAAAACTGCTTTCTGAAATAGTGAGATCCCGTAGATTCGCGTTGTTTGAAGCATGTTTTTCGACTGAAATTTTATAACGTTTTACTGTACTAGCATCGGCTGCTGTTACTTCAACAGTGATAAGATTAATTCCATTGGCTAAGGTTACGGCATTACTCGCAGAACCTGATGAAACCAGTGTATTGTTAACCTTGATCGTCGCACCGGCGTCTTCAGAAATCGGAGTAACCGTCAGGCTAGTTGTACCATTTGCAATTGTTTGTGTATAGTTTGCCACTTCACTATTAAACACTTCATTCATCGTGCCGCTTGAGAGCGTAATGTTTGAAAGTTTTGCATTACTTGATCCTTGGCGGGTTACATCAATTTGATATGTTGCCTTAGTTCCATCTTCTGCAGTAACGATAATCGTAAATATATTATTGTTGCCGATGTGAAGCGGTATTGCGTTACTTGCAGTACCGGATTCTACATCTACCGCATTAACAGAAATAGTCGCTTTAGGGTCTACGACTGTAGGTGTGACGCTCATGCTGGTAATATCGTAACCAACTATAGCGGTATAAAAATTTTGTCCGGCTTCATAATCTCTACTAACAGAGCCGGCAGATAGATCTAATGACGCAATGGCATTGTTCCCGCTACCTTCGCGTATCACATTTATCGTGTACGTTTTGGTTGCTAATAAATTAGCACTGTTAACATTAATCGAAATCTCGTTTGATCCAATATTGAGCGGAATGATTTGACTATCTTTTCCTGATTCTAAAGGCACACCTAGGACTTCTATAGTGGAAGTTGGGTCCCACACTCGTGGTGTTACATAAAAATTAGTAATCGAATTCCCTACAGTTGTCGTGTATGACGTTGTCAATCGACTAAATTTAGGGTTAAGCATTCCTGATGAAATATCTATCTGAGAAAGGTCTGCGTTTCCTAGTGGTTCTCGATAAACTTCCATTTCGTAATCTTTTATGGTAGAGCCATCGTGAGAAATTACCTGAATGGTAATTCTGTTGGTGCCTTCTTTTAGCGCGATGATCGAAGGTGAATCTTGACCATTAATTGTAACTGTTGCCGAAGGAAATTCTGCTGCGGCAGCGACTTCAATATTTTCTATAGTACTTACAACACGTGAAGAATAATTTGTAATGTACTTAGAGAATGAGGGTTTTAACGCCGCGTTATCGATCGTTAAATCTGAGAGATTTGCATTGTTATTTAACAAGCGCGTGATAGTGAGTAAATAACTCTTAAATGTTGCTAGGTCCTGTGAAGTTATTTTAATCTTAAATGTATTAGTTCCTTCTATTAACTTGTATGTGGAAAAATCTCCTGAAACAACAGCCTCATCATTAATTGTGATTGCTGAGCCGCTATTAGCATCGACGCTTGGAATAAGTGTGATATCACTAATCTCATTTGTTGCTACTGCAGTATATTGGGTGATGGCTGGATCGAATTGAGAATCCAATACTATGGGGCCAATTTGTAAATCCGTTAGTTGTGCTTCTGAGCTTAAGACTTCTTTATTTGTGCGATTAATGTTTATTGTATAAACAACACGGGTTGAGTCAACTTTTGATTTAACAACGATATTGATAGATGTGGTCCCTAAAGGTAACTGAATGTCGGCGCTCCCTTCACCACTGGTAATAAGGTTGTCGCGGATGTAGACAGAAGAGTTTTCGTCTATTGCTGTTGGTACAAGGTTAATACTTTTTGCATCGGATCCCAGTTCAATGGAATAATCTAAATGTTCTGGTGAAAAAGGGGGAGTCAGTTCACCCGCTGATATTTGTAAATCAGTTAACTGTGGTCCTAAACTTTCTTGGCGATTAATGTTGATTATGTATGTGGTTCGGTTACTTGTTTCTGGATTTTTTACGGTGACGAGGACACTGTTTTTCCCCGTAACCAGGTGTATAGCAATAGAGGGTTTTGATAATGGAATGACTATTCCGTTTACACTGATTTCAGCTCCAGCAATGCTAGTAACAGGGCGAACTTCGATGGTGGATAAATCATAGCTTACATCTGCTGAATAGTTAGTTGTATTGGAGTCGAATTCTTTGTCTAGCTTAATGCCATCTGACAATGTTAGGTCATTTAAATAGGCATCAGATTGTAGTAGATCTTCCCCGGGAACACATGCTGCTAACAGTGTAATAAGTAATAGTAGTACCGCGTTGTATACAGTTTTATTCATGATTTCCCCACATGAGATTCATCAAAAATCTATATCACCAGATTAACTATAGTTTTCGGCGTAAGTGAGATATTTGACACAATTTGCAAAGTAAAGAATGCTGTGGATCACACATTTAAGGGATATGAAAGGTGTATTTTATGGGTATCTTCTTGATAAAAATGGCTGTCAAGCAATTAAGCTGTTGCAGGTGTCACAGTTGGTGGATTAGCGAAATTTTAATAGGGGGATCTATTCACCAAGAACTTTTTGCAGATGTTCAACCTCTTCGGCCAGTCTCTCTCGTTCTAGCTCGATCATTTGCATACAGTGATTGATTTCTTTATTACTCTTTTCGATGCTGTCAGTATGATTATCCAGTTCTTCACGTTGTTCAGGATTGACATTAAGTTTGGTCAATGTTTCTTTTAATTCATTTAATACGTCTTCTTGTTGATTCAGAATCTGGACCATTTCGTGTGCATCAATACCATTACTCATTTTATCTTGATTTTTTGGTGACTCTTGCTCATCGGAAACTTGTTTTTGAAGTTTCATGTAGGCATCTTCAAGCTGGCTTAGTTCTTCATTTAAACGAGTTTTCGAATTCTCCACTTCTTTTAACATGTCGTTGAGGTTTTTCTCGTTATCTTCTTTGCGCTTAACGATACCTTTTAATATGGCAACTTGGTCTTCGCTGAGCTTGAGCGAATCCACCAATTCATTGAGTTCGTCATAACTGGACTCCAAAGTTTTATAAGCCATTTCCATGTCTTTAAACATGGATTCGTATTTACTTGAAGCTTCTACTTGTTTAGTGAGAGTTTGAATTTGATCTTTTACCATTTGGTCGATATCCGCATTCTCAAAATCAATTTCATCGAGACCTGAGTTATCAACGGTAAGAGTAATTTTTTCGATATCTGGTGGGGCTTTGATGAATTCTACTTCCTCCCAACGTTTGAGCATGTTTTTAATGCGTTGGTTTAAATCTTCCCAATAACGTTCGTTGAACGATTTAACGGATATTGCAAAATCACGTTCTAATATTAACCAGTTAATTCTTGCAGCCATGTTTTGTCGATATTTATTGGCTGAAGTATCTCCATCCGCTGCAGCTTTTTGCAATGAATTTCCATATTTTCTGGAGACTTTAATGAGAAACTGAATATATTTTCGAAGCAATATTTCTGGAGTCGTATTAGCCAAGTAGTATGGCCTATATTTAATTAAAAATTTCGTTTGCACTATAGCGATGATGAGTAAAATTAACGCGATTTCGCATATGGCTAAAAATAGGTAAAAGTTTAATGTGATCATTATCACTCAGACCTATTTGATATCATCCATGGATTCGAGTATTGAGGATAACTCGTCATCCAAATCTAGTTCAGAGAGTGATGATAAAGAGTTTCCACTATCTTCAAAATTTGTTGCAGTGGTTTGGCTGGTTTGGCTAGTTTTAGTCTCCTCTGGTTTCTCGTTTGGTTTGGGTTCCTCATCCCTAGTGTCTTCTAGTTTCTTTTCGTCGTCGTTGTCATCACTGTTATTTTGTTTTTTACGTTTATTATAGAAATAATATGCACCACCGAGTGCGGCAAGCAAAATATTAAAGATGATGAACACGAATATCGCAAATCGATAGCTAGTTCCGTCTTCTTCTGTTTTCTCCTCTTCAGTATAAATAGACGGGCCGTGTAAATCCACCTGCTCTATGTGTTCTTCAGTGTGAGAGCCGTCTATAATAGGAGCTGCGTCACCAGCATGAGTATTTGTTTCTGTTGTTTCCTTATCATGCATAGAAGCCGTGAGTTTTTCCTGTTCTACATCTGCCGAGGCTTCAGGATTTTCAACTTCGCTTACTTCTGGCTCTGCTATTTTCTGTGGTTTCTTTTCGAGCACCGGGTCACGCATTCGATCAAATGGTTTGCGTGGTGAAGATGATTTAACGTTAACAAATAGGCTTCGGGTGCGGTCGAAAGTTTGGCTGATAGCGGATACAGATATTTTATAGGGGCCTTCAAGATCAAACGCGTAGCTGATACCGTAAATTCCATCTTTACGCTCGCTACCTATTTCACTCCCATCGTCTAATAAAACGTTTTCGATTTCTACGGCTTCTGGGGAAGTGACTGTAACGGTAAAACGAGTGTTATCTAGAATCGTGTGATTCTTAATTCTCTTGTTACCTTTTGTCAGGTAGGCCTCAATGTGTAATGGTGAACCGGGTTCCGAGGTTTTTTTGGTCGTGTTAACTACCAGGTTGAGATCAGCAAGGAGATATACTTTATTACCTCCTTCTGTATATTTGACTAACCAATATCCAGCAGCTGGATTTTTGATAGTAATAAGATCATATTTTTTTGCGGTAAACCAACTGACGTTGCTTTGATAGTTTTCTAAATTAATTTCTTCGCCGTCTGGGCTTTCTAAAGAGATAAATGAGCTGGATTTAAACTTTGAAGCGACAATGGTAATTTCGCGAATTGATTTGTCTACAACAAAGCTATCTTCATTAATAGGTAACATTTCAGGCAATTTTGATCGTTCAAAGAGATTCTCAAAGACTTGATGAATGCCTCGGTTATCATTTAATAAAACAAATTCTCCGCCAGTATCCTTTGCCGCTAGTTTTAGTAGCGGAATGTATGATTGTGTCGTAAACGCAATAGTATGTACTTTAATATTCTCTGCGGCGAGTTTTGGTGTAAGGTTATCAAGGGTTTTTTCTAATAAGCGAAGGTTTCTTGATTCGCTACCTAAGTCCATTTTTCCATCAGACATCAGGATAATGGTTTTGCCTCTTGATTGAGAGCTTTTTGAAGAAAGTAACTCGTAACCTCTAAGCAGTGCGTCGTGTAAGTTTGTGTATTGACCGCTTGATGAGAGTTTGTCTATCGCGTTAAAAAGAAGCTGTTCATTTTTACGTTTATCGAGCGAGAGAAAGTCAGTTACTGGGTAAGCCCTATTGCTAAAGCTAACTAAGGAAACCCTATCTTTTCTATCTAAAAGTTTAATGAAAAGTTTAGCTGCTTGAGAGCGGAGTCGCTGAGGGTCATTAGATTTCATGCTGCCGGATGTATCTAAGACCAACGCCACATCTAGCGCTTGTTCTTTGGCTGAAATGCTTGAATGAGCGAGTAGTATTATGAAAAGCATAGATAGACAAAAAGCGTGCTTCATCCTGAAACACGCTTTTTCCCTTTTTTTACCACAGTTGCTTTGGTTAAACATACTGGGAAAAGTCCCTTTTATAATACTTCCTTTTATGTACTGCACGAGATTTATCGACAATTGGGTTTTAAATCTTAAACTTATTTTCGTGTTTAGAATGAAAATCAATTCAATTGATTGAGTTTTGTTCGAATCGAAAATATAAAGTCTGCTCAAACTAGTTGGAAGTATTCGTGTTGAGTGAAATATACACAGATAGAACGGAAAGAGCTGTTGTCAGTGAGTAGATTTTATTTTTGTTTTCGTGCATTTTTTTATTGACCAGTTTTTGACTGCCCAATTAAGAATTTCACATACCGTTCCATCGTTAAGTTCTAGTGGAGGGTTTTGACCTAACAATGCCAGTAGCTTAAATAAAGTACTTTCGATATGAGTAAAGCTAACAGCTTCAGCTCCAGTCTGTTTACTGAGTTTTTCCCCATTTTTATCAATGATAATGGGAAGGTGGGCATATGTGGGGGTTGAGTAAGCAAGGCACTGCTGTAAATAGCGTTGAATGGGAGTGCAGTTGATAAGATCGTATCCACGAACGACTTCGGTGATGTTTTGTCGGTAATCGTCAACAACTACTGCAAGGTGATAAGCATAAAAGCCATCGGCTCTTAACAAGACAATATCCCCGACATCTTGATAAATGTTTTGGCAGACGAGGCCTTGAATTTTATCTTCAAAGGTAATTTGAATGTCCTCGGATATTAGCCGCTGCGCGTTTCTCTCTTTTGTTGTTAATAGGCCGTTACGGCACAGTCCGGGATAGATATACCCGATTTTTCCTAAGTTAGAGGCTTCTTGAATCTGTTTGCGACTGCATGAGCAAGGGTAGAGTAGTCTTTTTGATGTGAGTTGTTCTAAGGCATCGCGATAATGATGATGTTGTTTGCTCTGATAGATTACTTCTTCATCCCAATATAATCCAAATGCTTCGAGAGTTTTTAGTATATCTGATGATGCGCCTTTTACTTCTCGTGGTGGGTCGAGATCTTCAATTCTTACCAACCATTTTCCATTTTGACTTTTTGCTTGTAGATAAGAACCGACTGCGCTGAGGAGAGAGCCAATATGTAGTGGGCCAGTAGGTGAGGGGGCAAATCGACCACGATAAGAGTGCTGCAAATCTATTTGTTACCTGGACGAATTAATCCACCGAGCCCAACTTTATCAAGTTCTTTATTGAGATAAGAGCGGACGTGAGAGGCCTCTTCGAATTTTTCGACTTCATGTACGATTTGTTGTGCCTTTTCATAACTGAAGTTGCGAATTACCCATTTAATTTTGGGAAGCGCAACAACACTCATACTTAATGTTTCCAAGCCCATGCCTAAAAGTAGCAACGCTGCTGCGGGATCACCGGCCATTTCTCCACAGACGCTAACGGGAACATTATTGCGTTCTGCCTGGCGAACTACATGTTTTACCGCTTGAATAACAGCAGGGTGTAAGCAGTCGTAAAGTTCAGCGACGTTGGGGTTATTTCTATCAACAGCCAATATGTATTGCACAAGATCGTTAGTACCGATGGATATAAAATCAACGCGCTTGGCAATTACATCGGTTTGATAAACGGCAGATGGTACTTCTATCATCGCACCAATGCGCGGATTGCCAATATTCTCATAGCCACTTTCCAGTAATTCATTTCGTGCTTTCTGAATTAGTGAAAGAGAATCGTTAATTTCCGAGACACTGGTAATCATAGGAAGAAGAATATGAAGGTTATCCAAATCTTCGCTGGCACGAAGCATTGCTTTTAATTGGGTAATAAAAATGTCGGGATGATCCAAGCTGATGCGAATTCCTCGCCAACCTAAAAATGGATTATCTTCCTTAATCGGAAAATAGGAGAGAGTTTTATCGCCGCCAATATCTAAAGTACGCAATGTTACTGGTCGAGGTGAAAATGATTGCAATATTTGTTTGTAAATTCGTGTCTGCTCATCTTCACCGGGAAAGCGGTCCCGAATCATAAAAGGGAATTCAGTACGGTATAGCCCGATTCCTTCGGCTCCACTGTCTCGAGATGCGGTAAGATCTGACAGCAGCCCGGAGTTGACATAAAGAGGAATACGTACGCCATCAGATGTCTCGGCGGGTAAATCTCTTAAATTATAAAGGTTTTCCGATAGCTCATTTTCCTCCTCAATAATTTTTTTGTATTCACTGATAATGAGGTCGGATGGATCAACGTAGACGTTACCCTGATAACCATCAACAACCAGGGTTTTGCCATCGACGCGATTAGTCGGGAGATCTTTTGCCCCCATCACCGCTGGTACGCCAAGCGCACGCGCGAGTATAGCGACGTGTGACGAGCTGGACCCGGAAGAGGAGACGACACCTGCCAATTTCCCTTCGGGGACTTCCATTAATGCAGTTGGTGTTAGTTCATCACTCACTAATACGGTTTTTTCGTGATAAACCTGAGAGCCTCGTGTGCCTGATTGAAGATGCATTAATATGCGACGACCGAGGTCACGAATATCCTGAGCACGCTCACTCAGGTAGTCATCTTCCATAGAAGAGAACAGATTCGCATGTTCTACAACCGTATCTCGCAACGCGGTTGACGCCCATAATCCTTGGGCTATCAAGCTTTGAGTTTTGTTGATTAGTGTATTGCTTTCTAACATTAAAAGATACGCGTCAAAAAGTGCCTGGTCTTCGGATGAGAGAATAGCGATTTTGTCTTTTAGTTTTCGAAGCTCGTCTTTGGTTGCATCTACAGCTGCTAAAAAAGCGTTGATTTCACCTTCGATATTATTGGTTTTACGAGTGGGAACTGCGTCCAAATCGGCAGGTGGGTAAATTACAACAGAAGTACCAATGCAGACCCCGGACGCACCAGATAATGCTTTAAATGGTTTATCTGAACCTCTGGTATCGCCGTGTAAACCATCAATTTCTCCCACTGCATCTGCATGAGCAATAGCTCCTGCTAATTGTGCTGCAATGGTAACTAATAGGGTTAACTCATCTTCTTTAAATGAGCGTTTATCTTTTTGTTGAACAGTGAGAACACCAAGCACATTCCGATGATGAACAATGGGGACACCTAAAAAACCGTGGTAGGCTTCTTCGCCTGTCCCTGGAATAAACTTGTAATGCTCGCTCTCTTGTGCATTTTTTAAATTGAGGGGTTCTGCGCGGCTATAAACCTGGCCAATTAAACCTTCTTCAAATGGGAAACGTACTTGGTTGAGGTTTGAAGTGTCTAGTCCGTCAGATGCCATCAACACGTTTTGACTAGAGGAGATATCAGATAAATAGACAGAGCAAACCTGTGTATCCATCACCTGTTTGACTCGGGTTACAATTAAGTTCAACGCTTGCTCTAGATTTTTTGCAGCGTTAACTTCTTGTACTATGCGTCGTAATGTCTCAAGCAATTTGCTTCCTTTATGTGCCACATCCGTGTGGCGGGTTTAGCGTTTCATTCTTGGGATTTTGCGTCGGTTTAGTTACAGTTTCTGCAATAAGTTGCGAATAGCCTAAGATCTATTGGTTGACACTGATCAGCTGCGCTAATTCATTGAGTGCAGCTTGATATACATCGCGTTTAAAAAGCACAACTTCGGTTAATGGGTGCCAATAGCTAACCCATTGCCATTCATCAAACTCGGGTTTGTGAGATTTGTTCAACATGATATTGCTCTCATCACTCGTTAAACGCAAAAGATACCAAATCTGTTTTTGACCAATACATAATGGCTTACTACCATGACGTATCAGATGTTTAGGTAGGTCGTACCTTAACCAATCTTTTGTTGAGCCGAGAACCTCCACATCATTTGGAGTTAAACCTATTTCCTCATGCAATTCCCGCAATAATGCATTATACGGGCTTTCATTTTGCTGAATTCCACCTTGGGGGAATTGCCAAGCATCCTGACCAATTCTTCTGGCCCATAGTAAATCATTATCTTGGTTACACAAGATAATGCCTACGTTTAATCTATAACCCTCTTCGTCAATCACAAATAAACTCTATATAACACAACAAATTATCCGTATTTTTTCACAAACTAGTGGTAAACATCAAATATAATCTAATCTTGAATATAGGCTGGCAGTATAACAATCAAGCCATTCTTGGTGGATTGATGGCGATAATAGATTATATAGTCGTCTGCCATATACAACATACATGACATAATATTATAGAGGATGTTTTTTTGACATTAGCAATTTTTGATCTGGATAATACTCTTATTGGCGGTGATAGCGACAGCCTTTGGGGAGAGTTTCTCGTAGAAAAAAACGTTGTCGATGGAGAGTTTTATGGATCGGAGAATCAACGTTTTTATGAAGAATACAAAGCAGGAACATTAGATATTTTCGAATTTTTACGCTTTAGCTTAAAGCCGATCGCCGATAATGCTATTGATGATCTGCTTGATTTGCGATCAATATTCATACAGGAAAAAATTCAGAAAATTCTATTACCAAAAGCAAATGAGTTGTTAGAGTCACATCGAAAACGTGGCGATACTTTGCTCATTATTACCGCAACAAATCGCTTTGTTACTGCACCAATTGCTGAAATGTTAGGGGTAGAGCATCTATTGGCGACTGAGCCAGAAATGGTCAATGGGCAATATACGGGTAATATTGAAGGAACCCCTTGTTTTCAGGAAGGTAAAGTAGTGCGATTGCAAGAGTGGTTAAAAGGCTGTGATGAGAATTTAGAAGGGAGTTACTTTTATAGTGATTCCCATAATGATCTACCGTTATTAAAGCAGGTAACGACACCGGTAGCCGTAGACGCTGACGATATTCTCACTGAATTTGCGAAAGAGAATGGCTGGCAGAGATTAAGCTTACGTTGAACCTGGGTTCTCTTTAGTTTTGTAGGATACAAATAAAATTGATTTAGCCTTGCCCACAATCTATGGGCAAGGCAAATGATGTTTATGCGCCGTAAATGCTACTTTGCCAGAATGAGAAATTAAATTCTTTGCCACCCGTTTCGGCAATTTTTAGTGTGTCGATAATGGCATCAGACTCTCCATCGAGAATAGTCACGGTGCCATCGCTAGGGTTTGGAATAAATACCAAGTTTGCATCGGCACTACTAGGAAACGCCACTGGGCGACGCCCACAGTCAGAGCTACCCACCCCCAACATTTTAATAAAACGCATCTCGGGCAAGTTGCTGGTGTCGTAAATATAAAGGGAGTTTATATCTAAATTCTCTTTTTGCGTACCTTTGCCAGTAGCGGCAGAGGTGACGTACAATTTATCGCCGCTTAGATTAAAGCGATAAGTGCTGGGATAAAAATCAGGTATATCGTAGGAGTTAACGACCTCGTAACTTGTTACATCCAGAACAGCAAGGCGTCCGAGAACATGGTTCTCGTCAGTTTTTCTATCAGCACCTTTGCCGATAATAAATTTACCACAGCGAGAGAGCAGCAAATTACTGTAGCCTTTAAATGGAATACGTTTTTCGATTTTGTGCGTTGTGGGGTCAATCACATCAACTAAACCATAACCGTTGTTCAAGCTATAGATTTTCCCTGTGGCTTCAGAGAACTGTTTGCCGTGGGGGAAAGCACTATTAGGAACTCCAGTTGCTCCATCTTTCTCTTTATTCACTTCACATAGGCTGATTGTGTGAATGATATTTAAGTAACTTTCGGAATCAGACGGATCATTGCCGACAACACAGATGCTACCGTCCAGTAAATTACTGACATACGCAATTTTCGGTAGGCTAGGGTAGTTGTCACAAGGTTCAATAAATGTTGTTACGTGGTGTCCACGCCCTACACACAATGTCTTGATGTGCTTTGGCGGCGTATTGTCATCACCTTTATCAACAATAGTTATTGTAGAGCCTTTGTCACCACAGTTTAACGTGTCGTTACCACTGTCTTTATCGCCATCATTCATAAACCAGATACAGTTTGAGTTTGGATCTGTGTATGAGTATGCGGGGAAGGCGTCTTTTGGCATCGTGTCCGCAAAACTAATCTCTTTAGACACGGGATCAAGTAGAATTACTTTTCCGTTTTGTAATCCTAAAAACCAGGGAGAATGTTCTTTTCCACTACTGTCAGATGATGTGAAATCAGCAACATCGTATCCATCAGCCGATTTTGAGATTGCAGTGAGAACCCCTTCTCCATTGCAATCAAGGTGATTAACTAATAACCAATTTGACTTAGTGTCAGCCATTTACAGCTCCCTTCCTAGTGATAATGTTTGTATAAAACAAGTAATTATTTGTATTTAAACGCATATTAAACTGCAAACCATTATAAAACAATCCAGGTGAGGATCGCAGTTTTTTAGAGAATGTTGACTCATTTGCTTGGTTGAATTTGATACTTCTGCCATCTATAGTGACTATCGCCTTTATCAGAAGGTACGCATTCACGTTGAGGGTTTATTCAGCTCTCTATCTTGCACGCCTATAGGATTTGGAAATTTATACCCAGTCCTTTGTCGCGTTTTTCATCCACTGTTGTTGAGAGCAATTGTCTAAATTGTTTAAAAAGATGGAGTGTTAACTGTATTGCCGTATTTGTTAACATAATCATTGCATGATCCTAAAAAATTTCGGTTGAGCTTTATTTGTACGATCAATTGATGTTTATCGGGATTAGCGTCCTAAGGAGGGCCACTATGCAAACTATGGAACCCCAGCAAGTTGAGCTAAAAGATATTAAAGCGTGGCTTTTACAAGCCTTGGAATTGATTCATCGTAAAATTGCTGCGTTTTTACTATCTGTTGTGCTGTATTTCGTATCGCTCTTTTTCTGTAGCCAAGCATTGACTTCTATTACATCTTTTGGTGCTCCTATTTTTTTGTTATTAACATTTTTAATCTTTAGCGCATTTATTTTTTATTTTATTCTTGCTGAACTAGTGATGGTCTCTCATTGCTCTGATCATTCGCAATCCATCAATCCTGGCGCGTTAATCCATAACTTTTTACCTAGCCAAAAAGTATTTTTAAAAATGGCGTTGTTTGGTATTACTATAGGATTAGCATATTGGTGTGCCAGTATTGCTCTGAATCCGGAGAAAGATATTCTTAGTATTAGTGAGCAAATTATTTTTCTTCTCTCAAAAGATTCAACTTTGGTTTTCTATCTGCTAAAAATTGGGGCTGTATTTCTCTATTTTATCCTGCTGGTGATGTTTACACTGAGAACGTTCTTTTCCATACCGTTAATTTTATTTCATGATCTTAACTATGCAGAAGCACAAGCGCTTTCTCATCGTGCAATTATGAAAAACATAAAAGTTATGAGCATTGTGTTAATGATGTGGGTTGTGGTGTTTATGTTATCTATGAGTTTGATGCCAGTGTTTGCTGTTGTTTTGCTACCGCTTTTTGCGGCGTTTAATTACGTTTCGTACCGACACATATTCTTGGGGCAGGGCCTGAACGAAAAAGTGAAGCAGAGCAAAGAAACGGTTGCATTTTCAGGATAAAAAAAGCCCAGTGGTTAACTAGGCTTTTTTTGTGGGGAGCTAATACTGGATAATGCCGGGCGTGTCGCCGAACGGTGGATTAGGCCATGACATGGGAGCATTGACACCGTAGCGTTGTCCTGCTGTGATACTTGAAGTTGTCATATTTTCTAACACTTGAAGGGACATGTTAGCGCTATATCCTGAGCATCCGCTACAGTATTGCCCCCACCAGATCATACGGACTGCGTCACCAGGGTCCCATGCAACAGTACCACCACCTGTCGCACCATTTGCATTCAGTGTGGAGCCAGACCAATAGTTTGTGAGGCTAGCAACTGTCGCAATAGGGTTAAACACGCCCGATGCCTGGCGGTTTACAAAGCTATATTGGTCCGTCTGGGTCGTGACAATGGCTCCGTCTGATTGAAAATATGTGGAACCCAGTTGCCCTTGCGTGAGGTCAACATAGGTGCCGTTAATTTCTTGTGTTGTGGTGTCTCTTCGCTCGTAATAAGTGAAACTATCTGTATAGAAAATATTGCTATTACCGTTTGTAGTCGTATCTTTGTACTGACTAATTTCAACAACATTTTCGCCAGTATTTGCCCAGCCGGTATTTAAATAAATCATCACATCGAGATTTTTATCTGTTTGGTTATGATAAAGGTGCTGTTTTGATGCGATGCCGGAATCGGCTTCACCATTCGAGGAAAAAACGAAGGTTTCCAGTGTCATATTGCCTTCATCAGCTGTGAATTCGGTAATAACCTGGTGAATGTATTGGTCGCCATTTGAGTCGTATAAAATACGTTGCATCATCCCTTGGTCTGATGAATCTCCCTGGCAATTGAATCCCGTTGGGCAACTTGCGGTAATAACGCCGGCCGATTCTGACCAGCTATCGTAAGCAATAGGAGGTCCCGCATAAACAGGCGAGCCGATAATAAAGCTCGACACAGCAAGGCTTGCTATTTTGAGTATCGAATTGTTGTGCTTTTGCATAAACAGTTACTCATATTGACCAATGTCTTTTGTTGCTAACTACGACAGAACCGCGTACCAATAACGCTGGCTTGCACGTTCTTTATCGGACATAAATTAAGGGGTTATATGAAACTGTCAGGTAAGTCTGTCTATTCTGTGATTAAATTCGCAAATTGTAGAACAAGATTTCATTGTAAATATGACTTATCTAGTGAGAATGTACCGCTTATTAATCAATGCTTTGTTTTTCTAATTTTTTAAGATAACTACTCTCCCATTTAGCGGCTTAACAGGGCGAACGCTTTCAGGAAAAAGTGCCAAAAATGTGTCAGTTTGTTTGCGAGAAACTTCAACGGGGTGAGATAACACCATCCAGTTAACACCTTCACTACACGGGGGAGTTGTTAGAGAGCCAATATAATTGAAATATTGCAATTTACGAGGTAGAAGATTTTTCATATTGAGTTTTGATTTTCTATCAACGAGCTTATCGCCAGAATTAAGTGGTAATTTCTCCCAAAATTGATTTAGAAACGCATTTTCCCGGCCCTCGATGAAAAGTACTCCTAAAACACCAAGTTGCCCATCACTCGCTTGGTGGACCAAATGGGCAACCATGGGGTAGGTTTTTCCGCCAATGGTGTGTTCGCTCGGGCTGTGAAAATGGAATTGAAGCAGCTGATAGGTTTTACCCGCGACTTCGATAAAGCTCCCGGCATCGTATTCAATTTTTATCGTGTGGCCATTATTGATGACTCGAAGGGTAGATGATTTATATTTCAAACGGATATTAGGCATTGGACCGATTGTTACCGATGAGATATCAACCGGCGATTGGTAAGCCCCAGTTTTACAGGTTTTAAATTCGTCTTTCAATTCACCCCATGTGTGAGGGCCGCCTAAACCCGAGTATTCCCAATGTGTTTCATTAGTGTGATGTGGTTGTTGCGTGTCTATTTTTGTTGTTTTATCGTGGGTAGGAGTTGTCGGTGTCGAGTGTTTCTCAACTGTCGGACTGTGTTGGGTAGTGGTGGTAGCCGCAAAAGTTTGGTCAAGGGGGACGAGTGCTAGTGTAAGTAGGAAAGCAAGGGGGTTAGGCATGTTCAACTGATCCTTTTGTACGCAGGTATGTCCGTTATCAAAAATTGATGCAAAAATCGTGTTCAAAGTTAGGGGCTAAAGAAGAGCTTGGTTAATAAACAACATTTTTTCTTTGTTGAACCTAGAAAAAACAGTTGGACGCGCAATTAGAATGCAGGATATTGTTTTGAATAGCGTAATGAAAAAAGTTGTCTTCACCTGGTTGGTGAAGCAAGCTTTTTTCATATAGCTAAGCGAAACAAGAGCCTGTGTTATATTTGGTGGATCAACTGCTTTTTTTAGGTTGAACGTGTCGTTGTCATCAAGTAGTGCGAATTAGGGTATAATTTGCTTTGAATTGCATTGAAAATACAGGGTTTTGAGAAGAGTCAAACTTATGGCAACTGATTTAAAGCAGAACGAAATACGAGTACTTGGATGTTTAATAGAAAAACAGCTTACCACGCCAGATTATTACCCATTAACATTGAGTGCATTGGTAACCGCTTGTAACCAGAAGTCTAATCGAGAGCCTGTGCTTTCGTTATCTGAAAATGATGTGCTAGATGCCATAACCGGGTTGAACCAACAAAATCTCGCGAGAGAAAAGCAGATGCCTCACGCACGCGTGGCAAAATATGAACATAAAATGAGTGATACGCTCACCAAACAGTATGACTTCAGCCAAAAAGAACTCGCTGTGCTGACAGTGCTTTTTTTGCGCGGCCCGCAAACTCCTGGAGAAATCCGCTCTCGAACAAACCGCATGTATAATTTCACTACTTTAGAAGAGGTGGATGAAACGTTGCGAACATTGGCGGTAGAGAAGAGTGAGCCGTATGTAAAAGCGCTTTCAAGACAACCCGGTCGACGCGAGATCCGTTACGCGCAACTTTTTGGTGAGCATGATTTAAGCGTTGATAACAATACTGATGAGCATATACCTGTCAGCAGTATGGAGCGTTCATCATCTGAAAGTGTTTCGTCAGAAGTTGAAGCGTTGCGTGACGATGTTGCTGAATTACGGCAAGAGCTTGCAGAGTTGAAACAAATGGTAGACGATTTACTGAAATAGAAAATCTTGTTAGTAACATAGAAACAAGTAGTAATAACTCACACTAAGTGGAAAATAAATTAGATATGACAATATTGAGAAATGACTGGTCAATTGATGAAATCAATGAGCTATTTGACTTACCGTTTAACGATCTACTTTTTAAAGCTCAGACAATTCATCGGGAAAATTTTAACCCCAACAGCGTGCAAATTAGCACTCTGTTGAGTATTAAAACCGGTGCTTGCCCTGAAGATTGTGGCTATTGTTCACAGAGTGCAAAAAATGATACGTCATTAGAAAAAGAGAAGCTTTTGCCGCTGGATGAAGTTGTTATTAATGCCAAAAAGGCTAAAGAAGCGGGAGCAAGTCGATTTTGTATGGGGGCTGCGTGGAGAAATCCTACAGATAAAAATCTCGATAAAGTCATTGAAATGGTTAAAGTTGTTAAAGAACTTAATATGGAAACCTGTTTAACGCTGGGCATGTTAAGTGAAAAACAGACGCAACGTTTAAAAGACGCAGGATTAGATTACTATAACCATAATCTTGACACCTCACCTGAATTTTACGGGAATGTTATTACCACGCGAACCTATCAAGATCGTTTGGAAACCTTATCACATGTGCGCGATGCCGGCATTAACGTGTGTAGTGGTGGCATTATCGGCATGGGTGAAGAGCAAAAAGACCGTGCATCTATGCTTCAACAACTTGCTAATTTGGAAAAACATCCAGAGAGTGTCCCTATTAATTTATTGGTGCAAGTTAAAGGCACACCAATGTATGGCCAAGATAAGTTAGACAACATCGATTTTGTAAAAACAATTGCGGTTGGACGTATCTTAATGCCGAAATCTCATGTTCGACTTTCTGCCGGGCGAACTGAAATGAGCGACGAGATGCAAGCACTTTGCTTTTTTGCTGGCGCTAATTCAATATTTTATGGTGACAAATTATTAACAACCGAGAACCCCGACAGCAACGATGATATGGCACTATTGCAACGATTGGGAATTGAGGTTGAACAAGCGGCTGATGAGCAAGGCGAGCATCCTTGCAGTTTAAAAGTTGATAAAATGGCGGCCGCACATTAATGAAGATTTTAGTCACAGGAGCTAATCGCGGCATTGGTTTAGAGATGGCAAAACTTGCAGTCAGCAAACGCTGGCAGATTTTTGCTTGTTGTCGAAATCCACATACTGCTGATAAATTGAATGAAGTCGCTAGAATGTCCGGAGGCTTGGTTCACGTTAAAATATTAGATGTAACAGATCGTGCACAAATTCAAGCGTTAGCTTACGAGTTAAGAAATGAGTGCATTGACATACTTATTAATAACGCAGGAACTTATGGCGAAACTAACGGTGCGTTAGGTCAGTTTGAGGATGACGATTGGCTAAACGCATTTAAAATTAATACTATTTCACCACTTCGCGTGTCGGAAGCATTTGTTGAACATGTTGCCTGTAGCCAGAAAAAAGTTATCGCAACGTTAACGAGTAAAATGGGAAGCATGGAAGACAATACCTCAGGTGGTAGTTATGTTTATCGTTCATCGAAAGCAGCATCGAATGCTGTTGTGAAAAGTATGTCCATGGATTTTTCCGATAAAGGTATTACTTGTCTCGCGCTTCATCCTGGTTGGGTGAAAACAGATATGGGTGGTCCAAATGCTGAAATAACAACACGTCAGTGTGTAAATCAACTATTTGATATTTTAGAAAACTGTAGCGCAAAAGATAACGGAAAATTTATTGATGTTGATGGTCAAGAGGTTCCTTGGTAGTTAACGAAGTTTTTGTCATTAATCTCGATCATAAATTTCACTGTTTGGATTAAATGCTAACCAGGCAAAAGCGAAGTGAATGCCGTGTTTGATTGGCTTCAGTCTTTTACCTTTGTATTTTCCCGCAATTGCTCTACCGAGTGGAGACCAAGCGGATGCCGTTTTTTTATCAATTATTTTTCCGTTTTCAAATTCAAATTGCAATTTTTCTCCATCAAGAACAGGAGAGAAGAGGGTGTAAGAAGGAATCTGAGCAGAATCTTTAATGCGTTTGTTATCAAGCACAGAGAATATGTTTTCAGTTTGAAAAATAACAATTTCCAAACTTTTAAAAGAGTCATGAATTACGTGGTGTTTCTTGATTGCAGAAAATGGATAAATTTTTTGCGCATCATCAAATTTTAAACCGATTACTCTTTCCATTGCAGGTAAGCGTGGATCGCTAGGGTTTTTCAAGAGAAAGGGTTTATTGTCAATGTGGTCATAACCTTGATATGGGTTATTGCCATACGGTCGTTGATAACCTGTTTCTCGACTTAATATCTCACCTTCAGGGTAGTTATCGGCAAAGCTTTTGAAGGAAATAATTTGTGAATGAACTTCTTCAAGTAGTTGCTTGTTATATTTGCCAATAATTCCTAAGCCTTCAAACTGTTGCCACCAGGATTCAGTTTGGCGATCATACATGATTAAGTCACTGTTTCTCAATCTACCGGTCAGGGCAATCGCATATAAATCAGCTTGCAATGCCTAACACTTTGAGCAAATAACTTTCATCCCATCCAGATTTAAGCCGTTTTGTCTTTATCCCACGCTTTAGCGTAGTCTCCTGCTTGAGTAGGT
>Ga0316204_10002290_pt1 | contig 44337 bp, 35 predicted proteins | sample 6monrhotite_MG_2_FD_205661 | JGI IMG/M metagenome (GOLD analysis project Ga0316204, IMG submission 205661) | Microbial mat bacterial communities from mineral coupon in-situ incubated in ocean water Damariscotta River, Maine, United States -... | ecosystem: Environmental > Aquatic > Marine >... | reverse complement strand
CCTTAAGCAGGCATTTGCTGTAGTTACCAATAAAAAAATGTATCAACCAGAATATTATTTGCCTCTAAACAGAAAATTAACTTGATTTTTAACACAGTTCATTGCGAACGCAGTGAAGCAATCTCATCTTAGGGTCTGCACACAAACCAGGAGATCACTTCACTGCGTTCGTGATGACGTTTTGTTTGTCTTTTGAGATGGTCTCTTCTTGTTTTTGACCCTGGGCTTCTATAACACTGACCAATTATTGTCTTCTGTGAAAAGGAGAGACTTTCGTCACCCTTTGTGTACCGTCTTTTGAAATCATAAATACCTGACCTGTGTTATCGGTGGCGAGCCACTGGTTGTGCTTTTTGTCGAAGCTGAGGCCCCAGAGCAGGTGGTCAAAGGGCAATGCGGTTACCAGGTTTCCTGAAGTGCCCCACAATCGGAAGGCCTCACTAGCCGTAGCCAGGTGCGTGCCGTCAGGTGTCCAGCGAATGTTGCGGTACTCGGCCTTACTGCCTTCAACTGAACGAATCAGGCTACCATCTTCATTCCAGAATTGGAGCAGGGCCGGGTACTTTTCAATGTAGTCACCATAATCACCTGTGGCGAAAAACGCTCCTGAAGGATGCCAGGCTATGGACAGCATGAGCACTTCTTCCTTCCTCGATTCCCAGGTGCGCATCTGGTCCGTATCCAGATCGTATTCTCCAATCTTACCGCTGACCATGGTAATCAGGTTTTTCTGCGGATGCCAGTCGAGCCCGGTGATGGAGCGCAAGCCAGTGTCCACGGTTTTGAGCAGGTCTAATCTTTGATCGAAGATGTACAAGTCACCTTCATTGTCGCCAACTGCCAGGCGTTCACCTGAGGGGCTCCAGCCCAGGGCCCTGGCTCCGTGTATAGCGACTCCCAGGGTATCGAGTTTCATCGTTCTTAAATCGAGTATCAGCAAGCCAACAGTTGAGCTCTGGATACTGATAGCTAGCAGGTCTTCTGTTGGGTGCCATTTCAGGTTGGTGATGGTGCCGGAAATTGGCAGGCTTACGTCCAGTCTTGGTATTTCGTTGGCATATAAAAAGAGAGAGTCGAAATTGCCGCCAACGGCCGTGTATTTGGGTCCGGCAGCTACTGCCCAGAGGCTGTTCTCAAGACGCTGGGCATTGGCTGATTTGCTTAGGCTCAGGCAGGCCAGGGTTAGGATCAACGTGTAGATGAAATGTGTTTTTATCTTTCTTCTCATTCGCTTTGAATCTGCCGCCAAGCTAGTGGAAGTCTTGCGTGCGCTTGATCATTGGAATGTAAAAAGACTGTAAAAGGATGTAAAGAGTGTAGTTTTCTGAAGTTCAGTCACTCGCCAGAGTCGAGCGACTGACTCGATTGGGAAATGGAGAATTGGGCACAGCCTAACGGCTGGTAGTGAAGCGCTTAGTGAGGGAAGCAAAGTTGAGTTAACAAGTCATTTCGAGAGAATCGAGAAACCTGCCTGACGGCAAAGGCAGGTCTTTTCACGAAGCGCACGAGCTAAACCCCCATATGGAACTGCATGACGTGAAAAGATCTCTCCCTGTGGTCGAGATGACCTACTAATGAAGGTTTGAGTAATTGAGATATAAACACTCCGTGCCTCTTTCCAGATTCTCTGCGTTCTCTCTGGTGCTTTGTGAAACTCTGTGGTATAACAAAACGGACAGAGTCCTGATGCTCATAGTTGTCACAGGTTCAGAGAACCTGCGACAGTTAAGGCTTTGCGATTTAACTTTCTCTGCGTTCTCTCCGGTGCTTTGTGAAACTCTGGGGTAAAACTTACAGAGATAGCGTCCAACAGATTGCTTCACTGCGTTCGCAATGACGTTTTAGGAGGCAATGACGAACCATATTCCTATATTTGAGCAATGACGGAAGGTAACCTGGTTGCGGCTTTACGAGCAAAGGACAAAGAGGCCCTTTCGTACCTGTATGATAAATACGGGGCTGCGCTGTATGGTGCGGCTTTGCGCATTATCCAGGATGAGGAAATTACCCAGGAGGTAATTCAGGATGTCTTCCTGAAAATCTGGGATAAAATCGGTCTGTACAATGAAAACAAGGGCAGACTCTTTACCTGGATGCTCAACCTCACGCGAAATGCGGCCATCGATAAGGTACGCTCCAAAGAAATAAAGCGGAGTGCTAAAACTGATCGCATGGAAAGCTCCGTATATACCATTGATCTTCAGAACAGTACCGAGATGTCAGTAGATGGCATCGGGCTGAAAGCGTTGATCAGTGAACTCGACCCCGACCAACAGTTTGTTTTACAGAAAGTGTATTTCGAAGGCTTTTCCCACTCGGAACTGTCTGAGGAATATGATATACCTTTGGGTACAGTAAAGTCAAGGCTGCGGTCGGCATTAAAGCATTTAAGAAGAAAAGTTCGCGACTAAGTGGATATTGAAAAGTACATAGCGTCAGGAATACTGGAGGCTTATGCCCTGGATGAACTCCCAGCCAATGAAAAGGTTGAGGTAGCAGCTAAACTTGCGCTTTATCCCGAGTTGAAAGCTGAGCTGGATGCCATCGAAGAAGGACTGGAAAACCTGGCCCTGGAATCGGCAGTAACACCACCTGATTTCTTGAAGGATAAAATCTTAGGCTCGGTTGAGGATGAGATCAGTGGATCAGTAGAGCGGGAATCAGGAGATCAGGAAATCAGTAAATCAGAAAGTCGGGCATCTGGTGGTCAGGCGAAGGTGGTAGCAATGAGACCTAATACCGGAAAGGTATGGAGGCAGCTGGTGGCAGCGTCTATTGTCATCACTTTAGTATCTACCTATCTGGCGGTTGATTATCGCACTAAATGGAAAGATAGCCAGGAGTCTTATGAGCAGATTACTCAGAACCTGGAGCTTCAGGCCGAGAACTTCAACCAGGTAAAGCAAGACCTGGACAAACTCGAACAAGACTTTAACGTGCTCACCAACTCCGATTTTGGCCGCTTTGAAATGGCCTCGGTAGTCGATGGGCAAGACCAGTATTCCGCCTCTGTTTTCTGGAATCAGAAGACGCTGGAAGCTTATCTGAGCATTGGCACCCTCAAAACGCTCGCCCAGGAGCAGCAGTATCAGCTATGGGCCATCATTGATGGCAAGCCTGTGAGTATGGGCGTTTTCGATTTCGATTCGGAAGGTTTGCTCAAAATGGAGAATGTCTCCGGAGTGGCCACTTTTGCCGTTACCATAGAACCCCGTGGCGGCAGTGAAAACCCGACCCTCAGCGCCATGCAGGTGGCTGGAAATGTGGGGTAGTGAATTAGAGAGTTTTGTTGATTGGTTTATGAGTGGCTGTTGCCGATGCTTTGGGCTTCCAAAAGGGCCAGTTATCAGTTAATGGTTATCGGTTGGGACGTATGTCTGGCTATTGCTGTATTCATGCCTTTGTCAGAGTCTCTTTCCTTGTTCAGTGAGTAGTTATTAGAGAGTAGTTAATGGTTGGATTGTATGCCGAACCTTTGCGCCTCACTGCGCGCTTTGCACTAAAAAACTACCTCTGAGCTCTCTGAGTTTCTCAGCGTGGCTCCGTGGAATAACCAGGAGATTGCTTCGTCCTGCGTCCTCACAAAGACGATTACTAAAAAACAGAGGAACCGCACCTTTCGGCACGGCTCCTCACCTCAACCAACCTAATTAAAATCTAATCCTCTGCTCGGGGATAACCCTGTTCAGGTACTCGTTTCCTTAAATACGTCTACATTACGCTTCCTATTTCTTTTGGCTGCTTGCCATTAGTCAGTCTGCTGACGCAATCAAATCTTTTTTAAATAGGGTAAAAAAAAGAGAGCCGACCCTTACGGTACGGCTCTGTTCCTCACTACGCCTCATTTCCAACTCCACTATTCTATTTTTCTAAACCACTTAACTACTATTCTAATCTTTCGAGGATAAGCGGAGCCACACCAGGCGGTGCGACTCCTTTCCCCATCCTTCTCTACTTTTTAATCTCGCGTGTGTGTAACTGCTTTGGATACTTCCTATACCATGCAACTGCATAAAAGGCTGCGTGGGTTGGAAAAAAGAGCTGCGCTCATCAGAGCACAACTCCCATGCTCAACCTCTCTCCTCAACCAACTTCCATCATTGTGCTATACATACGAGGTAACTGTTGTAACTGGATTTAGCTGGTTTAAAAAAAGAAGGGAGCCACGCCCCCATGACGCGACTCCACCTTACCAACCAAAATATCTTTAAAAGTTTATCGCCATTGAAAGCCGCAAGGCTCGTGGGGTGCCGGGTGTGAAATGAATTTCTGACACCGGTGCTACCTCGTTTCTCAGCCTGGATTCTGTTTCAAACTGTGCTTCATTCCAATCTACATTGAGCAGGTTTTCGAGTTGTAGTCCCCATTCGAATATGCCTTTGCGGTAGTTGATGCTGGCATCGAGTAGAAAGTAGCCAGGGGCAGTCAGAGAGTTGTCCTCATTGGCGGCCCTGTCACCCAACCAGCGGTACCTGAGTCCGGCACGAAAGCCTTTGAAATTGTTGTACTGCAAACCGCCAATGCTGGTGAATGTGGGAGCGAGGGGCACATATCGCTGGCCCTCTGCTTCTTCAGTAAACCTGGGGTTGGTCAGGTTCAGGTCCATGTCAGCCAGTAATCCGGGTAATAGTTCATAGCGCAGCCCTAAGTCAATTCCTTTTCTGTGAGAACGGCCCGCTGCTTCTACTACACCTTCATCACCCACATAAACGAATTCTTGTTCCAGGTCGAGCTGCCAAAGAGCCAGGGAGATCAGCAGCTTTTCATTCACCTTCCAGTGGGTGCCCAGGTCGAGGCCAATGGCTCTGGGTAGTGCCGACCTGCCTGCTGAAATGGCCACCCGGCTGTCGTTGCTATGAAAGCCTGTGCCTGCTTTGAGGTAAAAGTTGACAGAATTGGTAGGCGCAAAACTGAGTTGGAGCTTTGGACTAATCAGACCGCTGCCTTTGGTGTTACTGCTTGCCGCAAGGTGGTCTTGATAGCGAAAGCGAAAATAGTCGTAGCGCAAACCAGTAGTGAGCGACAGGGAATTAGATAGTTCCAGGGTTTCTTCCAGGTAAGCAAACCAGTTAGTTTCTGACACATCACCACGGGAAAGGTCCTCCAACACGGTTTCTTTTTGCAGCGTGCGAGAAAGCCTAACATCGCTGATTTGGTCATGTCTGAATCCGGTGGCTACTTCTGTAGTAGCATTGAGTCCAAATAGCTGATTTTCCTGCCAATAGCTGTGTTTACTTCCCCAAAGCTGTCTGTTTTCCCTTTGTCGAATCTGATCTCCGTTTTGAGGGTCGTTTAAGAAAAACGTGAAGTTGGAAAGCAGATCAAAGTTATAAGTAGACCACCAAACCTGGTTGCTAAGCCAGCGGCCCTGGCCCAGGTTCTGCTTGAGTTGTAAGTTGACATTGTATCTACTGGTTTCGCCACCTTCGGTATCGTCAATAGCACCCAGGCGAGAGATGAGCCCCTGGTTAACGGCCCTTTGTGGAATTTGCCCAGAAGCGTTCCAACGGCTTTTAAACTCTGACACAGATGCTTCTAAGCTGCCACCAGCAGCCAATGGCTGGTGGAATTTGACCAAGGCATTGAACCTGTTAAAGTCTTGTGGGCTTTCGAAATAGCCTTGAGAACGAACGTATTCTGTAGCTAAATAAAGTCCAGGTTTATCTTCAGCCCCTGGTAATAGCTTGAGCATGGCCAATCCGCGATAGCCTCCAAAGCTACCTGCACCCAACTGCACCTTGTTTTGCTTCAGTCTGGAAGCGAGTTGATAATCGACAAATCCGGCTGTGTTTAGGTTGCCTTTGTTGGTATAGTAAGGTCCCTTGTCAAACGAAACTTGTTCTATGGTTTCCGGAATGACAAAGTGCAAGTCGGCATAGCCCTGACCATGTGCATGAGATACCATGTTCACCGGCATACCGTCTACCGATATGGCAATGTCCGTACCGTGGTCAATGTCAAAGCCTCTGAGAAAAATCTGTTCGGCTTTGCCGCCTCCTGCATGTTGAGCGATGAAAAGCCCGGGAACTACGGTGAGCACATCCTGCGATGACTTGACCGGTTTCATTAGTAAATCCAACGCTTTTACAGATTTGGTGCCCGCTCCGGGCGCTGCATTGACTTCAATATCAGCCAATGAAATGCCGGTTTCAGTAAGCTTTATTGCAAGGCTTTTTACTTCACCAGGGGCAAGCTCTATGGCATAGCTTTTCTGCTCAAAACCAATAAAACTTACTTGCAATTCGTATTGTCCTGGGGTTAGCTCTTTGATATTGAACTGACCAAATTCATTGGTGGCCATTCCGGAGTTTTCGCCCTTTAAGTACACACTGGCACCGTAAAGTACAGTGCCAGAGGCTGCATCGCTCACCCGACCTTCAATGCGGGCGTTCTGTGCCAGAAGCCCCTGAAAAAAGCAGGTGGTGATAAGTAGGGTTATCAAAAGTGCTCTCATGATCAATTGGCAAGGGTTTCAAGGATGCTTTTTGTGGTCAAAGGGCCAAGCTCAAATTTGGCTTTCAGTGCCTCCTTGAGGTATTTGCGGCCTTTGCGCTGCTGTCCGTTGTGCCAGTAGATGATGCCCAGGTGATAAAGCGCATCGGGTTCGAAGGTCTTATTTTCCACATGAAGGCTAACTAGTTTCAGTGCTTGCTCATGGTCACCATTGGCAAAGTGGCTCCATGCCAGCGCATCGTAAACCTCAGGTGTAGGGCGCAGCTCCAGTTCTTTTTCCAGTCGGGTGATGGCTTCAGCGGCCATGCCCAAATCCTCAGCTTCCAGCAGGGCCAGGTGCTTGTTGTACATCTGCCCATATTTGGTTTGAGAGGCTTCATCATGGAATTGCTGCTTCCATTTTAAGGCCTGATCGCCATCACCTGCACTTGCGGTAAGGTCGGCCAATAGTAAACTAATTTGAGGATCGCTGCTGCCTTCCGAGAGGTGGTTAATGATCCTTCTTGTTTCCCATAAATCTCCCTCATGTGCATAGGCAATCCAGGCCAGGCCCTGCCAGGACCTCCAGTGATTGGGGTTGACGACAAGTACTTCCAGGTAGGCCTGGTAGGAATCAGCTACCCAGCCTGCATGCCCGTACATGTCACCCAGGTTAGACTTTGCCCATTGAAAGAGGGTGGGGTCATTTTTCTTTTTTTCATAAGCCTGTTCCATCAACGTGATGGCTTTGTCAAGGTCGCCTTTGTGATCGGCCATTTTTGAGGCCCTGATCAGGTAACTAAAAGTAGACTGATGCATTTGTGATTCCAGGGCTCGCTGTGCTTCGTTGTAGAGTCCCAGCTCCAGGGCCACATCGAAGAGAAGCAGGTGATTGGCTCCCTGATCGCTGCCTATTTCAATGGCCTTGTAAATTAGATCGTAAGCCTCGCGGAAGCTGTGTCTGGTAATAGCATTGGCAGTCAATGCACGGTAGATCCCTGCTTTGTCGAGGCCATAGCCTACAAGCGCCTGCTTGTACAAATCATCTGAAGTATGAATGTGGTCGATGTTGCCATCTTCTCTAAATTTTTGGCTGTAGGCTCCTGCCAGCTGGATTAAATACTGGTTGTTGCCTGGGCTTGCATCGAGTTTCTGTTGCCAAAAACGGAGTTCTTTTTCGGCAAAAGATTGGCTCACCTGCTGGGAAACTGGTTTTAGGTAACTCTCATAATCAGCTGGGTTGAGCACCGGTGCCTGATGCTGCGGCTGACAGGCAGTGGAGCCAATGACGAGTGCAAGGAGTAGGAATGTCTTTTTCATGGGGCAAGGTTTGTCCAGGCCCCGGCTCTTGCGTGCCGGGGCTGGGGGTTGGTCAATAAATTCTAGGTAAAAAGGAGTGACTTACCAGGGAGTAGCCATGTAAGGGAATGTGCTGAGAAATGCCTTGTCATTGGCATCTACATGGTCATCGGTCAGGCCAGGGTTGGCGGTGCCATCGGGGCCACCAAAGATGAGCAGAAGCTCTACTGAGATCACATCATCGGCCAGAGTACGGCCCGTCAATACATTGGTGCCATCAAAGAATGTAGTGGTGCCATTGAGCGAGACATTGAGCACATCGGTGGCCAATACGCCACTGAAAGTTGCTGCATCATGCCCCAGAGCATTGGTAGTATAGCCAGCGTTCAGGGCCAGTAGTCTGCTTTCGAATGCCGAGGCAAAGTTGGCACCCATTTGCGAAGGCACTGTCTGGTTAAAATTGTCTTTGTTGCCTGTAGTCACAAATACCGTGTTGATGGCGGGGCGTGCCATTTGATCTTCCATTACATAAGTAGCAGGTACTTCCGGCATTTCTCCTTCATCATCGCTGCAGGCTACCAGGCCAAGGCTGATGCTTGCCAGGAAGATGAGGGTTAGGTTTTTGAGTCTATTTGAATAATTCATGTCTTGTTGTCTTTTACTGTTCTTATTGTTTGCGTTTGGTTTCAACCCACAGGTTGATTGATTCTCCACTGCCCAGCAGCGACTTTGGGAGTTCAGCGACTATCGCCAACACATTGGTGCCTTTTAGGGAGTCGTCACCTGGATTGTTAAAACTGGTGGCTGTGCCTCCCAGAATATCGCCAAACTGGTTGAGGTCGAAAAAGAAGGGGTCGTCTCGTGGTCCGGCAAAGAGGCTGATGCCTCCATCGCTCACCACAATGGCATTGGTGCCATAAGGCGTAATGTCTGCTTCGATCATACCCTCGGTAGCGTCTATTGTACTGCTGGTGCCGGGTGCGGCAGGGGCATAAGGGCCGTACATCTGCACCTTGTTGTTTTCAAAAGTGCACTGTACCACCAGGTCTTCAATGTTGTCACCATTGTTGTCAATGTTGAATTCGATCATCATGTCTTCATCAAAACTGGCAGTAGCCGTAGCATTGGGACTAAGTAGCCCGCTTACCGTGGCGGCCAATACCATATTGTTAGAGTTGTTGGGACTTTCATAGGCAAAGAGATCTGCTAGATCAGTGCCCAGACCCATTACCGCGGGTGCCTCGTTGTGGTCGGCTGCACTTAGATAAATGCCTGTGGCTAGTACAAAGAGCCCGGCAAAAAGTGTGATTGTTTTTTTCATGTTTATTTTCTTTTGGCAAAGTGATTCCAGGGTCGATTTTTTATCGACCTGATATTCAATTGGTTATGTTTAAATTTTAGTTTTTGATGTTTTGAGAGGATATCGATAGTCTACTATGGGTATACTCTCCTGTTGTGTTTGTTCTTAAGATGGTCCTCGTTGAGGCTTGCTGTATTTGAGTTTCATTTACCCTGTTTTTCAAATTTCAGTCATACCTACGGCAATAGTGGATTGACTGGATTTAGGGCTAGAGAAATTTTTTTCATCTTTGCGCCATGAGTCAGTCTTTTGAGCGATCGCTTTTCTGGATTTTATTGTTGGTTTCTTTATTGGTAGCGGGTTTGTTATTCCTGGGGCCGAAAGACCTGTTAGGGGATGAGAATACTACCCAGTATGGTTTAAAGACCATTTTATACCCTTCTTTTCTAGCATGGCTGATCCTTGCCTGGCGTGGCATTGACAGGAAGATCAACAACCGGAAACCGGGAGAGACAGAATGATGTTAAACAGTCAAAATAATTAATCTTGAACATCGATATTTCAACTCCGGCCCTGCTTTTTCCTGCCATTACCCTGCTGTTGCTGGCCTTTACTAACCGCTTTGTGGCGTTGGCTACCCTGGCACGTGGGCTAAGGCAGCGCTATATCGATGAATCAAAACCACCACCAACCATTCTGGGACAGATTAAGAACCTGAAGCTGCGCCTATTGCTCATTCGCAATATGCAGGCCCTTGGTATTGGCAGTTTTTTTTGCTGCGTCCTCAGCATGGTGTTTATGTATTTTGAAAAGCAGGAGACAGGAGAGTATGTCTTTGGTGCCAGCCTGTTTTTTCTACTGGCTTCTCTCTCTTTGAGTTTTTGGGAAACACAAATTTCTACCCAGGCGCTGAATCTGGAATTGAGCGATTTGGAGGAGAAATCTCGCGGCTAGACGCTCTAAAATGCATCGTAATGATTTTTACTGTATCTCAACTGTTACGGACGGTGTCCTTTGGCTCATATAAGTCACAGATCCCGCCTTTCCTGCGGATAAATCAGAGAACCTGGGATAGTTGACTTCGTAGTTTAGATCCTTCGCGTTGCTCAGGATGACGACCAAATAGGGTCTGTTTTAACACAACGAAAAAAGAAGGCCGGGCAGCCTTCTTTTTTAATCTTCCATATACACAGTATTACTCTACTTTTTCAACACCTAAGTGCTGTCTCCAATCAAAATAGAGAATCAATTAATGTAAACGAATAAATTGACTAAGTCAACTTATTCATTGACTCAATAATCCCAAACTCGCTTTTATTTGGTACATGGAGCCTGGGAAATCCCGAAAAAAAGAACAAATGATCCTTTTTGGAAAACATTTACGTAGCCTCAGACAAGAGAAGGGCTACTCGGGGGTAGAATTCGCCAATATTTTAGGAGTAGATAAACAGTTTTTGAGCAGGCTGGAATTAGGTCAGAGTGACCCGAGATTGAGCACCCTCATCAGGTTGGCCGATGCGCTGGACATGCATCTGTCAGAGTTGCTAAAGCGATTGGAATATCAGGCTGTTGAGAATCAGTAGTTGATCGTTTTGCAATCTTGTCTGCCTATGGCAGGCGAAGCGTGGAAATCTCCTTGCAGTAGTCACTTTGGGGTTTGTTATTTGTCTTTTGAAGTTTTGCCTTCCTCCGGATTTTGCGCTCTGAAATGTGCCAGCGCTATTTTCACTTCTCCATAAGTGTATTCATCGCCCAGATTGGCTTTGATGTCGTTGAGGCCTTGATTTTCGGGACTGATCAGGCTCAGAATATTGTCTAGCTTCTCTTTCTCAATCAGCTTGTAAGGGTCCAGTTCACCTTTCTGTACATACTGACTCAGGTGCCCTTCAATGGTGCCGGGTACCAGGTTTCGGGTTTCGGCTATTTCTTCTACTGTTTTGCCTTCTTTGAACATGGCCAGAGAGATTTCAGCAGTAGGTGTTTTGTCTTTCTTCGCAGCCTTTTTCTTCTCTTTTATGACTTGTACGCGCTCGCTGGCTGGTAAGTCCTGTTTGGTCAATACCTTGCTCTCACTGGCAAATTTGAGTAGCATTTCGGCTTTCTTGATGCCTTCTGTTTGGTTGTAAATCGCTTGCTCCAATTCCTTCAGCTCTTTGCGATAGGTTTTGAGCTTGGTCTTGTCCTTCAGGTTCATCTCATGATTGAGGAGGTCTTTCGAGAATTTTTCCAGCAATGGCCTGAAGTAGCCACCGGCCTTGGTCACCCGTTCAGTGAGTAGTTCCAGGTAATCAGCTGACTGCCCTATTTTTTGTACCTGCCTTAAGAAATTCTGACTTACCTCTTTCAAGGGAGTAAACTCATCCACCAATGATTTTGTAAAGCCCAGATGCTGTTGCTTTAGCGACCTGTTTTCCTGCTTGTCGAAACTATTGACATGTGCCTGAACAGCGTAAAACAAAGCACTAAGGTCAAAATGCGCGATGGTATTTTTGACCAAATAGGCTTTCCTATCGGCATCCAGGTTTTGCTCCAGCTGGGGTATGTCTGATTTTGTGGCGGCAAAGGACTTCATACTGGCTGGTATGTCTATGCCCTGGTTCGGGATTTTTGATGAGAGCACAAGTCCTTTAAGGGAAGTAAGCCTGGATAGGGCCACATAGACCTGGCCTTGTGCAAAAGAGCCGCTTAGGTCCAGAATGGCCCTGTCAAAGGTAAGGCCCTGGCTCTTGTGTACCGTAACAGCCCAGGCCAGTTTGAGGGGGTATTGCTCAAAACTCCCAAGTATCTTTTGCTCTATTTCATTGCTCTCTTTGTTGAGCGTATAGCGCTGATTTTCCCATTTGTGCTGTGGCACTTCAATCACCTCATCATCACAGGTTACTTCAATGCTTTCCACCCCTAACTTGCTTATCTGGCCGATTTTGCCATTGAAAAAACGCTTGTCTTCCGAGGTGTCGTTTTTGATAAACATGACCTGGGCACCCTCCTTCAAATCCATCTTGAGGGAATTGGGGTAGAGGTGGTCCGGATATTCTCCCTCTATTTGTGCAGTGAAAGAAACCGTAGGACTGGGTATATCTTCCAGCCGTTTTTGATTGATCTCATCGGCTTTGCGATTGTGAGTAGTAAGGTGGATATAGCCCTTTTCCGAATAGGCATGATGATCGCTTCGGTAATAGCCATTGAGAAAATCAATATCAGTAGCTGTCTGTTTGTTTTCTCTGAAGCGATTCAGAATACTTATAAATTCCTGATCACTTTGACGGTACACCTTGTCCAACTCTACATGAATAGGCGGATTGTGTTCCAGGGCCCTGGCTTCGAAAAAATAGCTGCTGTCATAGTATTGTGACAGCAGGTTCCACTCAGCATCTTTCACCACTGGCGGAAGCTGAAGCAGGTCGCCAATGAACAGTATCTGAAGGCCACCAAAGGGCACATCTCGCTTCCGCCTCAGGAACCGCAGCATGTGATCGATGCAGTCGAGCAGATCGGCCCTGAGCATACTCACCTCATCGATGATCAATAGCTCAATTTCCTGGATCAAGTTACGTTTAGAGGCATTAAAACGCACATTACTAAAGAGGTTGAAGAGGGTCGTGACCCGTTCTTGAATAACAGGAGGGTGGACCCTTTCCGGAATAAAAGCACCAAATGGAAGTTGCAGCAATGAATGCAAGGTCACGCCTTCGGCATTGATGGCAGCAATGCCTGTGGGGGCCGCTACCACTACCTTTTTATGTGTATGCGCCACCATGTATTTGAGGAAGGTAGTTTTGCCCGTTCCAGCCTTTCCCGTAAGAAAAATATGCCTGTCGGTGGTGTTGATATATTCGGCTGTAACTTTGGCCAGCTCACTTAGCTCAAATGACATGTTCAATTATAGCGAAAATTGAGCAGGTTCAAAGTTGATCCCTTATTTTTGCGTTATGGGATGCTCTACCCGCAAGTACGAATACATATCCAAAGACATGGCTGAAGATGCCCTCATCGACCAGCACATCTATAAGGGCTTCTTACCCCATGAAGGCCCTCAGGATGTCTATGAATGCGACATTTGTGGCTATTGGCACATGACCAGCAGAAACGCCACCCGTAATGCCCGTCTACAGGAAGAAATAGACTCTGGGGAGATGAAAAGAAAACAGACCGCCAGCCGTTGGGAGGGAGGCTTTCGTAGGTAAATTCACGTTAGATTTTGGTGCTGATAAAGGGCATTATGATCATTCCCTTCTGCTCACTTTGACCTCATTCCCCAAAAAAAGGGTACTTTTAAGGTTAAACACTATTAACTAATTATGGAAACCCCAGGAAAAGGTAATGTCTACCATAACCTTCACATGCATAGGCTTAAGGATTCATTGGCCAAAGAATGCAGAGTGATGGCGGAGTATGCCATGTCTAATGGTAAGCCGCTGGATGCCAGACAAGTGGAGGCTCTTTCTAAAGATGATGACGAGCTCACCTCTGCTGAACTTTTACCGGTTTATAACTATCTGCTGCTCTTGGTAAAACCTGCGAAACCAGGTACTCTTATTCTGTTTGAGAAGAACAGACAGAGCGATAATGTGTTCAAATTTCTTGGCCCTTTGCCCATCATCAGACGATTTATGCTGGTGGCTGTGGTTTCACTATTGGCCCTTATTGCCTTTAGCCTTTCTCCCGATGTAAATGCCACTTCTATTGAGCTCAGTATGCTACAGGGAAGTGGAATTGATCAGGCATTGCGACTTGGCTTTCTGCTTGCTGCGGCCAGTGTGGGAGCATCGTTCTATGCACTTTTCCGCATGAATCACTTCATCAATCAAGGCACTTTTGATGTAAAGTACTCTTCGACTTATTGGGCCCGTTATGTGGTGGGAATAGTGGCCGGTATCTTGCTTTCTGAATTATTCATTGTCTTCATCAATCCCGATACGGTGGTGCAAGTGGATGACCATATCTCAGCAGATGCAGGCTTGTCAGAAAAAGGGATTCTCAATACCACGCGCTATCTATTAAAGCCGATCTTGGCAATTTTAGGAGGCTTTTCAGCCAACCTTGTATATCGCATTCTGAACCGATTGGTAGAAGCGATTGAGTCATTATTCAAAGGTTCTTCTGAGCAAAAGATACAGCAGAAACAAAATGAAATTATGAATGAGAGTCAGGAAGCCATGACTCAGGTACGGGCCACTACAGCTCACCATTTACTGGGTATTAAGAACGAATTGATTGGCAGTGGAGTGGCTCCGGAACTGTTAAACAAACTGGATGACCTGACGGGTAGCCTGGTGCCTACTTTGGCTACTTACAGCAGTGGCGATAATGCAACACCAGCTGCTCCGACTAGTCCTGTAGCTAAGCCGGTTGCGCAAGCGCCAGTGGCAGAGGCCAAGCCTGAAGCACAGCCTACAACTCCTGAACCAACACCAGATCCGCCTGCTCCTGAGGTTGCAGCACCAGAACCACCCAAGGCAGAAGCACCTAAAAATAACCCGACAAACCCTCCTGATGGAGGGAAGCCAGCTAGCTGGTAAATTTTAATAAGCAACTGTTAAAATGGCAGTCCGGGAGTAACAAGGAAGCGATTGTTGCCTGTGCTAAAAGCCTGATAGAACATGGGGCGGTCAAGGTATGACCTGCCTTACATGCCTGCCCAAACTTTGAATTTCAATACCCTTTCGCGACTTACAATTACCTCTTCTTTAGTAGGAGGATCGAGATTGAGCAATAGCCGTGAGTTGAAATAGCTGTGGATTTCCCGGATGTAATTGATGTGTACAATGTACTGTCGGTTGATCCTGAAAAATTCTTTGGGGTCCAACTCTTCCATGAGGTGGTCCAGGGTTTGATCGATCGGCAGCGGTTTTTGAGCGGTTTGCAGGTAGCTGATGCCCTCCTTGTAATAGAAATAAGCAATGTCTTTGGTGGGAATACTCTTGTACTGTAAGCCCACTTTGACCAAAAAGCGCTCTCGATGCTCGGGCATAAAATGCTGCTGCACTGCTTGAATTTTATCGCGATAGCCGGCCTCTTCTATCTCGTGTATTTCCTGTAGTTTTTTAATGGCTTTGCCCAGTTCTTCTTTGTCGATGGGCTTTAGCAGGTAATCGATGCTGTTGAACTTGAAGGCATCCAGGGCATACTGCTCATAGGCCGTGGTAAAAATGATGTGAGGGTAATCTTTGAGTTCTTTTACAATATCGAAGCCCGTGCCGTCATTCAGTTGAATGTCCAGGAAGATGAGGTCGGGCCGATCGTGGGAATGGAACCAGGCCAGGGCTTCCTGCACCGATTCGAGCTGTGCCAGTACATCGGCTTCAGGCAGTACCTCCAATACCAGTTTGTTCAATCGCCTGGCCGAAAGTACTTCATCCTCTATGATTACTATTTTCATTTTTCGGACTTATCGGATTTAGCAATCAATGGCAGTTTCACGGTAAAATAGTCTTCATCCTCCTTCACAATGATCAACTCGTCATGCAGCATCTGGTAGCGGTTCATGATGTTTTGCAAGCCCAGTTTAGTGCCCTTTTCCAGCAGTTCTCGCTTCTTTAGGTTGTTTCTTACCACCAAAAACTCAGTACCCTCATTGTAGAGCTCAATGTGCAGCGGGCCATCTTTTGAAAAGTAATTGTGCTTCAAAGCGTTTTCCACCAGCATTTGTAGAGAGAGAATGGGCAACTCGAATTGTTCCAAATCCAGCTCTAGCCGCTTCTCCACTATCAGGCTTTTGCCATGACGAGTTTTGAGTAGGAAAATATAGTGCTCCAGATATTCGAGCTCAGTTTTAAGACCTACCAGCTGGGTAGTATTGTCTAGCACATAGCGGTAAATCTTTGAGAGCCTGGACACAAACTCCACCGCCAGTTTGGGATCTTCTTCAATGATGGTGGTGAGTACGCTGAAGCTGTTGAACAGGAAGTGTGGCTTGATCTGATCTTTAAGACTTTCAAATTTACTGAGTGCCAGTTCTTTCTGGATCAATGCTTTTTCACGCTCCGACCTGCGAGTGTGCTGCATGTAAATCAGGAAGGTTTTGGCCAGAATAATGAGCCAGGAAAGCACCAGGCTTTGCGCAATGGTAGCTATTAGTCCGGGGTTCCATGGCCCACATTCGTCACAGTGAAACATGGGTACCAGCACCCTGGTGTGCAAGTAGGAGGCGCCAATTACGAAGGGTGCAATAATGAGGCAGTTGATCCAGTAAAACTTATAAAGCACCATGTACTCGGTGAGTCGGTGCTTGTAGTTGCGAATGAGGTAGCGCTGGGTGCGGTCAATGATCTCGAATATGATTATGACACTGAGAACGGTAAAAAACAGTGAGATAATGGTCACCATGCCCCATTCCAGCCAGCTTTCAGAAGTGACCTTAAAGAAGAGGTAAACGAACAGCCCTATGGCCAGCCTGAGCCCATAGATTTGCTGCCAGGACCATCTGGGTCCATATCTTTCGTCATTGATTTGTATCGATTCTTCCACCGAACTCATGTTCGTGAATATACAAAAAGCCCTGACGGTAAGGCCAGGGCTCCTTTCTTTAACCCGGCTGATGCAGTAGAAATCGTCATGAAGGCGTTAATCACGAAGAATCAGGAAGTTTGGCTTAGACGACATAGCACCGCTATGTTGAGAAGACAAACGAAACGAAGAGACTGATTCAAAGTGAGTTACGTCTGGAGTAGATAGTCTATTGTATCATTCGGGTTTATACACGTAAATTTATTGTGGTCCTGCCTGAACCACCTTCACCATAAGGGTGGTGCTCTTTACCGAATTTCGACCTGTACCCGGTACCTTCAATATGTACATATAATCTCCGGCTGGGGTGCTGCTGTCTACCTTCAGTTTCATGTCGTAGTTGATATGTTCTCCTTCTTTCGACTCGAAAGTAAAGATCACTCCGGTTTTGCCACTGGCTTCTGGCTGGCCCAGTTTCAACTTATATTTCTTTGCTTTGACCACAAACATGTCAAGGTTCAACTCTTCACCTTGTGCTACGGTCACGGTATAATCTTTCAATCTGATTGCGTTTCCTGATTTTGGCTTACTCAGGTCTTGTGCTTGAATTTCTCCCAGGCCCATCCAGGCGAGGATAAAAAATGCGGGGATGACTTTTCTCATAATTGAATTGGTTTTGATAGTAAAACCCTTTTTCAAGCCAATACGGATGTGTTTTTCCAGTGAGTTGTCAATTTACCTGGCTGGATTGCAAAATCTGCACTTTGTACTGTTAGTTGATAAACATTCTACAAATGTTGAAGAAATAAAAACCATTTCGTACTTTTGATGTTCTACAAATATTAATGAAATAAATGTAGCATATGAATCAACTCGGTAATTTGGAAGAAACTATTCTGCTTTTGGTCATGATCATGGACCGGCCGTATGGCTATGCCTTGGCCCAGGAGTACAAAGAGCAGACGGGACAGTCTATCTCAATTTCGGCCATCCATACCGTTTTGATGCGCCTTGAAAAGAAAGGGCTCATTGCCTCCAGCATGGAAGGTGCTACCGTAGAGCGGGGCGGCCGAAGAAAACGTATTTGCAGCCCTACTGAAGAGGGAAGAGAAATGGTAATGGCCTTGCGGGCCAATCGAATGAAACTTTGGGGTCAAATTCCTGGAATTGAATAAGATGACTCCCAACGATCCGCCTAAATGGCTGAATGCCCTGCTGATCTGGTTTTGTGACAATGACCGGGAAGAAGAGATTGATGGAGACCTTTTGGAAGCCTATCGAGATCAGAGGAACGAACGGGGCAAGACAGTAGCCGATGTTTACTATTTCATATCAGTGATAAAATTTTTCAAGCCACGATTCATGCAAAAATTAAGAAGTACCCAAGAGTATGCCCCTCGTTTTGGTAACTACTTGAAGGTGGCTATCAGAAACCTGATTCGTTATCGTTACATGTCAGCTGTCAATCTTTTGGGCTTTGCGCTGGGGCTGTCTGTGGTGGTATTGGCGGGTGAATACCTGAACGACCAACTGACTGCTGAAAGTCATGTGCCGGATGCCGAAAGGGTGTATCGGATTACTCGGGGCTATCGCTCTCAGATCTATTCCTGCCTGGGATTTCCACAATGGTATGAATCGACAGCCAGTCAACAATTGGCCTCAGCTACAGTTTTTCGCGAATTGCCGGAAGTAGAGGCTTTGGCCCAGTTCACTACAGCCAGCAGTGCCATCATGGGCCGCGAGTTTTTTGCAGAGGCCAATGGTCGCAGGCTGGCCGAAAGCGATATCCTGTTTACCAATACACCTGAAGCTTTCCAGGAGATTTTTGACTGGAAAGTCCTGGCCGGTTCTACTGAAGGCAGTCTGACCAGCCAGGTGCTGATTACGCAAAGTTCTGCTGAAAAGTACTTTGGTGCTGACTGGGCCAGCCAGGCAATAGGTTCACCCATCTTAGTGGGTGATGCCAATTTTCTAATCAAGGCAGTGATTGAAGATGTGCCGGATAATGCTCACTTCCATTTTGGTATTGCGGCTCTGGTTGACAGCATACCTTATACCTGGGGCGCTTATACCTATGCCCGATTAGGCCAGGTACCTGGCGATTTGAGGCAGATGGAAGAGAAGCTAACCGAGGCCTACTTTCAGGCCAATCCGGCAGCGATAGATGATGAAAACGAGAAGGGCCTTTCTCTCCAACCTATCAGTGACATTCATTTGGGCTCCGATCATCTCTATGAGCTGGAAAGGAATGTGAATCCCTTTTATATTTATCTGTTTGCCGTAATTGGAGGAGTCATGCTGCTCATTGTGGTGGCCAATTACATCAACCTTACCATTGCCATCTATGCCAATCGATACAAGGAAATAGGGGTGCGAAAGACACTGGGAGCCAGGAAAGGAGACATCCGCTTTCAATTCCTTTTTGAATCCGCCTTCCTCACTCTTTTGGCATTGCCTGTTTCTATTGTGCTCACCTCCCTGGCCTTGCCTTACTTCAACCAATTGCTGGATGTACAACTGAGCGTGGCTCAACTCTTATCGCCTGCACATTTAGCGGTATTAATCGCCTTTAGTTTGGTGCTGGGGCTGGCATGCGGACTTTATCCTGCAATGCTGTTGTCGAGGAGGTCTTTGCTGTCCCTTTTCAGAAAGAATAAAAGTGCAAAAATGGGAGCAGTTGGGTTGAGAAAAGTCTTGATCGGTGTACAGTTTGCACTTTTATTAACCCTCTCGGGATACGCTTTCTTTGTGAACCGACAGCTGGATTATGTCCACAACCGTGAATTGGGATTTGACAAAGAAGACATCATGTACTTCAGGGTGCTTGGTGCAGAGAAGTATGAACTAATGCGGACCGAACTTCTCAAAAACCCCAATGTATTGGCGGTGGGCAATGGGGGCTTGCCCGGTGACGATTCTTTCAACACCGTGAACTATCGCTTTGAAGAAAGTGAAGAGGTATTTGACGATGCCAATCAGATCTACATGGACCTGGCTTCAGCCGAAATGCTGGGTTTGTGGTCTCCGGCTTTTGAACAACTGACCAATGGCAAAGAACGGGTGCTAGTGCTCAACGAGGCCGCTGCCCTTAAGTACGAGCAGATTACCGGTAATGAGCAACAGCAGCTGATAGGTAAGCAGATAATTGAGTCACCACAATTCCGAAACGAGGATGGTACTTTGGGCTTTCCTGAAGAGGTGGATGGCTTCATCAAGAATTTCAACTATTTCTCATTGCGGCAAGATTATAATCCCATGGTCATTCAGGTATTTAAGAATCTGCCTTGGGCCTATGCCATGCATGTGAAGATCAATCCAGAAGTGAGATTTGAAACCATGAAATTCATAGAATCTACTTACGACCAATTTGAAAAGGAGCGACCCTTTAACGCCAATTTCCTCGAAAACCGTTTGGATGCCCTATATGGTAACGAAAACCGCATAGCCTCCTTGGTAGTGTACCTGAGCTATCTGTCGGTTATACTCGCCCTTGCTGGTTTGGTGGGGCTCACCTATTACATGACCAAAGTACGCGAAAAAGAACTGGCCATACGCAAGGTACTGGGGGCGGGCATCGGCAGTTTGTTGGGGCTGATGTCTCGTGAATATGCCCTGGTAGCGCTTGTTTCGTTGGTAGTGGCTTTGCCCGTAACTTTATTGGCAGCGAATCAATGGCTCAACAATTTTGCATTTCACATTGAGCCCGACATTTTCAGTTTAATTATTCTTGCGGGTTTGGGCATGCTCATCATGCTCGCAGGCGTGATTTCGCAGAGCTATCGAACGGCAGGCAGCAATCCCACTGAGGCTTTGAAGCAGGAGTGATGAAAGGACTGTTTTTTGCCCTAATCAGCTTTATCGCTATACCGCTTTCGGCCCAGGTACGGCCCGAAATTGTAATGGCAGCTTCCAGTGACTGGGCTGAAGATTCGCCAGCTTTGAGCCCTGATGGAAAAAGGCTGTACTTTTTGCGAAGTAACAGCGATGAATGGCCTGAACTGGTTTATAGGGAGGTCTATGTGCTGGATATGGTTGAAGGTGTCCAGCCAAAAGCACTGGGCATCGATTCGGTCTATACTCTTTCTGTGGGCATTGATGGCGAATCTCTTTTCATCAGTCGTAGAATTGTGCGACCAGCTGATGAAGAGATGATGCTTTTTCAAGCTCGGAAAAGGAGTCAAGGTTGGCAACTAATCAACCTTACCGAGAGGGATGGCCTGAAAGCCAGCTATGCCCAACAAGTGTCAGACGGTAGCCTTTACTTTTTCCAGTATGATGGGCTGAATGGTACCGGTATTTACCGGAGTCAATGGAATGGTAAGCGCTTTGAGACACCAGTTTGGCAGGGCCTTGCCTTATCACCTCCTTATACAACTGCCTTCAGTCCCTATGTATGCCCAGACGAGAAGGAAATGTTGTTAACAATTTTCTTCGAAGAAGACGGTGAAGCAGGCAGGACGGGAATTTATCACGCTAAGAGGACTGCCAATGGCTGGCAAAAATTACAAATCAAGTCTTTGCCTTATGGGTGGAGTGCCAGCATAGACCCTGAATGGCAATGGCTGTATTATACGGATGGTGAGGATATACTTAAAGCCGGAATGGCCGAATTGGATTTGCCCTTCTCTTGCACCAGGCAATGATCACAACCCTTTTGTCGGCCACAAAGTATAAAGTATGAGGTTCAAGGTCGATTTGGTCGAAATTCCTGCTTTTGCACCATTGTGTAAACAGCATTTCTTCTCCATTCCCCTTATCTTTCTCTTTCAATTGGTCAAAAAACAACATGCGATACGCCTTACTAAGCCTCCTTTTATGGCTTACTTCAGTTCCACTTCATGCTCAAAGACCTGCCTCGGCACAGCCCAATGTAAAAGTCCTGAAGAATGTGGTGAACATTCCCGGCCTGGATAGGCAACGCACCTTGCGCATTTACTTACCACCTGGCTATGAAGACAGTGAAAAACGCTATCCAGTTATGTATATGCACGATGCACAAAACCTCTTTGATGCGGCTACTTCATTTGCAGGTGAGTGGCAGGCAGATGAACACCTGAATGCCCTGGCCAAATCAGATGGGCTAGAGCTGATTGTAGTTGGGATAGACAATGGTCAGGAAAATAGAAATACTGAATTGAGCCCCTGGGAAAATGAGCATCTGGGAGAACCAGAAGGGGAGGAGTACACCCGGTTTTTGGTTGAGGTAGTGAAGCCTTATACAGATGCCAATTACCGCACAAAACCAGGTCGGGAGCATACTGCTATTATGGGAAGTTCGCTTGGTGGACTTCTTTCACATTATGCCATCTACGCCTATCCACAGGTGTTCAGCAAAGCAGGTATCTTCTCGCCATCCTATTGGGTGTCTCAAAAAGTATTTGAAATGACCGAGGAAAATCCGGTGCCGAAAGATACCAGGCTGTACCTGTTGGTGGGCAAGAAGGAAGGCCCGGGCATGTATGAAAACATGGATAAGATGTACGACTTTATCAAAGAGCAGGGACATCCTGAAGGGCAGATAAGTGCCAAAGCCAACGAAGAGGGCGAGCACAATGAGGCCTTTTGGAGCAGTGAGTTTTCCGAAGCAGTAAAATGGTTGTTTAAAAAGTAAGCCTATGAATACTCCACAGATCATACTCTTTCTTTTCAGTGGCATTGGCATCCTCAATAGCCTTGCCTTTGGTGGCTGGTTGTTTGTGACCAAGCGCGGTAAGTCCATCGCCAATAAACTACTGGCACTGCTGTTGCTGGCCCTGGTGATAAGGGTTTCCAAATCGCTGTTCTACTTTCTATTAGATGGGGTGCACATTGGCTTTATTAATGCGGGCCTTGTGGGCAAAGTGGCCATAGGGCCACTGCTATTACTCTATGTCTTTTCACTCACTCAGAGGAGCTTTCAGTGGCGCAAAGTGTACTGGTTACACCTGGCTCCGGCCATAGTTTTGGCCGCACTCACCCCCTTTATGTCATGGGACTGGATCATTTATACCTACCAGGCAGCCATGCTGCAAATGATAGGCTACATGGTCTGGGCCTACTATGAAGTATGGAGATACAAATCTAATAACGACTCAGAGCGTGCCTTAAAGCGCTGGCTAGGCAACCTCTGTTTTGCGGTGGCATTAGTTTGGCTGGCCTACCTCTCGCAAGTACTCATGGGCGGACTTACCGTTTATGCCATAGGGGCGGCCTGGTTTGCCCTTGTTATTTACGCTGTACTCTTTATGGCACTGAAGCAAAAAAAGCTGTTCAACGGTGCACAAAAAGAGACGAAATATCAAACCTCCAATGTGTCTACCAACGAACTGGATCAGTATAAGCAGCCCCTGCTTAACTTGCTGGAAAAAGAAAAAATATATCTCGACCGCAATCTGAATATGCCCTCATTGGCCGAAGCCATGAGCATTAGGGCCGATGTGCTTTCGCGCCTGATCAACGAAAAGTTCGGGAAGAATTTTAACGACTTCATTAATGGCTATCGCATAGCTGAAGCCCGAAATCTGCTGGAAAAACCAGAATGGGCCAATATGAAAATTGCAGCGGTAGCCATCGATTGTGGCTTCAGATCCATCTCTGCTTTCAATACTGCTTTTAAGAAGTCTGTGGGCATGACACCTTCTCAGTATCGAGACCAATTTAATACTTCAGTAAAATTAATTTGAGACTGTGGAACTTTAACAGGGGTTACTTGGGTTTCTATATTGTAACAAATAAAATTACGAATTATGTCAACTACGAATACAACACTCGAAGATCAATTGAAAGACTTGTTAGGCCTGCTGAAGAACGGCCAGTTTATAGAAGCTCAAGAAAAATACCTGGCAGACAATGTCACTCTTATAGAGGGCAATGCTGCTCCTAAGACAGGTAAAGAATTGGTGATTAACATTGAAAAGGAAGTTTTGGCCGAAGTGGCCGAGTTTATAAGGTATGAGGTGACTGATTTTGCCGTGAATGGCAATGTCACCTTTTATGAAGGAGTGATGGAATATGTACAGCGTGATGGAGAACGTGTGAAGGTGGAACAAGCTGTAGTGGATAGATGGGAAGCGGGCAAAATTGTGTCCGAGAGGTTCTATCATTCCTGAACCGAAATGGGTGAAGTGGTAAACTAAAAAAATTGTTTATCACTCATCCCGTTTCTTTTTTACCTAATCCGCGTTTTGATGTTAATTGTTAAGGCAAATGATAAGGGTTTTTTAAACCTGAGTTATCTTTACAATAAGTCTCGCAAATGCTTGAAACTGTTCGGCTTTTGATTCGGGTATTTAATGAGACGAAGGAGCCTATGGCTCCTTTTTTTTTGCACTGTCTATTTTTTTTATTTATAATATATACATTTATGAAAAATATAGTTTTCGATGAAAGGGACCTATCTGGGAGAGTTTGAAGAATTGGTGCTACTGTGCATTGGCATTTTGGGGCAGGAGGCCTATGGCGTGGCCATCAAGCTGGAGCTTGAGAAGCAAACGGGTCGCAAGATCAGTATTGGCGCTGTTCATGCTTCCACCAACCGACTGGAAGAAAAAGGATATTTGAAATCTGAATTTGGGTCGGTAACCAAGCAGAGAGGCGGTAAGCGGAAGAAATTCTATTTCGTGACGGTCTTTGGTCAAAAGGCACTCAAGACCTCGATGGAACTGAGGCAGCGCATGTGGGCGCAGGTGCAACCCACTGCTTTTGAAGTTAAACTGGGAGGCTCATGAGCACACCTCGTCCACCACGATTGGCCAGGGCCTTGTTGCGAATTTTTTGCGATGCGGCTTACCATGAAGAGCTGGAGGGAGACCTTGATGAACTCTTCGAACTCAACCTGGCCAATATGGGCCGCAGGCGCGCTGCCTTGCGCTACTGGGCCGATGTGTTCAAACACTTCAACTGGTTTTTCTTTTCCCGAAGACATTCATACGGTACTCAACAAAATGCATTCACCATGTGGGCTAACTATTTCAAAATTGCTTTCCGAAACCTGATCAGACACAAAAGATACGCGGCCCTCAATGTGCTGGGGCTGGGTGTAGGCATGGCTTGTTCCTTGCTCATTATGCTGTATGGCTTTCACGAACTGAGTTATGATAATTTTCATGAGAAGGCCGATCGCCTATTTGTGGTGCATACGGAAATATTGCCGGGCACCGATCCCATTGCCAGCTCACCCAATGCCCTGGTGCCGCACCTGATCAGGGAATTTCCAGAGGTAGAAAGTGGCGTGAGGATTTACAACCGGGGCGGTTACTCGCCTTTCACGGTACAGTATGAAGAACAGGTGTACAAAGAAGACCGACTGTTTCATGTTGACAGCACCTTTTTCAACCTCTTTTCTTTTGAACTACTAAGGGGCAACCGCGAAACCTGCCTCACCAAGCCCAGGTCCATTGTGCTGACCGAAGAGATGAGTAAAAAGTACTTTGGAGAAGCCGACCCCATGGGTAAACTGCTGCGCTTAGACAATCGGACCGACTATCAGGTGACGGGCGTGATGGCCGACATCCCGGTCAATTCACACATCCACTTCGACTTTTTAGTGAGCTATGCCAGCTTTACCAATTCCTTCTTTCGCGAAGAGCGATGGGACAATGCCTCTTATACCTCCTATCTACTGTTGAGACCTAATGCTTCGGTCCAGTCGGTGGAAGCCAAAATACCAGACATGGTAACCAGAAGCTCTGATCAGGAGCAGAACATGACGTATCTGTTAAATAGATTCGAAGACATTCATCTCAGAGGTATGGGGGCGTCTTTTGGCCTTGAGCCTCAAAACGAAATGAGGTACCTCTATATTTTTGGAGTGATTGGCCTCTTGATATTGGTGGTGGCCAGCGTGAATTATACCAACCTGGCCACGGCAAGGGCGGTGCACAGGGCCAAAGAGATAGGCATGAGAAAGGTAATGGGCGCTTATCGCAAAAACCTCTTTTCTCAGTTTATGGGCGAGTCCTTTATGGTGGTGTTCATGGCCATTGTGGTGGCCTTGGGGCTGAGTATGGCGGCACTTTCCAGCTTTAGCGAATTGGCCGACCGACCCTTTGGCTTTGCTGATTTGTTGCAGACGCGTTTGCTACTTTCTCTCATTGGGGTGGGCCTGATAGTGGGGCTTATGTCAGGCATTTATCCAGCATTGGTGCTGTCGGGATACCGGCCGCTACTGGTGCTGAAAGGCAGTTTTAAAAACTCTAAGTCAGGGGTTCTCATCAGGAAACTGCTGGTAACCGGGCAATTCATCATTTCCATGGCCCTGATCATTGGTACCATTGTCATATTCAATCAGATCACCTTTATGCAGGAGAAGACCCTGGGCTATAACAACAAAAATGTGATGATACTGCCCATGTCGCCCTCCATCATGCAAGGCTATGCTTCGTTCAAAGCAGAAATGCTGAAGGAACCGGGGGTGCTCGACCTCACCATGGTTTCAGAAAGCCCGACTGAGATCAATGGGGGCTACAGCATCAATATTCAAGATACTGATCTTCAGGACCCCGTTTTTCTGGCAGGCATCAGAGCCGATCTGGACTTTGTGGATGCCATGCAAATGGACCTGGTGGCGGGTAGCTTTTTCAGCGAAACAGACATTAAAAATGTGGCACCCGACCTTCCCTTCAAAGACCGCAGGTTTGCCTTTGTACTCAACGAGTCGGCCGTAAAGCAATTTGAACTGAGTCCGGAAGAGGTGATAGGCAAGCGTGCCAAAATGAATGGTCGAAACGGCTTTATTCGGGGGGTTGTGAAAGACTTTCACTTTGCCTCAATGCGACAGAAGATCATGCCCATGGCCATTCTGCCCGACCGTGATTTCAACTACCTATTGTTGAGAATTAGCGGGCAGCAGCTGGAAAGCACCATAGCCAAAGTGCAGGAACGCTGGCGCAGGCTGGCACCCAACGTGCCTTTCGATTATCAGTTTATGGATGTAGAATATGATACCTTGTATCAGGCCGATCAAAGGCTGAGCAAGCTCTTTGGCGTTTTTGCCATTCTGGCCATATTTATAGCCTGTTTTGGCTTATTTGGTTTGGTGGCCTTTACCACGGCACAAAAAGCCCGCGAGATAGGCGTACGCAAGGTATTGGGTGCTTCGGTGCGTCATTTGGTGCTGCTCTTGAACAAGACCTATGCCCAGCTGATCCTGGTTGCCTTCTTGTTGGCCGGGCCTCTGGCATATTTTCTTATGTCAGGCTGGATCTCCGAGTTTGAATACCGCACCAGCATTGGTATTACCCCATTCTTTTGGTCATTGGCGGCTACCGTGCTTGTGGCTTTTGCCTCGGTGAGTTTCCAGTCGCTTAAAGCCGCTACAGCCAATCCGGTGAATGTGTTGAAGGAAGAATAACCCATGGACAGGCGAGTACCAAAGCGCAAAAAGGGCAATGGCAGCTTTCGCAAATTAAGAGACTCGTTGCCGGGGCTCGTTATCGAGTCGGTGCTGATCACCTTTGGTGTACTGCTGGCTTTTGCGGCAGACAACTGGAAGACCCAGGCAAAGCTGGAGCATGACACGGAGCTGGTATTGCAAAACCTGCAAAACGAACTTATTGGCAACCGCAGTATGGTGCTGGAATGGATGGGCTACTACGATTCTGTGCAATTACGCATCGCACAGACCATTGAACTCCCAAACCAGGAAGCTTCCATACCCGATGCCGACTGGCTTGAAGGGCTTTACCCCAGGCCATCCGTCAGTTATTTGCCCCAGCAAACTGCCTGGCAGACGGCACAGTCCACTCAGGTGCTGCGCAATTTCCAATACAATACCACCTATAACCTCACGCATTGTTATCGCTACCAAACAGACATAGAAGAGACCCGGAGCCTGGTATTTGAAACACTCTATCGTAGCCAGGAACCAAACACTGCCCTTAGTCGGTTAAAGGCACTGAAAGCCCTGCATCAGGAACTGATCAAAAAGCAGCAATATTTGTTAGGTGCCTATCGCGATGCACTAATTGCATTGGATCAGGAATTAACGAGTAGGATTGACTGAGCGGTTTGGGCTTTTTGATTTACTTTGCCGATCCAAAAGCTCAACCGCAGTGTTTTTTGTTAAAATCCTTTCATACTTTCCATTCTGGTTTCTGTATTTCCTTACAGAATTGACAGCTTTTTTGGGCTTCCACATCTTGCATTACAGACGCGCTGTGGTACGTGATAACATGGCCATTGCCTTTCCTGAAAAGACAGCAGAGGAGAGGCGCAAATTAGAGAAACAGTTTTACAGGCAATTCCTGCAGGTATTTGCTGAGTTTATGAAAGCCTGGCGCTTCAAAAAAGAAGACTGGCTCGATCGTATGCCCCTTACTAATCCTGAGGTATTGGAGGCGTATCTAGACAAGGACATCCCCATTGTGCTTATGTCTGGTCATACGGCCAATTGGGAATGGGGCGCCTATTCCATTCAGGCCCATTTGGATTATGATTTGGAATTTCTCTATAAGCCGGTGAAGAGCAAAGCTTATGATGACATCATGCTTAGGTTGCGGACTCGACATGGCAATACGGCTATAGCCAAGGATGACGCCATTCGCGAGGTTTTGAAGCGCAGAAAAAAGCCCAGGCTGGTCGGTTTTATCAGCGACCAGTCGCCAAGCATGGGTACTGATAAATATTGGATCGACTTTCTAAACCGACCCACAGCTTTTTATGTAGGGGCCGAGCGCATTGCCACGCTTACTCAGTATGCAGTCTTTTATGCCGATGTATACAGAACCAGCAAAGGCTATTATGAAATTACCTTTAAGCGAATAGCCGAACCACCCTATGGCAAAGGTGAGCATGGCATTACTGCTGCTTTTGCAGAAATGCTTGAGGAAAGCATACGTAAGAATCCAGCTGACTATTTATGGTCACACAAGCGCTGGAAATACACAAAAGAAGAAGAAGAGGCGCACATGGCCTCACTCAAGTCTTCTTAATTCAGTTACATTTTTGGGTTAAATCAATGCTGTTTAGTGAAGGGTTTTCTTCCCTTAAAATCCCTAAAGGGACGATAAAACAAGAAGGTTTGCTCCCTTCAAGGATATGGGGGTTCCTAAGAATTACGCCCTCATCCTTCACGAAACGGCAAACAAAAAACTACTCGTCTCTTAACGATTCAATTGGGTTTCTGTAGGCTGCCTTGAGCGATTGGAAACCAATGGTGAGCCAGGCAATGACCAGGGCCAATGCACCGGCTACTACAAATACCCAGGCTTGGATAGGAGCCTGATAGGCAAAGGAAGCCAGCCAGGAATCGACCGCAAAATAGGCCAGAGGCACCGCAATGAGTAGAGCTATGACAATAAGACGTGTGAACTCTGAAGAGAAGAGAATCACCAGATCGCTGGCTTTAGCACCCAATACTTTTCTTACTCCCAGTTCTTTGTTGCGCTGCTCTGCCGAGAAGGCTGCGAGGCCGAACAGACCCAGACAGGCGATAGATAGTGCCATGACTGTGAAGATGTTCAAGACCTTGCCCATGCGCTGTTCGGTGCGGAAAGCTTCTTCAAACAGCTGATCGGTAAAGCTGTATTCAAATGGCGTTTTCGGAGAAAGTTTGTAAAGCTCTTCTTTCACATCGGCAATCAAGGCCTGCAGCTCTTCTCCATTGGTAACGGCAGCTGTGTTGATTCTGGCAGAGAGGAAATCTCTACCACTTTCCCAAAGCAAGTCATTGTCTTCGTGAATGATCATCAATGGGCTGATTTCAGTTCGCAGACTGTTAAAGTTGAAGTCTTTCACCACCCCGATTACCTCAAACAGTGGGTTTGAGCTAGCAGGGAAGGTTACATGTTTGCCTATTGGGCTGTCTTGTGCAAAATCTTCTGAGTTGCCCCAGCCGAGTATTTTCACAGCTGCTTCATTCAGGATTACGGCCCTTTTGTCTGTGCCTCTGGTTTTGTCAAAGTTTCTTCCGGCCAGCAACTCTATGTTTAGCAGATCTACATATTCCTGATCGCCTCTGATGCGGTTGAGGGTAATACCAGGGTTGTCTGGGCCATAGGCTTTGTACTTGTCTTCATTGTAAACGAAAGGCGGCACCACATCGGAAATGCCCGCTTCAAGGAATGTCGATTTGTCTTTGATCACGTTTTTGAAAGTCGCTAACCCGGTTACATCCATCGACTCAAGGTTATGCACCTGAAGCACGTTTTCCTTATCAAAACCAAGGTTTACACTTGAGGTATAATTAAGCTGCTTTTGTACAAAAAAGGTGCTGATGATCAGTGCCACAGAAATGGCGAATTGGAAAATGACAAGCACATTGCGAATGCCCCTGCCCTTGAAGCCTGAACTCATCTTGCCTTTCAAAACCTCCACCGGCTTAAAAGAAGACAGATAGAAAGCAGGGTAGCTACCCGCCAGAAAACCCAGCACCAAAATGAAGGTGATAATGCTGCCGGTGAAAACAGGATCGCCTAGTTGGGCATAGAGGCTTAAGTCTCTATTGGCGATGTTGTTGAAAGCACCCAGGCTAAACTCGGTCACGACCATAGCCAGTACCGTACTGACTGCTGCAAAGAGCACCGATTCGAAAATGAACTGACGCACCAAATGCTTCTTCTCCGAACCCAGCACTTTTCTCACGCCTACTTCTTTGGCGCGGTTGGCCGAGCGTGCGGTAGAGAGGTTCATGAAGTTGATGGCACAGAGTATTAAAATGAGGAGGCCAACTGCTGAGAAAATTTGCACGTACAAAACGTTGCTGGATGGCCCGAGTCGATGATAACCCTGAGGGGTATTCAGGTAAATATCTGTGAGGGGCTGCAAGCTCAGGTCCCAGGTGCGTTCGCCCATATACTCGTCAAAAGACTTGCCTTCTATTCTCTGGATGCTGCCCTCTGCCCACTTAGGAGGAATGGCGGCTAGTTTCTCATTGATGGCCTGCATGCTGGCCCCCTCTTCTACCAAAGCATAGGTAACGAAAGTGGTAAAGATCCAGGACCATTCCATTTGTTTGAGCCTTGGATAGCTGGTATAAGAACTGAGCATGTCAAACTCCATATGAGAGTGATCGGGAATGTTGGCTGCTACAGCTGAGACTGTGAAAAGGAGTTTTTCACCGGCCAGTTCCATTTCGAGTATTTTGCCCATGGGCTCGTCATTGCCAAAATACCTTTCGGCAGTTTCCTCAGTAATCACAATGCTGCCCGGCTGGCTCAATGCCGTTTTAGGGTCTCCCTTGACCAGAGGGAAGGTGAATATTTCGAAGAAATTTTCTTCAGCCACAAAATGATCTTCTTCTTTAAAAGAGATTGGGTTTTCGCCATCTGCTCTGTAGCTGAAGAAGTTGTTTCCATTGTCGTGAATCCTCACTACTTGTTCTAACTCAGGAATGTCTTCCTTTAAGGCTACAGCTATGTTAGGAGCGGTGGAAGAAAATCGCTCGCTCCAATCGCCCCAGATCATGGGCTGGTTTACGCGATAAATGCGGTCTCCCTTCTCATGAAATTTGTCATAAGACATGCCGTCTTGCACATAAAGTGCTATGAGCAGACAGCCAGTAATGCCAATGGAGAGCCCCAGTATATTGAGCAGGCTGAACTGCTTTTGGCGGATGGCGTTTCTCCAGGCAATTTTGAACATGTTTCGTAGCATGGCGCTAATATTTAAGTATTTGACGCTATTCCTTTTCCAAAAGGAGTGCCAAAGTAAAAGGACTCATACGCACTGCAAAGGCTGCTTTTTACCGGGAGAATTTACCGCTTTGTTCTCTGTGGTACATTGCTGTCCGCTGGCGGTCGGTAGGGCTATAGATAGGAGATTTTTTGTGAGGCTTCTATTTCACCAGCTTTTTCAAAGTTTCTGGCATATGCGGGTTGCCACTGCCCATCCAGGTGTCGAGCACCTTGCCTTCCGGGGATATGAGGAAGAAATTGGGCCAGCCTTCAATACCATAAATCTCAAACACTTCTTTTTTGTCTTCACCTTCCCATAGTACAGGCCAGGGGAGGTCTATTTCTTTCTTATCGGCTATCTGCTGCCAAAGTTCCTTTTCATGGTCCTGGTTAAAGGTCAATACCTGCAGGTTTTCATACTTGGCAGTTTCTGCCTGCAGTTCCGGGTAGCCTGTCCAGCAGGGGCCACAGCCTGTAGCCGCAAAATCCAGCAGTAGGTACTTGCCCCGGTAGTCCTTGGTGCTGAAGCTATTGCCTTCAGCATCCGTACCTATAAAGTCATAGATATCGCGATCAATCGTCACCTTGGGAATGCCTCTGGTGTCTATGTAAGCCTTCATATCGACCATTTTAGGTTTGTTCTCGTCAGACACCATCTCATAGAGGTACCTCATCTGCCCGGTTTCCATTTCCATAAATCTGAAAAATTCATTGAGGTGCTTGAGTGATACCGGGTTGTTGGGGGCCTTGGCAAAAGCCTTGACGAATGCTTCATTGTCTTTGGCAAAGCGCAGTGATTTGTACAGTGTATGGCTCTCTGAACCTTTCACTTCAATGCTTTCGGGGAAGCCTTCTTTGTGTACAATGATCTCGGTGGCATTGGGCTCAATCCAGAAGCCGGCATACATACCATTTGGGTTGATGACCATGCCATAAACAGGGCCGTCAACCTCCATTGACTTGTTGAAGACGAGCGCTCCTTCAGGAATTACTTCGCTGATTTTGCTACCAAAGGCAACCCTGAGCTTGTGCTCATTGGGGTAACCTTCTTGGGTTACTTTTACTTCTTTGAGTTGGGCTTGCGCATTGAGGCCGGCAAGCAAGGCCATGCTGATGATGAACAGTTGTTTCATGACACATAAGAATGGTTGAATTGGTCAATTGTACGAAATCATGGTTTAAAAGATGCAAAAGGGCACCTCCATTCCCAAGGGCACCTTTCTTTCAGGGGGAGTGTCCTCTGGTTTTCGTTTTTGCGAAAGAGTCTGCCAGGCGATAGACTGGCAGCGACTGCGGCAATCTCCCAGAAAATGAGCATAGTGTCTGCTTTACTCAGGATGGATAAGAATGACACATTTGCTGTTTACCTGGCCGCCTTACTTTTCTTTTGATCCTCCAAAAGAAAAGTAACAAAAGAAAAGGAGGCCAACATCAAAACCATTGGATCAGCATTTTGCATTCAACAGTCATTCTCTTCCAATGGTCACGCTGATGTTGGATCCCAGCCGCACCTTTAGCCTCTGAGATACAGGCACTATTGAAGATTCAAATTCTCGAAATGAGTCGTTAAGTTATGTGTATGGAGGGGCAAAAATGATATCCCTGGATGCTCATAAAACGTACTAACGGATTTGGATGCGGGTGAGACCCCCTTCCAGAAATGGATCGCCACTGCCTTGCCAGGTTTTAATTACTTTGCCTTCCGGGTTGACCAGGAAGTAACTCGGGAATTCAAAGATGTCATAGATATGAAATAATTCCAGCTTATTTTCCCCGGTCCAGAGTACTGGCCAGGTGATTTTCACTTTCTTTTTTTCTATCAGTTCCAGCCATTGAGGTGAATGGGCATCCATGTTATAAGTGATGACCTGCAGGTTTTTGTTCTTTTTTTGAGTCTTTGCCAACTTTTTAAGATCCCTAATACAGCCTTCACAATTGCCGTAGTTGAATTCAAGCAGAAGGTACTGCCCACGATAGTCTTTGGTGGCATAACTGGTACCGACCGCATCAAAGCCTTCAAAGTTGTAGATGTTAGAACCCCTGATAACCCTGGGAATGTCTATGGTATTCAGGTAAGCCTTCAGGTCTTCGAGTTGCGCTTTGTTTTCGTCAGCGACCATCTCATACATTTGGGCCAGCTGGGTCCAGCTAAATTCGTGAACCCAGTAGCCTCTGTTTAAATAGGTGAGTGCAGTGATGTGATTGGGCTGCTTGCTAAAGCTTTTGACGAATGCAGCTGTGCTTTCCGCAAATTTCAATCCCAGGTAAATGTCATGACTTCCTGATCCTTCAACCACTGTGTTTCTGGGGTAGTTCTCGGCAAATACTTTTACATGGGTAGCCCCTGGTTCTATCCAGAACCCTGAATATTCTCCCGTTTCAGTGTCTACAAAGCCAAAAATGGGACCTTCAATTTTGGTGGTTTTTTCGAATAGAATATTGCCTCTCTTTCCAATTTCAACCACCGTATCAGCCAGGTGAAGTTGCAGTTCGTGTTTTGCTGGAAAACCGACTAATTCAATTTTGATTTGCTCCTGACCGTTTAACGACAAACACCCAAATAAGGAGAGCAGTATCAGTAAGTAACGCATGCACTCAAATGATATGTTGGAGTATAAGTTAACAAAAATGCCGTTGTGGTGGCCTCTGGTTTTTGTCTTTGTTAAGAAGTCTGCCAGTCGATAGCCGGGCAGCGACTGCGGCAATCTGCTTGCCGGCAAAGGCAGGTCTCAATGTTAGTACTGCCCAGCGACCGGGGGATTGCTTCGGTCGTACCTTCCTCGCAATGACGATATTTAATCTCTAAACTGCTGCTGAGCTTTATACACAAAGGCCAGCTCTTTGCCGGGGGCTTTGCGCTCTTCTTCCATAAGCATCAGCTCCTTTTTGGCAAAGCCAAAGAGTGCCTTGGCAGTTGAACCCAGCTTGAGGTGTGCCAGGTCATTCATAATCTCGGGCACGGCCGTAATCCAAAACTCTGCCGAGCCTAATGTATACTTAAGTTTGGCCCTATCCATATGGTCTTGATACTGCATAAGGAGGTACTCAAACTCATCTTCTATTTCATTTTGAGTGAATTGGGTATAACTCACTTTGTTCATCCAGTTTCTGAGGGCAGCTAGTTTTAGTTTAGAATCTGGATCTTTTTTGAAGTCGATGAGTCTTTCAGGGGCAATACCTAAATTCAGAATTGGAAGTTTTTTCAAAACGAGGCTAGCTACATTTTCTTTTCTAGTTGGAACTGTTGGTTGCTCCAGAAAAGAGCTTGTAGGAGTTGAAACGTCATACTTTCTTGCTAATGCGATCCTAGCTATTCTCATGGATCCATTGACTAATGCCTCTTCCCACATCATGTCATTTGTATTTAGTGATAAGTGAAGTTCTTGGATTTCTTCCTTCAATTCATGAAAAGAAGAAAAGATAATTAGTCCCTCTTGTCGAAATTTTAAGAATGGCTGTTTTTCCCAAGAGTTTGGCGTGTCAAACATTATCAAAAGGCCTCCAATTTCGCATAAACCCAGCTTATCGAAAAACAAGAGATATTGTAGAATTTGGTTTGAATATTGAAATTCATCTGGGTGTATCAATCTCATCTTCTCCATAATTCCAATCTACTAATTCTTGACTTAATAATATTCCTGTGCTGCTCGTTTGCAGCCTTCCCCAGATTTCCCGAAATTAGAAGTGCGTAATTCTTTGTCAGGAGCAAACCACTCACTCCTGCTAAATCTAAATGGTGTGGTGGTTTTTTTATTGGAATAGATTCAAGACTTCCCCTTTACCCTGTGCATAGGTTGTAATGGCCTGTGCAATTCAATGTCCCTGACAGAGAGTTACGCAGCAGGTAGTAAAGGGGCTTTTTGTTTTAATATTATGCGTAACTCAAAACAAACAAAACTTACAAAACAGGAGCTGCTCGTGGAGCTGGGCAGGCTCCAAAGGGAAAATGCTCACCTGAAAATAGTACACAAGCTCAATGATGGGCTTTTTAAGATGCAGGAACATCGGCTGGAGTTTTTCCAGATGATGACGGGCCTCACCGCCCAGGAGGAGGCTAGTTTGGTGCCTGTGGCTCATTTTTTAAGCCGGTTGGCGGGGTGTCTGCTGCTAGAGGAAAGGAAGGAGGAGTAACGGTGCTTTATAGAGGCTGAGGCTCGTCTATTGCGGTAGATTACGCTCTTGCTGCGTAATCAGCTGTTAAGGGTGTTACATTCGCTGGTGATCCGGCTGCCTTACTTTTCTTTTGCTCGCCCAAAATAAAAGTAACAAAACAAAAGGGCGCCAACATCAAAACCATCAGTTGAGCGTTGTACGGGTAACAGTTCATTTTAGCTGATGGTCACGCTGATGTTGGATCCCAGCCGCACCTTTGGCCTCTGAGATACGGGTACTATTGAAGATTCAAAAACCTGAAATGAGTCGTTTAGCTATGCACTCAGGCGGGCGGGCTTTGCCAAAATCTGCGCGAAGTGGCATTGGGTTGGCCCGGGATAGGGCTGGCCTGTGGGTAAAAACCCAATGGTACTTGTGATTTTGGCTTGGGTTTTGGGTCACTTTTTGCCAAGAAAAAGTGACAAAAGCAGAAAGGTGTCCTTAAAGTCTAGGCACAAAAAAACCCTTGACAATGCCGTCAAGGGTTCAATATGATTAAACCGGGTAAACCTTACTCACCCAAAATATCTGTGCTTCTTTTGATAAACTCTGTCAGGTCTTTGCCTTCCAGCAGTCCCTGAGAAAGCAGCGCCAGGTCAAATGCCTGTTTGGCAATGCCTTCTTTGCCTTCATCACCTTCCGACTTCAAAATCTTATCGGCCAGCTTATGGTTACCATTCACCGTCACATTATAGTTGTCGGGCATGGCACCAAACATGTTAAAACCTCCGCCACCGGTGGCTTGCATGTCTTTCATTCTGCGCATAAACTCAGGCATAGTCACTGATACTGGTGCATCTTCAGGAGCCAAAGGTTCTACAGCTACCGTATATTGAGGGCTGCTGATGGCTTTTTCGAAAACGCCTTTCAGGTTCTCTTTTTCTTCATCAGAAATGACCAGCTCTTTCTTTTCGTCCTTGTCTACCAGCTTGTCAATGTTATCGGCATCCACACGCTTGATCTGCGTTTTCTCCAGCTTCATCTCCATGTGGTTGATGAAATGGCTGTCGATGGGCGAATCGAAGGTGAGCACATCATAGCCTTTATCGGTAGCGGCAGTGATGAAGCTGTCTTGTTTGGCCGAATCGTTGGCATAGATCCAAATCTTATTACCGTCTTTATCGGTCTGGTTGGTCTCGACATGCGCCTGGTATTCGTCCAGGGTATAGCACTTGCCTTCGGTGTTTTTTACCAGAGCAAAGTCTTTGGCCTTGTCGTAGAATTTCTCTTCAGAGATCATTCCGTATTTCACAAAGAGGCCGATATCGTCCCACTTGCCCTCATAAGATTCGCGCTCTTTTTTGAACAGCTCACCCAGCTTGTCGGCTACCTTTTTGGTGATGTAGCTGTTGATCTTTTTCACATTGCTGTCAGACTGCAGGTAGCTTCGCGAAACGTTTAGTGGAATGTCAGGCGAGTCGATAATACCGTGCAGCATCATCAGGAATTCAGGCACCACATCTTTCACCTCATCGGTGATAAACACCTGGCGAGAATACAGCTGAATTTTGTTCTTCTGCATCTCAAAATCGTTTTTGAGTTTTGGGAAGTACAAAATGCCTGTGAGCTCAAATGGGTAGTCTACATTCAGGTGGATCCAGAAAAGCGGATCTTCTGACATAGGGTAGAGCTCTTTATAAAAGGATAGATAATCTTCGTCTGTCAGGTCTGAAGGCGACTTGGTCCAAAGTGGAGCTGTGTTGTTGATGATGTTGTCAGACTTAACAGTCTTGTACTTCTTCTTGCCCTCTTCATCCTCACCATCTTCTTCCTGCTGCTCTCTTTCACCAAATTTCACCTCAATGGGCAGGAACTTGGCGTATTTGTCCAGAATGCCTTGGATGCGATTGTCTTCCAGAAATTCGGTAGCGTCATCGTTAATGTGCAGTACGATGTCGGTGCCACGCTCTGTGCGTTCTCCGGCAGCTATCTCAAACTCAGTGCTACCATCGCAAATCCATTTGGCTGCTTCAGCGCCTTCCTGGTAAGAGAGGGTATTGATTTCTACCTGGTCGGCTACCATAAAGGCAGAGTAAAAGCCGAGACCGAACTTGCCAATGATCTCTTTGGCATCACCGGCATCTTTAAACTTCTCTACAAACTCAGTAGCACCTGAAAAGGCAATCTGGTTGATGTATTTTTTGATTTCCTCAGCGGTCATGCCTATGCCCTGATCGCTGATGGTAATGGTCTTTGCCTCTTTGTTGACACTTACTTCTACTCGTGGTTCGCCAACCTCTCCGCTATACTCTCCTAATGAGGCCAGTCTTTTGATCTTCTGGGTAGCATCTACGGCATTGGATACCAACTCTCTGAGGAAGATTTCATGGTCAGAGTAGAGGAACTTCTTGATGATCGGAAAAATATTCTCGGTGTGGATCGAGATAGTACCTTTTTCTTGCATGGTTATTCTGTCAGTTTTAATTCTTGTTCCCGAAATATCAAATGCTATACCAATCCATTTTAGGTGACAGGTTGACATGTTGGTGGAGGCTTTGCTGACAGAACAACGTTAAACAAAAAACATTCTGGCTCGGTCATTATGAGAATATCGCTCGAATTCTATTATAGAATACACCTAATCCTTAAAGAGAATCGTTGAAATCTGAAATTTTTTAAAAAAAAGTTAAACAGAATGTAATTGCCTGGAATTTGTCTTCATTCATTATAGTGATTATTGAGTAAAAAAAGGCCTATAAAAGCCATATGAGCCATTTATTCTGTGTTAAACAAATAGTTTGAAAGTTGTATGATTTGATATAAAAAATGAGTGTATATCTAATAACAATACTATAAAATTATCTGAAACGATATAAAAAATAGTCATTGTTTAATCAATGAGTTAAAACGTTAAACAAAAATAAATGAGCTCCGGTTTGTTAATATGTCACTGAGAAGTTGTGGCTGGAGTTGACAGAAAATCCATAAAGAGTATGTGTCGATTTGCGCAATCGAAAGGGGGAATCCGAAAACCCATTAAGAGAGTAGGTATCGTTAAACAGGTTAGACTTTTTACAAAGCATTTATAACCAAAAGGGGGAAGCCGAAAACCCTAAAACAGAGTAGGAATCTTAAATTTCAATTAACTAATAATGAAAAACGTTAGAAGAACCCTTGGGGCCTTTTTTACTGCAGTTGCCCTTATGTTAATCACTATGCCAGGCTCGGCAACAACTTATGCTTGCTACGATTCGTGGGATGATCCATCATGGTTCCGTGATGATTACAATGCCAGAGTCTGTACACCATGTAGCTATGTTAGAGGCCATGATTTTGGAGATACAGCTACTTGTGAGCCAAGTCCAGGCGGAGGCGGACCTACAATAGAGTAAGTCGACTCGATTAACATCACCAATAGAAATAATGAATAAAGAACCGTGATGAAATGTTTTCTGGTGGTCTTTTTTTAAACCGCCAGAATTTCATCTCATACCATGAAGAACCAAATCAATGAGAATCTCAAACCTATCGCCTATTACGATTCTTGGGATGATTAACAGTGGTTCAGAGACGCCTATAAGTCTGGGGTTTGCGGTTCTTAGAGTTAAGTCGGGGGATACCCCACACCGACTTTTCAATAATTAGCCAAATTTTTAAAACAAAAGCCTCCTTGACTCCAACCGGTCAGGGAGGCTAATTCTAACAGCCATGAAAAAAGGAATCATATATTTTGTTTGCACATTGTTTGTGCTCATTACCAGTTGTTCAAATGAGAAGAGTGCTCGTGGAATAAATGTTGAAACTGAGTCAATAAAGGCCTCTGTACTCAAGATGAATTCTCATGAACTCATGGGAGTTGAACATGTCATAATCGATCGTGATTACATGATTACAGCTCACAGGGGTACTGATTCATTGATGAAGGTTTTTGAAAGAAGTACAGGTGAATTTTTAGGAGATATTGCTTCCATTGGTTATGGTCCTACAGAATATACGGGTGTTGAGTACCGAACTATTGATAGTGCCAATGACGGCCTGGTGTTTATGGAGGCCTCCAGCAATCAGATTATCAATATGAATATTGCTTCTGAAAGCGGTATGCTGGTCTCCGCTAAGAGTAAGGTTACCCAAATACCACTCAATACTCAGTTTACCAACGAGATGATTGTTTTCGGAGACTCTTTGGTAATAGGTCATAGCAATAGTGATTTAATGAATACGCAACTTTTTACTTATGACATGCAAACGGATGAGATTCATGAGTTTTTAGATTACCCGGAAGATTTACCAGTTAAATTGACCTCTCCGGCAGAATATGAGCTCTATTTTAAGAAATTGGTAGCGCACCCTACAGAAGACAAGTTTGCGGTACTCTACAACAAGTTCGATAAAGTATACATCTATGATACTAAATTGAACTTAAAGAATGAATCAGGGAGCCTTGACGCGAGGAGAATCGTAAAAAACAACGGTGATATTTACCATGAAAAAGCCTACAATTTCAACCTGAGTGTAGTAACTACAGATAAGCATATCATTGGTTTGTATACAGGTAAGACTAATCTGGAAATGAAAATGATTCCTGTAAACAAGATGATGGATCTTAAGACCAAGGCCATTATTTGGGATTGGGAAGGAAACATGGTTAAGGAAGTGATTTTTGACCGTACAATATCGCATATAGCGACAGACAATGAACGCAAAGCACTGATTGGCTTAAGTCCGTATATCGCTGATGAGATTTACATTTATGACTTGGCAGAGCTTTTCTAAACTGATTGGTTTCCTGGGAGTACTGCTCATGATGGGCTGCTCCCGGTCAGGTGGCCAGCAGCAAGCTACCAAACTTGAGCTATTCAGTTTGATTGTCCCGAATGGTTGGGGGTTGGTAAATTCAGATGTCCAAAGGCAATACATTGGAGCAGCCGTATCATCTTCCCGACTGGGCATTAGTACTGAAGAAGGATACCTTACCCTTGATATTAGACTGTTTACCAATACGAAAGCCAGTGAGGTGGAGGGGTTAGAAGGAGATTGGCTTGAGTATAATAAAGAACTTTTCACCCGTGCTGAGCAGCATAAGTTCACAAGGCTGCGAGAAGGAGAAATAGCGGTTTGGGATGAGGAAAAGAAGGAGCATCTTCCTTACTATGTCATAAGAGGGTTGTTGGTAGTAGATGACCTGGTGTTTGACATAAGTTATGGTACTTACTCTAAGGCCATGCTTAATAAATATGAAGAGGATCTATTTACCACTGTTGCCTCTTTAAGCACCCTAGACCCCTAATACAAAAGTTTGATTGAGCCTGTTAGACTTACACCGCTTTGTATACCCGGTTTTTCCTGCTCACAAACCAATAGGCCAGGGGCACAAAGTACAAGGCGGTAAACGTGCCAATGGTAAGCCCACCAATGACCGAAAACACAAGTGGACGCTGCAAGTCGGCTCCTAAACCACTGGAAAACACCACTGGCAGCAGTGCCAGTATGGTGGTAATGGAGGTCATGAGTATAGGCTTTAACCGTATTTCCCCGGTTTTGGCTATGGCCTTTTCAAGGATGGTTTTTGGACTCTCCTCTTCCTTTTCTGCCACATATTCGCGCCTCAATCGGTTGATAGTATCAATTTTCAGAATGGCGTCATTTACCATAATGCCCAGCATGACAATGATGCCGATGGCAGACATGACATTGAGAGTGCCTCCTACGGCCATTAGTACCAGTAGGGCGCCTGAAATGCCCAGCGGTAAGGTGAAGATAACGATGAGGGGCTGCACAAGCGACTCAAACTGAGCAGCCAAAATGAAATACAGCAGGGCCACAGATATGAGCAATATGAAAATGAGCTGTTGCAGGTTTTCCTGACCTTCGAAAAAAGATCCGTCAAAGTCGACTGCCAGGCCTGATTGCCCGGCTATTGCGGGTAGCTCGTTTACCAATCTTTCAATTTCTTCGGCCGGTATGGTTTCCCACTCAAACGACTGATATATACCAGTTCGGTCGGCAGTGATGTTCTTGTGATTCTTAGAAAACTTTATTTTCACAAAGTTTGATAGCGGATACTGCTGGCCGTTGCTGCTGGTGATGCTTACCTGGTTTAGCTGGTTCTGAAAATCGATGGCAGGCCGTTTTATGCGTACAGGCGTCACTTCGCCAAAGCGCCTTACCTCAGTAATTAAATACCCATCTAATGCTTTTGAAAGGCCCTCTTTGAATGAAGCTTCGGTTATGCCATAAACCGACAGGGCCTGGTTGTCCATCAGGGCTTCGAGCGACTCTTCAAACAGAAAACCTTGCCCCAGGAGGGGAGTCAGATCGGATACATTTTGAGTGCGTTCTTGTAGGTCTGTTAGGCCTTCTTCATCTAAAAGCTCTTGCCTGGCCAGGTTTTTCCATTTGGCAATGAAAAAGCGTTTTTCAGAATTAAAGATCTGATCAAAAGCATTGGGGGCGTCCTGCACTTTATAGGTAGCCTGCGGAAATTGCGTTTCAAAATAGGCACTGATCCAGGCTTCCTGATCTGCCTTTTCCTGCCGGTTAGTAAACTTCAGGTACACTTCGGCCTGTTGTACATTGCCTTCTTCTGTACTCAATAGAAATTGCTTGAGGCCTACATCCGCTTCTTTGATGATGGAGGCATCTAGTTGCAGGAGAAATGCCTTGATACGTTCCAGGTTGGTATTGGCACTGATGGGTTCATTCCAGCTGACGTTCACCAGGGTCTCCGTTTTTTCAATATCCGGCATGCCAGATTTCTCCATGTTCATCACCAGGAAATAGGCTGTAGGCACCAGCAACAATAGTAACGCAAAACTGAGGCCTCTGAAGCGCCAAATGAGCCTGTAAATGGCTTTGTACAGGGCCAGCACTTTCAAAAAGACAAAGCTATCTTCCTTAACTGCCTTGTCAGTTTTTGAAAAGAATACACGGTAGAGCAGGGGTAGTAAAACAAAAGCTACCAGCAGCGAGGTGCCCAGAATAATGGCTACTGAAAGGGCCTGGTCATAGAAAAGCGAACCTGACATGCCATTGAGAAAAACCAGTGGAATGAATACTGCCAGTGTAGTAAGGACTGAGCTGATAAGCGGAGCCATTACTTCGTTTACGCCTTTGATACAAGCATCTATCAGGTTCAATCCTCCCTTGCGCTTGCGAGTGATGTTGTCTATAACAATGATGGCATTATCGATGAGCATGCCCAGGCCCAGGGCCAAACCACTTAATGATATGATGTTGATGGATAGCCCGGTGGCATAGAAGAGTAAAAAACTCATGACCAACGAAATGGGCAGGGTAAGCCCCATGATCAGGGGCATTCTTAAGTTGCCCATGAAGAGGAACAGCACGGCAAAGGCAAATGCACCGCCATAGATAAGGCTGGTTGTCAGGTTGCTTATTCCTGCATTGAGCAGCAGCGACTGGTCTTGGGTGATGTCAAAATTGGCTGCAGGGTAGTCGACTTTGAACAGTTCTATGGCTTCATAAACCAGCGGTACTAGTTCCGTCATTTTGGCGCTGCTCTGTTTGTGCACAGTTATCACCAGGCCCTCCTGGTCGTCATACAGGTGGTACCCCAGGATTTTTTCTGTGGTAAAGCCTACTTTTGCCAGCCTCTCAAGCGCAATCACATCGCCATTTGGGGTAACCAGGGGTAGTTTTTTAATCTCTTCCAGATCGTCCAGCCTGTTGGCCATGCGCACATAGTAACGGTACTGGCCATCTCTCACAGAGAGTTGGCCCAGCTCTTGATTGGCACCAGTGAGCACTGATGCGATCTGACTTTCCTGGATCTTCAGCGCTTTCAATTGCTCACGGTGAGGCTGAATGCTGATGAACTGTTCTCTATGGCCATTTAAGTCAACAATGGAGATTCCTGGCAATTGCTCCAGTCTTTTCTTCAATACGCGTTCTGAAAGTTCTGACAGACCTATGAAGTCGGTGCCGGGCTTTGGACTTACCTGGATGCGCATGATAGGAATGTCAGAGGTGTTGATGCGGATTACTCGCGGCCGGTCCACATCTCTGGGCAGAAGTTCCTGTAGCCGGTCTATCTTTTCATTGATCTCAATATAGGCCAGGTCCATGCGGGTGCCGAAGTCAAATTCAAGATGAATCAACCCTGTTTCGCTGCTGGCATTGCTCTCTATAGACTTTAGGTTATTCAGTGCATTGAGCTCGGTCCTAATGGGACTCAATATGCTGTTTTCAATGATTTCGGGAGGGTTGTTGGGGTAATCTACCTTTACAATTACAGCGGGTACTTCAATGTCTGGCAGCAATGAAACGGGCAGCTCACGAATGGCCAGTACACTGAAGAATATCACTCCAATGAAGGAGAGAAATACGGCAATTGGCCTGTGAATAAGGAACTTGACCATTCGGGTTAATTATCTTCTTGTAGATCGGTTCCGATAGTAGTAACTCTGGCATCATGAGCCAGCTGAAGGTTGTTGGAGATAATGACCGTGCTGCCTGAGGTCACTCCTTTAGTGATTTCCAGGTCAATGCCATTGTCTAGTCCAATCTCTACATAGTTCCATTTGGCCAGGCCGTCAACCACTGTAAATACTACAGGCCGACCTCTTTTCATTACCAGGGCCTCTCGGGGAACAATGACATTTTCGCTTTGTGGTACACGTATCACCGCATTGGCATTCATGCCTGGCAGCAGGTTTTTGGTTTCATCCAGTTTTAGCTTAATGGTAATCATACCATTTTCATCTACCCTGGGATTGATCTCTATCAAGGTGGCCTCGAAAGTTTGCTCAGGAAAGGAAAGGGGGTAGATGTCAGCTTTCAGGCCTTTGCGAAGGTATTTGAAATCAGTCTCCAAAATTTTACCCAAAAGCATAAGGTTGTCAGGGTCATAGATAAGCCCAAGTTCTTTACCTGAACTCACTATGTTGCCTTGCCTTTCTTCTATTTGGGAAATGATGCCACTGATGGGTGCCTCAAGTCGGGTGTTTTCCAGGTTCAGTTCAGCTTCTTTATAAGAAACGCGTGCTGTGCGAAGGCCTGAGTTGAGTTCGAGTGTTCGTTTTATCCGAGGAGTGAAGTTTGTGGTTCTGGCAAGTGAGTCAGTTTCATAGGCTACCTCTGCAATTTCTACGGCAAGATTAGCTTTCTCGAGAGACAGTTCTTCCCGGTCGTTTTCCAATTCAGCCAGCAGCTGTCCAC
>Ga0316204_10002289_pt1 | contig 44338 bp, 33 predicted proteins | sample 6monrhotite_MG_2_FD_205661 | JGI IMG/M metagenome (GOLD analysis project Ga0316204, IMG submission 205661) | Microbial mat bacterial communities from mineral coupon in-situ incubated in ocean water Damariscotta River, Maine, United States -... | ecosystem: Environmental > Aquatic > Marine >... | reverse complement strand
AAGGAAATGCTGATATTGATTGGTGCTTATATAAATATAGGCATTTGGTTGAAAATGCTTTTGCTCGATTAAAACACTTTAGAGCAATCGCTACCAGATACGATAAATTAAAAATAAACTTTGAAAGCTCGCTCGCATTAGCCTGCGTCATTATTTGGCTGCCAATGTGAAAGATCAACAGCCCCTAGTACTTCTTTTAATTTGATGTTTTTCTGTTGTGTCACTCTTAATATTTCTTCCAAGGCTGGTGACAGATAAATCTGCACCTGAAATTAAACTAGTGATCATTGCTTGTAAACTTTTTCTTCGAACTTTATGCATATCAGGAGTGACATCAATTAAAAGATCATTCAAAATGGTATTTCCTTGATTGAATTTGTTTGGCGATAGATCTGATCACCAAATACCATGAAAGTTCCATTTTTTAGATTATAATTTATTGATTTTATTATATATTTTGTGGGGATTGCTCAGGGTTAGAGTAAATGATTATCTATCATCCCTCGATTAGCCTCTGATTTGCGATCACCGCCGCGTTTCATTGGACTCGCCCTTCTGCTTCTCTATTTGCTTTAACCCAAAACAAGACAGCTAACTTACGACCAATCTCTCACAAATCAAACTAACAATCTCTACGTGTGGTCATACCACAAAGCGAGACGTTTACGTTAACGTAAAGCTCAACTATAATACTCCAATGAACACAATATCCCCAAAAACCTACTCAATCACCGAATTATCCAAAGAATTCGATATAACGACACGCTCAATCCGTCATTACGAGCAAGAACATCTGATAAAGCCGCAAAGAGCAGGTTCTCAGAGGATCTATACCAAGGGTGACCGAGTTCGGCTTCAACTCATACTGCGAGGCAAACGGATCGGTTTTTCACTGGCGGAAATAAGAGAAATAATCACCATGTACGACTCCCCTTGCGGCGAACAAAAGCAGACCGAGTTGTTAATTAACAAAATCGCAGAAAGGCGTAAAGCTCTCACTCAGCAGCAGCAAGATATTGAAACCATGCTAGTGGAACTTAGCCAACTAGAACAACGACTAGCAAGCCATTAACAAACAAGGATCGATATGTATACAGGTTTAAATTTTAATCTCGGCGAAACAGCCGATATGATCCGAGACTCGGTAAAAAGCTTTGCATCCAAGGAAATCGAACCGCTTGCTGAGCAAATCGACCAAGAGAACGAATTCCCCAGTCCTCTTTGGCAAAAGTTTGGGGAAATGGGATTGCTCGGAATTACTGTGGAAGCAGCCTATGGAGGCTCTGAACTTGGCTATCTGGAACACGTAGTTGCCATGGAAGAGATCAGCCGAGCGTCCGCAAGTGTTGGTCTAAGCTATGGCGCACATTCAAACCTCTGCTTAAACCAGTTACGAAAAAATGGAACAGAAGAACAAAAGCTTAAATATCTACCCAAGCTTTGCACTGGTGAACACGTAGGAGCGCTCGCCATGAGTGAACCAGGAGCAGGTTCAGATGTAGTCAGCATGGCACTCAAAGCAGAAGCCAAAGGTGATTACTATCAACTTAATGGTAATAAAATGTGGATAACCAACGGTCCAGATGCCGATGTATTGATAGTTTACGCAAAAACAGACTCACAAGCTGCTTCTAAAGGTATCACCGCATTTATTATCGAAAAGGATTTCGAAGGCTTTTCAACCGCACAAAAACTAGACAAACTTGGTATGCGAGGCTCTAATACTTGTGAGCTAGTTTTTGAAAACTGTTTAGTTCCCAAGCAAAATATTCTTGGCGGATTAAATCGTGGGGTCGCGGTGTTGATGAGTGGGTTAGATTACGAGCGCGTGGTACTTTCAGGCGGCTCATTAGGTATTATGCAAGCTTGTATGGATATCGTTTTACCTTACGTACATGAACGCAAGCAATTTGGCAAAGCCATTGGCGAATTTCAATTGATGCAAGGCAAACTAGCCGATATGTACACCACCATGAATGCGACGAAATCCTATGTCTACAATGTTGCTCAAGCTTGTGACCGGGGTGAAACAACTCGCAAAGATGCTGCGGGAGTCATTTTATATGCCGCAGAAAAAGCCACTCAAATGGCACTTGAAGCAATCCAATGTTTAGGTGGAAACGGCTACATCAATGAATTTGCCACAGGACGTTTACTTCGTGATGCGAAACTATATGAAATCGGAGCGGGAACCTCAGAAATTCGTCGCATGTTAATTGGTCGAGAACTATTTAACGAAACCGCATAAATCTAATATTACTATTTTAAGGAATAACCATGTCACAAAATACTGCAAATGACACAACCAGCGATCCGATAGTCATTGTTGGAATGGCTCGAACCCCAATGGGTGGTTTTATGGGTGACTTATCATCTGTCAAAACAACTGAACTTGGTTCAACAGCCATAAAAGCAGCCGTTGAAAAATCAGGTGTTGCTTCTGATGATGTTGAAGAAGTCATTATGGGATGCGTGTTACCTGCTGCTTTAGGGCAAGCGCCAGCTCGGCAAGCTGCTTTAGGTGCTGGACTAGCTTTGTCAACAGGCTGCACAACCATCAATAAAGTTTGTGGTTCAGGTATGAAATCCATCATGTTAGCCAACGATTTATTAAGCGCTGGAACTAACTCTGTGATGGTCGCAGGCGGTATGGAGAGCATGAGCAATGCTCCCCACATGTTACCAAAAGCACGTAGTGGATATCGATTTGGTCATGGAAAATTACTCGACCATATGGCGTTTGATGGCTTAGAAGACGCCTACGAAGGTTCAGCCATGGGAGTATTTGCTGAAGAATGCGCAGATCGTTATCAATTCAGCCGAGAACAACAAGACGCATTTGCTATCAGTTCATTGGCAAAATCAAAAAAAGCAATTGAGGATGGCTCTTTCGATTCGGAAGTTACACCGGTAGTCATCAAAACTAGAAAGGGTGAAATAACTATCGAACATGATGAGCAGCCGTTAAAAGCTCGCCCCGATAAAATTCCTGCACTGCGCCCTGCTTTCAAAAAAGATGGCACGGTCACTGCTGCGAATGCTAGCTCAATTTCAGACGGTTCTGCTGCAGTCGTCCTGATGCGTCAATCAGAAGCAGAAAAACGTGGGCTACAACCACTCGCTAAAATAATCGGACACACAACTCATGCCCGAAAACCTGCTGAGTTCACCATTGCTCCAGTCACCGCAATGAAAAACCTGTTAGCTAAAGTCGACTGGACGGTCGATGATGTTGATTTATTTGAGATCAATGAAGCCTTCGCCGTAGTCACCATGGCGGCAATAAAAGATTTAGAACTCGATGAAACAAAGGTTAACGTACATGGCGGAGCTTGCGCGTTAGGGCATCCAATAGGAACCAGTGGAACGAGAATAGTAGTGACCCTAATCGCAGCGCTACAAAAATATGGAAAAACCAAAGGTGTCGCTTCGCTCTGTATAGGCGGCGGCGAAGCAACGGCAATGGCGATTGAAGTTATTTAAAAAATTAAAAAACTTCAATTCACCACAGAGAAAGAACAAACTAAATAGTATCTTAAGTAACTCCGTGTTCTCAGTGCCTCTATGGTGAAAATATTTTAGATTTTAGGTTAGATTTTATGTTTTTAAGTGAAGAAGAGTCAATGATCCAAGACGCTGCTCGTCAATACGTGCAGGAAAAAATCACACCCTTTTCAGGTGACTGGGATCGAAATAAAACATTCCCTGCTGATGCGCTAAAAGGTCTTGGTGAGTTAGGCTTTTACGGAATGTTAGTCCCTGAAAAATGGGGTGGCTGTGACATCGGATATTTTTCTGCGGCATTAGTACTCGAAGAAATCGCTGCTGGTGACGCTTCATGTGCAACCATTATCGCGGTCACTAACTCAGTTGGCTGTATGCCCATTGCTAATTTCGGCTCTGATACTCAAAAAGAAAAATTTCTTAAACCGATAGCATCAGGAGAATACTTAGCAGCATTTTGCCTGACGGAGCCGCACGCTGGATCAGATGCATCCGATTTAAAAACCAAAGCTGCGCTTGTTGGCGATGAGTACATACTAAACGGCGTAAAACAATTTATTACGTCAGGTAAAAATGCCGGGTTATCCATTGTATTCGCAGTCACCGATAAAAATGCTGACAAGAAAGGCATTTCAGCATTTATTGTTCCGACTAACACTCCCGGATATATCGTATCCAATGTTGAAAATAAAATGGGGCAACACGCATCCGATACCGCGCAAATTGTCCTCGAAGATTGCAGAATACCAAAAGAGAACCTGCTTGGCGAAGAAGGTCAAGGCTATAAAATAGCATTGTCAGGACTTGAAGGAGGAAGAATTGGGATAGCTGCACAATGCGTCGGGATAGCCAGAGCCGCTCTCGCAGCAGCTAAACAATATGCAGAAGAACGCTCAGCATTTGGTAAAGCCATTCATCAACATCAAGCTATTGGTTTCAAATTAGCTGAGATGGCGACTCAGTTAGATGCCGCTCGATTGATGGTACACAGAGCCGCGCGTCTTAAAGACTCAGGCAAAAGCTGCTTAAAAGAAGCCTCAATGGCAAAATTGTTTGCTTCTGAAGCCGCTGAAAAAATATGTTCGGAAGCGATTCAAGTTTTCGGCGGGTACGGCTACCTCAACGACTTTCCTGTCGAACGATATTATCGAGATGTTAAAGTTTGCCAAATATACGAAGGAACCAGTGAAGTACAAAAACTGGTCATCACTCGTGCAATTATGAATGAAGATTAACACCTGTTACGCTATCATAGCTCTCAAAGCAGCGGAAAAATAAATGCCCGTAATAAAGACTAAATTAAACCCTAAAAGCAAAGAATTTTTAGCTAACTCAGAAACCATGCAATCCTTGGTGGACGACTTAATCGATAAAATGAGTGTAATTGCTGAAGGTGGTGGAAAAGAACGTCAAGACAAGCACACGGGTCGCGGTAAGTTACTACCGAGAGAGCGCGTTAGACAACTACTCGACGTCGGCTCCCCCTTTCTGGAACTTTCTCAATTTGCTGCATTTGATATGTACGAAAATCAAGTTCCCTCTGCGGGAGTTATTACCGGGATCGGTCGCATTAATGGGCAAGAATGTATTATTGTGGTCAACGATGCCACAGTAAAAGGTGGTACCTATTTTCCCGAAACAATTAAAAAACATTTACGCGCCCAAGAGATCGCCGAGCAAAACCATTTGCCTTGTATTTACTTAGTCGATTCCGGCGGCGCAAACTTACCGCAACAAGATCAAGTTTTTCCTGATCGAGACCACTTTGGTCGGATCTTTTTTAATCAAGCGAATATGTCCGCAAAGGGAATTCCGCAAATCGCAGTAGTAATGGGGAGTTGTACCGCTGGCGGCGCTTACGTTCCCGCAATGGCGGATGAAAGTATCATCGTAAAAGAACAAGGCACTATTTTCCTTGGTGGCCCTCCGCTCGTCAAAGCAGCAACAGGTGAAGAAGTCAGCGCAGAAGAACTGGGCGGTGCGGATGTACATTGTAAAAGCTCGGGGGTAACTGATCATTATGCGATTGATGACAAGCACGCATTAGGAATTACTCGAACAATTATTTCACATATCAACAAACAAAAGTACCAGCCATGGGATGTTAAAAAACCTGTTGAGCCGTTCTATCCAGAAGACGAAATCTACGGAATTATACCCACCGACTCGCGCAAGCCTTTCGATATCCGCGAAGTGATTGCGCGAGTTGTCGATGGCAGTGATTTCGATGAATTCAAACCACTGTATGGCAACACTTTAATCTGCGGTTTTGCGAGAATATATGGATATCCTGTCGGCATCATAGCAAACAACGGTATTTTGTTTTCCGAATCAGCGCTTAAAGGTGCGCACTTTATTGAATTATGCTGTCAGCGAAATATTCCACTCGTTTTCCTGCAAAATATAACTGGTTTTATGGTCGGAAAAAAATATGAAAACAGCGGCATTGCGAAAAATGGTGCAAAAATGGTCACCGCTGTCGCTTGCGCAAAAGTACCTAAATTTACCGTCATCGTCGGTGGTAGTTTTGGAGCAGGAAATTACGGTATGTGCGGACGCGCCTATAGCCCCAGGTTTTTATGGATGTGGCCAAACGCAAGAATATCAGTCATGGGCGGCGAGCAAGCGGCGAATGTTTTAGCACAAGTGAAACGAGATAATTTTGCAAGAAAAAATATAAAATGGACAACAGAGCAAGAAGCAGAATTTAAAAAGCCCATTGAGCAAATGTACGAAATCCAAGGTCACCCCTACTACGCTAGCGCGAGACTTTGGGATGATGGAATTATCGATCCGGCAGACACTAGAAAAGTTTTAGGACTGGGATTGTCAGTTAGTTTAAATGCGCCAACTGAAGAGACTAAGTTCGGTGTATTTAGAATGTAAAAGACGAACCCATAAAAGTAAAAAAAGATTTACCACAGAGTTCTCAGAGGTGTTTATGATATTCTTATTACGGCTTGCTTGATTTTAAATTTAATTGCACAGATAACAATAGAGATATTCAAATAAATTCGAATCCAACACTCTATGACCTCTGTCCCTCTGTGGTGAAAAAAAATTTAATCTTTTAAAATTTGGGATTTATTTAAAGGTATCAATTATGTCCAAGGAAAAACCAGCCCCAAGCATTAACGTTGAACTAAAGAAAAATGGCGTTGCAAGGATTACTCTTAATCGCCCAGAAATACATAATGCGTTTGATGACCGTTTTATTAGAGAGCTAACCAATGCTATCTATAAAATAAATCGTAATGATAAGATACGAATTTTAGCCATTGATGCGGCTGGAGAAAGCTTTTCAGCTGGCGCGGATCTCAACTGGATGAAACGCATGGCAGGTTATAGTTGGGAGCAAAATTACCAAGACTCTCTCAAACTGGCTGGTTTAATGCAGGAACTACATGATTGCTGTAAAACGACTATTGCCATAGTCCAAGGCGCTGCGTATGGCGGCGGTGTTGGTCTGGTTTCTTGTTGCGATATTGTATTAGCAAGCGATCAAGCGAAGTTTTGTTTATCAGAAGTTAAATTAGGTTTAATTCCATCGGTGATCAGCCCCTATGTAATCAAAGCCATCGGTGAGAGAAATGCCAAACGTTTTTTCGCAACAGCTGAGAAGTTCGATGCTAACGAAGCAAAGCTTATACAACTAGTACATAAAATAATTCCTCACAATGAATTGTCCGATCTTTCGAGTGACTATATTAACCGTATTCTTGGCAATGGCCCGCGAGCGGTTTATCAGAGCAAGCGACTCGTCAATCATGTTTATGATAAACCGATCAATGAAAACCTTGTCCGCGATACAGCACAACGGATAGCCGACATTAGAGCGTCGAGTGAAGGTAAAGAAGGTGTTTCTGCTTTTCTGGAAAAGCGACCTGCCAATTGGGCTGCCAGCAGTAAAAATGAATTTTGATAAGAGTTAAAACTACGATGAGCAACACAAAAATAAGCAAAATATTAATCGCTAACCGTGGTGAAATTGCGTGCCGGATTATTCGTACTGCCAAAAAAATGGGGATTCAAAGTGTCGCAATTTATTCGGATGTAGATAAAAATTCGCAGCACGTTCAGCTCGCCGATGAAGCTTGGTATGTAGGTGCATCACCAGCGAAAGACAGTTACCTGAAAGCGGAAGAAATCATACAAATTGCAAAGCAATCTCGTGCCAATGCCATTCATCCAGGCTATGGGTTTCTTTCAGAAAATGCAAATTTTGCTCAAGCGTGCGCACAAAACAAAATCATTTTTATTGGCCCTCCGGTTGATGCAATTATCTCCATGGGTTCAAAAAGTGAAGCTAAGAACATAATGTCTGAGGCTAATGTTCCATTAGTACCGGGTTATCACGGCGATGATCAGTCCGAAGATATCCTTCATTCTGAAGCGGATAAAATAGGCTATCCGTTATTGATCAAAGCGACAGCCGGTGGTGGCGGAAAAGGAATGCGGATTGTCACACAATCTAATGACTTTATCGATTCGTTAAATTCATGCAAGCGTGAATCTTTATCTTCTTTCGATGATGATAAAGTTCTAATTGAAAAATATCTAACCAAACCCCGTCATGTCGAAATACAAGTATTTGCAGACAATCATGGCAACGTAATTCATCTTTTTGAAAGGGATTGCAGCGTACAAAGACGCCACCAAAAAGTCATAGAAGAAGCGCCTGCCCCGAACTTTTCAGACGCCACACGAAAACAAATGGGACAAGTTGCTATCGATGCCGCCAAGGCAATCAACTATCGCGGAGCTGGCACTGTTGAATTTTTGTATGATGAAAATGGCTCGTTTTATTTTATGGAGATGAATACGCGTCTGCAAGTAGAGCATCCAGTTACCGAAAAAATTACAGGACTTGATTTGGTCGAGTGGCAGATAATCGTTGCGAATAATATGCAATTGCCACTTGAACAAAATCAATTATCAATCAACGGGCATGCGTTTGAAGCAAGAATTTACGCCGAAGATCCTAGTAAGGATTTTTTACCCGCTACCGGCATGATTAATTACATGGATTTACCTCAGCTAAATAATAATGTAAGAGTTGATGCTGGGATCATCGATGGTGATCAGGTTAGCGTTTATTACGACCCGATGATTGCTAAATTAATTGTTTGGGATAAAGATCGAGCTTCTGCACTATCCCGTTTGCGAGGTGCTCTTAAAGACTTTCATGTTACGGGTGTCACCACCAATATCAAGTTTTTACATCAACTGGCTAGTAATGATGCATTTAATAATGCGGACATCGACACTAATTTTTTATCCACTCATGAAAATGAATTTTCGGAAAAAACTTCTGACTTAGAAACTGATATTATTTGCGCCACAGCTTTACAAGTGATGTTGCAACAATCTGAAGAAATGACAAGGTCATGCAAAGACCCACACTCTCCTTGGAATAACAGTTCTGGCTGGCGGTTAAATGAAGACAACTACCATCTTGTCGAATTCCAACACGACACTGAAGATTTTATCGTTACGGCACATTTTAGAAATAGTGGTTCGGATGAAGATACAAGCTTCTTATTTGAAATAAACGGAAATGAATACAATGTCAGTGGTCAACTAACAACAAGTCAGATCTATCTCAATGTTGATGGTTATCGTTCAACTATTAGCTATGCTAGAAATGATCATCGGTTAGTACTTTTTAAGAATGCTTGCAATTGGGAGCTTGAAATAAGTGACAACAGCTCAGCAGATATTGAGCAAGAATCATCACCTGATTTAATAGCACCCATGCCGGGTACGATTATTGATGTACTCGTTAATGAAGGCGATGAAGTAGAAATGGATCAAGCTTTAATTGTTATGGAAGCGATGAAAATGGAGCACACTATTAAAGCACACAAAAAAATGAAGATTACTGAAGTGTTATATTCGGTAGGAGACTTGGTAGATGATGGTGCAGAACTGATCTGTTTCGAGGAAGCTTAAACATGCCCTCTTCCCTATTTCCCGAAACAGTAAAAATTGTTGAAGTCGGCGCTCGTGACGGATTACAAAACGAATCGACAACCATACCCACCGATGTAAAAATCAAGTTAATCGAAATGCTAATTGATGCTGGTTTGTCTGTGATCGAAGCCACCAGTTTTGTCTCTTCTAAATGGGTTCCCCAACTTGCCGATCACAAGCAAATCATGGAAACACTACCTACGCTGAAAAATGTCTCTTTCCCCGTATTAACACCTAATTTAAAAGGCTTCGAAAATGCGATTGCCTCAGGTGCAAAGGAAGTCGCAGTTTTCGCAGCCGCTTCAGAGAGTTTCTCGACAAAAAATATCAACTGCTCAATTGAGCAAAGCCTTGAACGATTTGAATCTATTTTTACTCAAGCGAGTGATTTGGGCATTCCAATAAGGGGCTATATTTCCTGCGTTTTAGGTTGCCCCTATGAAGGTGAAATTGCACCCGAAAAAGTAGCGGAAATCGCGGAGAAGTTGTTTCAGGCAGGATGTTATGAAATATCTCTGGGCGATACCATTGGTGTCGGAACACCAGAAAAAACCAAAACCTTACTCAAACAAGTTAGCGAATCAATTCCGAAAGAGAGGATTGCAGTGCACTTCCATGACACTTATGGTCAAGCACTGGCTAATATTTACGCAGCTTTACAAGTCGGAATCTCTGTTATTGATTCATCAGTCGCAGGATTGGGAGGATGCCCCTACGCTAACGGTGCATCTGGCAATGTCTCCACTGAGGATGTGGTCTATATGCTTAACGGCATGAACATAAAAACTGATATAAACCTAGACAAACTAGTCGATGCAGGCGACTATATCAGCCAATATTTAAAACGACAAAACGGCTCAAAAACAGCGCGAGCAATTTTGTCCAAACGAACAAAAAACTTACCCCTTTAAGTAGATTAGGAGATAAATATGGCTGGGTTTAACAAAGTTGTTAATACCTATCAAGAAGCGATGAAAGGTCTTTCCGATGGCATGACAGTCATTGCTGGTGGTTTTGGGCTTTGTGGAATTCCAGAAGGTTTGATTGCGCAAATCAAAGAGATGCAAACAAAGCAACTGACTTTTGTGTCCAATAACTGTGGAGTCGATGACTTCGGTTTAGGCATTTTGCTGCAACAAAAACAAATCAAAAAAATGATCTCTTCTTATGTTGGTGAAAATGCCGAATTTGAACGCCAATATTTGTCAGGTGAACTTGAAGTAGAGCTGACCCCCCAAGGCACATTAGCTGAAAAAATGCGCGCTGGCGGCGCTGGTATTCCGGGGTTTTACACCGCAACAGGCTACGGAACGCCAGTTGCAGAAGGAAAAGAAGTCAAAGAATTTGACGGTAGAAACTACATACTCGAAGAAGCCATCACGGGTGATTTTGCGATTGTCCGCGCGTGGAAGGCAGATAAAATAGGTAATTTAATTTTCCGAGATACAGCAATGAATTTTAATCCTATGGCTGCAACAGCCGGAAAAATTACTGTCGCTGAAGTCGAAGAAATCGTCGAAGTTGGTGAACTTAATCCTACAGAAATTCACACTGCTGGCATTTACGTTAATCGAGTGATCCAGGGTTCTTTCGAGAAGCGGATCGAACGACTTACCTTGGCAAAAGTTTAGCGGCATCTGAAAATTAAACAATTAGGAGTTATATAATGTCATTATCTCGCGATCAGATCGCCATGCGAGTGGCACAAGAACTACAAGACGGCTATTACGTTAACTTAGGGATTGGAATTCCGACCTTAGTCGCTAATTTTGTGCCTAAAAATATTGAGGTCATGTTGCAATCCGAAAACGGTCTGCTCGGTATGGGACCTTATCCCACCGAAGATGAAGTCGATGCTGATATGATAAACGCAGGTAAAGAAACAGTCACTGCAATTACTGGCGCTTCAATTTTTTCATCCGCAGAAAGTTTCGCTATGATCCGTGGTGGTCATGTTGATCTCACCGTTTTAGGTGCATTTGAAGTCGATCAAAATGCGAATATAGCGTCTTATATGATCCCAGGTAAACTGGTCAAAGGAATGGGCGGCGCGATGGACTTAGTCGCAGGCGCGAAAAACATTATCGTCACTATGACCCATGCAGATAAACACGGCAATTCTAAATTATTATCCTCATGCACCCTTCCGTTAACAGGCGTTGATTGCATCAACAAAGTCGTCACCGATCTCGCAGTGTTGTCAATTAAAGACGGCGCATTTCATTTATTGGAAAGAGCTCCAGGAGTGTCTGTTGAAGAAATCAAACAAAAAACCGCTGGTAAATTAATTGTTCCAGAAGATGTACCGGAAATGGTGATTTAATCATAATAAACTAGTAGCATTTCAACTTAAATAGATCAATAACATATCATCTATGCTTCCTTATCTTGATACAAAGTCTGCTTTTCCTCCAGTATCTGAAGCGCTTGATGAGCCATGTGGTCTTTTAGCTGCTGGAGCCGATTTATCGGTCACTCGCTTGATGGATGCCTATTCGTTAGGCATATTTCCCTGGTTTTCAGAAGGCGAACCAATTTTATGGTGGTCGCCCAATCCTCGAACGGTATTTCTATTAGATCAATATAAACCTTCTAAAAGTTTACGCCGTTTTATGCGTCAAGCTGATCTAAAAATCACTTTGAACAAAGCTTTTGTAGAAGTCATCCAAGCTTGTTCTGAACCAAGAAAGGACCACTCTGGTACTTGGATCACCGATGAAATCAAGCAAGCCTATTTAAAATTACATCAATTGGGTCGGGCACATTCTCTAGAGGTTTGGAGTGATAAACAACTTGTTGGCGGTATTTACGGAGTTTCTATCGGCAAGTTATTTTGCGGCGAGTCGATGTTTAGCAAAATCAGCAATGGCTCGAAAGTCGCTTTAGCTTGTTTGATTGGTTATCTAAAACCCAAGGGGTTTCCAATCATTGATTGTCAGGTAGAAAACCCTCACCTACTTAGTCTTGGAGCACTCAGTATTGAGCGTGAAGATTATTTAACTTATCTTAACCACGCAAAATCGAAGCATGTTGATCAGCAGTTTTGGCGACCTAAAGCTATAGATCTTCAGTCAGTAATTAATGCCGTTTGAATATACTAAAGACAAGATTATTTAATAGCTCTATTTCATTCCAATAACAAAGTTTTTAGAAACGTTCAAATCACATTCCCAAGGAAACGGCTTCATCTGTCTGCTTACTCTAAATATCCAGAACCTTTCCGAGAAGTCATTTAAACGACCAATATGTTCGAAGCAGTCCAACATCAATTCCGCAAATTGGCATCAAGAATAAAAATAGATAACCTGACAATTCTAGCTATTTTTTACGCTTACTAATAATAACAATCGACGAATGCCAAAAAAATATGTTTGAAATTAGATTAGAAACGAAAGATTCAAGCCTTATCGATAACCAATTGAACCTGCAATTATGGGATCTGTATAGTTCTTTCCATAGCACTAGTTTTGAGGATTTTACAGAGCGTTGGAAGTCGCTTGATCGGGTCGCTATTTTTTATCATAGAAAACAAGGCAACATTATTGGTTTCATCGGTATCCGAAATAGATCTTTTGTTATTATGAATGAGCAACAGAAAATGGAACGAGTTCAAACCATTTACTTTGGTCAGGTCTTTATTCAACATAGATTCCGTGGAAAGCTGTTAGTTCAAAGGACGGTTACAAGTCTATTGTTTAAACAGAAAATCAGGCGACCGTTTTCAACGGTGTATTTTTGGACAGACGCAATATCTTATAAGCCATTTCTCATAATGACAAATAACCTTGCAGAATATTACCCCAACCCCTTCAATAAAAACCCAGCAAAAATTGATGGTTTAATAGATGTAATTGGTAGTACTTATTTTTCTGATGTATATCAAGTTGATAGCGGAACTGTTTTGAAGCCGCAGTATGTGCTTAATGATAAGTCTGTAGAAATAACTAAAAAGGATCTACAAAATCCATTCATTAGTTTTTTTGTTAATAAAAATCCTGATCATATTTATGGTACCGGGTTGATCATTACTTGCCCGCTTAGTTTCAAAAATTTACTCCACTTTTTGAGTCGCAGGATAACTAAAACCTTGTTCCCCAAGAAGTTTTATAAAAGCCAGCGGAGCTAACTGCTGGCTTTGAAAATCGTCAACCGGTTTATCGCACACCTCTTGGATAAACAACTCGCGAAGACAAAATATAATTATGCACTGTCCCACCGGATTGTATCTCGCCATTTATTCTTATTCGATCAGCCCCAGCGCTTGTAGTTGAGAAGATTTCTTTCTTACCAGCTTCATCTTGATCAGAAAAATAGACAAGTCTATCTGACTCAGTAAACCAGGAAATAACCGCTCTACTTACTGAGCCATTTTCGACCAGCGTATCGTTAACTTTAGTCTTTGAAGTGCCATCAATATTTCGTGAAAAATATTCATATTGACCGTCTACTCCATCTTCATCGCTGTAATATATAATGTACTGACTGTCAGGAGACCAGTGTGCGTAGTTGGCGTCTCGGTCTGGTGTAGTTGAATCAGTTACCAGTGAGAGTGAAGCGGTGTCTAAGTCTACCAGCATAATTTCGCCTACATTTTCTGTAAATTGATCTGCGTAGTAATATAATTTTTTTCCATCGGGAGACCATCTTATTGCCCCAACATCTCCTTCAGCATGCAAGGCTCCGCTAATTTTTGTATTTTGGCTGCCGTCGGGTTTTACGATATATAACTCATTTTTCCCATCCACTTCTTGATCGGCGATGTAAGCAATCCATTCTGAGTTAGAGCTTGAGAAATATTCAGTCGATACAATATTGCCCCCACCAACCAGGCTGAGGTTGAGTTTTATCAGATTCTCACCATCCTTGTTAACAGCGTACAATTCACGGGTAGTGTCACCAATAGTTGTCGCCGTGAAAACTAAGGTCTCGCTTTTGGAGCCCATCCATTCAGCAGCCAAAATTTCGGCTAAATTAAAATCCAACTCTGGTATCTTAATTCGCTGAGAACCATCGGTTCTTGTAATATACATGTCGATTCCTTGGTTAATATCATCATCTACGCGTAAAACCGCATATAAATCATCGTCAGAAAAAGCAAAAACGGCAGCATTGCCGCTTATTAAACCTTCGCCGAAGTAGTGAAGATTGCTACCATCAATCGCAACAGAAAACTGAGCCAATTCCTCTGTTACCGCCGTCGTCGCATAAAAAAATAGTTGCTCACTGTCAACTGCCCAACGTGGGTAAAAAATAGGGCTTGTGGATTCTATAAATCTACGTGATTCAAGACTGTTTACGTCGCCAATATAACCAGTGCTAGTATTGTCCACAACATTGCGGATTGCATAAGTAAAATTGCTACCGTTTGGACTCCACTGATTATTAAAATTTGAGTTAAGCTCCATATTTGTGCCTAGCTCGGGAGTAACCTTTATTAAATTGGAATTTTCAATATTAAAATGATACAGACTACTGATTCCATCAGTGTCCACCGCAGAAAGCAGGATATCTCTAGCATTTGGAGACCACTTGTAGGATTGTATAGTGTCATCAAAGCTGTTATTTTCGAACAAAGCTCGTCTTCCATTACCGTCATTCTGCACGATATAGAGAATACTTGTGTTATCCACCTCACTAGTGACGGTATAGATAATATACAATCTATCGGGCGATAGTCTAAAAGAGCTAATCGACTCATTAATAGCCAGAGAATCATTTAACTGGAATCTTGAGTTAGTCTCCAGATTGTAAATAAACAAATTAACTTCCGGTTCAGCGGTCAGTGATGCGCTATACACTACAAAATCATTGGACTGCACGTTGATCTGGATTGATTCTGTTTGGACTTTACCACTCACATCAGTCACGGTAAGCTCATAAATCGCTGACAGCTGATTTCCTTGAGCCACTTCGGGTGCTATTACTTTTAAAGATTTTGGGGATTGCGCAAAAATTTCGAAGGCCTGACCTGATTTTAATACCCATTGATAGGTCAGTGTATCTTCGGAAAAATTAACAGACTCAAGGTCTATTCGCTCTCCTTCCAATACCTGCATGGTCATCACTATTCCTAAGTCGGAGTTAGATGAACCATTACCGCCACAGGCCACTAAAGCCGATAATATTATTAAAACAAATGTTGCTCTTATATTGTTCACTGGATTCCCCTCAAATTTGACTCAAATACTTACCTTTTTGGACTTACATACCTATAAGCGTAAAAAAGTTGATTTAATGTCAAAATAAAATTATCTTAAATAGAAACAAATAACTTCACTGAATCCAGTCCAACAGAAACTGAGGATTTGCTGAAGGTGATTTAGCAATCTAGAGTGATATGTTTGTTTTATAAAATCACGAAAAGGTAAAGATTAAATCCCCCTCTTTCCCCCTTTTTCAAAGGGGGAGGATTTCTGTTCCCCTCTTTAACAAAGAGGGGCTAGGGGAGATTCTTGCTCTCCCTCAGTTGACTCTGTTACAGCTTTTTAAGCAGGAAAAACCTTGATTCTACTTGACTAAACAACGGTGAATCTTCGGGAAGTTGTTTCGACAACTCTTGAAAGGAAACCGTTAATAACTCACTCGCCCTATCAAGTTTTCCTAGCTCATAGAGCGACAGCCCTAACAAAGACATCACCTCAAGTGTATAAATATGTTGCTCACCATGAGACTCTTTAAATTTTACCAAAATACTCTCTAACTCTTTTACTGCTTGAGAAAAATCCTTTAACTTGATCAAGGTTCTAACCCGCTCTTTTCTCACATGGTAAGTTTTTATGTGTTCTTGAGTCGACTGGCGGTTGATTAGTTCTAAGGCTTTTTCATATGTTTGCTCGCTCTTATCAAGTCGCCCTTCGAGCCTTTCGATTAACCCCTGAGACATGAGGATCTCCAAACGATGCCTATATTTATTGGCATTGTTTGACAGTGAACGGATTTCTCGAGACCGCTTAATCAAATCCTTAGCTTCTTCAAATTCATTTTTTTCAACAAGCAGGTAAGAAAGCAATGTCAAAACACGCGCTACTCTTACACTAGACTGACCATAAGTTTCAACTCGCGACTTTAAAGCCTCTCTAAATAGCACTTCTGCTTTATCTAATTTTCCTGTTAGTTGATATAAAGAAGCAAGGTTTGAGACTTCAAAACTCTGAGGTAACTTAATTTTCTTTGCAAGGGCAATTGATTCCATAAAAAGGCGTTCCGCTTTATCATAGTCACCGAGATTAAGATAACGGAGTGCTATGTTATTTTTTGCCTCCTTTACATTTTTGTGATCAATTCCTACTTGTTGAGTATTTATTTCCAATGAACGTAAGCTGAGAGCTAATGCATTTTTGTATTTACCAATTTCACGATAGAGTCCTGATAGACCATCAATTGCTTCAGCATATTGAAGAGACTCTAAACCATAAACCTTACCTGCTTCCAAAATTGTTTGTTGGTAGGTTTCCTCAGCCATTTGATAGTCTGAGTTCCATCGATAGCAACGTGCTAGCCCATGCAAAATCACAACTTTTCTCTGCTCATCCTCAGGAAATAGCATGTCTTCTTTTACTAATTGCATCTGTTCTAATGCTTCATTACTTAACAACTGATCCAGCAATAAATTAGCGTAATTTAGACGAAGTTCTTGCTTTACGTTATGAAAGCTTCGGTCACCTTTTTCGGCATGAGCTAAACCATTAAGAGAAAATTTTTGTGCTTTTTCAAATCTTGATTCATAACGAGCCAATTTTGATTCTGCCAAATACACTTTAGCCCGAAATAAAGGTTGTTTTTGCAAATTTTTAGCGGGTAACGCTTCTAGCATATCCAAAGCATGGCGGGCTTGTTTGTGCAGACCTCGATCTATGAATATGTCGGCAAATGATTGGAATAATTGCGCTTGCATTTCGGGCTGAAGATATAACTCTTTCTCAATCCGTGCTAGTCCTTTGTCGAGCAATTGTTCGGTTGTTAATGATGGCTCTGCTTCACGCCTAGGATCTGTACCACTTAATAAAGAATTTAAAAAATCAACAGTTTGTTGGTTAGCAATTGCCCTATGCTGGATTTCTTTATTTTTATTATTTAGCTGCCACGCTTTGTTGATGGCTACAATCGAAACAACAAATAGCGAAATAGTAAATAAAGAGTACATAGTTGTAGCGAAACGATGTCGAGAGATAAATTTTCTGGTTCGATACCACCAACTAACTGGCTGCGCTGAAATAGGCATTTGAGTCTGATACGCATTAATATCATCAATAAATTGATCAACCGAATGATATCGTTCAGCCGTATCTTTTTGCATGGCTTTTAAAATAATACTATCGAGTTCGCCCTTTAATAAGCGCCTAATCTTACTGATTGCTTTGGGCGCGGTCGGGGCATCGGTTTTCTGGTGTTCAGAATTTTTTTCATTGGTTTTATGAAAACTATCGACTACCGCAAAACTTGGCTTAACAGGGTCGGTTTCGCAAATCGCTTTGATGATTGACGCAGGTACTTTTTCAACTCGATAATAAGGCGTTACTCCCGTTAATAATTGGAATAACAAAACGCCAAGCGAATAAACATCGCTACCTGTGGTAGTGGGTAAACCATTGAGTTGCTCTGGACTGGCATAGTAAGGTGTCATCGCTCTTTGATCGACTAGAGTCAGCTCAGAATTCTCAAAGACGTTGGGATTAACAATTTTTGCGATCCCAAAATCCAACAACTTCACTTCACCAGAATCAGTGACCAGTATATTTTCTGGTTTAATATCTCGATGCACCACCAAGTTTTGATGAGCATAGGCAATTGCCTGCGCGACTTGAATAAACAATGCTAATCGTTGATCAATCGTTAATTTATTCTGATGACAATATTTTAATATAGGTTGACCATTAACATACTCCATCACAATAAAAGGTACGCCAGACTCGGTAGTACCACCATCGATTAAATGAGAAATATTCGGATGGTTTAAATTTGCCAGAATCTGGCGTTCATTTTGGAAGCGCTGAATAATCGACTGATTGACTAAGTGGGAGTGGATTAATTTTATAGCCACCTGCTGGTGATACTCATCATCGATTCGTTCCGCTTTGAAGACTGTCCCCATTCCTCCCTTACCAATCACTTCGAGAATAGAATAAGCCCCTAGACGCTGACCAATGCGGTTTTGTTGAATAGAGTCCGTCTGAAACGATTTTTCTACATCGCTATCAACCACTAAACTGCTAGCAACTGCATCAGCAATATTAACCAATCCGCTATTGGTAACCCCTAACAGATCGCTGATTTCATCGCGCAGTTCTTTGTCATCGCCACATTCACGTTTTAGAAACTGTTGACGCTCATTCTTGGGTAACTCTGACGCTATAGAAAACAGCTGTTTGATCTTTTTCCAACGTGTAACATCCATTAATTACGCCTTTTTCGTCAAGTATACTATTAGGTCAATGATCTTTAGTACATCAATCATACATATTTGTGTTCGCCTCCGTGTGATTCATACCATCCATATATCTAACAGCGTAATATAAATAAAATAATGTCAGCGCTTTGGAATTTATTTAGAAGCTTGTAAATGTTTAGTCAGCCAGGCTTTTGCTAAACGCAGTTCTCTGGACACTGTTGACTCCGATACATTTTCGACCTCGGCAATTTCTGCAACTTTCATTCCTGCAAAAAAGTGAAGTTCAAACAACCGAACAGCATTTTTATCAAATGTTTCAAATTCTTTTAATATATCATCAATGACAACCAGATCTTCTACACTGTCATAGCAGACAATCAGATCGCTATCGATTGAAGTATGATGAAGCCCGCCTCCTCTTTTCTGACTTTTCTTTTGCCTGGCGTGATCGACCAATATACGCCGCATTAACCGAGCAGAAATAGCAAAAAAGTGGGCGCGGTCTTGCCAGCTTATTTTAACATTGACTAATCGGATAAAGGCTTCGTTAACGAGGGCTGTTGCTTGAAGCGTATGAGCAACCGACTCTCGCCGCATATAATTATTGGCTTGCCGTTTGAGTTCATCCATAACCACTTGCTCAATTTCGGCTAAAGCGTTTTGATTACCACCACTCCAATCTGAAAGTTTTTGGGTGAAATTGTCAGTCATAAATAAATGATGTTGTTTGCAGTAAGTACCGATTTAAGCATTTAGAGTATAAATAGACAAGCTAATTGCTTGCTGCCGGGATTTTTATAAACACTCTTAAGATGCCCATACCACCAAAAAACACATACAATGTATATGTTTTCGATGCAACGAATTCTTATTGTTGAGAAAACAAAAATCTACAGATTTAATTTAAGAAAGAACACGAAATGAACTTTGATCAATCTAAGTTCAATCCCTTTTAGCTATTTTAAATAAGTCAAAATAATTCTGTGTCGTTATCTTGCAAAACTCTTCATACTTTATCCCTCGAAGCTCCGCAATTAACTTAGCAACATGACTAACGTACATTGGAGAATTAGGCTTTCCTCGATGCGGCTTCGGAGTTAGATACGGACTATCGGTTTCTACCAAAATTCGATCAAGTGGAATTTGTTTGGCGACTTCTCTTAATTCATCCGCGTTATTAAAGGTAACAATCCCTGAAAACGAAACATAAAAACCCATTTGCATCGCTTGCTTAGCCATCTCTAATGACTCAGTAAAACAATGCAAAACACCACCTACTTTTTCCGCTCCTTCTTCACGTAAAACATCCAAGGTATCTTGTTTGGCATCTCTAGTATGAATTATCAGCGGTAAATTAACTTCCACCGCCGCTTGCACATGGATTCTAAAAAGAGACATCTGTTTTTGTTTACTATCAGCGACGTAAAAGTAATCTAATCCTGTTTCACCAATTGCAACGACTTTAGGATGAGCGGCAATCTTTGCAAGGGACTCAACACTTGCTGATTCACCTTTAGTATAAAGTGGATGAATACCAACCGACGCGTGAATATTGGGATGACTTTCAGCGATATCTATTACCGCTTTTTGGTTTTCGGCATTGATTGCAACACATAAAAAATGCTCCACACCTTGCTCGTTCGCGGCTTGAATGGCTTTATCAAATTGATTATCAAAAGGAGTGAGATCAATGCGATCTAAATGACAATGTGAATCGGCTAACATAAGGAGTTTCTTCGGGTAGAATTAACAGGAATAACTGATAATAGGAGAATGATTAGAAATCTGAAACGAAGGTTTACATGGTATGAGTAATGCGATCAGACTCTAGAACACCCGCTAAATGAGTCTCAATTTTGCCACGAGTCACACCTTTGTCCTGGTCGCTAAATTGCACCCCAATACCGCTCGCTTTGTTACCTTGAGCACCTTTAGGGGTGATCCAGATAATTTTACCAGCAACAGGCAATCGATCAGCTTCATCCATTAAGGTTAATAACATAAACACTTCATCACCAAGAGCATATTGCTTATTGGTTGGAATAAATAACCCGCCATTTTGAATAAAAGGCATATAGGCAGCATAAAGCGCACCTTTGTCTTTGATAGTGAGCTGTAGAATACCGTGTTTGGGCGCTGGAGCCGGATTTGCCATAAAAGTTAACTTCTGCTGAGATTGTTACGTTTAGTCTATAATTGGTCTAATTAGTTTTTCTTATCTGTTTGAATAATGGACTATTTTTCTTCCTATTTCAAACCATTGGATTAAAATTGCCTCTAATTGCAGATTAGTTTGCAAATTACTACCCGCAGATTGTGCTCTATTATACTCAACTAACAGACTATATAGTTCACTCGCAGCTTTGATAGGCACTTTTTGATAATTATCCTGTTTAAATTCTAGTACAGAAAGCTGCACATTCTGAAAATATTTAGCGATTTGTTTCCATAATGTATCTTCTAAATCAGAAAACTCTGTTAAAAACGCTTCTGCGGTTAAATCATTAGTTAAAATCTTATCCAAAGCTTGATTGAGAGCTTGATAAGTTTTGCCTGTGTCATTAGTCAAATAATCTAAAGCGGCAAAAGGAGCAAAGTCACAATTTTGCAGCGCATTATTCGCATCTGACTCATCGCAATTCGCAGACTGGGTTAACCAAGGCATAATATTTTGTTCAGTGAGTTTTAAACGCTGGAGCTGACAACGGCTTCTTATCGTTGCAGGGACTTGCTGTAAACTATTGGCAAGCAGCAATAGCAATGTTTTATCTCCAGGCTCTTCTAAAGTTTTTAACAACGCATTAAACGCGCCTCGGGTAAGCTTTTCGACAGACATAATGACCGCCACACGCCAGCCACCTAACTGTGGTTTTTCGACTAGTTTATTAGTTAGTTGTCTTACTTGATCGATGCCAATAGATTTTTTTTGCTTGCCTTTATTGTCAAACAGGCAATCTATTTGAGACAAATCAGGATGGCTTCTCGCATCAACCAGCAAACAGCTTTTACATTGCCCACAAGCTCGAGAAAGCGTTTCCCCTGATTGCTCACAAAGCAATGATTTGGCTAAACTCGATGCAAATAGTGACTTGCCAGACAAATGAGGAGCAACAAGTAGTAGACCGTGTGGCAGCTTATCGGCATTAAATGACTTTTCCAGCTGATTAAAACTCTCCTCCAGCCATAGATGTTCTGGTAAAAAGAAAGTTGAATGAAGTTGAGGATCAGATTCAATCATTGAGCTTTTTAACGGCAGTGTTGCTGCAAGATGGTTTTTAATGAGTTTTGCACAGTTTTAATCTCTGGTGCGGCATCAATCACAAATATTCTAGATGGATCTTGTTCGGCTCTCCTCAAGTAGGCACTGCGTATTCGTTGGTAAAAAGCCATTTGTTCCGTTTCAAAACGATCTGCTTTGCCGCGTTTTTTAGTTCTTGCGATCCCTTCTTCAACGGACATATCCAGCAAAAGAGTAAGATCCGGTTTAAAGTCGCCCAAGCACCACTTTTCTAATGCTTCTATTCGAGAAAAACCTAACTCTCGCCCGCCACCTTGGTAAGCAAAGCTCGCGTCCACAAAACGATCACAAATCACCCATTTTCCAGCTTGCAATGCAGGTTTAATTACCTGACTAACGTGCTGGCAACGAGAGGCAAACATGAGTAAAAGCTCTGTGTTTGCTTCAATTTTTTCTTCACGTTCAGCAAGAAGAATATTTCGCAGCTCCTCCGCCATTGGAGTTCCACCCGGCTCTCTGGTGATTAATACCTGGTGTCCGAGAGATTCAATATGTTCTTGAATAAATTTAAGACTAGTGGTTTTTCCGACACCTTCGCTGCCTTCGAGGGAAAGAAACATGCCTTTCGCTTGAGTCATAGTTACATCTTTAAAATATTTACGTTAATTGTGGATTTTACGTTATTGGGTGATTGCGTGTCGAGAATATTAAATGCCCTGAACATTTGAGTGGCGCTAAACTTTTACTTCCCTTTATTTTTTCTATTTCTGGCAAGCATTCTTCTGACCGCTTGGTTGTGTTCGTCTAGAGTTTCACTAAAGTAATGACCGCCTGTTCCATCTGCAACAAAATAAAGCGCATTGCTATCATCTGGATGCAGCGCAGCGTATATAGACGCCCTACTCGGCATTGCAATGGGAGTCGGCGGCAAGCCTTTAATAATATAAGTATTATAAGCAGTCCGCGTTCGCAAATCTTTGCGTGTGATATCACCATTGAAACCTGGACCAATTCCATAAATTACTGTTGGATCAGTCCCGAGACGCATTTTCTTTTGCAATCTTCTAACAAATACACCAGCGATTTTGGTTCGCTCTGATGCGATAGCGGTTTCTTTTTCAATTATGGAAGCCATAATAAGGGCTTCGTAAGGATCGTCATAAGGTAGATTAATCGCTCTGTTTTGCCACTCTTCACGAAGAGCCAATTGCATATCTTCTGTGGCGCGTTTAAGAATGGAAAACGCTGAGTCGCCTTTACTAAAATAGTAGGTTTCTGGATAAAACCAGCCTTCCAACTTTGGATACTCTATTTGCAAGCGGTCTAAGATTTGTCTCTGATCGGCAGACTCTAGTGACAACAATCGAGATTCGGCATGCAAATTATTAATCACTTCAAATGCGGTTTGCCCTTCGATAATCGTAAACGAATATTGGATAACCTTGCCCTGGGTGAGCCTTTTAAGTAGTTTTAGAGGTGTTATTGACTCAGCTAACTGATATTCACCTGCTTTAAGATTTTTATATTCTGGATTAAGGTAAGCTAACACCTTTAAATAATGACGACTTTTGATATGCCCTTGCTTTTCTAACTGCGTGGCTAATTGATTGACGCTAAAACCCTTAGGTAAAACAACGGAACGCTGCTCTTGAGTAAAATGTATGGGTTGTTTTAAAAAGTCTCTATAATCTAACCAATACCAATAGCTCGATAAGAACAACAGCAACGCCAATGTGCCCAAAAACAATCGTTTGCTTTTCAGTAACAATACTACCGGTTTAAATAACACTTTAAAACTGCTTAAATTCATGTTCTAGTTATTAACTTCCTCAATTGGTCGCTATCCCCCACATCTAAGGCGCATCCATTGACCGACTTGGCTGGCCAAAGCCCGATCAAGCTATTGGTCACAAATGCAGCGCTCACCTGAGTTAACTGCTTTCTTGTTATGTTGGTTACCTGGTATTTTATTTTCTTCTCGTTAAATACATCTAAAACTCGTTGTCGCGTAAGACCTTTTACGCCAGCTGAATCAAGCTTTGGCGTGAGCCATTCCTTATTTAATTTAACAAACAGGTTGCTACGACTACCACAAATCACCTGATCATCATGATACATCAAAACTTCCTGATTATTATTAGATATTTCAGAAGCGGCCAATACAGAATCTAAGCGATTGAGATGTTTGATCCCTGCAAGATCTTTATTATGCGAGATTGAGACTGTTGCATCGAGCAATTCACAGGGCACTTGGGGAGTTTCTAATAGTTCGGAAATATGGATAGTACAGCAATACTCCGCTTGCTTTGAAATCGCGTAACCCCGTTGGTTTTGTCGTCGAGAAATACTGATCCGGATTGAGGCGTTTGCGTTTTGCTCACTTAGTTTAGCGATACTTTGTTTTATGCTTGATATTGAAAAGCCATTAAAACGAAGTTTATTAGCAGATTCCAATAACCGTTCCATATGGTTATTTTGATAACAGAGTTGATGGTCAACAATGATACCTGTGGTAAAAAAACCATCGCCAAATAGGCAGGCTCGATCAAGCTTGTCATGATCTGACTTATCGCTATCTGTGCCGACTTGTTCTTCATGCGGCGTTGTTAAGTGATTGATGACTTCTATTATCAAAGCTTTCTACCGCAATCAAATGGGTAAACGCGCTATCACGAATTAAACTTGGAGAACAATAATGAACCGTTAGTTCCACCGAATCCAAATGAATTACACAAAGCATGCTGCATCACTGACTCCTGCGCTTCATTAGCTACATAATTTAAGTCACAACCTTCGCTAGGTTCATTTAGATTTATTGTCGGTGGAGCGACTTGCTGTTGAAGTGATAAAACTGTGAATATTGCCTCTACGCTCCCTGCCGCTCCTAATAAATGTCCCGTCATTGATTTGGTCGAACTCATTTTTATATCCGAAACATACTCGCCAAAAACCGACTTAGCGGCATAAGTTTCAGCTAAATCCCCCACCATTGTCGATGTTCCGTGAGCATTTATATAAGTGACTTGCTCTGGATTTAGTCTGGCATCGTTTATCGCATTTTTCATCGCTAGTGCTGCGCCTTCACCTTCTTCTGGCGGAGAAGTCATGTGGTATGCATCACCAGACATACCAAAACCAGATAACTCAGCCAGGATATTAGCACCTCTGCTTTTTGCGTTTTCGAGGGATTCCAACACCATAACACCAGCGCCTTCACCTAATACAAAACCATCCCGATCTTTATCCCAGGGTCGACTAGCTGTTTGCGGCGAACTATTGCGGGTCGACAGAGCCTTTGCGGAAGAAAACCCTGCCATAGTCAAAGGTGTTGTGGTCATTTCTGAACCGCCAGCAATCATCACGTCGGCATCGCCATAGGCAATCATTCGCGCTGCATGTCCTATGTTATGAACTCCTGTGGTACAAGCCGTGACTATTGATATATTAGGACCTTTTAGGCCGTACATTATGGACAGCTGTCCTGCAACCATATTAATAATCGAGCCAGGAATGTAAAACGGAGACACTCTTTTGGGACCGCGCTCTAAAAGCTTTTTGTGATTACTTTCAATCGTTGACATTCCGCCAATACCTGCTGATACACAAACGCCTATCCGCTCTGCATTTGCTTCATTAATTTCTATCCCTGAATCATTAATTGCCTGAGTCGCAGCCGCCACGCCAAACTGAATGAATTTATCAAACTTGCGGGCATCTTTTTTCGCCATATAGGCTTCTACATTAAAATCTTTCACTGTCGCAGCAAAATGAGTGGCAAGCCCTTGCTCTTTGAAAGAATCAACATTCACAACACCACTTTTTCCTGATAAAACACCTTGCCAGGATGTTTCAACATCGTTACCCAATGGGCTCAACATTCCCATACCTGTGACTACGACTCTATTTTTCATCGCTCTGTGCTCTCATTGTGTGCATTCAGCTTTAGTTTTAATTTTCTTATTTCATTAAAAAAGCCGCATCAGATCCAACTGTTGCGGCTTTATTATAATTATTATTGGTGCTGCTTTGATCTATTGTTGATCAATTGGTTAACTATGCGCCTTCGACGTTTGCCTTAACGTAATCTACGGCTGCTTGCACGGTATTGATTTTTTCAGCTTCATCATCGGGGATCTCCGTGTCAAACTCTTCTTCGAGAAGCATGACCAATTCAACTGTATCTAAAGAATCTGCTCCTAGATCGTCAACGAAAGAAGCCTCTAAAGTTACTTCGTCTTCTTTCACACCTAACTGTTCGATAACGATCTTTTTTACGCGATCTTCTATAGTACTCATGATTTAAATATTCCTCTTAAATTAACAGCATATGCTGAGGCGTGTAGTTTATTCATTTTATGCCAAGTTGCAAGCATCAATTCCAAGAAATTTTGTGGTTTGACCACAAATTCTCTGAGCTAGGCGACAAAATGGGCAAAATATCCTAAAAAACAAACCAAATGAAATCTAAATAATCAAACAAGGCGTTATTAGACACAAATTTGTGTAAAAATGAAAGAAAAATTCAGGATATTTTGCCTTTATATCGTCCAGTTATAACCAATTTATGCCTTCTTATCATAACGAGAAGCGTTAGTTCATGTACATTCCACCGTTAACATGAATCGTTTCGCCAGTGATATAATCTGCACCAGGCGAGGCTAAAAAGCCGACCGCAGCCGCAATTTCGGAAGGTTGCCCAAGCCGATTTAAAGGGATATTGGACGAAATAGCTGCTCTTTGATCATCATCTAGCGCCTTAGTCATATCGGTATCGATAAACCCTGGCGATACGACATTAACAGCGATCCCTCTGGCACCTATTTCTTTGGCCAGCGATTTAGAAAAACCAATAAGACCCGCTTTAGCCGCACAGTAGTTCGTTTGCCCGGGATTACCAGACGAGCCAACCACAGATCCAATACTAATAATTTTTCCCCACTTGGCTTTCATCATTCCACGTAAACAAGCCTTAGACAACCTGAATATGGACGTTAAATTGGTTTGCATAATCGCATCCCACTCGTCATCCTTCATCCTCATCAACAAATTATCACGAGTAACTCCGGCGTTATTGACTAATATTTCAGGCGTTTTACCATATTCAGACTTGATATCTTTAAGTAAAGTTTCGATTGAACTGGCATCTGACACATCGACTTGCATTCCTTTACCTTGAATATCTTCCTGATTAAAGTATTCACTAATGCTATTCGCACCATTTTCCGAGGTCGCCGTACCAACCACTGTATGACCTGCAGCACCTAAATTTTCTGCAATTGCTCGACCTATTCCGCGAGAAGCTCCTGTGACTAAAGCTAGTCTACTGGCTGACATAATTTACCCCTGTTTATGACTCAATAATAATTAATGTAGATTATCAGCTTAATGCTTCAACTGATTGATTTAATGATGCTAATTGGTGTGTTTGATATGAAGTTAAGCTGCGATCAATTCGCCTGTTTAAACCACTCAGAACCTTGCCTGGCCCGCATTCTATCAACTGGTCAACGCCTTGTGTTGCAATAAAATGAATACATTCTGTCCATCTGACTGGAGAATATAACTGACGTACGAGCGCGCTCTTAATTTTGTCCTGATCTGTTTCTATACTGACATCGACATTATTAACCACTGAAATATCTGAACTATTCAGCTTAATCGATTTCAAAATATCCTCAAGCTGATCTGCCGCTGGTTTCATTAGCATACAGTGAGAAGGAACGCTTACAGTAAGTGGCATTACCCGCTTAGCGCCATTTTCCTTACAGGCATCCATTGCGCGATCAACCGCTTTTGTATTTCCAGCGATAACAACTTGTTCTGGAGAGTTGTAGTTGACAGGCGAAACCACTTCATTCTGCTCTGATAGCTCGCAGGCTTGTTTTACTTTATCACCATCAAGTCCGATAATCGCAGCCATCTTTCCCACCCCAACAGGAACCGCCTGCTGCATAAATAATCCCCGCTTTTCGACCAAACTCACCGCTTGTTCAAAATCGAGAATTCCTGCACAAACTAATGCAGAGTACTCTCCTAAACTGTGTCCAGCGACTAATTTTGGAAGCGCTGATTTTGTTTGCCAAACACGCCATAGGGCAACACTTGCTGTTAATAAAGCAGGTTGTGCTTTTTCTGTTTGAGCGAGCTGCTCATCAGTACCATTTTGGCATAGATCCCACAAATCATAATCGAGTACATCTGAAGCTCGTTGAAATGTCTCTCGAACTTCAGCTGTTTCGGAGTAGTCGCTTAACATGCCAATGGATTGCGAGCCTTGTCCTGGAAAGATAAATGCCGCTCGTTGCGAAGTGTTTTGTGAGTCGTCTGACATTGGTTAATCTCAATTAATACAAACAGTTATGCTACTTAACTAAAATAACAATTAAACTGAACGTTGTTATCTTAATCGGTGATCGCAACTATATCAGTCTGAGCGAATAATACTAGTCAGACCACAATTTTACTGATTAAACTGTAGTGTAACGACTTCAGAAAACACTAAGAGAACCCGAGAGTTCTAGGATAAAGAGTTGGCGATCTCAAGCCTTTGCTTGATTCGAGATGGTAACTTTTGTTTTGCCTGAGAAATTGCTTCCTCAATCGCGCAAACAGTTGCGTTAACATTAGCGCTTCCGTGGCTTTTAATAACAACGCCGCGTAGTCCGATTAAACAAGCCCCGTTGTAGCGCTCTGGGTTAAGTTCCTCTTTAAATAGGCTAATCACTGGTTTTGCCAACAAACCAATAAACTTCGTCCACCAGTTCTTTTGAAAGGCGTGTTTAATTCTTGAAAGTAAAAACAAACTGAACCCTTCTGAAGCTTTCAATACATTATTCCCAGTAAAACCATCAGTAACAACCACTTGATAATTGCCGCTAAATATCTGGTTACCTTCAACAAATCCACAGTAGTTAATGCCATCAAGATTGGTAATCAATTTATCAGCTAAACGCAGTTTTTCAGAGCCTTTTATCTCTTCTTCACCAACATTTAACAAACCAACTCTCGGTGATGCAACGCCATCAACACTTTTGCACAGCTCATTACCCATAATCGCAAATTGCGCGAGGCGTTGCTCATTGCAGTCCACATTTGCGCCGAGATCGAGCAAGTAAACAGCGCCGTTTTCAATGGTCGGCAATGCAGAAATAATGGCTGGTCTATCAATACCTGGTAACATTTTAAGAATGAACCGCGAAATAGCCATTAATGCACCGGTATTTCCTGCGCTAACACACGCATTAGCTCTACCATCTCTTACCGCTTCAAGTGCCAAACGCATCGAAGAGCGCTTTTTCTTTTTCAGCGCAAGTGATGGTTTGTCAGTCATTAGCACATCATCTTCAGATTCTAAAACTTCAATAAGAGGATGATCTGTTAACTTATACTCCTCTAAATAATCTGATAAAACAGCTTTATTTCCAAATAGCTGAAAACGGATCATGCCGGTTTGAGAATTATTCTTAGGTTGGGAAGTGAAGTTTTCTGTGGATTTGAGCGGAGTTTGATTTTTAATAAAGAACTTTATTGCTGGGATCGTAACTGAGGGGCCGAAATCGCCCCCCATGCAATCAATTGCTATCGTTAAATTTGTCATAAAACTAGTCGAATACTAGCCGCTAAATCTATCCAATAAATTATAGATGCGGCGCGATCTGACTAATATAAAAATAAATTATACGATTTTACGACCACGGTAGTATCCATCTTCGGTCATATTATGACGAAGGTGCAATTCACCAGTGGTTTCATCTTCAGATAGTGATGATGTTTTATCGACCAACGCATCATGTGAACGACGCATACCGCGACGAGCGCGTGATTTCTTACTCTTTTGAACTGCCATTGGATTTACTCCCAAGTTTTGCAAATATTATGAATCAGTTTACTTTAAATATTTTCTATTCATCTAGCTAAAAATAAAGCATGCTATCTTTTAAATCTTTGATTTTACTCAAATAAACACTAATTTTAATTAGCACCTACTTTTTAATATCTAAACCCTTTAATACTGTAAAAGGGTTCTTTTTATTCTCATCTTCTGGCGGTAATTCACCATAAGACATTTCTACTCGCACTTCGTCACTGGCTTTGTTGGCTATAATTGGTAGCGCCAATATCAGCTCATCTTCTATTACCTGCTGAATATCAACATGCCCTTCATCAAGTAGTAACGCTTCATATTCATCTTCAAGATCGTCAATTTGATCTTCGCTGATAACCGTACAATAAGTGATAGCCTTATCAATTTGGTAATCTATAGCTTCAAAGCTTGTCTGACACTCAAGCTGCACATTAGCAGTAATATGAGCGTCAATTAAGCATCGCTGGCGATCGTCGTATTTACCTCTCAAATGGATGTTAATGTCACCATTATTTGAGAATAGCAAACCGTCTAAACGCTTAAAATTTTCTACCTTCCAGTTATACCGCAACTCACCGTTTTTATTGGCCAATTTACGCGGTTGAATAAAGGTTTTCTGCTGCAATTCACTCATTTGCGGCAAACCAGTATGCTCAGTATCCGTCATAGGCGCGCGATTCTACCCAAAAGAGCGACAAAAGGCAAAAGTTATTGTGTGTTAGTATGCGTTATTTGCTAGTAAAATCAGCTATTGGATTGTTTCGCATATGTTATTGGGTAGCCTAAACACGCTTGGAGAATTTTGCGGGCTAATAAGCCACAGATTTCAACTCATTTATGCTTTCGTTAGCAAATTTCAATACTCTAGGGCTTGGTGTACCATTATCACTGACGGTCTCCAAATAAAAAGCGATACTCCCAATCGCATCCGCTAAATAGAGTGCTGCAACATCTATATTATCCTTCAAATAATCTTTGGATGACATAGCATGCAGTAACTCAACGCAACCATCCGTAACTTTGATAAGCTCATTCAATTTAAGCGCTTTCATTGCCTGTTTTGATTGAGTTAATGACTTGAGCACTTTGTTGAGTGGTTGGTCGTCTTGAGGACTTTTTACATATGAGTCAAATTGACGAACAGCATCAGTGATATGATTACTCGCTACATGACAGGCTGCTTGTTGTTCTTCACTCATTTTATTTCTACCAGCATTAACCGCTGGCGACATAGTAGATAGTTGACGACTTTCAAAATGCTCCCCTAGCTTTTTAATAACGCCTTGAGCAATATTAACATCTGAATTCGATAGTACTGATTGGTCATCAACACATTTTTGCAAAATTGAAATCACCATTGCGAGTTTTTCCGACTCATCCCTCAACTGAACCGCATTTAGTAGACTTGCTAAATTTTCGACCATGGTCAAAAGGCTAGCAACACCTTCCTCACTTTCTGAGTTCGCAGCAAGTAAACTCTCAACTTGCAGAAGCTCCTCAATTATTTCGCTGCCGAGTGATTGAAAATCCTTTGGCGTCGGACCTTGCAACACCGCCAGTTCATGCTTAAAGTTAATATCATCAACGCGATTATTAAATAGTTGATATTTTTTCTTTAGATTCTCTGTTCTCTCATCTTTCACGGATGAAAGACTGACCATAAACAAAATTTCAGCGATCACCAAACGATTACTCTCTGCTTGAGATTGTTTGCGATCAGATAATTCAATCAGACGGTATTGCCTATCAACCATTGAAAGAATTTTCGCTCGTTGAGTATCTACTTTCAAACCGCCAGATAAATACCCATCAATCATTGCCAAGGACGCTACCCACATATCAGGTAAACTGTGACCAGCGTACTTTTCATCAACTCTCAATAGCGATCGCTTCATCATTTTAAAGCCGCCTTTTACGTTGGAGCGTCTAATCACTTCAATCAAACCCACTTGAAACATTTGCCTTAAATGGCGAATGTTTTTTAGATCAAAATCGAGTACGGAACCGCCAAAGTCATCGCTTTTAGACTTGACTTCCCCATTACCGATATTGGATGGCATGACAAAAAATACCGACTCTTTCAATGCCGGAAGATGATTACTTTTGCGCAATTGGTTTATCGTTGACAGGAGCAGTTGTGGAGAAGAAGTTTGCTTTTGCGATACATAATCAACATAGCGAGATAAAATGGCCAAGGAGTCACTGATCAAATGAAAAATCTGTTCAACTCCTTCTGGTTCGCTATCTTTTTTAGATTTTTTTTCTGTCTTTAGTCGTTCAATTGTTTCATTGACTTGCTCAACGAGAGCCAACGCACCCTGCATATTCAACATAGTGAATATGCCTTTAAGCTGCTCTAACTGCTCGATGGCATTGCTAAATGAGTTCTCAGCATTTTCATCTCGATGCAAAGCGTCCAGACAATACATGCTCGATTTGATGATCGAATTAATGTCATCAACAATGGGTTCTAATTCAATTAAGGTATTTGTAGCAAGCATCCACTCTTCCGTAAAGTTTAAACGTTCACTGTGAATTGTAGCTGATCACTTAATAAAAAATGACCGACTAAGTCCTACAACTTCAATTTTCACACAACTCATTTCACAAAGTTAAAATATTTACTCTAGTAAATCATCAATTAATATGACTGGCTCGATCTCAACACCTTCTAAGTCTGCATTCCAATTGATCCCTGCATAGATTTCATCCTCGTCCATGCCATGCAGCCAGGCATCAACAAACTCATCGAAGCGAATAGGATTGGGTGCATAGTTTGACCAGTCTTCGTCACAAGCTGCTATTGCGTCTTTTTCGAGCGACCAAAAAGGCATTACTTGTTTGTCTTCAAATTCGCTTGACTCACAAATGGCAAAGCCATCCTTTGATTGTAAGTTCCATACGATTTCTAGCTCTCTCGCTTCATCGACAAAGCGTTGATATTCTTGTCTAAAGTCATCTGACATAGTTAACCTTTACAACTTTTGTTTTGACTAAACGCCTATTCTACCAGAAAATAATCGGTATAATATTGCTCGTCATTAGCTTACAGTTGAAACATAACAATGCGTCAGCAATCATCACCAGATCACTCCTCTGATACACCTGAAAAAACGGAGATTTGGAGCGCTCTCAGGAATCTAGTCCCATATTTATCCGAATTTAAAGGTCGAGTTGTATTAGCTTTATTGTTTTTAGTCGCTGCAAAACTAGCTAATATAGGGCTGCCGATAATTTTTAAAACGGTGGTTGATAAACTTGAATTTCTAGACAATGACAGCCTGAACAGTTCGCCATCAGACTTTGGGTTTTTATTGCTCTTTTCGCCAATCCTTCTAGTGATTGCCTTTGGTATCTTACGGTTTTCAAGTGTTCTATTTGGCGAAATTCGTGATACTTTGTTTGGTCGAGTAACAGAACGCGCGATGCGGCGAATTGGTCATCGAGTATTTAAACATTTGCATGCGCTCGATTTAGATTTTCATTTAGACCGAAAAACTGGCGGTCTATCCAGGGATATAGAAAGAGGCACCACTGGTATTAGCTTCCTGATGCGTTTTATGGTGTTTAATATCGCGCCAACCTTATTTGAAATCGTGGTAGTCGTCTCGATTTTATTTACCTTGTATGGAATTGAATTCGCTGCGGTCACGTTAATATCAATTGCCGCTTATATATTTTTTTCAGTTGTAGTAACCGAATGGCGTAATCGGTTTTTGCGTGAAGCCACTAAAGCGGATTCTGATTCTTATAGCCGTGCGATAGATAGTTTACTAAATTATGAAACCGTCAAATACTACACTAACGAAAATTTCGAAGCTAACCGATATGATTTTGATTTAGCAACTTGGGAAGCTGCACGGCGAAAAAATCGTTTATCACTATTTGCGCTAAATATTGGTCAAGCATTCATCATCGGCGCATCAATGACCAGTATGTTGTATTTAGCGACTACAGGTATTTTGAATAATACTATGAAAATTGGTGATCTCGTATTGGTCAATATGTATATGATGCAGTTGTTTATCCCACTTAACTTTTTAGGCTTTGTTTATCGCGAAATAAAAATGTCGTTAATCAATATCGAGAAAATGTTTGGTTTGCTCAAGGTAGAAAGTAAAATCAAAGATGCTGACAATGCGAGCGAACTTCAAATTAGCCAAGGTAAAATCAAGTTCGAGAACGTAAATTTCAGTTATCAATCAAAGCGCGAAATTCTAAAGCAAATTAATTTTACCGTTAAGGCGGGTGAAACAATCGCGGTGGTTGGCGCGAGTGGCTCAGGTAAATCAACATTGGTCAAATTATTGTTTAGATTTTATGATCCCAGCAGCGGAGAAATATCGATTGACAATCAAAACATCAAACTAGTTAGCCAAAATTCTTTGCGAGAAATGATAGGTATAGTCCCTCAAGATACGGTTCTATTTAACGATACCATTTTCGAAAACATTCGCTATGGTAGAACTGACGCGACTGAACATGAAGTACAACAAGCTATCACTATGGCTCATCTAGATGACTTTATCTCGCAGTTACCCGATGGCACTTCGACGGCTGTTGGCGAGCGAGGCCTCAAACTCTCAGGAGGCGAAAAACAGCGAGTCGCAATCGCTCGTACCATACTAAAAAAACCGCCGATTTTAATTTTTGACGAAGCGACCTCTTCTTTAGATAGTAAATCGGAACAAATGATTTTAAGGGCAATTAATGAAATCGCCAGAGATCATACTAGCCTAATCATTGCTCACAGGTTATCAACCATTGTTAATGCCGATAAAATTATAGTACTCGACAAAGGTCAAATTGTGGAGCAAGGATCTCACGATGAATTATTGGATAAAAAAGCATTCTATTTTGATCTTTGGATGGCTCAACAAAAAGAAGGGTGATTACGTTTGCAACAAACCAGAAGAATAATCCTAGCCTCCTCTTCAAAATATCGTCAAGAACTTTTGATAAGACTTAAACTCGATTTCGATTGCATTGCTCCAGCGATCAACGAGAAACCATTGACCGACGAAAGTCCAGAAGAGCTGGTAAAACGATTAGCCATTAGCAAAGCAAAAAAAGTTGCGAACGATAATCCAGGCGCAGTAGTCATTGGCTCTGACCAAATCGCTAGTTTTAATAATCAAATCATTGGTAAACCCGGAAATCATCAGCGAGCATTTAGACAGTTAAAATCTTTTTCGGGGCAACAAATTGAGTTTTTGACAGGAGTCGCGGTTGTGATTCATTCAGAAAAATCTGAAAAGTATCAACTTTCAAAAGTTAATGTCAAATTTAAGGACTTAACCGACCAGCAAATAGAGAGTTACTTGCGCATTGATAAACCCTACGACTGTGCAGGAAGCTTCAAGGTCGAATCCTTAGGTGTTAGTTTATTTGAATACGTAAAAAGCGATGACCCGACTAGCTTGCAAGGTTTACCGCTAATATCCGTATGCAAATTATTATCCTATGCTGAAGTTTCGGTTATTTAGCTAGAAGCGGTATTGGAATTCTAGTAATACTCTGGTTTCTTCTTCTGACTCCTCAAAGGTCAAAGCAGAACTACTCGATGAACTATTCTCTATCGGAAAAGCGACTTGCAAATTCCCGCTCATTTCTTCATGGGAAAACTGCAATCCCACACCTGCACTAGCAAGTGTTGCATCGATGTCGCTTACGCTTTCATTAAAACTCAAGGCTGTGCCATACGCCGCGTCTACAAAAATGAATGGCGATAATGTTTTACCAAGCGAAGTCTCAGAAAATTCAGTGTCTAAAAAGTCTGGTAAATTGAAAAACCAATCAAAACCGACATAAATCGCTTGATCTGCGGTAAACTCTTTAGCTTGAAAAGAGCGAGCACGTGCAGCGCCTCCAAGCGCAAACTTGTCAATTGAAGATAAAGAAGAATCTGAATACTGGAATGAAGAGCGCAATACCGATCGAGTTTCTACATCTGTAAACGGAATTTTCCAAAATGACAATAGCGAATAATCTGCACGTATATAAGCGTGTCGCTCTTCTTGCCCTTCTAGCCGCCCGAGCCCGAACTGCCCACTAGTAAGTTTTACATTCCCACTATGAAGCATTCTGCTTCCATCTGTTATAAAGTCGTAATTAAAAACCAAGCTCGTATTACGCACACCATTATCAAGTGTTCCACCATCTTCACGCTCCCCTCTTACATCGATGAAAGACTCGATATCTTCGTAGAGCAAATCAAAACTATAATTCTCGTCCAAGCTTCTTTTCATCTGATAAGACGCTTTAAAATCAATAATGTTGGTTTCACCACCAAGATCTAAAGCGTTTAATCCCTCTTCTTCACTTCTGAACACAAAAGAGTTATTGGCAAAACCTACACTAAGCTTGAATCTCGAATCAATTATATTGGTGCTATAGCGTAGTTGCCCGTATACAGTACTTTCGGGATCGAAGGAATATAGCACACCCAAGTGCAGTTGGTCGGCTGTCCCCGTTGGATTATTCCAAAAGAATTCTCCATACAAACGACCTCTTCCCGTTTCATCCGCTCCGTGATTGTCGACTCGCGTGTTGTAATTAAAAGTCTCCTCTGACTTAACGTTAATATTTAGCAATGTATCACCAACCTGTGAACCAGCCTCAAAAAAACCTTGCACATTGATACCTGGAAAATCATTTATTAGGTATAGCTTTTCTGAAATGGCTCTGTTGGTTACCGGCTTAGTCAATAAATCATCAAATACTGAATTTAATATTTCAGCATCGTACAAATCATTATCGTTTACTTTTGTTTCACCTAGCAGACCAAGCAGTAAAGTTAGAGTCACTACACCGTCTCTTACTTTTTGTTTCGGAATATATGCCTTTGCTAAAATAAACCCTCTTTCACGGTAGTAACGAGTAATTCTATCGGCCACAGTTTCAATCATACCAAGTGTTACTCCCCGTTTGAGGAGTTGATCCCGCACTAACCAGACTAAACGTTGTACTTCCTCCGGTCCTACGTGTTCTTCTTCAACATTTTTTTCAATATCAACTAATAAGTCTGAAATTTCACCAAGTTCTTCGAGAGTATGTCCCGACTCTAAAAGTTGTCCTTCTCCCATTAGTTCAAACCGAATATCTTCAACAATTTGACTGATCTCGGCTCGAGTTATACCGACGTCTGGATACTCTACGATACCTTGCAATCGAAACTCTGAAATCGATAAACGCGGGCCAGCTTCCGGGTCAGGATCACGATCTCTAACCGCAGGAATATCGAGATCTTTAAGTAAAGTTTCTTCTTCAAGCTCTGGCACTTCGGTAATTTCTGGAAGGGCAACAACTTCTGCTCTACTGACGTTATTGTTCACCATCAATAAGAGTAGGAAACTAACAAGAAAAGAAATAATTTTTAATTTTATTATGTGCATACTTTTGCTTACTTCATGTTAAAGTTTAATCAAAATAGAGGGGGAAATTTTATATTAGATATAAAAATATTATAACAAAAAATTTAGTTTTGAAAGCCGAACAATTGTCCGGCTCTGTGAAACAATTCCCTAGAATCCTACCGCTAACTCGACCTCTTCATCTTCCTCAGACTCATCTTCCTCATAACGCTGGTCTTTTGGAAGTTTTATAGCGACATCATCACCGTCGTAATTGCGTAGATCAGTAAATATCGCTTCGTCGACTTCAACCAACGACTCTAGTTCAACAAATTGTCCTCCAGAAACCGCTTGCGCCGCATCTGAAGCATCCAAACCTGCAGAACCTAAAAAGTCAATCTCAGGCAGTGGTCTGGCAAATTGTGGGTCATAGAAAAACAATACGCCAATTCGTGCCAAATCCCTAACCCGGAAAACAATAGGTCGCTGGAATGTACCTAGTTCTCCCTCGAAAGAAAATAATTGTGCTTGACGTGCTGTTACATCCGCATTATCAAATGTTGGAACGTCTCCGACGCCTAAGAAATCGCCGCCTTCGCTTTCAATAAACACAGAACCAACATCGTAGCCAGCATCCACACTACCTGCCATAAAATGAATATTTGCCGATGCACGTGAATCAGTATCCAGCCTGTCATTAAAGAAAGTAATGTCTCCCTCTGTTGCAAGCCGTCTTAAAGTAATTTCTCCTCGGTTACGCAAGTTAATTTCACCTAAAGCGTTCTCTGCATCCAACAAGCTTATCTGAGTATTAAGTTCTCCACCAGCCCCAACACCTATGCCACTTTCAGCTCTCAAAATAGCAGTATTTGCGACTATATTGTCAGCTGTTCCGTTACTATTAAGGATTTGTCCATTCTCGCTAGTCACACTAACAATAGATTCCTCAGGAGTAGTTGCTGTAGACGTCAATAATGAAATGCTCGCATTATCTTGAGCAGAGTAAGTAATACTTCCATTCGCCACACTACTGCTATCACTCGCCATATTAATGCTGGTTAATGATTCCAGTTGGATATTATCACTACTATTAATATCAGCATTTTGATTGATTAAGTTAGCAGTGACAATAACATCTCCTGATTCGCTTTGAAGCAAAGCATCTAACTGTGCACTTCCTGAGGCGTTTAATAAAATTGACGCCGCTGTAATTTGAGCTGTCGTCGTTAAATTCTCACCACTAAACGATAACGCACCGCTAATAGAGATATTATTAAGCGAAGCAGATCCTATGTCGGTTAACGTAACATTGTTGGTATCACTAATGTTAATGATATTAAAATCATTATTAACTTCATCTAGCATTATGTCATTAGAGCTAGCGCTAATATTAAGTTCATTTGACACCAGCAACGTCCCACTATCCGTTATATTACCAACTACATTAATATTCGCATTTTGAGCCGATAGTCCTGAAAAGTCCGTATCCAAGGCATTATTGAAGTCAACGTCGTTCGCTGCAGATAAATTAACCGATCCAGAAAGCTGATTTTGATTTGCCAAAACTATTCCAGATGAGCTATTCACAATAAACTCTGCACTGCTAGTTAGAATGGCATCACTAGCTTGAGAAACGTCTCCGCCCGCAATTAAATCAAACACCCCTGAAGTACTGAAGCTTGTTAATTCAATCGCATTACTCTCATTCAAATAAACATCTCCGATGACGTTGTTCATAGCCAGACTATTAACCGCAGTATTTACTCTAGCTATGTCACTGCCGAAACCATTGACTGAATTTAAAATGATACTTTCACCACTGATTGTGGAGTCAGAAGAGTTTGTCAGTAACGAATCATTAATTGTTAGACTTCCTAACCCGAGATCCAAGTCGCCAATTAGGTTAAATGTATCAGCTACATCACCAGAGAAAATGAGGTTTGTCCTATCGCTATATAAAAGCGCTGCTCCACCGTTCACCGAAACATATCCATTCATTACGTCAATCGCATCTATCGCTGAAGAGCCAAAAATAGTGAAATCTACCGCAATAACATCGTCTTGTATGCTTTCAACGTCAGAATAGTTGAAGGTATATACGCTACCACTCGAATGAGTGTAAGTTAAGACTTCATCCCCTGCTACATTAGAAGTATAACTAGCATCGTACTCACTACTTCCACCAGTTAGCATGATACTGTCGTTACCGTCCCCACCAACAAAGCGTGATTGACCAGCACTGCTAATAACCGCAAAAAACTGATCATCTCCCGCACCACCATCAATAGAACCAGTTATAGAAGTCCCTGCGAGCAGGTTGAAGATATCGACTCCATCACCACCTTGAATATTATTGAAGTCAATAAAAGTTATTATATTGCCACTAGAATCTTCAAATTGACCATCATTGATACCATCGGCAATACCATTTCCGTCAAAATCAGCGATCGTCCAAGTATTATTGCCATCCACTACACTAACGGTGCTATTAAAGCTTCCAGTTCCGTCATTATTACCGATGAGTCCTTCGATTCCGTCAATAGCTAAACCATCAGGATTAACTTGAGCTCCGATAATAATGTTGACATCTGCCATAGTGTTGGAATAATCGATGCTGTCGTTACCAGCCCCGTCACCTCCGACTATTTGTGTAATGTTGGTAACGTTAACTATCTCGAAAGAATCATCATTCTCACCAGCAAAAATATTTTCAAATCCACTAAAACTGACCGTACTTTCAGCATCGGGGTTTGTCATATTTTCGAGGGTGCTCGTATTAGTGCCATCAATCACCCAAGAAGTCGCGATATCGTCACCATAAAGCGAGTTAGTTCTACTCGCGTTAGCAGTAATAGATTCGACGTTATCCACATACAAAATATCCGGAGAAGTAGCACCCACGGTAGAACCAAGAATGACATTCACATCGTAACCTAGCCCTGTCATATTCAGTTCGTCTCCGAAACCTCCTCCGCCATCAATCAAGCCAGTAACATGATCTGCGTTATTAAGGTTAAAAATATCATTCAAGCTATTACCTGTAAGGTTAGCAAAACCAGCAAAAGCGATACTTTCATTAGATGCCGTAAGAGTTCCCTGATTGATACCATTTATATTCCAGGTATTGTCATTATTACTTGCAATTAACGTGTTGGAATATGCTGCATCAGTATTCGCCAGAACTTGCTCAATACCTTGAATATTAAAATCACCATCAATCGTTTGGTCAACTGACACAATCACATCGGCAGCTATCGCACTGATATCAAAGATATCCTCGATGCCTGCACCATCTCCACCACTTATCAAGCCCGTTATAGAACCACCATTTTCCACGACAAAGGTATCTACTCCAATACCACCAGCTAAATTCGCGAAATTTATAAACTCAATACCATTGATTGTTCCATCATTCACGCCATCAAATTCAACTCCAGCTCCGTCGAGATCATCTATTATCCAATTATTCGCTCCGCTAGTTCCTTGTAAAATATTATCCAAAGCGCCTAAATTCACGTATCGTTCGATTTCTGTGAAACTACCTGCGGTTATTGTGACCCCACTCAAGCTAGCACCCAATTGCAATATATCTCTTGTGATAGCATTTCCGCCATCGATGGTTACCCCACTTAAACTCGGGTCAACACCGAATGTGAAAGTATCATCATCAGCTCCACCTTGTAACAATGCAAAATCTATAAACTCGATCCCATTGATCGTTCCATCGCCGTTTCCGTCAAAATCGCCTCCTGAACCATCGACATCGGTAACTTGCCAATCATTAACAATATCCGCACCCTGTAAAACATTGTCTGCGGCACCTAAATTGATAAAACGTTCAATATCTAAGAAATTATCGATTAATAATAACGCTCCACTGACGCCTGCTCCAAGTTGAAGGATATCGCGTGTCACCGCACTTCCTCCATCGATGGTCACCCCGCTTAAGTTCGGATCAACACCGAACGTGAAAGTATCGTCATCAGCTCCACCTTGCAATAAAGCAAAATCAACAAACTCAATCCCATTGATGGTTCCATCATTTACACCATCGGCCACTAGTCCCGCATCATCAAAGTCTACAATTTGCCAATCATTAGCGATATTCCCACCTTGTAAGATATTATCCGCCGCGCCTAAGTTGATATAACGCTCAATTTCCGCAAAACTGCCTGCCGTGATCGTAACGCCGCTTAGCCCCGCACCCAGTTGAAGGATATCGCGTGTCACCGCATTGCCACCATCGATTGTCACACCACTCACGCTCGGATCGACACCGAAAGTAAAGGTATCATCACCTGCACCACCTTGAACTAAGGCAAAGTCGATAAACTCTATTCCGTTAATTGTACCATCGCCGATACCATCGAAATCCGTGCCCGCACCATCCACATCTGTTATTTGCCAATCATTAGTAATATCAGCGCCTTGTAAGATATTATCCGCCGCGCCTAAGTTGATATAACGCTCAATACCAGCAAAACTGCCTGCCGTGATCGTAACGCCGCTTAGCCCCGCACCCAGTTGAAGGATATCACGTGTCACCGCACTCCCTCCATCGATGGTCACCCCGCTTAAACTCGGATCAACGCCAAAAGTAAAGGTATCATCGTCAGTCCCACCCTGAATAATCGCAAAATCGATAAACTCTAGTCCATTTATCGTTCCATCGCCGATACCATCGGAATCCGTACCGGCACCATCGACGTCGGTAATTTGCCAATCATTGGTGATATTAGCGCCTTGTAAGATATTATCCGCCGCGCCTAAGTTGATATAACGCTCAATACCAGCAAAACTGCCTGCCGTGATCGTAACACCACTTAGCCCCGCACCCAGTTGAAGGGTATCGCGTGTCACCGCATTGCCACCATCGATTGTCACACCACTCACGCTCGGATCGACACCGAAAGTAAAGGTATCATCGCCTGCGCCGCCTTGCAGTATGGCAAAATCGATAAACTCTATTCCGTTAATCGCTCCATCACCGATACCATCGGAATCCGTACCAGCACCATCGACGTCGGTAATTTGCCAGTCGTTAACGACATCTCCACCTTGTAAAATATTATTCGCCGCGCCTAAATTCACATAACGTTCAATCTCCGCGAAACTGCCTGCCGTGATCGTAACACCACTTAGCACCGCTCCCAGTTGAAGAATATCGCGTGTCACTTCACTCCCTCCATCGATGGTCACGCCGCTTAAGCTAGGATCAACACTAAAGGTAAAGATGTCATCGGCTGCGCCGCCTTGCAGTATGGCAAAATCGATAAACTCTATTCCATTGATCGTTCCATCACCAATACCATCGGAATCCGTACCTGCTCCATCCACATCTTCGATTTGCCAATCATTAGTAATATCGCCGCCCTGCAAGATATTATCCGCTGCACCTAAATTGGTATAGCGCTCGATCCCCGTGAAACTACCCGCAACCACCGTCACCCCTGACAGTGCCGCACCAAGCTCGACCACATCTTGAGTGACCTGCCCGCGACCATCAAACAATAAACCGCTGGTACTTGGATCGACATTAAAGGTAAACACATCGTCCACGGTGTCACCGCCCGTTAAGGTGGAGATATTCTGGAAATTACTGCCATTCACGCTGCCCGTGTTGGCGGCATCGATGATCCAGGCATTTGTCCCGGCTTCCGAGCCGATCACGATATTGGTGGCACTATTGCCATCCACTAATCCGACACTCGCTACGCCCACAAAAGTGAAGGTATCCACCGCTGAGCCACCCAATAAAGACGCAAAGTCCACAAACTGGATCCCATTGATGGTGCCATCATTAAGACCATCCGCCACGGTGCCCACATCATCGAAGTCGGTAATTTGCCAGTCGTTGGCGATATCGCCGCCCTGCAAGATATTATCCGCTGCACCTAAATTGGTATAGCGCTCGATCCCCGTGAAACTACCCGCAACCACCGTCACCCCTGACAGTGCCGCACCAAGCTCGACCACATCTTGAGTGACCTGCCCGCGACCATCAAACAATAAACCGCTGGTACTTGGATCGACATTAAAGGTAAACACATCGTCCACGGTGTCACCGCCCGTTAAGGTGGAGATATTCTGGAAATTACTGCCATTCACGCTGCCCGTGTTGGCGGCATCGATGATCCAGGCATTTGTCCCGGCTTCCGAGCCGATCACGATATTGGTGGCACTATTGCCATCCACTAATCCAACCGTCGCTGCCCCCACAAAGGTGAAGCTATCGACGGCGCTAGCGGAGCCTAACAAGGACGCAAAATTGACAAACTCAATGCCATTGACCGTGCCATCATTCGCCCCATCCGCCACGGTGCCCACATCATCAAAGTCGGTAATTTGCCAGTCGTTGCCGCCTGCCGCGCCTTGTAGAATATTGCTCACATTGCCTGAATTCACATAGCGCTCGATCTCGGTGTAACCCCCGATCGCAATCGTCACCCCGGTTAAGGCGACGCCTAATTCAATGACATCCGTCCCGCCGAGTCCCCCGTCAATACTGAGACTATTCCCCGTCGGATCTACATTAAAGGTGAAGGTATCATTCGTGACATCACTGCCCGTTAAGGTCGCGATGTTCTGGTAGGTCGAACCATTGATGGTGCCGTTATTCGCCCCGTCAATCGCCCAGGCATTGGCCAGGGTATCCGAGCCAATTACTTCATTGGTGCCGCCATTGCCATCCACTAATCCAACCGTCGCTGCCCCCACAAAGGTGAAGCTATCGACGGCGCTAGCGGAGCCTAACAAGGACGCAAAATTGACAAACTCAATGCCATTGACCGTGCCATCATTCGCCCCATCCGCCACGGTGCCCACATCATCAAAGTCGGTAATTTGCCAGTCGTTGCCGCCTGCCGCGCCTTGTAGAATATTGCTCACATCACCTGAATTCACATAGCGCTCGATCTCGGTGTAACCCCCGATCGCAATCGTCACCCCGGTTAAGGCGACGCCTAATTCAATGACATCCGTCCCGCCGAGTCCCCCGTCAATACTGAGACTATTCCCCG
>Ga0316204_10002288_pt1 | contig 44345 bp, 30 predicted proteins | sample 6monrhotite_MG_2_FD_205661 | JGI IMG/M metagenome (GOLD analysis project Ga0316204, IMG submission 205661) | Microbial mat bacterial communities from mineral coupon in-situ incubated in ocean water Damariscotta River, Maine, United States -... | ecosystem: Environmental > Aquatic > Marine >... | reverse complement strand
TTTTCGCGTGCAACCGTAGAAAAATCAATGAGATCACCGTGTATGTCGATATATCCACTGGCATAATGAAAGAGAAGGTTTTCATAGGTTGGTTTGCGCATCAGAGCACCCAAAACACCGGGGCCGCTGATTGAAATAAAGAAATTCGGATCAGCATCGTTGCCCAATGGAACCATTGAACCATCCCACAGGCGGATTGAAATGCGTAAATTAGTCAGCCTTCCAACATATTCGAAAAGTTTGCGAGCTGCTGTCAGACGATCCTGGTCTGAGAAAAGTGGCATCTCTCCCTCCTGTATTATCTTATCAGCGTTGGAGCTTAAGCATCATCGAAGAAGATGCAAATTGCACACGCATAACGATGAAGTGATTTATTACCATAAATCATCAAAAGGTCAGGCAATGGCCGAAATTCTGCAAGCCAGTTTGATGAATGCACAGGGTATAAGGTATTGAGGTATTAAGCCCAAAACAGTTTAATAAACCTTAATGATTATAATTATAACTGTTCTCTTTTCAGTGGATTGCTAAGGTTCGCGCATGGACATTGAAGCAATCATTCGAGGGATAAGTATCTGGGCATTGCCAGTTGTGTTGGCTGTTGTGCTGCATGAAGTCGCACATGGATGGGTGGCTGACCGCCTGGGTGATAATACAGCCCGCTTTATGGGACGATTGACGTTGAATCCACTCAAGCATATTGATCCGTTTGGAACGATTTTAATCCCCTTAATGTTACTTGTGGCGGGTTCACCGTTTCTTTTTGGTTATGCCAAGCCAGTCCCTGTTGATTTTCGTAAACTGGGCAACCCAAAACGGGATATGATTTGGGTGGCTTTGGCTGGCCCTGTTACTAATTTACTGTTGGCGTTGGTGAGTACGTTGTTATTGGCTGTTGCGGTACAAATGCCACAAGGCATGGTCTGGATGGCGGAACCGCTGGCTTTGATGTGTCAGGCATCAATCATCATTAACCTTGTATTGTTTATTTTTAACCTGCTTCCACTACCACCTTTGGATGGTGGCCGGGTAGCTGTGGGCTTGCTTCCTGGCCCTATGGCTTATCAATTATCCCGAATCGAACCCTATGGATTTCTAATTATTGTTGCGCTGCTGATTTTTGGTGTGTTTCAGGCCGTAATTGGCCCGTTGGTTATGGGCGGTAGTTTTGCACTGATTGGCTGGGCTATGGGTGCGTAACTTTTTTTGCTGAGATAGACGTGACACTTGATTATATCATGCGTTTTCGGTAGAAAGCGCGCCCGCTCACTGGTGCATGCACCATGAGTGAATTCGCACACTGTCTGATCCATTGTGCCCATGTTGACAGCTAACTGGGTGACGGACGGTGGAGGAAAAAACAATCGGAGGACTTTATGTCTAACTTTACTATGAAACAGCTGCTTGAAGCAGGTGTTCACTTTGGTCATCAGACCCGTCGCTGGAATCCAAAAATGGCCCCTTATATTTTCGGTCAACGTAATGGAATCCATATTATTGACCTTCAGAAAACACTTCGTATGGCCAATGAAGCTTATTCATTTATGCAGCATCTTGCAGAAGCTGGTGGCCGCGTTCTGTTTGTTGGTACCAAACGTCAGGCGCGTGATGCAATTAAAGAGGAAGGTCTGCGTGCAGGTCATTACTACGTGAATCATCGCTGGCTGGGTGGTACACTGACTAACTTTGCGACTGTACAGCAGTCTGTTCGTAAAATGAAAAACCTTCAGCGTCAGAAAGAAGAAGGTACGTTTGAGCTCTTGACCAAGAAAGAAGCGCTACAGAAACAGCGTGAACTGGATAAGCTGGAGCGTTCTCTTGGCGGTATTGCTGAAATGACTCATTTACCGGATTGCCTGTTCGTGGTTGATGTGCGTAAAGAGGAACTGGCAGTGAAAGAGGCACATAAGCTGGGTATTCCAGTTGTTGCTGTTGTGGATTCAAACTGTAGCCCAGATGGCGTTGATTATATTATTCCGGGTAATGATGATGCGATTCGTGCGGTTCGTTTGTTCTGTAGTAAGATTACAGATGCAATTATTGAAGGTTCAGAAGCATGGCAGATAGAAAACGCTGAAGATGGTGATGACCTTGTAGAAAACATGGCCGCTAATTCGGAAGAAGCCTCCGAAGAAAATTCTGAAAAAAGCGCGGAAGCTGTTGTTGAGACATCTGAAGTTGTCGTTGAAAAGAAAGATGAGGCTGAGGCCGCTTGATCAACTGAATGATTTAAAGGTATGAAGATGCCACATAAAGATAATGGAGGATTGAACGATGGCCCAGATTACGGCTGCTGATGTGAAAAAACTGCGTGAGATGAGTGGCGCAGGCATGATGGATTGTAAAAAATCACTGGTTGAAACCGATGGTAACTTGGATGCTGCAGTAGATTATCTGCGTAAGAAAGGCCTTTCAGCTGCCTCGAAGAAGGCTGGCCGAATCGCTGCAGAAGGTGTGGTTTTGGCAAAGGCAGTAGGTAATAAGGCTGTTGTTATCGAAGTAAATGCTGAAACTGATTTTGTAAGTAAAAACGAGAGCTTCACAGCTTTTGTTGAAGATCTTGCCTCACTTATTATCAAGGAAAGCCCAGCGGATGTAGATGCACTTAAAGCTTTGGGTTTCACTGCGGAACAGACGGTTGAACAGGCGTTATCACAGTTGATCGCTACGATTGGTGAAAATATGAGTATTCGTCGTTTTGAACTAGTGGAAGTTGAATCAGGTGCGGTCGCAGCTTATGTACATGGTGCAGGTAAAATCGGTGTGTTGGTCGGCATTAAAGGTGCCACATCAGATGCATTGAATGATTTTTCACGTGGTGTAGCGATGCATGTGGCGGCGGTGAATCCGCAGTTTGTTGCGCGTGCAGATGTATCGGCTGAAGCTGTTGAACGCGAACGTGCAGTTCTTTCTGAGCGCGCAGCGGCAAGTGGCAAGCCTGAAGCCATCATTGAAAAGATTGTTGCAGGTCAATTGAGCAAGTTTTACTCAGACGTATGTTTGCTTGAACAGGATTTTGTAATGGATACGGATGTGAAGGTTGGTAAGGCTCTTGCCAATATTCAGGCAGATGCAGAGATCGTTTCTGTTGCTCGTTTCCAGCTTGGTGAAGGCATTGATAAAAAAGAAGAAGACTTCGCTGCCGAAGTTGCTGCACAGGTGAATGGCTGAGTCTGATATGAATGCTAAAACCGGATCAACTTCAACATTGCCTTATCAACGGGTGCTGTTGAAGCTTTCCGGTGAAGTATTAATGGGTGGCTCCGGTTATGGTATCGAGCCTGAAACAATTAACCGTCTTGCCAGTGAGTTAATTGAAGTGCGTAAAAGCGGCGTGGAGCTTGCCATCGTGATTGGCGGCGGAAATATCTTTCGTGGCATGATGGGTACCGCTTCAGGCATGGATCGCGCAAGTGCTGATTATATGGGCATGATGGCAACGGTGATGAACGCCATCGCCTTGCAGGATGCGATTGAACGTCAGGGTGAGCCTGTTCGGGTTGTTTCAGCCTTGCATGTAAAAGAAGTTGCGGAGCCTTACATCCGCAGACGTTCTATCCGACACCTTGAAAAAGGGCGCATTGTTATTTTTGCTGCGGGAACGGGTAATCCATATTTCACAACAGATACAGCAGCAAGTCTCAGAGCGATGGAAATTCAGGCGAACGTGGTGCTTAAAGGGACCAAGGTGGACGGTGTGTATACAGCCGATCCTATGCGTGATCCGGAAGCCATGCGTTACGATACATTAACATTTACTGAAGCCTTAAATCGCCAGCTAGGCGTGATGGATGCAACGGCACTGTCACTTTGTCGTGATAATCAAATGCCAATCATTGTTTTTGATGTGACTATACAGGGTCAGATGCTAAAAGCTGTCTCTGGAGAGTCGGTGGGGACGCTTGTGAAAGAAGGGGAGAATGAATATGTTTGATGCACTTGAATCCAGAATGCAAAAAAGTATCACGGCTTTAAAAACAGAGTTGGCAACGATTCGAACTGGACGCGCTAACGCATCACTTCTTGATCATGTTTTTGTTAATTATTATGGCTCGAACACACCATTGGCACAGGTGGGAAGTCTGGCTGTGCCTGAGCCTAGAATGATTACCGTAACGCCATGGGAAAAGAGTCTGTTAGGAGACATCGAAAAAGCGATTCTTGCTTCCGATCTAGGTCTTAACCCCAGCAACGATGGTGAGATCATACGGATTGTTCTTCCAGAGCTAACAGAAGACCGCCGCAAAGAGCTTGTGAAGCAGGTGAAACAGATTGGTGAAAAAGCTAAAGTTTCAATTCGAAATATTCGCCGTGATGCAAATGATGAAGTGAAAAAAGATGAGGCGATTCCTGAAGATGAAACGAAGCGATTGCAGGATAAGGTTCAGAAAGTAACAGATCAGTTTATTGCAGAAGTTGAGCTGATTATTGAGCATAAAGATAAAGAAATTCTAACGGTATAATCAACTATTTATGAATCGGTCCATTGATGGAACTTCATGTTCTGTTCCAAGGCATGTTGCTATTATCATGGATGGCAATGGGCGCTGGGCCAAAGAGCGGGGATTACCTCGGTTGGAAGGGCATCGTCAAGGCGCCGAACGTGCCCGTGAAGTAGTTGAATGGGCTGCAGATGCAGGTGTAAAACAAATCTCTCTCTATGCGTTCTCCACAGAAAACTGGGATCGGCCCAAGGCAGAAGTCCGTGGTTTGATGGCACTGTTATCGATGCTTTTACCCAGAGAACTTGGCCGGATGCAAAAAAATGGTGTCCGCCTGTTAACGCTTGGTGACTTGTCTTTATTGCCGGAACGTGCACAAAAAGCAGTGAAGCATGCTTGCCATGAAACAAAGTCAAATGCCCGTATTGATCTTATACTGTGTCTGAATTATGGCGGACAGCAGGAAATTATCGCAGGCGTAAAAGATATGTATCGCTGGGTATGTGAACAGCCTGAGCCGGAAAAAGCACTTGAATCAATTGATGTCGAACAATTTCGCGATTTTCTATGGCGGCATGAGCTCATGCCTGTGGATTTATTGATTCGTACGGGCGGAGAGTGTCGAATTTCTAATTTTCATCTCTGGGATGCTGCTTATGCAGAACTTTATTTCAGTGATATTTATTGGCCAGATTATTCAAGAGAGGAACTTCAACATGCGTTGAATGATTTTGCCTCACGGGAACGCCGATTTGGGCAAACCAGTGAACAGGTATCTAAACATGGGTGAATTAAACAAAAGAATTATCACGGCTTTGGTTTTGTTTGTTTTTGCAGTTCTGTGGATGTTCTTTCTTTCCGATGCATGGTTTGACCGACTTACAGCTATTGTTGGACTCATGATGACCGCTGAATTATTGGTGATGGTGGGTATGCGCAGGGTTCTTTTTTATGCGTTGAGTGCCGCACTGATCTGGGTTACTTTACTACTTGGCTGGGTGACTTTTCCCGCTGGAGTTGGTGTGTTAGCGGCAATTCTCTTTTCGATGATAATGTGGACGTTACTGTTTTTTCTGAATACTACGGAAAGTTCACTTCCAGATGATTTTAAAAATCTCGTGTATATTCAGTGGATGATGACGCTTCTGCTTATCTTTGCATGGTCTTTGATGATTCTTCACCGGCAGGAAGGTGGTGTATGGTTTTTGTCTGGCGCTATGGTTGGGGTCTGGAGTGCGGACATTGCCGCCTATTTTGTTGGCAAGGCTTTTGGCTCAAAGAAACTTTGCCAGGCAGTTAGCCCGGGCAAAACGGTTGAAGGTTTCTGTGGCGCGTTGCTATTTGGTTCTTTTGCGGCCTCATTGGTGTGGATACTGATGCTGGATATGCCTATGCTGCAAGCGGTTCTGCTTTCCATCTTATTAATTTTGGTTGCTGTGGGTGGTGATTTGGCTGAATCAGCACTCAAACGAGCAGTCGGAGCGAAAGATAGTGGTTCGATACTGCCAGGGCATGGTGGTATTTTGGATCGGGCGGATGCATTGCTACCATCAATTCCGGCCGTAGGGTTTGTTTGGATGGCGATCTTATGATTCAAGATGCCACTGACATAAAACCGGTAATGCTTACATGAAACTTACAATTCTTGGGGCAACAGGCTCCATTGGCGCAAATACCATTGATGTCATGCGAAGGCATTCAGATCGGTTTTCTGCCTATGCGCTGGTGGGGCATCAGAATATTGAAAAAATGCGTGAACTTGTGAAAATGGTACGGCCTGAAAAAGTCATTATGACTGATCCGGCGGCTGCAATGGCATTAAAAGGAACGTTGCCAAAAAGTGTCGTGCTTGAATCAGGTATGGATGCTGCTGTTGAGGCTGCGGCTGAGAGTTCTGTGGATATGGTCATGGCTGCAATGGTGGGTTCTGCGGGGTTGCCGGCGGCTTTGGCTGCTGTTCGTGCGGGAAAACGCGTTGGTTTGGCGAACAAAGAATGTTTAGTCACTGCAGGGCGTATTTTTATGCAGGCAGCGAAGGCAAGTGGTGCTGAGGTGGTGCCGGTTGATTCAGAACATGCAGCTGTGCATCAAGCTTTGGCAGGGCATGATAAAGAATCGGTAACTCAGATTGTTTTAACCGCATCCGGTGGTCCCTTTCGAGATCGTGATCCGGAGACATTGAAAAACGTCACGCCTGAAGAGGCGATTGCACATCCCAATTGGGATATGGGGGCTAAGATCAGTGTTGATTCAGCAACCATGATGAATAAAGCACTAGAACTTATTGAAGCGCGCTGGCTGTTTAATATGCCGGCAGAAAAATTATCGGCGATTATCCATCCCCAAAGCATTGTGCATGCAATGGTGGAGTATCGGGATGGATCCGTCTTGGCTCAGATGGCAGAACCGGATATGCGCTCACCCATTGTCTATGCGATGCAGTCAGAGTCCCGGCTGGAGAGTGGTATCCCATGGCTTGATCTGGCAAAAACCGGGGCGTTAACATTTCAGGCTGTGGATGATGAGCGTTTTCCTGCGATGCGACTGGTTCAGGATGTTATGAAAGGTGAAGATTCTTTGTCGATTACGCTCAATGCAGCCAATGAAGTGGCAAACAGAGCATTCAGAGAACGACGTATTGGTTTTACGCAGATTGTACAGGTTGTTGAGTCGGTTCTTGGGCAGGTGAAAAACCTTCCCGTAGATACACTGGATGAAGTATGGTCGTATGATCGCGATGCGCGACATTTGGCAGAAGAGGTGATGATAACGTGTTAGAAACACTACATACCATATTGGCATTCGTGGTTGCCATTGCATTGTTGATTGCAGTGCATGAATTTGGCCACTTTATTGTGGCACGTAAACTTGGCATTAAAGTCGAAAAATTCTCCATTGGTTTTGGACCTGCCCTGTTATCATGGCGAAGTAGAGATAAGGAAGTTGAGTATATCATTGCTGCGATTCCACTTGGCGGTTATGTGAAAATGCTGGGTGAAAACTTGACAGAGCAGGGTAAGGAAACAAAAGAAGAGGTGTCTGAAGCAGATAAAAAACGTGCTTTTGATGTCCAGCTACCCTGGAAAAGGGCTGCTGTAGCAGTTGCGGGGCCAGTTTTTAATTTTATTTTTGCGATCATTGCTTATATGTGCATTGGATGGATTGGGCAGACAGTATTGCCACCCGTCATTGGAAACATTTCACCTGCCTCGGTTGCAGAGCAGGCAGGCATGTTGGAAGGGGATATTGTTCGCAAGCTGAATAATCATAGTATTCATTCATGGCAGGAGATGGAAGAGAAGCTGAAGTTGGCGTCAGGGGAGCTTGTTGAAGTAGAGCTGGAGCGAGATAGTGGCAATTATTCTGTAAAGTTTGAATTGCCAGTGCCTGAAGAGGATGTTCTTCTGATTAATGTCGCTGACATGCAGCTTGGTATTTCGCCTGGGATTAAAGTTATGGTCGATTCGGTTGAGAGTGAATCTGCTGCCCTGCGGGGTGGACTTCAATCTGGCGATCAAATTTTGCAGATACAGGGTGTGCCAGCGCAAAGCATCCGTGGATTGATCGAAGTCATTCGAAAACATGCAGGTCAGTCGGTTAAATTTCATGTGTTACGTGATAAAACAGTGTTGAACCTGACTGTGATTCCTGTGGCTGATGAGGCTGGGTTTGGTCGGGTCGGTATTCGCCTTAACGCTATACCTGTTCATGAGCCTGTGACATATCGTATGGGTTTTGCTGATGGCGTGATGTTTGGATTTGTAAGAACTTGGGAGATGACCATCATGACGGGCCAGGTCATGGGAAAAATGCTAACGGCTGCAATTTCTCCTGAAAATCTGGGTGGCCCGATTGCGATTGCACAACTTGCAGGGAAAACAGCAGAGTTAGGGCTGGTTTCATTTATATCGTTTTTGGCACTTATTTCGGTTAACCTTGCCGTCTTAAATCTTTTGCCTATTCCGGTACTGGATGGTGGGCACTTGATATATATTGGCCTTGAAAAAGTGCGTGGTAAAGCGCTTTCCCCAGCGTTAATGGAAAAGACCCAGATTATAGGTATTAGTTTAATTGCCATTCTTATGTTGTTTGCTTTTTATAATGATTTAGCACGCTTGTTTAGAGGTTAAAATGTACGCTGTTCGTTTATATATTTCACTGCGAAATTTTTGTCTGCTGGCCGTATCGTTGTCTATGTTTTTTCCTTGTCTGGGAAGTGCTGCCAGCGATGGAAAAATGGTTGTAGCTATTGAGGTGTCTGGCAATCGTTATGTGGAAAGTGCAGCTGTGCTGGCTAATGTAGAATCAAAATCGGGGGAATTTTTAAGTAAGAAGCAAATTAGCCGAGATGTGCGTGCACTTTTTAAAACAGGTTACTTTGAAGATATTCATGTGGAAGGCCTTCTTGAAGAAGGAGGGGTTCGTTTAGTTTATATCGTGAAAGAAAATCCCCTGATTGCGGAATTAAAGATTCTTGGTAATGATGAGATTGTTGACAAGGATTTAAAACCAAAACTTAAACTGAAACCGGGGCGAGTTTTTAGTGAAACAACATTAAGAAAAGACAGAAACATAATCCGAAAAGCTTATCTAAAAAAGGGATATTATCAGGTTAGTATAAGTGCAGACAAAGTAGTTCGTGAAGATGGGAGGATTGATTTAACTCTCAATATTCAGGAAGGTGGAGTGACTCATATCAAACGAATTCGTTTTGTTGGTAATGAAAAGTTTTCAAATGAAACACTTCGAGATGAGCTGGCTTCAAAACAGTCGAGTTTTTCAAGCTGGTTTACTGATCGTGATGTTTTTGATCGAGAACGATTTGGTGCCGACTCCCAAATATTAGAACATTACTATCTAAATCATGGCTATCTTGATGTGAAAATCGAGTCTGCTCAACTCTCTTTGACACCGAATAAAGAAAACTTTTATCTAACTTTCAGCCTTTATGAGGGACCACAATACACGATAGATAAAATTGATTTACAAGGTGATATAATACCTTCGGAGAAAGCCCTCTTCGAGGCGATTAAGCTTGAAAAGGGAGATATCTATTCAGTAACAGCATTGAGAAATACTATTCAGGCGATGGAGCAATTGGTTGGCGATGAAGGTTATGCATTTGTTAGTGTAACACCTTTATTTCACCGCGATGTAAAGGCACAAAAATTATCGATTACTTTCGATATTGAAAAGGGAAGAGAAGTTTATGTTGAACGCATTGAGATTTCCGGGAATGAAAAAACGACAGATAAGGTGGTTCGGCGTGAGCTGAGACAGTATGAGGGTGCACGTTATGCTGCGAGTGCAGTGAAACGAAGCAAGGAGCGCCTGCAACGGTTGCGTCTTTTTAAGGACGTTAGAATCGACTTGGATAAAGAAGGTGAAAAAGATCGTGTGAAAATGAATGTGAATGTTGAGGAAGATAAAACAGGAAGTTTTTCAGTTGGTGCAGGATTTTCACAAGTCCAAAAAGTTTTTTTAACCGCAAAAGTTGAAGAGAGGAATTTTTTAGGTAAAGGTTACACAACCAATTTACAGGCGGATGCTGGTGCTAGAACTCAAAACTTCACAGGTAATATTTTAGATCCTTATTTTCTTGGTTCAGATGTAAGTGCGTCCATTAACTTTTTTAAAAATCAGACTGACCTTACGGATGTGGCAACTGTGGCTTATACTCAGGACAGCTTTGGTGGAGGCGTTGGGTTTGGTATTCCTCTTACAGAATTTATAAGCTACTCGGTTGCCTATCAGTATGATCGATCCAAATTAACCGATATACCTGTGGATGCTTCACTTATTTTACGCTCCCAGGAAGGCGTACAAACTACGAGTGAAATTAGAAATGCTCTGACTTGGGATACTCGGAATCGTGCGGTTGGGGCCACTTATGGGCATGCAGAGACTTTAGCTCTAAACGTTGCAGGACTAGGGGGAGATAGTAGCTTTTATGAAATAATCGCATCATCTCAGGGTTACTTCTCATTGAATGATGATTTTGTTTTGCGCCCAACGTTTAGTTTTAAGTCGATTACTGGTTTTGGTGGTAAAGAGCTGCCAATATTTCGCCGCTACTCGATGGGTGGTGTGGGCAGTTTGCGTGGTTTTGATTCATACGGTGTAAGCTTGCGCGATCCGGCTACGAGTCAGGCCATTGGTGGTGATAAAGAGGTCAGAGTATCATTGGATTTGTTTTTTCCGTTACCTTATATGAAGACTGCCGGGTTTCGTGGTGTTATATTTGCGGACGCAGGCACAGTGTGGGGTAATGTTAATACGACAGTTGGGACACAATCATTAAACGTAAATGAGAAATTTTCCGTCTCAAAAATACGCACTTCGGTGGGGCTTGGTATTGAGTGGATGTCTCCAGTTGGGCCATTATCGCTTGCATGGGGCATCCCAATCAATAAAGTGGCGGGTGATTTGGAAAGAAACTTTGAGATTGCTTTGGGCACTAGTTTTTAAATTTTAGTTATTATTTTTTAGGAGTATGTATGAAGATGAAATCGCTCTTTGGTGTAATATTAGCCGTGGGTCTGCTGCCTGTAAGTTTGCTGAATGCAGCTGAGTTAAAGATTGGTGTTGTTGATGTTAAAAGTGCATTTGAAAATACCAAATCATACCAGCAAGGATTAAATCGACTTAAGGCATTGGTTGCAAATAAGCAGAAAGAGTTGGATGCTTTAAAAGGAAAAATTGAGCAATCAGAAAAAGATATGCTTGGTCAATCTATGGCTATGTCACCCGAACGTCTCTCACAAAAGCAATCAGATATTAAAGACCTTAGAAAGCTCTACACTCGTAAGCAGCAGGATGCTCAGGAAGAAATTGTTGCAGAAAAAAGTAAAATGGATGAAAAACTGGGTGTGAAGTTTAAAAAAGCCTTAAGTGATTTTGGAAAAAAAGGTGGGTACGATCTCATTGTTCCCAAAACACAGCAAATTGTACTTTATTCGAACCCTGTACATGATGTAACGGGTGAAATTACTAAACTATTGGATAAATAACAAAGTTTCATCACTGAATAGATTTGAACATTAAAGCATTAGCCAACCTGCTTGGTGGAACCTTGCAGAGTGACAATCCTGTTACAGAGATTGTTGCCGTAAACACACTTCAGAATGCCAGTGAGGATGAAGCGTCCTTTTTGGCAAGCATGAAATATAAAGCAGATTTTCATCGCAGTAAGGCAGGCCTTTTTCTTGTTGCATTGGATTTCCCTGCAGAGCATTCGCGTGGTAAAAACCTCATTAAGGTTGCCGATCCCTATCTGGCATTTGCACAACTTCAAAGGCATTTTCATCCAGCGACATGTTCATCTGGAAAAAGACACCCGACTGCGATCATCAACAACGCAGCATTACTGGCTGATGATGTGGACGTGGGACCGTACGTTGTCATAGAAGCTGGCGTGACAATCGCTTCCGGGACCATTGTTTGTGCAGGTTCAGTGATTGAAAAAGAGAGCTCAATTGGGCATGACTGTATGATTCATGCACGTTCGGTGATTAGTTATGGCTCAGTGATAGGTGACAGAGTGATTCTGCAATCAGGTGTTGTCATTGGTTCAGATGGTTTTGGTTATGCGTGGACGGGAAAAGAACATCTTAAAATTCCTCAGACCGGGCGTGTCGTTCTCGAAAATGATGTGGAAGTGGGTGCAAACAGCTGCATTGATCGTGGTGCACTTGGGGACACGGTGATTAGGCAAGGCGTAAAACTGGATAATCAGATTCAGATTGGGCACAACGTTGAAGTTGGACCATATTCTATTATGGCCAGTCAGGTTGGAATCTCCGGCTCTACAAAGGTTGGTGCAGGTTGCCAAATTGGTGGACAAGCTGGTATCGCAGGACATTTAAATATTGGTGATGGTGTAAAGCTGGCTGCCAAAAGCGGTGTTTTGGGTGATCTGGATACAGGTGGTACCTATGCAGGTTATCCCGCCATACATCACCGAACATGGTTAAAAGTTTCAGCCTTGACCGCTCGATTACCTGAAATTTGGAATCAGATTCGAAAAAAAAAGTGAACCCTATTGAGAGAATATAATGCCAACATTGAATATTGATGAAATAATTTCTTGTCTTCCCCATCGTTACCCGATTCTTCTTGTCGATAGGGTTCTGGATTTTACGCTGGAGAAATCCATTAAAGCGATTAAAAACGTTACGGTTAATGAGCCTCATTTTACGGGGCACTTCCCGGACTTTCCTGTGATGCCCGGTGTTCTGATTGTTGAAGCTATGGCACAGGTCGGTGGCATACTGGCATTTCAGTCTGCTCCAAAAGATCAGGATTTTCTGGTTTATTTTACTGGTATTGACGGTGTTCGTTTTCGGAAACCGGTACGTCCAGGTGATCAGCTAGTTCTGGAATTGACCTGTCTTCGCCGGAGAGGTTTTATATGGCGATTTAAAGGCGAAGCCTTTGTTGATGGTGAACTGGTTTGTGAAGGCACGCTCATGGCTACACTGATGCCTAAGGATAAAGAATGACGTCTATCCATCCAACAGCGGTTGTTTCCGATAAGGCCAGCATTGGTAGTGAAGTTAAAATTGGTCCGTATTGTGTTGTTGATGAACATGTTGTTTTAGGTGATAGATGTGAGCTTATTTCACATGTGGTGATTGCCGGGCATACAACAGTTGGTTCAAACAATCGTTTTTTTCCTTTCTCCAGCATTGGCCATGCACCTCAGGATTTGAAATTTCATGGCGAACCATCAGAACTGATCATTGGAGATCAGAATACGATTCGTGAAAGTGTTACGATTAATCCGGGCACCGAAGGTGGGGGCATGCTAACCCGCATCGGAAACAAAAATCTGTTGATGGCTTATTGCCATGTTGCACATGATTGCCTGTTGGAAAATAATATCGTCATGGCGAATAACGCAACACTTGCAGGTCATGTGAAAGTCGATGATGGTGCGATTATTGGTGGTATGTCTGCTATTCATCAATTTTTACGCATTGGAAGGCACTCAATGATTGGTGGTATGAGTGGGGTTGTAAAAGATATTCCACCCTATTGCCTTACCGCAGGTGGATATCGTCCCAGCCTGGCAGGCTTGAATCTGGTTGGTTTAAGAAGACATGGTTTTAATCATGAACGTATCAAGGTTTTAAAAGAAATCTATCGTATTCTTTTACAGAAAAAAGGGAACATTGAAACGCGTATCGATGAAGCGATGGCTATCGCTGGTGAAGATGAAGATGCACGCCATCTGATTGAGTTTGTACGTACTTCCGAACGTGGAATGACCGTTCACTGCCGGGATTAAACGGTTCAACTTTTTTGAAAGTTTTTACTGTGGGTGATCCTCCTAAAATTGGTTTGATAGCTGGTTATGGTTCATTCCCTTTGGAGATGGCCGCTGAATTGAATAAACGTGGTTATGAAATTCATGTTGTCGCAGTGCGTGAGGAGACATCACCGGATATTGAGTCAGTAGCGACCTCGGTCTGCTGGCTGCATGTTGGACAAATTGGAGCCATGATCAAGGCTTTTAAGAATGTCGGTGTAAGTGAAGTTGTGATGGCCGGGAAAGTAAAAAAACTCCATTTATTTCGTAACTTTAGACCTGATTTTATTGCACTTAAAAGTTTAATGAATCTTCCAGATCGCCGTGATGACTCTATTATGTTGAGCGTGACAGGTATTCTTGCTGATGCAGGCATTACTGTTTTATCCCAGATTGAACATTCAGGTGAGATGATTGCCGGAAAAGAACTTCTTTTTGGCAAAAAAATAAACTCAAAACAGCTGAAAGATGCCAGTTTTGGTTTTGTACAGGCTAAAGCGATTGCTGGAATGGATATTGGCCAGACTGTTGTTGTTCAAGATCAGGCGATGCTTGCCGTGGAAGCTATCGAGGGTACAGATGAGGCAATAAAAAGAGGCGGTAGCCTTGGCAATGGTAAAGCTGTTGTGATCAAGGTAGCGAAACCTGATCAGGATCTTCGATTTGATGTGCCGGCTTTTGGCCCGGATACATTAAAAATCATGCATACATCAGGTTGTAAAACACTGGTGGTTGAGGCTGGAGCTACATTGATACTTGAACGGCAGAAGATTGCTGATCTGGTGAAACAGTACGACATTTCAATCTATGGCATGACAAAGGATGAAGCCGATAGCCAATAAAATATTCATCTGTGCGGGTGAAACATCAGGTGATATCCACGCTTCCAGTGTGATCCGTGCCATTCAGTCTGTGAACGCACAATCAGAATTTTATGGTGTTGCCGGCCCTGCCATGTATGAAGCCGGTTGCACCGCAATTCATCATATGCATGAATTAAATGTTATGGGCATTGGCGATGTGATTCGTGCGCTTCCAAGAATCCGGCGTATTGAAGCTTCTTTGTGCGCATGGGTTCGAGAAAATCAACCCGATATTGTCATTCTTGTTGATTTTCCGGGTTTTAATATGCGTCTTGGGAAAAAATTTAAGGCTCTGGGGATTCCTGTGCTTCATTATATTGCCCCCAAATTGTGGGCATGGGGTGCATGGCGTGCAAAGAAATTGGAAAAATCTCAAGATTGCCTTGCATCGATTCTTCCCTTTGAAGTCGAATGGTTTCAAAAACACCATATTGAGGCCCGCTACGTTGGTAATCCCAGTGCGATCTCCTGCAGGGCAGGTTGGAGCCGGAAAGAGCTGAATGAAAAACTTGGCGTGAGTGATCAGGATTTTTTGTTAACACTGTTGCCGGGCAGTCGCCCCGGAGAGCTTTTAAGACATACGCAACTATTAGCAGATGTGAACAGGGTCGTAAAAGCTCAGTTCCCTCATTTAAAAACTGTAGTGACTCGCGCTCCCGGCGTGACGGATGAGCAACTGAGACCCCTGCTTGATTCAGATGTGATGTTAATCGACAGGATGGCTGAGGGTTATGCGATGCGTACCGATGCAGCAATTGCTGTTTCAGGAACGGCAACACTGGAATTGGCACTTTGGGATGTTCCAACTGTACTTGTCTATAGAGGATCCAAAACAACAGCCTGGTTAGCTCGGAAGCTGGTTCAAATAAGATGTGTCGGGTTAGCCAATATCCTCTTGGGTGATCAACCGGTGATGCCAGAACTGCTTCAGGAAGAAGCAATCGTAGAGAACATTGTTCAAACGTTCACTGCTATCATCGCTGGAAAGGAAGCTAAAAAACAACGTGAAAAATTTAGTGAGCTCAGACGGTTACTTGGCAACAGCGATCCTGCTAAAAACGTCGCAAAGCTTACTTTTCAGATGATTGAAGATAAACGTATCAATCACCCGTAGCAATTCTATCAACCAATTCTTTCACCGTAGGAATGAAACCATTGGCATAAAATGGGTCTTCTGCAAAACGGTAAGCTGCATGGCCTGCAAACATCAGCTGCGAATCAGGGTCACCACCATGGGCGATCTCCTGTAAGGTTTTTTGAATGCAAAAGCTGCGTGGGTCAGCTTTTCGGCCCGTGGTACCACGTTCATTGGCTGCCCAGTTGGAGAAAGCACATTGAGATAGACAACCCATGCAATCCAATTGATCCTGGCGAATTTCTTTTGCTTTTTCAGGGCTGACAAATACCAATGTTAAATCAGGCGTTATTAAAGGCTTACTGAGTCCTTCTTTGATCCAGTTTTCAGCCAGTTTTTTATCATGTCGGGTCACATAAACTTCGCGATTGCGCACACCAAAAACAAACAATTCGCAATGGTCACCAGCAGGATGATCCACAAAGGTAATTTCACGATCGGATCTTTCATATAACTCATGAAGAAAATCATTATAAACAGCTGATGAGTAAAAACCGGTCGGTGAGAATTTATTCAACTTGATGTCACCTGGTTTTAAGTGCAACAAGCGTTGTTTCCATGCATCGGAGATCGGACTCTCCTGAGTAAGCAGTGGGCGTGTCCCAAACTGGAATGTAATCGGTCCAACCTCAGGATTGTTAAACCAGTCAGACCATTCGCGAAGAAACCATACACCGCCTGCCATAACAATCGGTGTTTTTTCCAAACCGAAACTGTTCATGGTTTTTCTTAATTCAATAATACGTGGATATGGATTTTGAGGTTTTTCAGGGTCTTCGGAGTTGGATAATCCGTTATGTCCACCTGCCAGCCATGGATCTTCATAAACGACACCCCCAAGCCATTCCGGAGCTTTGCGATAGGAACGTAACCAAAGCGCACGAAATGCGCGTGCTGATGAAATGATTGGGTAATAATGCACTCCATATTTTGCTGCAAGTGGCGCCAGTTTGAATGGCATACCAGCACCACAGGTAACGCCATGAATGATGTCTTTAGAAGCTTCGAGCACACCTTCAAGCACACGCTCAGCACCACCCATCTCCCAGAGTACATTCAAATGAATACGACCTTCACCACCCGATACATCATGTGCAATGCGTGCCTGGTCAATACCACCAGCAATAGCCTGTTCAACAAGTTCGTCGAATCTGGCCAGTCGGCTTTTACCCTTGTATACAGTACGAACAATATTGCCTTCTGCGTCAATGCTATCTGCATTAACAGCCGAGACTGTACCGATGCCACCTGCGGCTGCCCAGGCGCCTGAACTTTCACCGGTAGAGACGGCGACGCCTTTACCACCTTCGATGAGTGGCAATACTTCTTTTCCTGAGAGTTGAATGGGTTCTAGCAAAAACGACATGGAATTCCTTGTGAGCTCATCACGTTTAGTCTTTAAATTCTAATAAAATAAATTTAGAAGTGCAAAATCAACGTGGTTGAGCTAAAAATATTTAGCATAATCTATGAGATAGCCGTCTCTGCGGCAAGTCCGTGCTGTAAACTGTCTAGTGTGAAGTGGTATGAATTCGCATAAGATTGGCACATGTCATATCCCTATCGTTTTTATGCAGTTGTGATTCCAGGCCTTGAAGACATTGCGATGAAAGAGCTTGAACAGCTTTCTGCACATGAAATTCAGAAGGATAATGGCGGCGTTCATTTTTCCGGAACCATGGATACGATGTTTAGGGTAAATATCAGAAGTCGTTGCATTACCCGTGTACTTCTTCGTTTGAAACGATTTACTGCCATGTCGTTAAACGATATCAGAGAAAAAACTCAGCAGGTTGAGTGGGCACGTTTTTTAAATGCCAATGTTTCTTTGCGTGTGCATGTCAGCTGCCATGCTTCAAAACTTATGCATACGGCCAAAATTGAAGCTGAAATATGTGAAGCAATCAAAAAATCAGGGGTTTCGCTGAATTCTGAAAACAACACACAACAGGTTTTTATCCGCATTGAGAATAATCGGTGTTTGTTGAGTATTGATACATCTGGAGAACGCCTTGACCGAAGAGGGTATCGGTTGGAAGGCGGAAAGGCACCGCTTCGAGAGACGCTTGCAGCAGGCATTTTGCAATGGATGGCATGGACGCCAGCCGAGACACTTATGGTTCCTATGTGCGGCTCAGGGACATTTGCGATTGAAGCTGCCATTGCGGCGACCCATCAGCCACCAGGCCTTGGTCATGCGTTTGCTTTTTTAGCCTGGCCGCAATTAAAACAAAAAGCTTGGGAACGTGTGCTCAAACGTGCTCGGACGATGGTAAGAAACATTGATTTTTTACCTGTTTATGCATCAGATATTAATCAGGATGCTATCGAAATAACGAAGAGAAATGCTCAAAGAGCTAACGTTGAGAAGCTTATAAGCATTGAACAGAAAGACGTAAAAAAACTATCCAAGCCTGAACGTGATGAACCTGGTTTGATTATTTGCAATCCACCTTATGGGCAACGTATTGATACCAATGTGCGTGGCCTTTATGCTGCGTTGGGTAAGTTGTACCAAAGGGATTATCGCGATTGGAGAATGGCAGTTTTTTCTCCTGAGCGTGCTTGCGAACAAGCACTGGGTTTGCCTGTGAAACGCCGTCTTAAAGTGAAACATGGTGGTCAGTGGATGTATATTTTACATATTTGAGTGCTTCTTGAGGGGATTGTATAGGCCATGTCAAAATTAAAAGATGTTTTACCCACATGGTATTTGATCGGCGCACCCCTGTTGTTGTTACCGTTTATGATCAACCTGCGTGTTTTTCCATTTGTTGCACCCAATGAAGAGCCAAAATGGGCGGTGTTAGTTTTGTGTGGTTTATGGATGGGTATCGCTGCTTGTTGCTTGTGCTGGCGACGCTCAGAGCTGTTGCAAACTCGGTTCTCAGTTTCAGGACTGTTCTTTTTTATCTTTTTTATGTTACTGGGAATCAGTGTTTTTGTAGGTCCTAATATAATTGAAGGGGCTATTCGCTTTTCTTTTTGGCTTGTTTGTGGCGCAATTTGGTTAGTCTCAGCGTGGGCTGTGCGTCATCAGAAGGGGTGGATGCATGCATTAAGCTGGTCTGTTTCGCTAGGCACTTTTGTGTTTTCGTTGCGCTACTGGTGGAGCTACGTGCTTGATTATGGCAAGCAGGGATACAATTTAAGTGTGCTCTTTTCGCCTATTGGTCATGTGAACTTTACGGGTGATGTCCTTATCGTTTTATTATCTGCATCGATCTGTTTGTTAGCGATTCGTACTGAGCCTGTGTTAAAGATTCTGAACTGGTTTTCTGTAACAACCATGGCCACCGTTTTACTGGTGGCATCAAGCCGTGGTGCACTGGGAGGATTGCTTCTTGGTCTGTTGCTTCTTATTCCCTTCGCATTGAAATATGGAAAGATGTGGTTTGCATTGTTTCAAAACAGGCAACTGACGCTGGCACCGTTGATTTGGGTTGCTACAGCACTCATTGCTTCGTTTATTGTGTATCAATCTTTGCCGTATCATTACAGAGATTTAGCCCGTATATCGGGAACAATAGAAGCAACGTTTGAATCTAAAAACATTACAGAAGGTGCGGAGCAACCCCCATTTGTTTCATTGTGGCAATCTTTAAACCCTTTGCTTGGCGTCAGAACACCAATGTATGCATCAGCCACAGCCATGGCGCTTGATGCACCGTTTTTAGGACAGGGTACAGGCAACTTTGCATGGGTTTATCCGGGTTACAGTAATCGATTCCCGGATTTTAGAGATCCTTTAAGCAGTGCACGTACCTTTACAACAAATCCGCATAATATTGTATTGCAAATTGCGACGCAAAATGGAATCCCTGCCACACTTATTTTTCTGGGTCTGCTTACTTTTTTCTGGTATCGATTGATACGTTCTCTTTGGAATGCATGGAATGCATGGACCGCAGCGGGTGTGGTGGCGATCAGTGCAGTCATGTTTGATGCCATGTTTAACCATGTGTTTTTCAATCCGGCAAGTATGTTTGTTTTTTCGCTGCTGGGCGGTTGCTGGTGGGCGCATGTGCGGCACAGTCATGCACATGAAAAAGTTTTTTCAATAGCGTGGAATAAAAGCATCGCTGCCATCCTTTTATTAAGCACTATCTGTCTGACTGTTTGGCCGGTGCGGTGGATTATCTCTGAGTGGTACGTCGGTCAGGCCATGACACATATGCGCCAGCCTGTGGTTGCAAGTCCTTATTATGATAAGGCTTATGCATGGGATGCGTATAATTTCCGTGCAGTATTTGGTAAAGCTCAGATGGCCTATCAGCAGAAACGTTATGCAGATAGCATTGAGTATCTGATCCATTTTGAGAAGATTTTCCCTTATAATCCGCCTGCGCTTAATATGCTGGGTGCAGCTTATATGATGAGTGGACGGCTTTCAGAAGCTGAAGCCATGTTTAAAAAGGCTGTGAAGACACTTCCGGACTTTCAAATGGCACAACAGAACCTGCTTCGTATTCAATCTGCTTTACGGAGTCGTAATCGTTCACAAAAATCACTGTTAGAGCGCTAAAGGCAGACATTTGAAAGACTGATTTCTATCTCCTTAACGGTGTACGGGCAGGTCAGAGAAAAAGTTTGAAGGCGGGGTTGTTATCTTCGTTGGCATAGGCATAACCAAGTTTATCCAAAAACACCTGAAAATCTTTCTGCTCCTGCTTGGGTACCTCAAAGCCTGCCAGCACCCGACCATAAGCCGCACCGTGATTGCGATAATGAAACAGAGAAATGTTCCATCGCCCGGCGAGCTGTGTCAGGAAATCCAGAAGTGCGCGTGGGCGCTCCGGGAATTCAAAGCGATACAATACTTCATGCCGGGCTAAATGACTTTTACCACCCACCATATGCCGGACATGCAGCTTGGCCAGTTCATTATCAAGCAGATCAACCACGGCATAACCATGAGATTCCAATGTCGATTGAATTTCCTGATTTTCTTTGTCACTGGCAACGCTAACCCCTACAAACACATGCGCTTCATTGCGGCTGGATATTCTGTAATTAAATTCAGTAATGCCACGATGTGCGAGCAGGTTGCAAAATGTGAGGAAGGATCCAGGCGTTTCATCAATGGTTACAGCAAAAACGGCTTCACGACATTCACCCATTTCGGCACGTTCTGCAACATGGCGCAGGCGATCAAAATTCATATTGGCACCACTGTTGACACAAACGAGCACTTTGCCACGCAGTTGATGCTGTTTTACGTATTTTTTCATGGCTGCAACAGCCAGTGCACCAGCAGGCTCGACGATGGCCCGGGAATCATCATAAATATCTTTGATTGCAGCACAGATCTCATCGGTATCAACCAATATGATCTCATCCACGTATTGTTTGACCAATTCAAAGGTGTGTTCACCGACTTGCTTGACTGCCACACCATCCGCAAAAATACCGACTTGTTCGAGTGTGATTCGTTTTCCGGCTTTGATAGAATCATGCATCGCAGCCGAATCGACAGGTTCAACGCCAATAATTTTTGTGTTGGGTGAAAAGTGTTTAAGGTAAAGCGACATCCCTGAAATAAGGCCACCACCACCGATTGGGATAAATACCACATCCATGTCATTGCTTGATTGACGCAGAAGTTCTTCAGCAACGGTTCCTTGGCCTGCGATGACCTGTGGATCATCAAAAGGGTGAATATAGGTCATGCCCGTTTCATCACGAAGCTGGTAGGCGTGCGTGCTGGCATCGGAATAGCTGTCACCGGTAAGTACTACGGTTGCGCCCAATGATTTCACGGCATTCACCTTGATCTCCGGGGTGGTTTGTGGCATCACAATCGTAGCTGAAATGCCGATTTTTTTGGCAGCGAGGGCAACACCTTGAGCATGATTTCCTGCTGATGCAGAGATGACACCACGTTTTTTTTCTTCATCACTAAGTTGTGATATCTTATTGTATGCTCCGCGCAGTTTGAAAGAAAAAACAGGTTGTAAATCTTCACGTTTGAACAACACTTCATTATTGAGTCGCTTGGAAAGCTTGGGCGCAAGCTCCAGCGGTGTTTCGCGTGCTACGTCATAGACACGTGCGTGTTCGATCGCTTCAAGGTATAAATTCGGCATGCGGCGTTATAACATGAAGGTGGGCGTGTGACCAAGACAGATTTAAATGTTCAGCTAAATGTTCAGCTTTCCAACGTGTTAGATCGCGGGATCGGCTATGGAGAGGCCTGTTTTGAAACCTTTCGTGTGATCGAGGGTGAAGTGTTTGCTCTTGATCAACATTTTTCACGTCTTGCGGATGGTCTGCAGTCTTTTGGTATTTTGTTATCCAAAGGTAATATGGAATCGATTCGGGCGCAGGCCATTGAACATGCAGCAGGCATTGCTGATGATGTCCTGGTGAAAGTGACTGTCACAGGCGGGATAGCGGAATGGGGTCTTATTCGAAATCGGGATCAACAACCTGAAGTATACATCCAGTGCATGCCCTATGTTCCAACATTTCAGAAAATCATGTTATCCACTGTCGAGTGGCCATATGCTACTGAGTTGAAACAGGCCAAGTTCAGCAGTGATTATGCTTTAAGTCTGCGCGCGACAAAGCAGTGGGAGGGTGAAGGTCTGTCTGAAAAAATGACACCACTGATTTGTAAAAATGGTCTTGTTCTTTCGGGCTTGACTACCAACGTGCTGCTTTATCGGGAAGGGTCATGGCATACACCGGATGAGTCGAATGGTGGGGTGCTACAAGGTGTTGTCAGGAATGAACTTGTTGCTGCGTCAGTGCTTACGTTATCTGATTGTCCTGTCTTGTGGCTTGATGATTGTGAAGCCATAGGGTTTACAAACAGTGGTGTTTTCATTCAGCCTGCCAGCATGGTGAATAGCAGAAAGTTAAACAGAGAACATCAGGCATTTGAGATGCTTTATCAGGTTTTAAGAGATAAACCGGGAATGCCAAAGCTATGAGCAAGGACTGGCTAAAAATATGGGTGCTTCTGCCATTTTTATTCATATTTATCGGTTATCAACAGATATACAGTAAACACCAAATTGAACCGGTTGATGTTGTGATCGAGTCGGGTTCAGCCAGCTCTTATATTGCTCGGAAACTGGCAGCATCAGATGTGATTTCTGCGGCGTGGAAGTTTAAACTTCTGGTGCGTCTGACAGGTAAGGCCGGCGCATTAAAAGTGGGTCAGTATCACTTTGAAGGGGAACTTAGCCTCTGGGATGTCTTAAAGAAGATTGAGCAAGGTGATGTGATGCACTTTCAGGTAACCGTACCTGAGGGTTTGCGAACACGGGATATTCTGTTGTTGTTGGCAGAAAAAACAGATACAGAAGAGAAGTCGTGGCGTTTGGCGGCAGAAGCACTTTTGCATGGTGAAGAGTGGGAGGGGCGCTTGCTTCCTGAAACTTATACCTATTTCAAACCAGTGAATGCAAAAAATATCCTCGCACAGATGATTACAGCACAGCAGCGAGTGTTTGCATCGATTCGTTCAGAATTTACGACATCAGAGCCTTTGAATCTCGAAAGGTTGCGTATCATCGCTTCGATTATTGAAAAGGAGACAGCTGTGGATGCTGAGCGACCCTTGGTCTCGGCAGCCATCCGTAACAGGCTTGAAAAAAGCATGCCGTTGCAGATGGACCCAACGGTGATCTACGGAATCTGGCGACGTGATGGTACTTTTTCAGGCGATATCAGAAGAAAGGATCTGACGAACGATACACCATGGAACACCTATACACGCAGAGGTCTTCCTCCGACGCCTATTTGTAATCCGGGTGCAGCGAGCTTGCGTGCCGCCGCAACGCCTGCAGATGTTTCATACCTTTATTTTGTTGCCGATGGCACAGGAGGGCATGCATTTGCCTCCACATTTGAAGAACATCAGGCAAATGTAAAAGCGTGGGTAAAGATTGAACGAAAACGTAAGTAAGACCGGACATAGGATGAATAATCAAAATCATCATAAGCGTGATCGACACCCATGAGTCATGATGTGATGATTGTTGAAGTTGTATTGCCTGAATCGCAGTGTGTGCTGTTGCAAAGCCTGTTACAGGGTGAAGATGGTCTGGCAACAGTCCGCTGTTTTGATCCAGAGAAAAAGAAACAGCAATTTTGGACAACACCGGAGCAGTTGCGTGATCTGTATGGCTGGCTCAAATCCCTTCCTGCTTCGCTGAATGTGGAAATTACAGGTGAATGGCGGTGGCAGGGAAATATTCAAAAAGCAGATGAAGAACGGCAAGGAGAATCATCAATGATAAAGGTTAACAGTGACGATCATGACTGATGGACGTAACAGCGCAGGACGTTTGATTACGTTTGAGGGTGGAGATGGCTCAGGCAAAAGCACACAACTTCGTATGACTGAAACGTGGTTGTCTGAACAGGGTTATAAGGTGCGTGTCACACATGAGCCGGGAGATACACAGCTGGGCAAAGAGATTCGCAGGTTGTTGCTGGAAGGCGAATATACCCCTGTGCCTGAATGTGAGTTGCTGATGTTTCTGGCTGATCGTGCACAGCATGTCCGTGAAGTGATGATGCCAGCATTGAAAGCTGGAGAGTGGGTGTTGTGTGATCGTTATTCTGATTCCACCATGGCTTATCAGTTAGCAGGGCGGAAACTCGCTGATCTGCAAGGTCTCGGTTCAATGCTGAACTTTGCCGAGCTTGGTGTTTCACCTGATCTGACACTCTGGTTTGATCTGCCTGTGACTGAAGCACTGCATCGAATTCGAAGCCGTAGCAGCATGGGTGAAGCAAGCACCCGGCTTGATGAAGAATCGCAGTCATTTCACGAATCCGTGCATGCGGCTTTTGCCAAACTTCATAGCGTACATAGTGATCGTATTTCTCGTATTGATGCATCTGAAGCCATTGACAGGGTTCAACAACAGATTCAGTCCGTGTTTACAGAGCGAGGTCTTGTGTGAATTTCAAACCTGCGCTGGGTCATGAGGCGATTCATGCACATTTCTCCAATGCTTTGGAGGAACAGCGATTGCATCATGCCTGGCTGCTTTATGGCATGAAGGGCATTGGCAAAGCCAGCGAAGCAATGGCAATGGCGGCACTTTATCTTTGTGAACATCGAAGCGGGAGTGAGCAGGAAAATACACATGCCTGTGGTGAATGCCATGGATGTTGTATGTTAAAGGCTGGTTCACACCCGGATTTTATCATGGTTGAACGGCTGGAGAAAAAACGGGATATCACTGTCGATCAGATTCGGGAGGTGCTTTCGTTCCTTTCACTGACGGGTATGCAGAGTGAAAAGCGTGTGGTGGTGCTCAATGATGCGGAGATGATGAATCTTCAGGCGGCCAATGCCTTGTTAAAAGGGCTGGAGGAGCCGTCAGGCGGAAGTTTATTGTTGATGGTATGCCATGATCTGATGCGTCTTCCTGCCACCATACGTTCACGCTGCATGCTTGGCCATTGTGCACCTTTGGGCGATACACATATGAACCGTGTATTGGCTGGTATGGAATTCAGCGATGCGGCTAAAAAAATGGCGATGGAAATTGCAGGAGGGCGTCCCGGTCATGTAGCCTGTTTGCAGGATCATAAGGTGGTAGATGGGCTGTTGCAGTGGCAGGCATTGTTGAAAGATGTGCAACGGGCTGATGTGGGTGAGTTACAGAGCTGGTTGGATACACATTTAACCCTGATTCCGCATGAATTAATAATTGATGTGGCATTGCAGGAGATTCAATCTCAATGGGATGGAACAGGCTCTTTCACATCGCGTGAGGCGTTGTTAAAAACCATGTGGTCGTTGGCAGCATGGCCGAAAGAAGTCGTGCGCCACAGCTTGCGCGCAGGCCCGGCCTTGATGGCTTTATTGCTTGAGTTACGGCTGGTGTTGAAATCCGCTGTAACCGTATAAATCTCCCAAAAATTTGGAAAACCATTCAACTATATGTCGTCTAAAACGGTTTGTTTTTTTTGATAAGGTATGATTTTGTGTCTGATGTTAAGTTTTCGGGCTTTGATAAAGTTGAATGCTGTTTTTGCAATGAACGAGACATCAATAAGTTCAGTTCGCTGTACGGTATATTAAATGCTTGTTACAGTAGCGACATGAAGGGTTGGGGCATCATTAATTTTGTACTTTTATTTTCCTTGTTCGGTTTCTCCGGGCAGGCACAAGCTGTCTATGAAATCAAATCACATAACAGTCTCAATTATGGACAGGTTCATCAAGAACCCAGTAATTCTATGGTCAGTTCTGAGAAAAGTCTGGATTTGTCCTGTTTTGTTTCGGCAAATGATGCATATGGAAAATTAAAATCAGGCTGGATGACCGTGGATCTTCGCGCGAAACCCGTGTTTGAGAAATTTAGAGTTCCCGGTTCGATTAATATATCAATACATGCGCTTAAAAGCCGGTCTTTTTTGAAAAAAAGAAAGATTTTATTGATTGATGATGGATTTAATATCGCTCATCTTGCATCGCTTTGCCAAAACTTAAAGAGTGAGGGATTTTCCTCAGTCGCAGCTGTGTTTGGAGGTGTTGTTCAGTGGCATCAATCAGGCTTCCCACTTGAAGGATATGTGCCACGTGATTTGAAATTTGCATCCATGTCGTCGGATCAGTTTTTTCAGATGAAGGACGAAGCTTTTTTGCACGTCATTGGTGTCTCTCTCAAAAGTGACGTTATGACACAAACGTTGTTTCCTCAGAATGTTTCGGTAGTTGGATGGAAGAGCGCTGGCAAGGCGCTGGGTGAACTGATTGCCAAACACAAAAACACACAGGATTTAGTTGCGATAATATTTATTGATCGAGATGGGAAAAGTTATGAAAAAAATATTGGAGCTATTCAAAAAAAAGATTACCCGATCTTTTTTTTAACGGGTGGTGTTGATTCATATCAGGATTATCTCGGAAAGCAGCAAATGATTAGAGAGCGGCTTCTTCATCCGCCTCAAAGGAGAAACTTCTGTGGGTATTGATCGATTCAAAAAGAAAAAGTCATATGTCGTTTTTGGTTTGGCAGTGGTTGTTGTTTTTTTTATGTTGTTTTTGTTTCAGGATGGGGAAAAATCAAAGCCCGGTTATCCTATAAAGCGACTGGTTCAATATGGGTTTCAGATTGAAAATCGAAGCAATGAGGTTGCCAAAGATGTCGAATTTTGGACTTATGCACCTGTCAAACAAACTTCGACGCAAAAATTTAAGAAGTTATCTGTATCACATCCCTATGACCTGACTGAAGACGAGTTTGGAAATCAGGTCATTCACATGAAATTTGATTTTATTCCGCCGTTTGCCACAAAGATTGTAAGCATACAGGCCGAACTGCTCATGTCCGATGTACCTAATCCACTTATAATAGAAAAGAATAATGATTTTTTGAGAGCTGAAAAACATATTGAAGTAAAACATGATGCAATTAAAAAAGCAGCTTCTCTTTTTTCTGGAACTGCCGAATCCGATGTGAAAGCTATTTATAAATGGACAGCGGATCATATCCAGGGTGTTGCATATGTGCGTGAAGACCGGGGGGCCTTGTATGCGCTTCAGAATAAATCCGGTGATTGCACAGAATATACGTATCTTTTCACGGCCGTATGCAGGGCAAAAGGTATTCCTGCCAGACCACTGGGCGGCTATATAATGAATGAAAATGGCAGGTTGGTAGCTGAAAATTACCATAATTGGGCAGAGTTTTACCTGAACGGTGCATGGCACGTGGCTGATTCACAGATGAAAGTGTTTATGGAGCGGCCTTCACGCTTCATTGCAATGAATATTATCTCTGATCCGATGCATAATGCGATGGGGGAGGCTCAACGTTTTAGGTTTACAGGCAAAAACATTCATGTCAAGGTACGCTGAGTAGTGAGGAAGGGGCAGTGCATTTTTTTACTCATTTTTTCGGGTATATTACAAGTAATATCCATTCTTTTGGTTTGATTGAAAGCCTATGTGGAAGTAAGCGCTTAAATCCCCTTTCCATATTTTTATTTGGTCTGTTTTTTCTTTTTTCTTTGTTTCAGGCTGTTTCTCCGGCATATGCCATAACGATCACTACACCTACCGTGATCTCTTCTCTAAATGCTACTTATGACAATCAACCGCTTGTTGTTGATGGTGCCGTACTCACCATTGATGGTACTCATTCGTTTAGCTCATTAACACTTCAGAATGGTGCTGTTGTAACGCAATCTGCTGCAATTGACATCTATTCAGTTCCATTGGATTTAACAGTGGCGGATACGTTAACGATTGATCAATATTCCAGGATTGATGTGAGTGGCAAGGGTTTTTTGCAGACAGTTGTTGGGAGCATGAATTATTCGGGGGGCAGTCATGGGGGTTCCGGTGGTGTGAAAAACGCTACCTCTTTTACGAACACTGTGCATGGCGATTTTCGTTCTCCCGTTGATTTTGGCGTGGGTGGCGTGAATCAGTGGAACCTTCCGGTAACGCGAGGTGGCGGTGCAGTAAAAATCTCAACAGGCACACTAATATTGGATGGGGATATTTTTGCTAATGGCGAGGGTGGTTATGTCGGTGCTGCCAATCGTGCTGGCGGTAGTGGTGGGTCAGTGTGGATTGATGCAAGTGTGACAGTAAGTGGCACAGGCTCCATCCGTGCAAATGGTGGCAGCGGCGAAAATAATTTTGCAGGTGGCGGCGGCGGTGGCCGCGTCGCAATCTATTACAATGATGCAAGTTCATTTGATCTGGCAAATATCTATTCGATCGGTGGCGCAGGCCGTGGGGGAACACCTTCAGGGGGAGCTGGAACGATCTATTTACTTGATCGCCTGGCAAATATTGAGCTGGTGCGGGTTGATAATGGCGTAAATCCGGCAGGCACTTCACAGGAAACAGTTTATGATGTTTATGGAGTATCGCGTCTGGAGGTGAAAAGTGCGGCTATTTCTTTACCGGCCTCTACGCAGATTGGTTCCATTCACATTGGAGGGGCATCACTTGCAACCATGAGAAACGTTCGGGCAGATCGCCTGGATATTACCGGAAACAGTATGGTGACTTCGCCCTCTGCAGTGGGTGCTAATGCAACAACACTGGATATTACCGCGGGGCATTTATGGGTTGATGTCGGTTCCTCTATTGATGTGACGGGTAAAGGTTTGTCCAATGTGGGCGATGCGAACACGTTTAACCTGGATAATCCAAAGTTTCCATCTATGCCAGGTTCAGGAAGTTGGGGTAATACATTCGGTGGTGGGGTTATTAAGGTCTCGGCAGATCAAATAGTATTGGATGGTCATATTAAATCCGATGGGAAGTCATCAGGTTCCAATGGAGGGAATGGGGGCTCTGTATTGTTAATTGTGGGAACCTTGCAGGGGAGTGGTTCTATCAGTGCATCGGGAGGGTCACAGCGTAATAGCAAGGGCGGGAGGGTCGCGCTTTATTATACAGATGTATCTTCCTTTGATCTGGTTGATGGAATTGTTGCGTATGGAACTCAAGACGAGGCTTATGTCTATGATTCCGTTCCAGGCACGGTGTATCTTAAGCAACGTGGAAATGTTACTGATGAATTGAGAATTAAAAACAAGATAAAGACCTCATATTATTGGGGAGTTAAGCGGCAATATAATATACCAAAAGCTTCCCGCCTGGTAATTGAAAACACTCAGGCCAGATTGACAGGAGGCCCTGTTTTTTCATCAGAGGTGCATGTTTCCAATGCTGATATCCTTTCTGTTGAAGGTTTCTTTTCAGACTCAATGAATGTATTAAATAACAGTATCGTTACATTAAACCCTCCTAAAGTTGGCACATATAGTAATTTTGAAGTTGTAAATTTAATCGTTGATGCGTCATCAAAAATCAATGGTATTGTCCAGGGTGTTGCACCAGCTGGAGCTTATATAAGCAATATTCAAACAGCAGAACCTGTTCCGGTTCCTTCTGTTTATGGTGAGGCGCTCACTCTGGCGAATGATGGTTATTCTCAGATAACTTTTACCAAGGGCTTTAGTTTTCCCTTTTATGGTAAAACATGGAACAGTGCTTATGTGAATGAGAATGGAAACCTGACATTTGGTTCGCCAGATTCGGGTATTATTTATCAAAGTGCCGGTTTTCCGCGCATTTCCCCAGTTATGATGGACTTCGACCTTACTTTGGGCGGAGGTGTCGCTTATCATCAATTTTCAGACCGGCTAATCATTACCTGGGATGGGGTTCGAAGGCTTGGTGCGCCGGTGACAAACCGCTGGAACACTTACACATTTCAAGCCACTCTTTTTTCGGACGGACGTGTAAAATTTGGATATCAGAGATTTCCTTATGCGTTAGATGCTGTGCCTCCGGTTCAGGTTGGTCTCACCCCTGGTGGGTTACTACCTATTGTGAAGCCGATTGATTATATATCCTATTTAACAGCTTATCCCATTGTAACGCTGGCAAATGAAGCCATTGAAGCTCCGGTCTCACTATCGTCGAGTTTTTCGGGGTTGGCTTGGAGATACCTAACATTTGACCCTTATGCAGCAGGGGGCTATACGGTCAATAGATTTACTAATTGGCAAGCAAAAACAGGGCCTAATTTTATCAATGGTGATTTTGAAAAAGCAGGTATAACCAAGTTAAATGCATTTTCATGGCCGAATCTTTATGAAAACATCCCGTTTACATCAGGGTTTAGTTTCCCTTTTTATGGCACGAGCTATTCAGATGTTTATGCCAATGCAGATGGAACACTTTCATTTGAAGTTGGGAGGCTAGATGGGTTCCCGAATGACAATGACCCTGCAATGATTATGGCGTTGATGCTGGAAGAGGGGTATCGTGCTAACGGTGGAATGTATTACAAACAGTTGCCAGACCGTTTTGTCGTTTACTGGGATGGTTTGGATGACAACAATAGCGGCAGTGGCCCTTTTACCTTTCAGGCTACGTTGTTTAATGATGGTGTGGTTCAGCTAAATTTTGATGAAATGAATTGGGGTTATGATGAGACCTATATCGGTGTGAGTCCTGGCGGTTGGGCACCTGTAGAGGATGTGGATTTTACTATAGATACGCCATTGTCAACGGCACTTACAAAAACAGTACCCGCGATCACAAAAGCGATTCGCCAGTATTCGCGTGAGACAAATTACTTGAATCAAGATTACAGAGGTAAGTCATTAACATTTAAGCCAAACGGACGTGGTGGTTTTGATGTGGGTTTGTTTCCACCTTCACAAAAGCCAACGTCAATTGTAGATGTTTCACCAATAGGAATATTGAAAACATCGGTGCAGGAACTGGTTGTTGAATTTGATAGGCCTATGCAGCCGTTAAATGCAACTGATGTTCAATTGACCGGGCCACAAGGTCTGGTGGATATTTATAGTCTGACCCAACTTAGTGCTACTTCTTTTTTAATCAAACCATCCGTAGCAATAGCAATTGATGGTGATTACATATTGTCGGTTGGCCCTGCCGGGTTAACTTTAGATGGTACTGGTATGGATCAAAATAAAAATGGCGTCACGGGTGAAAACCCGGGTGATATTTTCATATCTAACTTTACCCTGGATTTTATAGCACCTGCGACACCTGTTGTGGCAAGCCATACGGCTGCAACAACTCATACAACAGACTTACAAACAGTTGTGGTTAGCGGTGGCCGGGAAAATGGCACATCGATTCTAATTAATGGTGTGGAGATGGTACCTATTGGTAATGGGCCGTGGAGTATTAGTATTTCACTTCCTGTGGGCAGTAGTGATGTGATTATCCAGGCGCAAGACCAGGCGGGACATCTCTCTCCTGCGGTTACACTTGCGTTTGTCTCGGACCCAGCCCCTGTGATTTCGAGGATGGAACCCGCAGCTGGAACGACAACAAATATTCAGTTTTCTTCGCTGGTGCTTTATGTTGATGTTGGCTTGGGTGGGCTTGATATTCCAGCCAGTCGTTTGCAGGTGATTCGTGATACTACGCCAGTATCCGGACATTGGAATTTATTGGGTAACCAGTTGTTGTTTACGCCATCGGCATTAAGGTTTGATGAAGGTGATTACGCTGTTGTTGCACAGGTGAAAGATGCAAGAGGGCGGACATCGAATACGTTCATTGCAGATTTTGTGATTGACCGTACACCACCACCGGCTCTTTATGTCGATCCTGTGCCGTTGGTGACTCAAACGCCTCAACTAGCAGTGACAGGAACCAAAGATGTGGGCACCTCGGTTTGGGTTGATAGTTTTTCTACGGGGCTGGTTGGACATTGGAAAGGGGATGGTGATGCAACTGATTCATCACCTCTGAATCTTGATAGCTATGCAAGTGCAGGTGTTCAATATACTCAAGGCAAAGATTTACAGGCATTTGATTTAAGTGGAAACCAGAACATTCAGGTTTCGGATGCTTCAGCATTAAAAAGTAATACGGTCACAGTTTCAGCCTGGGTAAATGCAAGATCGTTTACGAATCAGGATGATTTGGTTTGTTTAGGTGGTAATGTTGATGCCCGTTTAATAGGAACATGGAACTCTTATTGCTTGGGCCTTAGCAATGGGCACCCGTTATTTTATACGGTGAATGGTTCGGGAGTTGTATACAACAATATCGTATACAACAATAACGCAATCAATAGTTTACCTCTTAAAACGAACACGTGGCACCACATGGCAGTTTCATTTGATGGTCAGAATAAACGCGCATATTTAGATGGAGTGTTGGTCGCGACCTGGAGTACAAGCTCTTATCAGTGGTGGACTCGACAAACCACAATAAGGCCACTGGTTTTTGATGTGGGAGTAACACCATTGCTTATTGGTGACCGATGGATTAATGGTGTGCCAAGCGGTACATCATTTGATGGCTTGATTGATGATGTTCGTGTGTATGATCGTACATTGACAGACCCTGAAGTTCAGGGGTTAGCTGATCAGGCATCCCGAATCCTGGCAGTGCCATTCTCTTATGATCCTGTCTGGACACATACGCAGGGTCTTGGCTCAGGAAGCAATCAGTTTTCCTTTGTTGCTATTGATGCAGCAGGCAATGTGAGCACACCGGTTTCAGTCACTACAGTGTATGATAATACAGCACCGGACCCTGTCTCTTTACTTACAGTTGATGCCAATGGGGATGGTACACAAATTTCGCTGGACTGGTCTGCATACAACGATACCAATGGTGATGTTGTTGAATACCGGGTATTTAGAAGTTTGACGCCATTTACACTCGCCTCTCAGGCAACGCATATTGGAACGACGGTAGACAAGGCATATCGCGCAACAAATCTGGCTCGAGGCGTGCAATATTACTTTGCAGTTGTTGCGGTGGATGTGCACCAGAACTATCTGGATGCTGTAAGTAACCTTGCGGCAGTGGCTGTGGATGTGGTTCCACCATCTGAGGTGAATCGTGTAACTGTTACGCCGACTGACACGTATGCTCAAATCAGCTGGAGTGCATCAGCTTCTGCTGATGCCGCCTATACAAAAATATATTTTAATGGCGCACCGGGCATTCAATTGCCCGCAGGTGCAACAAGTTATCTGGCAACAGGACTCACTGCCGCCAGCTCTTATCCATTCCGTATCACGGTGGTAGATAATACCGCGAACGAAAGTGCAGGAAGATGGAACAATGCCGTGACATTGCTCTCCAATCCGACAGGTGTGGCCGCCACGCCAGGTGATGGCGGTGCCTCTCTAAGCTGGCAGGCAGTGGCTTCCCCCAATTTGGTGAACTATTATGCGGTTTATCTGTCGCAAACAGCGATTACAGATGTATACGCCATGTCGCCTTACAGAACGATAGGTCGCAACCAAACAACAGCACAGGTTGCCGGTTTGACCAATAACACGACTTATCATTTTGCTGTGACAGTAGTCAATCTGTCTGGTGGTGAAACCAAACAGATATTACCGACCTCGACAGCATCAGCTACACCTGTAACCGATACTTTCGGGCCCACGGTGAGCAGTATTACGGTGGATGGGGCAGCATTGTTGAATAATGCAACCCTTACGCAACCGGCTTTACTCTCGGTCAGTGCAAGCGACCCTGCCGGTATCAGTCGTGTCGAGTACAAGGTGGATGGCCAAATCGTGCATCTTGATGGCAGTGGTTCAACGCCATCAACCTACCTGTGGAATATTTATAACATTGCAGATGGTGCGCACACGTTGACCATGACGGTGTTTGACAGGCTGGATAACCCAACGGTAAACACATTCAATGTCAACGTTGCTCTGGCTGTGCCTGCTGCGCCTGTGATTACAGCGCCGCAGTCCATTTCAGTGAATCGTACAAGTATTGTTGTGACAGGTACGGCACATGCGAATACTGAGGTGCGCCTTTACAACGGCGTTGTGCAGGTGGGTGGCCCTGTGGCTGTGAGTGCACAAGGTACTTTTTCAACCACTGCGATACTGGCTGATGGTGCTAACGTTTTGGCTGTAACGGCAAGAAACCGTGGCGGCGAAAGTGCCAAGAGTGTTGCTGTAACGGTGACGGTGGATCGGGCGATTCCAAAAGCACCGAGTGGTTTGACCGCGGCATCACGCTCAGCTGGTATAGTGCATCTGAGCTGGAACTCATCCACTGATGCCAATGTCTCCGGTTATCATGTGTATCGATCAGCCTCGCCATTTTTGTCGATTGCCAATGCAACAAAAGTGAATACCAATCTTCTTACGGGCACGATTTTTGATGATCTTCCTGTGAGTGACGGTGTTTATTATTACAGTGTGGCGGCAGTAAAAGTGCTTTCAGCAGCATCATCGACACTGAGTGATCTCTCCAGTCAAGTGAGCGGTGCTTCAGACCGTACACCGCCATCAGCGAACATTACGTACACACCGGGTGGAGAGTATGATCCTGCGAGTGGGCGCATGGGGCCCGGTAGCATCGCTGTGACGTTATCGCTTAGCGAAGCACTGCAAACGAAACCATTCCTGAGCATTACACCCAACCTGGGGGTACCTATTCCGGTGGTTCTGGTTCGTGTGACTGATACTGAATACAGTGGCAGTTTTAACATTACCAGTTCGACACCGACAGGTACGGCTTACGTAGGGTTTTCAGGCCTTGACAGGAACAGTAATCGCGGTACGGAAGTGCTTACCGGAGCGACGATTAAAATTGATGCGGCAGGGCCGATTGTACGTAACCTGACGGTGACACCAAGCGCACCGATTGAGAACAGTCAAACCACGCCTGCCAACGTGAAAGTGAAATTTGAATTGAGTGAGCCCGATCTGAATATCACGCCTCGGCTGTCCTATCAATTATCACCGGAAACAGCTGTTCCGGGGGCACTCGCAAGCACACCTGTTGCCATTAATAACCTCTATGAGATAGGCAGCAATCAATGGTTAGGCAGTTTTACACTGCCGGCAGATAGCGGTTATTCGGCAGTAGAGATACTCAGTTTTGTTTATGATGGTACAGATGATCTGCTGAACACCAGCAGCATTGTTGAAGGCGAAAACGCTTTTGAAGTTTATCAGGGTAACCTTCCACCACTGAAAAACGGCGTGCCGAAAAACTTTAAAGTGGTATCTCAGGCAGGTGGCAAAGCGGCACTGAGTTGGAATGCCGTGAACGGTGCGGCCCAGTATGCGATTTATCGTGGATTGACGGCAACATCACTTGTGGAAATCGCGCCACGGGTCATTGGTGTGGCAGAGTGGGTGGATACGCCCGCTACGGATGACACCTATTTTTATGCCGTTGCCAGTGTGCGTCAGCATAATGGACTCGAGGCAATCAGTGCTCAGAGTACAGTGCAGTCAGTTACGACAGATTCAGCATCACCGGCTGCGCCTGAAACACTGGCATTGCAGCTCACAGGCTCAGGTATTCTGGCAAGCTGGCAGCCACCGCTCAACAATACAGAAGCTCTGACATACCGTTTCTATCGTTCAGTTGCCGGAGAGAATGTGGCCGGTTTAACGCCGATTCAGACTGATATCAGGATACTGAAAGCACTTGATCGCACGCCATCGGCTACGGAGCATGCTTATGTTGTGACGGCCGTGGATGCGGTCGGTAATCAGTCACTGCCTTCTAATCTTGTTTATCTTAATCCAGCCCTGCTGCCTGTGGGTCAGTTGAAGGTGGAACAGCGGGATCTTGAATCGCCGGTGATTTCATGGACGCATTCAAATGCAGTAGGCTATGATATTTATTCAGGTCTGGCCGCTACAGGTATCCGGCTGAATCAGGGTTTGTTGTCCAATCAATTCTTTACTGATGTGGGTTATAGCAACAATGAGCGTACTTACACTGTGTTTGCGATTGATCAACAGAGTGAAACAAGTCTGGGCCATACCATTTATCTGCCAAAAATATCAGCGACCGTAGCTGTGGGAAGCAGCGTTAAACGTGGCATTATGAATGAACTGGTCTATCAGGTGAGCAATCAATCAACATCGGCCGTTGAAAAGGTTCGTCTGGAAGCAAGTGTGGGTGGTCATGCACATCTCACCCCGCGCTTTAATCTGGCTATCGGTGAAACCAAAACTGTCTCTGTTATTGTTGGTGGTTTTGCAGATCTTCCTTCACTGACATCGTTAGAGACGGTGGTTGATGTTAGTCCGCTGACAGGCGAGCAGGCACGCATTATCCGTACATCGCAGATTGAAGTGTTTGATGGCGCGTTGGCGCTGGATGTCCAATCAGAGAAGATGACACGTGGCGCAACCGGCCGGGTTCGTTTCAGCATGCGCAATACCAGTGATGTCTATACAGAGATTGTAACGGCTCAGAAAGGTAAGGCTTCGCCGGAAATTCGATTCAAACTACTTGATGTAGTCGGTAATGTGGCAAGTGTGGCACCCTTTACGCAAGCACTTGATGGCGTGCGTCAGATATTTGATGGCCGTAGCGTGGCATCGATTGCACCGGGTGCTGTATTCACATCCAACTGGATCGATATGCCGATTCCCTCAACAGCTCTGGATAACATGATACTTCGACTGGAGGTCGATGCGTTTCATTATCATACAGGCAATGTTGAAGAGGCGGTGATTCCGGGCATGAACACCAGCCAGCAGGTGGTTCTGGTGGATACCGCATATCGCTGCTCAGTTGCTTCAGTTGCACCCTCCACAACGTTTGGCGCTCCGGTTGTGATAAGCGGTCAGGCCATTGAGCGGACATCGCTTGCACCGTTGGCAGCGGTACCTTTGAAACTTGTATTGAACGTGAAGGGTTTTGAAAAAATCTTTGATCTGTTAACAGATGCAACAGGAAACTTTAGTTATACCTATACACCTCAGCCGGGTGAAAACGGTGTCTATAATCTCTCCTGTATTCACCCGGATGTACTGGAACGTCCGGATCATGGGAAGTTTACCATTCAGCGGATTGCTGTTGCGCCGAAGAAGATTACGCTGAATGTATCTAAAAATTATATTCAGACGATTCCGATCACAGTGCGTACAACGGATGCAACTACAGCAACCAATCTGCGTGTGGTATATGATGCTTATGCACAACCATCGGGTGTTTTGCCGCAGGGTGTGAAGGTTACACTTCCTGCCAACATCACGATTCAGCCGAACAGTACGGCCACCATAAATGTGCAAATCAGCGCGGATAATTCGGTTGCTCCGAATCCATTGATTGTACTTAAAGTCTATTCAGATGAGACGGGTATAAACCCATTTGAAACGATTAGCATTGATGCCAATTTCTCCGAGGCGAAACCTGTGCTCTGGTTTACACCCAGTGTGGTTGAAACGGGAGTGACGCTGGATTCTCAAACGGTTGAAAAGGTTACATTGGAAAATCGTGGTCTGGCAGACATGAAAAATGTTGTATTATCTCTGAGAAATTTTGATGGCACACCGGCACCGGCATGGGTGAACCTGACAACGGCAAACAGCCTGGGAACCCTGGCTGTGGGCGGTAAATCGGTGGTAAGTGTGATGCTTGCCCCGGATGCTGCTGTGAGACAGGCCGTTCATCCGTTTTTCCTGCATGTAGAGAGCAGCAATCACAGGCCTGTTGATATTGGGGTCTACGTAACCGCAACGACTTCACAGATTGGTAATGTGGATTTTTACCTCTCCGATCTGTTTACACAGACGCTTGACGCAAACGGTAAGCTCATTCCTGGTTTGGCGGGTGCAACAGTCACCGTGCAAAATCAGAAAGTGACAGCGGTTAAGGTGATAAAAACAACAGGCGTGACTGGTCGGGTTCTGTTTGATTCACTTCCGGCAGGTCAATACAGATTTAGAGCTACTGCACTAAGTCATCAGGATATGGCAGGCGCTTTTTGGGTCAAACCAAATCTAACAACCTCTCAGGAAGTGTTTCTTGATTATAATCTGGTTACAGTGAACTGGGCCGTGAACCAAGTAACTATTACAGACCAATATCAAATCAATTTGAACGTAGTTTATGAGACAGATGTTCAGGCAGCGGTAGTTGTGATTGAACCTGCAAGTATCACTTTGCCACAAATGCAGCCAGGAGATGTGTTTACAGGAGAGTTTAGAATGACAAATCATGGGTTGGTGCGTGCGGATAACTTGAATTTTTCTCTGCCTGTTGAAGATAATTACAGGTATGAGCTATTAAAGGGCGGAATACCAACTTCTTTAGGGGCAAAAGAATTTATTGATATTGCATATCGCATTACCAAGATAAGTGATAGTGGAAAGAGTACGAACGGCACAGCAAGTGGTGGTGCTGCAACGAAGGAGCCCTGTACTAAATACAAAGGTGTGCGAATTAAAGCTGGGTTTGAGTATACATGCACAAATGGAGCAAAAACTAATGCAACAGTTGACTTCATAATTGCGATACCGCCAGGTGCAGGTGGACTTACTTGTAAGGAAATCGCAACGACATACCAGGATATTATAAACATATCTGACCCATATGCAGAGATTAATTCTAGTGCTTCACTTACTACAAGCGCTCCTTCTCCTGCTATTTCATCTGCCCCTATACCATTAAGTGGGGGTGGCGATTGCTCTAAAAAACCAAATGAGTCATGTGATGCTGGTAATGGACCAGGGAGCTAAAAATATGATGCCTAGATACAATAGCTTAACCAGTTTTAATACTCTTATGTTTATAACTATTGCCTTTTTTTCTTGCGCGACGGAATCAAAGGCATCGATTGATCTTCTTACCGGGGCATATTTTGAGGCACAGGTTGATTTGAGGGTTAAGGTGCTTGGCGGCGAAGCTGTTGTAAGGCGATCTTATGATCAAGGTGGCTGGCAACTAAACCGAAGATGGAGCTCACTGAAGTTTAAACATAATCCCGGAGGTGGGATCATTTCAATTGAACGTAATGGTTTGGAGTATAAGAAAAAAGCAGGAAGTGTATTCATAAATGGCGCTAGACTACAATTTACTCAGACCATATCAGGATTCAGATGGGCCGACCGAAAAGGTAATTGGATTGATTATGACTCAAATGGAAAGATACTCAGCTATGGCGATAAAAGAGGATTGGTTTTTACGCTCAAGCGAAATGTCACTGGCAACATCATAGGCTTGTTGGATCCAAATGGAAAAGAGGTGATTTCGTTTGAATATACTAATGGAGATATGACGCGTGCGATAGATTACGCTGGGCGAAGTGTAAGCTATCATTACAATATAGCGCACTTTCTGACAAAAGTAATTGATGTTCGCGGTAGTATTTCAACATATACATATGATAATGCAAATAGGATATCAAAGCACGTTGATCCGCTTGGGCGCATTGTCACCATTACATACGACTTGAAAGGAAAAATTTTAAGTGAAAAAGATCAGGATGGCGCTGGAAACAGGTATGAATATATCTATAGTGCGATTAAAGATGAACATTATATAAGTGTTACAAGTAGTGGTGGAAAAATAAGTGAATATTACTTTAACAGCGATCGAGTGTTACGTAAGTATTCGGTTAATGGCCATGTAAAAGAGGAGTTGCGAGCAGGAGTTTTACGCTCATGGCAAGAAACAGATTCATCAGGAAATATCAGCACATCAAAATATGATGAGTGGGATAACCTTGTAGAGCGTATACATGCAGATGGTACGAAAACTTCTTACACATATGATAGAAAATATTCATTGCCTTTGTCAGAGACAAATGAAAATGGTATTGCGACCAACTATACATATGACAGCAGTGGCAATGTTACCAAAGTCATTGAGGCAGCTGGCACAAGCGCTGAACAAATCAATGATTATAATTATGATGCGTATGGACAATTGCTTTCTAAAACTGTGGGTGGTGCGACATTTAGTTTTGAATATGATGAATTTGGCAACCGTGTTAAACAAATTGACGGTCAAGGAAAGATTTCGACCTATACTTATGATGCAATAGGTAATCTGCTGAGCGCGACGGATGCTTTAGGGAATGTTATAAATAATACATATGATGCAGCGGGTAATGCATTGCTTGTGACTGATGCTTTAGGTCATCAAGTCACAAACTCTTATGATGAATCAAATAACTTGCTCTCAGAAAAGGATGAGCGGGGTAATACGACCCTTTATGCATATGATACGAGAGGGAATAGGGTATCCGATAAGAATGCACAAGGTGCAGAAGTGCTCATGTCTTATGATGCGGATAATAACCTTATTAAACAAGTTGATGCATCAGGAAAAGCAACAACGCTTGCATATGATGCAGGTGGCATGATGAGAAGTATCACGGATGCTGCTGGAGATAGTATTGAGATAGGTTCCAATGGAAATGCATCAGGCCAGCCATCCAGTATTAAATTCCCAACATTCACCAGGAACATGTTTTATGATAAACGTGATCGTGTGATTCAAACAACGGATATATTAGACCCCTATACAAGTGTGACCAAAAAAATGGGTTATGATGCAGTGGGAAATTTAACATCTGAAACGGACAATGCAGGCAGAACAACGCTGCATCAATATGATGCATTAAATCGAAAAATTCAAACGATTAAACCCAATGGTGATACCACACAATTTGCTTATGACGCTAGAGGAAACCTAAGCTCTGTGACCAATGGGAAGGGGCAAGTTGTTTTCCAATATGAGTATGACCTCAATGATTGGAAAACCAAAGAAATTCGACCCATGGGGCAAGTCACCAGTTATGCTTATGATGATGGTGGGCGTTTAATTAGCAAAACAGACCCTAACGGTAAAATTACTACTATGATTTATGATGCAGCTGGACTCACGTCTTCCGTGACGTACCCCGCAGTCAATGGTTTAGCTGCTAAAACGGTGAGTTACACCTATGATAATAGTGGTAATATGCTTACTTGGAGTGATGGAGCCTATTCTGGGGAGTACTCTTATGATTCAGAAAATAGGCAATTAAGCCAAACCATCAATTATGGCTCATTCATCCTTTCTTCCCGCTATAACTATCTTCCTAATGGTAAGAAAGCTTCGTATACGGGTGTTGATGGAGTCACGCTAAGCTACAGTTATGATGTTTCTAACAAGCTTCAAGCGATTTCAATTCCGCTTCAAGGCTCAATCATTTATAATAGTTACCATGGCGCACTGCCCACCAAGATAACCTTACCCGGTGGTTCGACGCGAAACTATAGCTATGATGGTTTACAAAGGGTTACTGCTATTCAAGCCAATGACCCAGCAGGAAACAGCCTGATGAATTACGGTTATACATACGATGCATCAAGTAATATTAAGCAGAAGAACACAGAGCACGGTGTTTACACGTATGGCTATGATGCTATTGATCGGTTAACCAGTGTTCAGCCACCTGTGGCTTCTGGGTTAAGCAATGAAACATTCAGTTATGACAAGGCAGGTAATCGCACAACTTACAACGGCAGTGCCGCATGGACGTATAATGCTAAAGATGAACTGGTTACAAGACCTGGTGTAAGTTATGTCTATGACTTAAATGGTAATATGATTCAAAAGACTGAAGGCACGGTTGTCACAGATTATGTATACAACAGTGAAAACAGGTTAGCCCAAGTCAAACAAGATGCCATCATCATTGCATCTTATACATACGATCCATTTGGCAAGCGTATGTCGAAAACAGCTAATGGCCTGACCACATATTATGCCTACAACAATGAAGGCTTGAGCGCTGAGCTGGACAGTGTAGGTACTGTGCAGGTGACTTATGGTTATGTGCCTGATTCACAATGGGGTGTTAAACCGCTGTTTACACAATCGGGTGGCAACTATTATTACTATATCAATGACCATATTGAGACACCACAGAAGTTGATTGCCAAGAATGGTGCAGTTGCATGGGAAGCTAAATATGAAGCCTTTGGCCAAACAGCTGTGAATACGACGAGTAATATTCGTTTTCCTGGTCAATATGCCGATACTGAATCGGGTTTGAATTATAATTTTAACAGGATGTATAATCCGAAAATAGGCAGATACACCAGTCTAGACCCACTTGGGCTGAATGGTGGTATGAATCCGTACATGTATGCAGGAAATAATCCTGTTTCTTTTACTGATCCTTCTGGGTTGTTGTGCTTTTTTGGTCAGAGTTCTGGGAATGTTTCTTGTTTTGATAAAAAAGGAAAGCGTTATCATAGCTTTTGTGGTTACTCAGGTTATAAAGACAAATATTCTAATAATCCAAAGCATGAAGACAAGGTGGGTTTAGGAGTGATTCCAAAAGGTGTGTATAGCATGAGCGGGCCTATGACTATGTACACCGACTCTGGCTCAAAACCAAAGAGTAGGTTATTAACGCCATTCATGTTTACGAAGCAGCGCCTTGTTGGGTTAGGTAGAGGTGGTTATGGGAGTACGGGGACGTATGGTGAAGACGGAGGGCGCTTTTGGATTCATAGGCCTCATAAAACTGAAAAAAACCTTGAAACTAAAAATACGTGGCTGAATGCGTCGTCACAGGGTTGTGTAATAGGTCACCAAATTGATATTGATAAAATTCGTAATAAAGGAGAGTACTTAGTTGTTTATTAGTTTTAATAAGCGATTGATGCAGGCTGTGTTTGTAGCCATTCTTTTTTCTGTTGGTACAGCTTTTGCCGAAGGCAGTGTTAGCAGCGCTTTAGATTTGAATAAAGTAACAAAAATCCTTAATGAAAAAGGGGCTGAGAAAGCATCTTGGTACATATATGATGGAGGGAATGGAGAGGAGGGTGCGAGATTTCCTGCTTTCCTTGAATTTATATCTTCTGGTAATAGCGATTGGTTTCGAGTGCTGGCGAGAATCACTAGTGAACCATTTAAACCTAGATCGGCAAGTGAGCCCCCCGAATTTAGAGAGGTGCTTGCTGTTAGATCTGTAGCTGAGGCTTTAGCCGAGCACCCCGTTAAAGTGTTTGAATATTGGCATGAAGTTTTGCCTAAAAATAAATATTTCATTGTGAACTGTGTTGCTTGGGACTTTGCAGATTATATGGATGTTCACGATGATGTCGGGACTATCATTGGAAAAAAACTCTATGTCTATCCCCCATCATATATTACAACGCCTATGTATAGGGGAGTGCTGGAGAAGAGAAGAAAAGCTGTAACGACCATTGATGGCATAAAGCTGAAGAATATAAAAAACCAATGTATTGAACAAATCGACAGTAGACTTGCTTTACTAAAAAATACGCATGAAGATAAGCTTGGCTTGATTAGTAATAAGGAGGGAAAGTATACCTATGCGAATAAAGATCAAAAACATTGGTATAATAAGGAAGAGTTGATTCCTTTAAATTGGCACAAAATTTTTGATCAAAAAAAACGAGAGGATACATATAAAGGTATAAGAGAGCCTATATGGTATTACCGTGATGTGTATTATTTTTTAGAACATGCAACACGCTGGCCTTCTTTTATGGGTAATATTGAATCTGCAAACCAGGATTGGCTGCTGCTCTTGAAAGAGGTTTACTCTTTATTTTCTTATGTTCTCCCTATTGATAGAGATTTGGCGTTAGGACTAGCTATCACGAAAGATCCTAGAGCTGTTTTTTCAGTTATGGGAGAAGTGTTGCAAAAAGGTGATGAGTTAAAGAATGTTTGCGGCAACACCTATGAAGACTTGCTATGGGGTATTGCAGTTGAAGAGCAAGTGATTGGTGTGGCAGTAGAGAAGCTGGAAGCCAGAAAGAAATCATTAACCAATATGAAAGATAAGAAGCTTACCGCGATGAAGAATCAGTGTTTAAAAGCAGTGGATAATAGATTGGCTGTTTGGAAAGGAAGAACGCAGAAATCAAAGGGGTCAGACTCCATTGATTAGCAAGTTAGGAAGTCATTTTAATACTGTCCATCAATTTGATGGCATAATGCTTTCTGCGTACAACGCGCTTGACCGCAAGCTGAGTGAGACGGTTCATTATGGTGCATTTAGCCTTACATCAAGTCAGACCTACTATAAAAACGGACAAAAGAAATCCTACACCGAATCAAAGGGGTCAGACTCCATTGATTAATGAGTCTGGAAACCGTCTTGGTGCTACCCATGTATTCGGTGGTAAAAATTGCTATGGCTATGATGCACTGGGCCGTAAGCTGAGTGAAACTGTTAATTATGGCACGTTCAGCTTGTTATCCAGCCAGACGTATTACAAAAATGGTCAGAAGAAATCGTATACAGGTGCTGATGGGGTAACGATTAATTACACCTACAATGCAACGAACAAACTTCAATCCATATCTATTCCGAGTGAAGGTTCGTTTATCT
>Ga0316204_10002286_pt1 | contig 44351 bp, 41 predicted proteins | sample 6monrhotite_MG_2_FD_205661 | JGI IMG/M metagenome (GOLD analysis project Ga0316204, IMG submission 205661) | Microbial mat bacterial communities from mineral coupon in-situ incubated in ocean water Damariscotta River, Maine, United States -... | ecosystem: Environmental > Aquatic > Marine >... | reverse complement strand
GATGCCCGGCTTCTTTTATTTATGAGCGAAAGACCGGAAATGTTTGCATCGGTTCATGATGACAGTATTTTTGAACTGCTCCGCGACAAAAACATTGCCCATAAACCGCTACGCCTAACTTTAAACACCTCACAGTTTGGCCGTATCTTCAAAGCTTTTGAAAGCAAAAATCAGGAATTTCTGGAAGAGTTTCACCCGGCCAAAGCAGGAACACCCGTTATAAACCCGAATACGGCCCCAATTAACCAAACTGCACTACCTATTTCGCAGGCAGAAATTATTGCATACGTAAAAAGCCGGATAGAGACAATTGGGCAAAGCAATGATTCCCGAATTAATGTTTTAAAAGCTGAACTTTTGACCAAACCTTAATCGATTCATCCCTCCAAATTGCCAGTACGCACCATACAGGCTTGTCAGGCTATGCCAATGCCCTGAAACAAAGGACAACATTGACCTTTGACCGCGGAGAGAATGATGAAATTTTGGGCCATTATACTCAGCCTCATGGTAGCAAATGCTGCATACGCTGACATAGATACAGGTACAGTAAAGCTACACAGGTTTGCATCGAGCCATCATGCATGGAACACCAATTCCTATTTTCTGGAAAGCCCTACAGGCATTGTATTGATCGATGCGCAGTTACTAAAAAGTGATGCTAGCATGCTAGCTGGCATGATAAAATCCACAGGCAAGCCCCTGAGCGGCGTTATCGTTACACACCCGCATTTGGATCACTTTGGCGGCCTGCCCGAATTAAAGGCTCAACTAGGAAAATTTCCTGTGTTTGCAGCCAAAGGCACAGCTGACGAGATGCAAAAAGCACATAGTCAGATGTTACGGTTTTCTAAAATGCCTAATCGTTTTGGTGAAGCTCTTGATGAACGGTTTGATGGTACCGTGACTATTGTAGCAAACAAACAGGTTTTAACGCTCGCAGGGATAGACCTTACCATCCATGATTTGGGTCCGGGAGAGGCAGTAAACAACATCATTGTTTATCAAAAAGACCTTGATCTGGTTTTTGCAGGCGACACTTTTTATCCGCATGCACACTATTATATTGGGGAGGGTCACCTTGACGGCGCGCGCAACCATTTGAACTTTATCCTCGAAAACTTTGGTGCAGAGACCGCCGTGCTTGGTGGACACAACAATCCGGCGCGCGCCAAACAGGCAAGCGAACAAATTGCTTACATTAATTATGTGGAAAAGCTGACGTCCCAGGCCATGGCTTCAAAAAGCAACCTGAATGAAAAAGGTATTTTAACCCGGCCAGCTCGTGCTGCTGTTGTCGCTGAAATTCTTGTGCGATATCCCAATTATGATGATTTCTTTTACCAAACAGGGCAGTTTCTCCCCGGCAATGTTTATGGTACTGAGATTTATCTGAAACAAAAGGCTTCAAAAGGGGAATAAATGCGTTTCAGCAAGATATGTGTTTATACGGTTCTTTGTTTAACGTTGGTGTCAGGTTTAGTGCATGCACAAGACAATGGGAAACGTCCTATTGTATTCGCAGCATCCAGCCTGACATCTGTTTTATCAGAACAGGCGGCCTATTGGTCTGAAAAAACAGGCATGCCAGCCCCCCGGCTCTCCTTTGGGGCCAGTGCAACAATGGCACGCCAAATCCAGGCAGGTGCCCCTGCCCATATTTATATATCCGCTAACCCTGTTTGGTCAGAAATGCTTGAAAAATCAGGGCATACTCTTCAACGGATCAATATTGCATCAAACCAACTGGTTTTAGTTATACCAAAAAACCTGAAGCCCCCCCTCCCCTTTAAAGCCACTCCTGCTTATTTCAAACAACTACTAAGCGGCAGGCATTTGGCCATTGCCGACCCCCAAGTAGCCCCAGCAGGGGCTTATGCTCGCTCTTACCTTAAGCAAGCGAGGCTTTGGGAAAGTGTTCAGCAAAAAATTGCATACGGACAAAATGTACGCCAAGCACTGAGACTGGCTGAAAGAGGTGGATTGCCTGCCTTTGTGTATAAGAGTGACGCAATAGTTAGTGATAACGTAAGCGTCCTTTTTGAGGTGCCTGCAGATATGACTGATGTCATTCTATACCAGGCAGCCTTGTTAAAACGCGCAGGCACACCCTCAATATCCTTTCTGACATATCTGCAAACAAATGAAGCATCAACCATTTGGCAGAAACACGGATTCAGCGAAATTGTATCAAAATGAAACTAAACGCGGTGTTTCATTTTGATACACCCCTGTTTCAATTATGAACACAGCAAGTTCTTCAAACACATAACCCTTTGAAATATTTAAATTTTAAAAGCTGGCACGCTCATTGCGATTGTTAGGGTGAGCCTGGATTTCCGGCTGCCACCGACCAGGTTCCTTGTTTACAGATCGCACCAGCTGTTATTGGCGCGATCTACCAGTTAGAAGCCGGTCATGCTGCATTTTTGCCCCACCTCAATCCGCCGCAGCATGACCGGTTTTCTATAAACATCTTCAAAGGCCACCTTCCTTTTCATATTATTCTTGTTTGACTTTAAGCCAGCCTGCTACAGCTATTAGCTCAGCACTTGAGGTAACAATGGCACTTGAATTTAAACAGGATTTAACCGCAAATTATGGTGAGGCCGAGGCCTTAACCCCGCTAATAACGCGCGTTTTGTGCAACAACCCAAGCCCGTATACCTACACTGGCACCAGCACTTATCTTGTGGGCGCTAACGACGGCCTTGCGGTTATTGACCCCGGCCCGAACGACCTTGACCATCACGACGCGATTATTCAGGCCGCAGCAGGCCGAAAAATTGACAAAATTCTTATTACTCACAGCCACATCGACCATTCCCCTTTGGCAGCCATACTTTCAGATAAAACCGGCGCACCAATATGCGGTTTTGGTCCTCACGGTACAGGTAGAAAAGGGGGGCTGGAAGGTGAAAAGGTTGAGGCTGGCGCAGACTGGAATTACAAGCCCGACGTCCTGATAAAAGACGGCGATGAGATAACGGGCTCTGACTGGAGCATCACAGCCATTCACACACCCGGCCACACGGCAAACCACCTGTGTTTTCACCTGCAGGAAGAAAATACACTTTTTGTCGGGGATCATATAATGGCGTGGGCCACCACGGTAATTTCCCCCCCTGACGGGGATGTGCGTCGCTATATTGAAAGCCTAAGAAAAGTAGCCGACCTTAAACCGCAAATTCTGGTACCTACGCACGGGCCGTGGGTTAAAACTGCAGTGCCTTTCATTCGCGGTATCATTACCCACAGACACATGCGCGAAGGCCAAATATTGAAGCATATCAACGAAGGCTGCAGCACAATAGACGCCTTGGTTGCAGTAATGTATAAATCTGTAGATGAACGCCTTCACCCAGCCGCAGCACGTTCTGTCCTTGGGCATTTAATCGCGTTGGTGGAAGAAAAAAGGGTTATGTGCGACGGGCCTATTGGACTAACCAGTAACTATAACCTTTCCCAAACCTTATAATTCTTGAATTGATTTGCTATGGGTTGCCTAGTAAATATGCGCGCATACCTTGTCTGAATATGTGACATGAGTTTTGAGTATTAAATTTGGCTTGGAGAAGATGATGAATTTGGTTTCAACCCTGAGCGTAGACCCTGCTTTGGATTTAGTGACAGAGATCAAGCGCCTGCGTGATGAAAAAAATGCTGTCATTCTGGCCCATTATTACCAAGCAGCTGAAATTCAGGATATCGCCGATTTTGTTGGCGATAGCCTTGATCTATCAAGGCGTGCAGCCGAGACAGATGCCGATATGATTGTTTTCTGCGGTGTACGCTTCATGGCTGAGGTTGCCAAAATCCTTAGTCCCGAGAAAAAAGTGGTTTTGCCTGACCTGGAAGCTGGTTGTAGTCTGGAAGACAGTTGCCAGCCGGATGATTTTGAAAAATTTGTCAAAGCGAATCCTGACCATATGGTGCTGAGCTACATCAATTGCTCAGCTGGCGTAAAAGCGCACACAGACATTATTGTTACCAGTTCAAATGCGGAACATATTGTTAGCCAAATACCCGAAGATCAGAAAATAATTTTCGCGCCAGACCGCCATTTGGGTGCGTTTTTGTCCCGCAAATTGGGCCGTGATATGCTTTTGTGGCAAGGCACCTGTATTGTGCACGAATTATTTAGCGAAAAAGAACTGATCAAGCTCAAAGCCAGGCACCCAAGCGCACCAGTTGCCGCACACCCTGAATGCCCTGAGAATATAGTGCAACACGCAGACCATGTTGGCTCCACAAGTTCCATCCTGAAGTTTTGCATCGAGCATGAGGAACAAACGCTAATCGTTGCCACGGAACCTGGCATCATACACCAGATGGAAAAGGCTGCGCCCGGAAAAATATTTATCGGCGCACCGGGAGCAGACGGCAATTGCAGCTGCAACACTTGCCCATTCATGGCGCTGAATACGATGGAAAAACTGTATCTCTGTCTAAAGAATGGTGGCCCGGAAATAACGCTGGACGAAGCAACCCGTATCGCAGCTGAAAAACCGCTACGGAAAATGCTGGAAATGAGCAAACCCGTAAACTCAACAACTGCGTCAAACTTGTAAAACCTGATCAAGAAAGCATTGCAGTGACAGATTTTCCACTTACAGAAGCCGAGATCAACATCTTCATTGATGCTGCATTTGCAGAAGACATTGCTGGCGGTGATGTCACGGCTGAGCATGTGGTTCCTGCCAATGCTCAATTGGTTGCCACCATGAATGCACGCGAAGGTATGGTTGTTGCGGGCTTGCCACTTATGAAACCCATATTCAATCGTCTCGACGCTAATTGCATGCTTGAATTTAAAGCCCGCGACGGTGACAAGCTTTTTGCTGGCGATACTATCCTTAAGGTTTCAGGAGCTGCACGGGCACTGCTTTCTGCCGAACGCACTGCACTCAACATCCTTCAACACCTTTCAGGAATCGCAACCTTGACGCGCCGCTATGTGGACAAAATTGAGGGTACCAGGGCGGTGCTTCTTGATACCCGGAAGACAATCCCGGGCCTGAGGAAGCTTGGGAAATACGCTGCTGCGATGGGAGGGGCTAAAAACCACCGTATGGGCCTGTTCGACGCTGTGATGATCAAAGATAATCATATTGCTGTTGCCGGGTCTGTTAGTGCTGCGATTGCAGGCGCCAAAACTGCTGGTCGTACAGATATTCAGGTAGAGTGTGACACGCTTGAACAAGTCCGTGAAGCGTTGAGGGCTGGTGCTGACAGCTTGCTTTTGGATAACATGCCACCGGCCATGTTACGCCGTGCGCGCGCAATTGTAGATGGCAACATTCCCTGCGAGGCATCAGGCGGTGTTACGCTGGATACAATTCGGGCGATTGCAGAAACCGGCGTAGATTATATATCCGTTGGCCGTCTCACTCAGTCAGCGCCGGCAGTAGACATTGGGCTGGATTATTCGGCCACTTAGGGCACAAGCGCACAAGATTGAAGCGATACTCGCTTTTTACCGCCCTCAAGCGCTTGCTGACCAATTTCCTTAAAGCCATATCGCTTGTGAAACCTGGCAGAACCTTCGTTCATGGGCTCAATATAATATTCACATGTGAGCTGTGCCAGCCCCTTTGACCGGGCGAAATTAGCAAGATCATCATACAGCCTTGGGCCCAGAGATTGTCCTTGTGCGCTAGCTACTACCGCAATCCTGTCGATATACGCAAAATCATCAAAGCGGCCATCAAACCAGCGATAATTCACACTGTCGTATTTGGCTTTTGAGACAAAAGCTACCAAAAATGCTGCGATTTTACCGTCAATCTCGGCAACCCGAAAATACGCCGCCGCATCAACGAGAGCTACCAGCTCACCCAAATCAAGCGGGCTAAGGAAATGTTCGAAGGTTTTATTTAGACAAAGGACAGCTTCAAGGTCTGTTTCACATGCATCTCTAATTCCAATTTTTTCAGGCATTCATTTTCTCAATTCATCGCTGTCTTTGCTGGTTATAAACAGCAAGATATTCGCCCATACGAGCCTCCAGACGGGCAATACGCTTGCCGTCAGATGGGTGCGTTGACAGGAACGTAGGCGTACCACTACCGCCTTCTTTCATCCTTGCCATTTTTTGCCACAGCCTGATAGCAGAGCGAGGATCATAGCCCCCACGCGCCATGTAAATGGTGCCAATATGGTCTGCTTCCAGTTCCATCTTCCGGCTATGAGGCAAAGCCACAAAACCTTTCGCTGCAAGCGCCCCCAACCCAACAGCCAATTGGGTGGTTTTTTCGTCTTCGCTTTGACTGGCCACAATAGCACCCAAACTGACGATTAGCAGCTGCTGGGCCTGTGCCCGGCTGACCTGCTCTGCGCCGTGTCTTAACACCGCGTGCGCTATCTCATGGCCAATTACGGCGGCAAGCTCTTCATCGTTCAGATTGTCCAGCATTTTGCGATAAACAGCTACTTTGCCGCCAGGCAGCGCCCACGCGTTCAAAACCGGCTCATCGATCACAACAAATTCCCAGTCCATACCCGGCTTGTCTGAGTGCGGCGCGATACGCTGCCCGATACCCCTAATTCGGTTCACCAAAAAACCGCTTGTCAAAACCGGGGCGGTTTCCTTCACTTGCTTCATCGCTTCCAGGCCTAGTGATGCATCCTGGCTGGCAGGGATCGTTATAAATTGCGAGCGCCCAGTGACAGTATTGGTTGTCACGCAAGCAGAAAGACAGAAGACCGCAAGAGCCAAGACATAAGTTCGCAACGTCATAAATCCTCCCATTTATTTTGGCTGAATATACCAATGACACAATAGCAAACTACAGCGCAGAACAAACAAAAAACCGGTGAGCCTTGGGCTTCACCGGTTTTCTTGAATCATAACGATTAAACTGAAAAGCTTAATAGTCGCCTTTAGGCTCAATGATTTGCTTACCGCGATACATGCCTGTTTTCAGGTCGATGTGATGACGCAGCTTATATTCGCCTGTGTGTGTATCTTCCTGAAAGTTTACGGCTTTCAGACTATCGTGTGACCGACGCATACCACGGCGAGATGTGGAGATTTTACTCTTTGGAACTGCCATTTTCTTTACCTTTTAACGCGCTCTGGCTTCCCAAACGGTGCCACCCAGCTTATTTAGCAAGCCCACCAATCGGTGAACCTATTGAATTCAGGCGCGCAACATAGTGCCAGCCAAAATAAATTGCAAGGGAAACTCGCACACAGCGCGCAGCCCTTCTTATCGGCGCACGGATAATTGATTCCCCAGCCCTTTTCAAGCTGTATTTCACCAATTATCACTCTATATCTGTAATTAAGCACAGAATCACACGGGGAGAGAACATCATGTTTAATTTTAACCGCTGGACCAAGGCGCTTTGCGCCGCTGCATTGGGCCTTATCTTCACAACTTCTTCTGCGCAGACAGACGATTCGTTCGAATTTTGGCCAAATGCCAGCTACGACCCTGACATCCCCACGCTAACTAGTGTGGTCGGCTATGCATCCGGTGACCATATAACCACTCACAATGATATGGTGCGCTATTATCAGGCACTCGCAGCAGCAGCTCCTGACAGAATAAAGTTATTTGATTACGGCGAAACATGGGAAGGCCGCCGTCTAATTTATGCTGCCATTTCCAGTGCGGAAAATATCGCCAAACTTGATAGCTTCAAAAACGACATGCACTCCTTGCTTGATCCGCGCAAAACAAATGCTGCAACAGCCGCCGCTATTATCAAATACCTGCCCTCCTCAACATGGCTGGCTTATGGTGTACACGGCAATGAAATTTCATCTACCGACGCAGCAATACAAACCGCATACCATTTGCTGGCATCAAAAGGCGATCCCCGTGTGCCCAACATTATGGCAAACAGCATCACCTTCATTGCGCCGATGCAGAATCCTGACGGCCGCGCCCGTTTCATCCACCGTTACCGCACCGCACGCGGCATGGTGCCTGACAGCGATCCAATTTCGGCAGAACAAAATGAGCCATGGCCCTCTGGGCGCACCAATCACTACTTGTTCGACATGAACCGTGACTGGATTGTACTGACCCAACCTGAAACACAAGGTCATGTGAAGGCGCTGCAAGAATGGTATCCGCTTGTTTTTGTAGACCTGCATGAGATGGGCGGCAATTCAAGCTATTACTTTGCCCCTGAAGCCGTGCCGTTTAATCCGCATTTGGCGCAAGATCAACGCGATAGCTTGTTTCTGTTTGGAAAAAACAACGCCAAATGGTTTGATAAATTTGGTTACGAATATTTCACTCGAGATATTTTTGATGCTTTTTATCCAGGTTACGGTGCCAGTTGGCCTGCCTATTACGGTGCCATCGCAATGACATACGAACAAGCTTCATCTCGCGGGCTGGTTTATCGCCGGTACGATGGTAAGGAACTCGCCTACCGCGAGACAGTTAAGCACCATTTTGTTACATCAATGGCTACAATTGAAACCACAGCAAAAAACCGCAAAGTGTTTCTGGAAAACTTCTATGCTTATCAGGTGAGCGCTATCGCTGAAGCATTGAAAGACAAAAAGAACCGCAGCTACATTTTCCCTGCATCACGAGACAAAGCCGCAAACCGGAAACTTGTCAGTCTGCTTGTTGAACAAGGTATTGAGGTAAGAGAAGCCTCTGCTGAATTTCGTGCATGCAGCGTGAAATACAGCGCTGGCGCCTTCATCGTAGATGCCGCACAGCCCAGAAAACGCATGGTGCGCACCCTTCTGGACCCGCAAGTAGATATGGATGCAGGCTGGGTTAAAGAACAAGAACGCCGTCGCGCAAAAAATATCGAACATGACATTTATGATGTTACAGCGTGGGCACTTCCTATCATGTTCAATGTTGATATGAATATATGCGGGAAGGCCGTAAACACTGAAACAATCAGTGTAGCCGTTGACCGCAATGGCACGGGCACTGTAACCAACCCCGAAGCCAGTGTGGCCTTCCTTGTTCCGTCTGGAGATATGGCTGCCAGCCGCCTGCTTGCTTCCGCTCTCAGGCAAGGCCTACAAGTAAAAGTGACCGACAAAGCCTTCACCCATAATGGGCGCAGGTACAGTGCCGGTGCTGTAATTTTTGATGTGGCTGACAATGCCGCAGGCCTTGGCGAAACGCTGAAAACAATGGCCGCCAACACCGGTGCGGAAGTTGTTGGCGTTAACAGCAGTTGGATTGACAGCGGCATGGATTTTGGCAGCAGAGCGGTGAACGAAATTATTGCGCCCAAAATAGCGATGGCATGGGATGGCCCCACAAGCCAATATTCTGCAGGCAATACCCGGTTCGTCATTGAACAGCAGTTTGGATATCCGGTGACCGTTATCCGTACCCGGCAATTGGCACGCGCCAATTTGTCCCGGTATCAGGTTCTAATATTACCCGCTTCGTTTGGCAGTTATAAAAATGCGCTCGGCGATGCTGGCACAAAAAATATCGAAGATTGGGTTCGCAAAGGTGGTGTGTTAATTGGTACCGGCTCTGCTGTACGGTATTTGAGTGATGAAAAAGTAGGTCTGCTTTCCATTCAACGCGAAGCCGAAGCCAAGCCTGAACTGGAAATCGCCGACCCCAAAAAACCGGAAAGCGGCTTTGTGGAAGGTCAGCACTTCAAATCACTTGATGAAATGCTGGCTGCCACCGAGCCAAAAAGTGAAGGACCAGACAGCGTACCCGGCGTCCTTGCCAAGGTCAGTATTGACGCGGATCACTGGTTGGCTTCCGGCCTGCCGGGTGAACTTAATGTGCTTATTCGTGGCTCTGACATTTATTCCCCTATCCAGTTAAACACCGGGTCCAACGTGGCATGGTTCAAAGGGGCTGATGATTTGCTGGCCAGCGGTCACCTCTGGGAGGAGAACCGAAAACAATATGCCTTCAAGCCGTTTGTAGTTGTGGAACCCAAGGGCAGAGGCATGGTAATCGGCTTCACACAAGACCCAACAGTTCGTGCCTATCTTGATGGGCTCAACCAAATATTATTCAACGCTATTTTCCACGGTGCCGCCCACGCGCGGCCTCTGCGCTAGGAACTAACTTATGAAGAAGTTTTTTACAGTTATTAGCATTTGTTTTTTTGCTTCAGTATCGGCTGTAGCTGAAGATTATTGGGTAACGCAGTACCGTGCCGCCCCTGGAAACTTCCCTGCTCTATTGGAACTTGTCAAAACCACTGACTGGCAGGCACTGGATAACGGCAGACCTATTTTTATGCGCCACAGTCAAGGCAACCACTGGGACCTGATGCTGCTTTCAACCCCCTGTGCATCTTCAGCGTGCCTGAAATCAATGCGGGAGTTTGGTGAAAAAACCGCAAAGCTTGTAGATTTTGAGCTCAGCTTTCTGGCGTGGTCAGATACCAACTGGAAAGAAGTTCATCAACAAGCAGATAGTGCGGGGCTGTTTCATATTGAAATGTTCCACGCTGCTGCTGGTAAAAACGCAGCATTGCAGCGCCAGCGCCGCATTGAAAATGCTTATCTGGCAGCAACAGGGCAAAAAGAAAATATCATATTTCGGGTTCATTATGGTTCGGACATCGACATGTTTACCATCGGCTTTCATGAAAGCCTGAGCAGCTTCGCCAGCCAAGGACCTTCCAGCTCTGAAGCTGCCGAAAAAGCCGCTGTGGAGGCCGGCTTTAAAAACCGCGCAGACATCAGTTTTCATCTGCGTGAATTGATTGTTGGTCATCATGACACTCTGGCAGTACCCGTTAAATGACAAGTATTCTTTTTTATCTTGAAGAATACCCACACGAACCCTGGAAAAAAGCACTGCAAGTGCTTGAGCCTTCTATTGAGTTCTTGAGCTACCCCAACTGGGGCACTGCTGGTGATGGCCCCGCCTACGCTGTGGTATGGGAACCTAAAGAAGGGCTTCTTAAAAGCTACCCAAACATCAAAGCTGTCTTTTCAATAGGTGCAGGCATCGACCATATTCTAGCCGATACCACTATCCCTGCCAAACTGCCCATCATCCGCATGGGAGATGATGGATTAAAAGAAGGCATGGCCGAATATATTTTGATGAATGTGCTTATGCATCATCGGCAAATGCCTCATTTTCTGGCGCAGCAACGCAGGGCAACATGGCGGCGCACTTTTGCAAAACCCGCACGCAGTGTGCGGGTGGGCATTATGGGGTACGGTGCACTTGGTAAACATGCCGCAGCGACCCTTAAACCGCTTGGATATGATATCGCAGCGTGGTCAAATAGCGCAAAAGAAGCTGAAACAAGCATTACGCACTTTACGGGCCAGGCCGACTTTAAACGTTTTCTGGGCCGCACCGATATTCTTGTGGGCCTCTTGCCGGAAACAGAAGCTACCACCGGCCTGATAAACGCAGAAAACTTAAGGGCATTACCCAAGGGCGCGTCAATCATCAATGCAGGTCGTGGCAGCCTGATTGACCTCACCGCATTGATAAGCGCATTGGATAGCAACCACCTGTCGGCGGCCACTCTGGATGTAGTGCCCGACGAGCCTTTAGAGCCAAACCACCCTTTGTGGCATCATGAAAAAGTAATTATTACACCGCATATAGCCGCGATAACCCGTACCGAAACTGCTGCTAACTATATAATAGCCAACATAAAACGTATAGAAGCAGGCGAAAAACCTCAAAATATGTTGAACAGGAATCGTGGCTACTGACTTTCAATTTATTCACTGAGCCCCTATATAAGCTGAAACAGGCGTAGAGTTAGCGCCAATGACTTCAAGGACGCGATTACCGTATGGCCTATATTCAAGTTGTTGCCGGTTTGGTTCTGTTAGTATTTGCCGGGGACTTTTTGGTTCGAGGTGCCGTTTCGCTTGCGCAGCGAGCTGGCATTTCAACGCTGATCATTGGACTAACCGTTGTGGCATTCGGCACATCGGCCCCTGAATTGGTTGTCGGCATTGACGCTGTCCTTAAAGATGCGCCCACGCTCGCACTAGGCAACGTTGTTGGCTCCAATATAGCGAACATTCTTTTGGTAGTTGGCCTGCCTGCCATGATTGCTCCCATGACATGTTCCGCCCCTCGCTTGGGCCGCAACCTGATGATTATGCTGGTTGCAACAGCTCTCTTTATCGGGTTGGCGCACACCGGCAGCATTGGTAGCCAAGAGGGTATCATTCTTTTAACCTTCCTGATTCTGTTCCTGATTTACTCCGGCATGCGGGCAAAAACTGCAACCTGTGGCCACGAACAGGGAGAAATTGTTGATGAGATACAGGAAAAGCCTGACAGCTACATGCTTTCCGGCGGCTTGGTTGTTGGCGGACTTATTGGTCTCGGCATTGGTGCTGATTTACTTGTGGTTGGCGCCGTAGAAATAGCCACAGGGTTCGGTGTGTCTGAAGCTGTGATTGGTCTCACTCTGGTAGCAATAGGTACCAGCTTGCCCGAACTTGTAACCGCGCTTGTAGCGGCAGTAAGAGGCCACTGTGATGTAGCCGTAGGCAATGTAATTGGATCAAACCTATTCAACCTGCTAGGCATCATGGGTATCACATCAATGGTAGGTGATGTGCCGGTACCCGATAGTTTCCTGCATGTTGACTTATGGGTAATGATGGCAGCTGCAATGCTTTTGGTTCCATTTTGCAGCATGCGCTCAAAAGTTGGAAAAGCTGCAGGTGCCAGTATGGTTGCCTTATATGTTGGTTATATGGTTTATTTGGCCCACAATGCGGAAAGCGCCGCTGTGATGGGGATGCACTTTTGATCTCCGCCCCATATCATGCAGCCTTGGTAACAGGTGCAGGTCACCGTATTGGCCGTAGTATCGCGATTGAATTGGGAAGTGCGGGCATTGCTGTAGCTGTCCATTATCATGACTCACCAGATGCCGCTGAAGCTGTTGCTGCCGAAATCAATACTGCTGGTGGAACCGCCGTTACAATTCGCTCTGATCTTCATTCAGAAAATGAGGTAAATTCGCTCATTTCAAACGCAGCGAAGCGCTTGGGAAAACCAATAGATGTTTTGGTAAACAATGCATCTGTTTTTGAAAAAGACGACCTGCAAACCCTCACCGGGAATAGCTGGGACCGGCATCAAAAAGTTAATTTGTTAGCCCCTCTTCTGTTGATGCAAAATTTGAATGAGGGCCTAAAAGCAGAACAGCGCGGCGCAGTGATTAATATTATCGACCAGCGCGTACTGAAGCTTAATCCTCAGTATATGTCTTACACAACAACCAAAGCAGCCCTGTGGACTGCCACACGTACCGCAGCGCAGGCACTGGCACCCAGTATCCGGGTAAACGCCATAGGCCCAGGCCCTACGCTTGCCAATAGGCAGCAGTCCGCGCAGGAATTTGCTGATGAAGCTGCAGCAGTTCCTCTCGGTAATGGCCCGGATTTAGATGAAATAACCCGTGCTGTGCGTTTTATTCTTGAGACTCCAGCCATGACAGGGCAAATGATAACGCTCGATGGCGGCCAACATTTGGCGTGGCGTACTGCTGATATTCCTGAGGACTGAAAAATGGCCCACGATGATATAACTCGCACCACAAACATCCGTCACCTGCCTTATGCCGATGCCACACGGTCGGTTCGTCATATTTTTGTACGCGATTATGTTACCGATGCCGAAATCGGCGTTTGGGAGCACGAAAAGGACACGCACCAAAAAGTACGCATCAGCGTAGACCTTTCTGTTCAGGAAGATACAGCGCACCACGACCAACTAGGTAATGTTGTGTGCTACAATGATATTGTGATTAATATTCAGAAGATTATCGCCGCGGGCCACATCAATTTGGTTGAAACGCTTGCTGAAAAAATTGCTGCTATGGGCCTTTTGGACCCCCGCGTAATTGGCGCACGAGTGAAAGTGGAAAAGCTTGAGGCCGTTGATAGCGCAGTAAGCGTAGGTGTTGAGATCGAACGCCACAAATACCCTTAAGGAATTGGTAACATTTGATTTTTTCGAGTGAAATCAAATGCAAAGCTCAAATAGTTGTACACATCGACTCAACTGCTGCCATAGCGGGTATTTGTAGGCAACCTAACAAAAGCAACTTGCCTAAAATTATATACTTGCAGTGGCATGATCCTATATAAATCAATGACTTAGAAAATATGCCTAAAAAATAGGCAATCTGCATGAAGCCGAGTGTTACAGCCATGTTACATAAAGAAGGCCGTAGTTACCCACATACTTATCCACAAGATAAGTGGAAATCTTTTTCAGAGAAAATTTACTTTAGTTCACGGATTGATTCTCTCGGCCAGATAATACAACAATACAAAGCACTTAAGAGAAAGGGCCGCCTGTGTGAGCGAAAGAAATCTGTCATCTGGTGTCTCTGTAATCAGGGAACATATAAAAACAGCGCCCACAGCATCAGGTGTTTACCGCATGCTGTCGAAACATGGTGATGTTCTTTATGTAGGTAAAGCCAAAAGCATTAAAAAACGCATCGCTTCCTATACACATATAAAACGGCTAACCAATCGTCTGCAAAGAATGGTCTCTGAAACCGTCTCTATGGTTTTTGTTACTACTCGAACGGAATCAGAGGCGCTGCTGCTTGAAGCATCCTTGATCAAACGTTTCAAGCCACCGTTCAATGTACTGCTAAAAGACGATAAATCTTTCCCGTACATTTTGCTGCGCGACCATGAATGGCCGCAAATAAGCAAGCATCGCGGTAAAAGGAAACACAAAGGCCAATATTATGGGCCTTTTGCAAGTGCAAGCTCAGTTAACCGCACGCTTAATATTCTTCAGAAAGTTTTTCAGTTGCGGTCATGTACTGACAATACACTGGAGACCCGCAGCAGAGTATGCATGCTATATCAAATCAAACGTTGTTCAGGCCCTTGTGTTGGGAAGGTTACACCCGGCGATTACGGCGACATGGTACAAGAAACCCAAGCTTTTCTTGATGGTAAATCCAGTGATATTCAAAAGAAATTCGCTAAAATCATGCAAGCATCAAGCGCCGCAATGGAGTATGAAACCGCGGCGGTTTACCGTGACAGATTAAATGCACTCACGCAGGTTCAAAGCCATCAATCAATGGTGAGCGTCATAGCCGAAGATGCCGATGTGATTGCCGCCGAAGCGGTAGCCGGTCAAGTTGCAATTCAGGTTTTCTTTTTCCGTGCTGGCCAAAATTGGGGACATCACGCCTATTTTCCCAAACACGACAAAGCTGAAAATATTGAAGTTGTACTCGAAGCGTTCCTCGCTCAATTTTACGACAACAAGCCCGCGCCCAAATTAATTCTAATATCACACCCCGTGCCAGACCAAAAACTGCTGGCACAAGCCCTTACAGAGCGCATGGAGAGCACTGTCACCATCACTGTACCGCAGCGAGGCAAGAAAGCCGCAATGATGCTTGAAGCGCAGCGCAACGCCCGCGAAGCCCTTGAACGCCGACTGGCTGAAAGTGCCAATCAGGCAAAATTGTTGGCGGGTGTTGCTGAAACATTCGATATGCCTGAACCACCACAGCGCATTGAGGTTTATGACAACAGTCACATTCAGGGTAGCAATGCCGTAGGCGGGATGATTGTAGCCGGGCCCGACGGTTTCATGAAAAACGGCTACCGCAAATTTAATATCAAATCTGAAACCCTAGCTCCGGGTGATGATTTTGGCATGATGCGCGAAGTAATGCAGCGTCGTTTCATGCGCCTATTGAAAGAAGATACTGACCGCGAGCGTGGCCATTGGCCGGATGTTTTGTTAATCGATGGCGGCAAAGGGCAGTTATCTGCCGTAACAGAAACCCTCACAGAATTAGGCGTAACAGGTGTAACAATTGTTGCCATTTCCAAAGGCCCTGACCGCCATGCAGGCCGTGAGCAATTTCATATGCCGGGCCGAAAAAGCTTTGTCATGCCTCTCACCGATCCTGTACTTTATTACCTTCAGCGCCTCAGGGACGAAGTGCACAGGTTTGCGATTGGTACTCATCGGGCGCGGCGCAGTGCCGATATTAAGAAATCCCCGTTAGACAGTGTGCCGGGCGTTGGGGCCAAACGCAAAAAAGCCTTGCTACACCATTTTGGTTCTGCGAAATCTGTTATCGATGCAGATGTGAAAGACATCCAGAACGTCGAGGGTATTTCCAAAACAACTGCTCAACAAATTTACGATCATTTCCACGAGTGATTGACCTTATGCTGCATTGCACTATGGTGGCGCAGCGTGACAGCTAAATTGAGATAAAATATCATGTGGAACCTGCCAAACATATTAACAATGTCCCGGATTTTTGTAATCCCTGTGCTTGTAGCTTCCTTTTTTATGGAACAGCCATTTGGCAGTCATTTGGCGTTCGTTACATTCGCGTTGGCTGGCATTACCGATTTTTTTGATGGCTATCTGGCACGTGCTACTCAGTCAGTTTCAAAAATCGGCCAGTTTCTTGACCCAATCGCCGACAAATTAATGGTAGGCGCTGTTATTATTATGGTGGTGCATGCTCGCTGGGTAGATGGCATTCATGTGGTGGCTGCTGTAATTATTATGTGCCGCGAACTGTTGGTTTCCGGTCTTCGGGAATTTCTGGCTGGAGCACAAGTTAGTGTGCCGGTTTCTGTGTTGGCAAAATGGAAAACAACCGTACAGATGGTTGCGCTTGGTGCCTTGGTTTGGTCTGAAGGCGCACCGGCTTTTGGCATCCCGGCGCACGAAATTGGACTGGGGTTGTTATGGATTGCGGCAGTTCTCACCCTCTATACCGGCATTGATTATCTTCGTGCCGGCATAAAACACATGGTGTAGGCCATGCAGCTAATCTATTTCGCCAGCCTGCGTGAAAATCTGGGCCTTTCACAGGAAAACTACGAATTACCAGATACCGTCGCAACAGTGGCACAACTGATTACCCATATGAGAACACGCGGCGATCATTTTACTGCTGCTTTTGAAAACAGCTTAATGCTGCGCGTGGCAGTAAACCAAATGCATGCACAGCCCGACCACCCCATAAAAAACAGTGATGAAATTGCCTTTTTTCCTCCAGTAACAGGCGGTTAGTATGGCACACATTGCAGTGCAGGCTGAAGATTTTGATCTGAACAATGAAGTTGCCACCTTACGTGCCGGACGCACTGATATTGGCGCTATTGTTACATTCACAGGTACAGTGCGGGATGTTAACGGTACACTCAAAAGCATGACGCTCGAACATTACCCCGGCATGACAGAAAATGAATTGGAAAAAATTGCGACTGAAGCAGAAAGTCGCTGGCCGCTTTCCGGTTGTACCATTATCCATCGGTACGGCGAATTAAGACCAGGCGACAACATCGTTCTTGTCGCGGCGGCGTCAGCCCACCGGCAGGCTGCTTTTGAGGCTGCGGAATTTTTGATGGACTTTCTTAAGTCCAAAGCACCCTTCTGGAAAAAAGAAGACACCGGCAACGAAAGCAAATGGGTTGATGCAAAAGAAAGCGATACCACGGCCCTAAAACGCTGGGGAAAATAACCCTTCCACAAGAGAACCGCTGTACAAAAAAAGCCGGGCTCAAGGCCCGGCAGTATTTGAAAAACAGGTTAAACCGACCACAGATTTCTCTGCGATCAGATATTTTATTTAATTCTGCTGGCGACGTAAAAAGCTGGGAATTTCCAGCTGATCTTTTGCCGTTTTTGGCGCAGGACGATCTTCGTCTGTAACACCACCAACCGCCGAAGCATCCTGCTTTGGCAAATTGCCAGAATCATTTGATGCAGACTGATTTTGCACCTTTTCAGCAGAATCTTCATCATTGTTTCGCAGTCCGGCCGTCATAACCTGAAAGAGCGAACGTTTGGGAGCGGGAGCTGATGATCCAGCAGGCGCAACTGTCTCTGGTTCTGCACCGCCAGTGTAACTTTCCACAGATTCGTCTTCCGCAGGGGCTGTTGTTTGAGAAACACTAGCCTTAGGCATCATAGGTGCATTACCAACAAACGTTTCTTGCCCTTGCGCTGCTATTGCTCTGGCCTCCAGATCATCTTCATCAGAAACATCAGCTTGGTCAGCCACATCAGCCATATTTTCTTCTGGAGCTTCAACTGGCGCACTGTCAACTTCGACACCTTCCGCAGCAATATCTTCTGCCTCACTTGCCTCTATTGTAGGAGCATCAACCGCTTCAACTGGCGCAGCTTCTGTTTCAGCAATAACGTCATCTGCCGAAGCGTCCGTTTCAGCTGTTTCTTTTGCTTCTGCCACAACTGTGCGAATTGGCTGCGGGGTTTCAATTGCTAACGCGTCTCCGTCAATCCCCGTTGCCACAACAGAAACGCGGAGCTTGCCTTCAAGGTCTTGATTGAAAGCAGATCCAAAAACAATCAATGCATCTTCGTCTGCTTGCTCGCGCACCATATTTACGGCTTCATCAACTTCATACAGCGTCATATCCATACCGCCTGTTACATTGATAATTACGCCTTTCGCACCTTTCAGGGATGCTTCTTCAAGTAGTGGATTTGAAATCGCTGCGGAGGCTGCATCTTGAGCACGTGCCTCACCTTCCGCTTCGCCTGTTCCCATCATGGCTTTGCCCATTTCAGACATAACCGTTCGAACATCCGCGAAATCAAGATTGATAAGCCCTGGCATAACCATCAGGTCGGTAATGCCGCGCACACCAGAGTGCAGCACTTCGTCTGCCATGTTAAATGCATCTGCAAACGTGGTGCGCTCGTCAGCAACACGGAATAAATTCTGGTTCGGGATAATGATCAGCGTATCCACATGCTGTGCCAATTCAGCAATGCCTGCATCAGCAATTTTCATGCGGCGACCACCTTCAAACTGGAAAGGCTTGGTAACAACACCCACTGTCAAAATACCTTTTTCACGGGCCCGGCGCGCAATCACAGGTGCGGCACCTGTACCCGTGCCGCCGCCCATGCCAGCAGTTACAAAGGCCATATGGCAACCGTTCAGCATATCATCAATCGAATCAACGGCTTCTTCCGCTGCGGCGGCGCCAACCTTTGGCTGTGCACCAGCACCAAGGCCCTGCGTTATTTCCACACCCAGTTGCAAACGGTTATCCGCACTGGAAGCAGTAAGCGACTGGGCGTCTGTGTTCGCAACAACAAAATCAACCCCCTGTAGCTGTGCCTGGATCATATTATTAACGGCGTTACAACCAGCACCACCAACACCGATCACTGCGATACGCGGCGTGAGCTCAATTAGCTCTGTATTTCCAAATTCGATAGACATTGTCCTGTTCCTCCAATTATTCTTTTCTAACCCGCCGCCTTGATTGAAATTTATACCTACCAAGGTTCTTTTTACGAGTGCCTATTAGAAAGTGTCCCTAACCCATTGGCTAACGCGGCCAAACATGCCGCCCCCCACCGGGGTTCCTGTTTTTTTATTATGATTAAATACCAGCTGTGGTTCCTTGGACGCAAATGCAAGCAATCCAACGGCCCCGGAAAAGTTTGGCGCTTGGGCTGCTACAGGCAACCCGCCAAGCGCCTTCGGGCGCCCAACTCGCACTTGTCTACCCAATATTTTACTCGCTAAATCACGCACACCCTCACACTGCGCTACTCCGCCTGTCAGCACAACCCGTTTTCCGGCAACACCTGAAAACCCTGATGCATCCAAACGCTCGCCTATTGTGGTGAACAACAGTTCCATTTCACGCTGCATAATAGCTGTTAACGTGCTGCGCGGCATACGTACCATCCGGTCGCTACCGCTTTCGCCCACTTGTTGCACTTCAATCTCGTGACGCACATCTGCGGGGTCAACAACTGCCGCACCGTTAAATGTTTTCAGACGCTCAGCTTGTTCAAAGGGGGTTAAAAGCCCGCGCGCAACTTCTTCGGTCACATGCAAGCCGCCTATTGGTAACACCTCCGCATGTACCAGCGCCCCTTGAGCAAAAATTGAAATCCCTGTTGTGCCGCCACCAAGATCAATACAGGCTGCACCCATTTTAGTTTCATCTTCCACCAAACACGCAAGACCTGAGGCATACGGCGCAAGAACCACAGAACCCACATTAAGGTGCGCGCGTCGCACGCAAGCTTCCAGGTTCCTCAACGGACCAGGCTCTACGGTTACAACCAGCACTGCTACTGTCAGCTTTTTACCATACATGCCAAGCGGCGCTTTGGTACCATAATTGCCGTCAACAGCGTATGCTGCAGGAAAAACATGCAGTATTTCTCCGGCATTGGTATCAATTTGTTCTTCTGCACGGCGAAGCGCCTCATCAAGCTGGGCCTGTGTCACAGCATGGCCCGTGATTTCCACATCAACCTCGACCACCGTGCTTTTCGGATCACCCCCGGAAAAACTAAGGATCACATCACTGATTGTCGTACCGGCCATTTTCTCGGCCTGATCTACAGAGGCCCGGATCGCTTGCTCGGTCAAATCCATATCAACCACAGCACCAGCGGCAATACCGCCGTTACAAGCACGATTACCCACACCCTTCACCAGAAACTGCCCGCTAGTTCCCGCTTGTGCAATCAAACAGGCAACCTTGCTTGACCCCACATCAAGTGCGGCAACCATTCCTTCCTGTCCATTGATTTGTACGTTCATCATTTTTTGCGTAAATTACCTAAATGTAAGGGCCCTATGTTGCCCATTCTTTGCCGTCCATCATACGCCGTCCTGCTGGCGTCACCCGCATAATCAATCGATCAGCAATACGCATATCAATTACACTGACTTCCCGCGCAAGCAAACGATGTTTTGTCTCTAGGCGGGCGAATCTTTTCCATGCTGCGCCACTGGTATATGCAAGGTCACTATCATCGGGCAATTTTACCCGAACACCACTTTCAAACACTATATCCCAACGCCGCTCGCCCACACGTACAACTGTTTTTATTTGGCCCGCCAACGCTGGTGCCAAACTTAAGGTTTTCTGCAGCGAGCTGATATGAGCCGGTGCATCTTCTCCAACAATCATCAACAAATCCGCAAAGCTGGCCAATCCATGCTGTGTGATCACAACGCCGCTACCATCAATCAACCGCAGTTTGCCATCGCGTTGCCACAGAGCAAACGGTACACGCTCTTCAATGTTGATATTAATGTCACCTGGTAAAATACGGGTAACCGTTGCCCGGCGAACCCAAGGCAATATTTCAATGCGTGTTTGAAGCACATTCAGGTCAATTGCCATCAAGGGAATGCCAGCCTCAATATCCAGCAAAGCCAAAACAGCATTGCGCTCTGTACGCTCGGTACCGCTAATAGTTAAGTTCGATAATACAAACCCGGCCTGTTTACTGGTTTCCTGCATCAGGTTTTGAACAACCGGCCTGCCAATGATTAAAACAGCAGCGGCTAGCAACAGAACCAAACCTGTTGTTATCATAAGCCAATATTCACGAATTCCAACCATCAGGCCTTCTCTTCTGATTGTTGGCCAATGCGTCTGATTTCCCATTCAAGATCAATACCGCTATGCGTTTTCACACGCTCCCGAACGGTTTCACCCAGCGTTTCAATATCTGTCGCAGTTGCATCGCCCAAATTAATAAGGAAATTACAGTGCTTTTCAGAAACCTGCGCCTGTCCTATTTGCAGCCCGCGACAACCAGCGGCTTCTATCAACTCCCACGCTTTATACCCTTCGGGATTTTTGAACGTACTCCCGCCCGTTTGCGTTCCAATAGGCTGGCTTTCCTGCCTCGCATTGGCAACCGCTTCCATGCGATCCTGAATTTCAGCAGGATCGCCATTCGCCACATGAAAGGAGGCACTTAAAAATATAATGCTTGGGTCAACCGTGCATGACCGATATCCAAAGCCAAAATCCTCTGATAGAATTTCGTGAACATGGCCGTAACGGTCCATTGCATGGGCGTGAATTAAAACATCTTTCATTTCCTGGCCGTATGCACCTGCATTCATGCGCAGCCCGCCGCCAATAGTACCCGGAACTCCAACCAGAAATTCCAGTCCTGTAACACCCGCTTTCTGTGCTGCTCGGGCAACATGAACGTCCATTGCGCCAGCGCCGGCCTTCAAAACATCACCGCGTACTTTTGTTTCAGCAAACCCGCGCCCAAGGCGGATCACAATGCCTTCCACCCCACCATCACGAACCAAAAGGTTTGAGCCCACCCCGATTACGGTTAGCGGTATAGAACCGGGAACATGGCGTAGAAACAATTGCAAATCAGCTTCGTCAGCAGGTTCAAAAAGCACTTCCGCCGGGCCGCCGGTTCTAAACCAGCTTAACCGCGCAAGGCTGGAGTTTTCAGCCAATCGGCCTTTTACATGCGGTAAATGTTCAAGAATGGATTTGGTCATGTCGGATATCATGAACGCCCCCTTGTTTTTAAAGCTATTTCGCCAGGCAAGTCATTTGCCCAGGTGGTAATTGATCCTGCGCCGAGGCACACTACAGCGTCCCCGGCTTTTGCATATTTCAGAACGACATCAGCAAGGTCAGCTGGTCCGGAAACGGCGTCTACCAGCCTGTGTCCATATGAACGCAGCCCTTCAATTAGGCTTGCCTGATCCGCCCCTTTTATTGGGCTTTCGCCTGCTTCAAATACGGGGGCAACCAACACAACATCCGCATCATTAAAGCAAGTACAGAAATCATCGAATAAACTTTGCAGACGGGTATAACGGTGTGGTTGAACCACCGCGATAACCTGACCATCGAAAGACTGCCGCGCAGCTTTTAACACACTATAAATTTCAACAGGGTGATGGCCATAATCATCAATAACCGTAATGCCTGCCACTTCACCAGTTTTGGTAAAACGCCGCTTAACGCCGCTAAAGTCTGCAAATGCTGCCCGCAGAACATCGTCTGTCACGTTCATTTCCAGCCCAACGGCAATTGCCGCCAAGGCATTCTGCACATTGTGATCTCCTGGCATTGGCAGTTGAATACCTTTAATAGTCCGCGTAGTGCCATCCTTGCGGTCACGCACTTCCACATCAAAAGTAACCATGCCATTGCTTGAAACCAAATTCACAGCGCGTATGTCAGCCTGTGCAGAAAGGCCGTACGTAACAAATTTTCGGTCTTGAATATGGCTTATCAGCGCCTGCACTTCTGGATGGTCTACGCACAAAACTGCAGCGCCGTAAAACGGCACTCGCTCAAGGAATGTTCTGAAGGCTTCTTTTTCAGCCTCAAATGTGCCGTAAAAATCAAGATGCTCTGCGTCCAGATTAGTAACCACAGCAATTGTGGCTGGAAGCTTCACAAAGGTGCCGTCGCTTTCATCCGCTTCCACGACCATCCAGTCACCTTCGCCCAATCGTGCGTTGGTGCCGTAGCTATTAATAATACCGCCGTTAATCACAGTTGGGTCGACATCTGCCTTTTCAAGCACTGCAGCAACCATCGATGTAGTCGTCGTTTTACCGTGCGTACCTGCAACAGAAACACACCATTTAAGGCGCATCAATTCCGCAAGCATTTCAGCGCGGCGCACCACCGGAATACTGCGACTTCGTGCTTCAAGCACTTCTGTATTGTCTGGACGGATAGCTGTTGAAACAACCACAACGGTTGCCGCTTTCAGATTTTCTGCAGCCTGACCTATCGTTACATGAATGCCAAGTTTGCGCAGACGTACTACATTAGCGTTATCGCTCATATCCGAGCCCTGCACACTATAACCAAGATTATGCATCACTTCTGCAATCCCGGACATACCAATGCCGCCAATACCAACAAAATGAACGGTGCCTATATCAAAAGGGATACCCTTCACGCGCTTGTTCCTTCATTATTACATAGCTGAATAACAGCGTGAGCAAGATTTTGTGCCGCATCAAGACGAGCGAGTGTTCTCATGCCGTCAGACCAATTTCGTAGATCACCCGTATCTCCAAATAATTTTTTCAGCTTGGACGTTAACGCTTCGGCTGTGAATTCATCCTCCAGCATAACGATGCCGCCGCCTGCTTTTTCTACAATCCGCGCATTTGCCAATTGATGATCATCCGCTGCAATAGCAAGCGGCACCAAAATAGCAGGGCGTCCCATGGCTGTAAGTTCGGAAAGCGTCGATGCACCCGAACGGGAAATAACCAATTGCGTACGAAGCAACACCGCACTCACATCATCAAAATAGGGCTTAACGTCAGCCTTAACTCCGGCTTGCTGGTAAAGGCCGCGAACACGTTCAACATCTTCAAGGCGGGCCTGATGCACCATATCCAGCCTTTCCTTGCAGTCTTGGGAGAGAGCAGCAATTGCCGCAGGCACAACATCGGAAAGTATCCGCGCACCCTGGCTACCACCCAGAACGAAAACCCGAATATCGCCCCAGCCCATCGGCACCGCATACGCAATGTTACCCATTTTTGCTATAAGCTGACGCACTGGATTACCGGTTACAATCGTTGTTATGCCTTCTGCTACCCGTTGCGTTTCATCAACGCTTAACGCAACAAAAGCTGCTTTTTTTGCAGCAAACCGGTTAACACGACCTAGCACAGCATTTTGCTCATGCAATACATACTGTATGCCCATACTGCGAGCGGCAAGAACCGCGGGTAATGATGGATATCCACCAAACCCCACAACAACTGACGGACGATGTTTCTTGAAGAGCTTACGCACCTGAAAAACACTCAACAAGATACTGACCAGTGATTTTAGTTTACCCAAAAATCCACCGCCCATATGGCTTGTTGCACCTAAAACAGTACGATCAATATCAGCCATGGCATTAGTAATTTTGTTACCGCGCGTATCTGTTACAAGCGTAACCTCACAGCCTTCAGAAACAAGTATTTCTGCAACGGCTTCGGCTGGCATCATATGACCGCCTGTACCGCCAGCAGCAAGAACAATATAGGGTGCCTGTGTCATTCTGCAGCCCTCCAACCCATAGGGTCCATCCGTGGTTGAATAAACCGGTTCCGCCGAGTGAGAGCTAAAGCCATACCCATGCCAATTGCAAGCGCCAGCATTGAAGAGCCACCATATGAAATAAAGGGTAATGTCATACCTTTGGAGGGTAAAATCGCCAAATTTACGCCGACATTTATCAGCGCCTGAAGGCCAAATTGCATAATCAAACCAGCTGCAGCCAGAAGCCTGAAGGGGTTTTCTTCATTCAAAAGGTGCGCTAACCCGCGAACAACTATACCGGCAAACAACATCAACATCATTACACCTGCAATCGCGCCGAATTCTTCGCCGATAACCGCGAATATATAGTCTGTGTGCGCATCAGGCAGGCTTAACTTTACAACGCCTTCGCCCGGCCCCTTGCCCAGCATGCCACCAGACCCAAATGCTTCCATGGCTTTGTCAGCCTGATATGTGTCACCGCTGGCCGGATTTATAAAACGGTCAAATCTGCTGGCAACATGGGGCAGCAATGCATAGCCCAAACTTAGGCCTAAAACTCCCAGAGCCATAGCAAGCCCTATCCACATCAACGGCAAACCAGCTAGTGCCATTTGCGCAAACCAAACAGTACTGATCAGCACTGTCTGACCAAAGTCAGGCTGCAAAATTAGCAAGCTTGCAACAACAACATAAAGCGCCAATGACATTTGCTTGGCTGGAATTTTATCACCTTCAATGTCTGCTGATAATATCCACGCCGTTGTCACCACAAAAAATGGCTTAAGAAACTCGCTGGGCTGCAGGGTAAAGCTACCAATTTGCAACCAGCGTGTTGCGCCTTTAATTTCAGGACCAATCAGCAGCGTTGCAACAACCAGCAACAGCGTAACAGGGAACGCCAAAATAGCCATGCGCCGTACCATTGATGTAGACATCATTGAAATCGTCAACACCGCAGCTAACGCGACCCCCAAAAACATGCCTTGGCGCTTGACAAAATGCATCCCGTCCAGCCCCAGCCTTTCAGCTACAGCCGGGCTTGCAGTCATTGCCAGCCAAAGCCCCAAGACAATAAGGGCGGCAATCATAAATAACATCCAGCGGTCTATGGTCCACCACCAGCGAGACAATACAGAGTTATCATTACGCGAGAGAGCTATCATGTGCCGCCCCCCGCAATAACAGCGACCATATCTTTAAAGGCCTTACCGCGTTTTTCAAAATCAGTAAATTGATCAAACGCCGTGCAAGCCGGAGACAATAGAACAGTATCACCCGGTGATGCAGCCATAACTGCTGCGGCAAAAGCCTGCGCCAACGTTTCATGCACTGTGAGGTGTGAGGGCATCAAATCACCAGCCAATTGCCCCGCAGCTTCGCCCATAAAATAACAGGCTTTCACGTTAGTGAGGCAGGGCCCTAAATGCGTAAATGATGTTTCTTTGGCACGTCCACCTGCAATCCAGTGAACATTATCAAAGGAAGACAAAGCACGTGCTGCTGCGTCGCTGTTTGTCGCTTTGCTGTCATTCACAAAGCGAACACCGTCTATCACTGCTACAATTTCCTGCCTGTGTTCCAAGCCTGGGAAACTTAAAAGCGCATCAAATATGGCCTCTGGTGCAAAACCCAAACTTCTGCCAACAGCAAATGCCGCCGCTGCATTTTGGCCGTTATGCGCCCCTTGCAGCGCTTTTGCCGCCCGGATATCACCTACAGGCTTCGCTTCACCGTCAATGGCGTCTATCAACAACCCACCGGAGACATAAACGCCCTTGGCTAGTTCTGTATCTGCCGAAATGCAAACAGCCCGTTCACCCAGATCTTCAGCTATGGTGCGCCCGTTTTCATCATCAACACCAACCACTGCAACGGAATTTTCGGTCTGCATTGCAAATATTCGGCTTTTTGCATGTAAATAATTCCCAAAGGTACCGTGCCTGTCCAAATGATCAGGGGATACATTCAGTAAAACAGCGATGTCTGCCTTGAAATTCTGGGTCAAGTCCAGTTGGAACGACGAAAGCTCAAAAACATAAACGCCTTCTGATTGCAGCGGATCAAGCGACAAGACGCCAGTGCCAATATTGCCACCTACAGCAACGGCTTTGCCGCATTTCTCTATCATATGCCCAATCAAGGATGTGGTGGTTGATTTACCGTTGGTGCCGGTTATTGCAACCGTATGATGACACGGGAAATCCTCGCGCGCTTCTTCAAAAACATCCAGATCGCTAATCAGCGGCGTTTCGGATTTCAGGGCTTTAACAACAAGGTCATGCGGTTTTGGGTGTGTAAGTGGCACGCCGGGTGCCAGCAACAATGCATCCAAATTGGCAAAATCAGCCGTGTATAAATTCACTGCATGATCAGCAACATCCGCACGGCGCTCGGCACTATCGTCCCAAGCAGCAACCTTGGCACCAGAAAGAGCGAGTGCTCGAACAGCAGCAAGGCCTGTACGGGCAAGCCCGAACACGCCAACTGTTTTACCCTTGTATGCTGCTGCCTTAATCATTCAGCCTTTACCTTAATTTTAATGTGGCAAGGCCAACGATGGCCAACACCAGTGCAATGATCCAAAACCGGATAACAATGGTAGGCTCCGCCCAGCCTTTTTCTTCATAATGGTGATGCAAAGGTGCCATCCTAAACACCCGCTTTCCTGTCAATTTGAAAGAAATGACCTGCACAATTACAGAAATGGTTTCCAGCCAAAACAGGCCACCAATAATGCCCAATACAATTTCATGTTTGGTAATCACCGCAATGGCACCCAGCATGCCACCAAGCGCCAGCGACCCTGTATCCCCCATAAACACCATTGCTGGCGGTGCGTTGAACCAAAGGAAGCCAATGCCAGCACCAATCATAGCACCACAAAGTACTGCAAGTTCGCCAGACCCGGCTACATATGGCAAGCCCAGATAATTCGTATAAACAGTGCTGCCAACCAGATAAGAAATAAGGCCAAAGGCGCTTGCCGCAATAATCACAGGCACAATAGCCAACCCATCCAGGCCATCTGTCAGGTTCACAGCATTGCCTGCCCAAACCATCACAAGCATAATAAAAGGCACGTAAAAAATGCCCAAATTAATCAAAAAATTTTTCGCAAATGGTATCGCTAGCTGCGTACCATCTTCGCTCGCCAAATACCACGAAACGGCACCGGCAATGGCAAACTCCAATACCAGGCGAATTTTTCCCGAGAACCCACCGCTGGTGCGGCGTGTAACCTTAATATAATCGTCAACAAAACCAATAGCACCAAAACCAAGCGTTACCGCCAACACCGCCCACACATAACGGTTACCAAGGTCCGCCCAAAGCAACGTTGAAATACCAAGCCCGAGCAAAATCATGAACCCGCCCATCGTCGGTGTGCCCGCTTTGGCCACAATATGGCTTTGCGGACCATCTTCACGGATTGGCTGACCCTCCCTCTGCTTCGATTTGAGCCAGCGAATAATTAAAGGGCCAAAAACAAAACAAATAATCATTGCCGTCAAAACAGCGCCGCCCGTCCTGAATGTCAGGTATCGGAAGAGGTTAAAAACACCTCCCTGTTCTGCAAGCCAAAATAACATGTTCTACTCCCTACCAAACTTACTTTGCAGCACCCAGCTTAGCGCACCGCATGCCTTTGTTTCTCTAACGGGTATTCACCCTCACCACGGCCAATTTCCAACATGCCATTCACCAGTTCATAAAGCGCTGCACTATTAGCGCCCTTCACCATTATGGCATCACCAGGTTTAAGCCGCGCCATCATCAGGGCTGCTGATTTTTTTGGATTCTTCCAGCGTTCAGTTGGAACACCAGCCTCCTCGCCAAGTTCAGCCATTCGGTCACCAAATGCGACAATCTTGTCTACGTTGAAGCATTTTAGATCACCAATCATCGAAAGATGAATCTCTTCACTCTTTTTCCCTAGTTCCTGCATATCTGCAAGCACTGCAATACGTTGCCCGCCAGCAGGAACATGTGCCATTGAAAGACGCCGCAGGGCGGCTTTCAGGCTCAGAGGATTGGCATTATAGCTATCATCAAACAGGGTGGCATTTCCAAAGCCCAAATCAAGCTCATGAGCACGTCCCCGGCCCGGCTCAGCCTCAAGCGCGGCAAGCGCAAGGGCTGCCTGCCCCAAGTCAGCACCTGCAGCTTTCACCGCAGCAAGCACTATCAAGCTATTAAGAACCCATTCACGGCCAGGCTGTGCAATTTTATAGGTAACCGGCGTACCAAAAATATTTGCTGTTAGGCACGTGCAATTATGATGCTCGGTCATTCGGATGGGATGTACATCTGCATCTTCCAGAACAGATACTGTAACCGCCATCGCCCCCACATTTCTGGCTTCCAAAATCAAGCGTTCACTATGTGGGTGATCAAGCCCAATAATGGCCATACCCCCTTTCGGGAGAGCCCTGATAAGGCTTGCTTTTTCGTTCGCTATACTTTCTTCATCACAGAAATTTACGGCATGTGCTGCACCGACAGTAGTAACAATGGCAACATCAGGCTGTATGATTTTGGCTCCTTGAGCCACTTCGCCCGCACCGCTCATACCCACTTCGAAAACACCGTATCGGGATTGTCGGGGCATCCGGGCTACTGATAACGGCACACCTACATGATTATTGTAACTCTTGATGCTTGCGTGCGTTGAAGCTGCACGCTCCAGAGCTTGCCGCAAAGCTTGAACCACACTGGTTTTACCTGCGCTACCGGTTACACCTATAATTTGCGACGGGGCCCGCATACGTGCCTGATTTGCCATCAGATGCAATGCTTTGGAAGTATCTGCAACGTGCACCAATCGCTGGTCACCAGCATCAACACCTGCCACATCATCCGAAACCACAGCCGCAACGGCACCGCGCATGAATGCATCTGCTACAAAATCATGCCCATCGGCTGTGCCGCCTTTAAGTGCAACAAACAAATCACCGGGCAATATTTCACGGCTATCAACCTGCAACCCATCTGCATACCAAGGCCGCGCTGTAATTGCACCGCAACTTGCCGCCAGCTCTGCAGATGTCCAAATTGGTTCCTCAACCCGCATCTTTTGCCCCTATATTTGAACCATCAGAATTCAAAATATTTTTCACAGTCTCAACGTCGGAGAATGGCAATATCTCATCCCCAACGATTTGACCTTCCTCATGACCTTTTCCCGCAATCACCAGCATATCTCCCTCTTGCAAGTTCGAGATCGCTGCGCTGATGGCTGCACCACGGTCATCTATTTCCACTGCATTTTTTACGGCAGCCAAAATCTCGCCCCGGATCATTGCTGCGCTTTCGCCGCGCGGATTATCATCCGTTACAATCACACGATCAGCAAACTGGCTTGCAAGTGTGCCCATTTGAGGCCGTTTCCCTGCGTCCCGGTCACCGCCGCAACCAAAAACGACATGCAGGGCATTTGGATTATGTGCACGTGCCGCTTTCAAAACTGTGGCAAGGCCATCGGGCGTATGCGCATAATCAACAAATACAGCACCGCCTTTTTGGCTTACGCCCACTAATTCCATACGCCCAGGAACACCTGCAAGAGATTCCATTGCCTCAAATACAGCATCAGGCTTGCCTCCCGTTGCAATAACCAATCCCGCAGCAAGCAACGCATTTTCAGCTTGAAATCCACCAACAAGAGGGAGTGCTACACTGTAAGACTGACCACCATATATAAAGGAAATATGTTGGCCTATTGGCGTAACCTTCTGGCTGACAAGCCTAAGCGCCGCACCGTCAGCAGCACCCACAGAAAGCCTTTCCAACCCTCTGGCCCAAGCTATATCATCCAGAATAGCCCCCCAACTACTATCTATATTGATCACAGCCGCATCGCCGGGGTTAACCAACTCACCGAACAAGCGCGCTTTTGCGTAAAAATAGCCTTGCTCGGTTTTATGATAATCAAGATGATCGCGCGTTAAATTGGTAAAGGCCGCGGCTTTGAAACGAACACCATCCATACGGTATTGATCAAGTCCGTGGCTGGAAGCCTCAAGCGCAGCATACTGTACGCCAGCCTCTGCAAGTTCACATAGTGCCGCATGCAACGCCATCGGATCTGGTGTTGTTAACCCGCCAGGACGCACAACGCCCTTGGAACGCACACCAAGAGTGCCAACACTTGCGGCATTCAAGCCAATCAACTGCCACAGCTGACGCGTAAAATCAGCAACCGACGTTTTGCCATTTGTACCGGTAATTGCCACTTGGTTTTCCGGCTGTTTATCAAAGAAGCGCGATGCAAGGTCAGCATACCGGCGGCGCGGGTTATGGTCTTCCACCACAGATACACCGTTCACTACGCCAACGCCCGGCGTAGTAAGAATGGCCGCAGCACCCGCTTTTACAGCGTCTGAAATGAAGGCACGGCCATCAAGTGCATTACCAGGGAGCGCTACAAACATATCACCTGCCTGCACAGTTCGGCTATCAACGGTTAGACCAGCGATTTCCACCGCTCCGTCTACATGTTTTCCACCTAGCAATTGTGCAAGCGTCACCGCCATATCCTTACTCTTCAATCATCATGGCTACATTTTGGTATAATCCGGTATCTTCTTTTTTAGGTGCCACGCCCAACAACGGCGCTGTACGCAAAATTACATTTCTAACCACAGGTGCGGCCACCCAGCCACCAGCTGCGAAGTTGAAGGTCTCCTTGGTGCCTTTTGGCTCATCAAGCAGCGCAAACACCACATATTGCGGGTCATCCATGGGGTAAACACCCACAAAAGAGCTAATCAATGCTTTGCGGTCATAGCCACCTGCAACCGGCTTTTCCGCTGTACCTGTTTTCCCGCCAACCCGGTATCCAACTGCATCAGCCCGGCCTCCAGTGCCCTTTGTTACGGCCATACGAAGCAATTGGCGAATTTGGCGACTAGTAGCCGGCGTGATAACTTGCTTACCTTGCTGCCAGTTATCAGGATTATGGACCAGTGTGGCAGGAAGAAGACGCCCACCGTTCACCATTGAGGCAATACCAGACGCTAACTGCAACGGACTAACGGCAATTCCGTGCCCGTATGAGATTGTCATTGTGGAAACTTTACGCCATTTTGCCGGAAATAAAGGCCTGCCCACCTCGCCAAGTTCAATGGTTGCCGGGCGTAAAAAACCCAATTCATTCAAAAATTCCTGCTGGCGGTCGGCACCAAGATCAAGTGCCATTTGCGCCGTGCCAATATTGGACGAGAAGGTGAAAATTTCAGGCACTGTCAGGTATCTGTTTTTCGGATGGTCATCGCTAATTGTAAACCTGCTAACCTTAAGCGGCTTCGTTGCATCGTACCCGTCTTCAAAACTTACCAGACCATCATCAAGCGCCGCAGCAAAAGTGAACGTTTTAAATGTTGAGCCCAACTCATAAACACCCTGCGTTGCTCTATTAAATAGCCCACATTCGCTAGCGTCAGATGCATTTGCAGCTTGCTTGGGAAGCTCGCAGTCTTTTGCTCCGCGTGTATTATTTGGGTCAAAATCAGGTAGCGACACCATGGCCAGCACTTCGCCAGTGTTAACATCCATCACCAAACCGGTTGCCCCTTTGGCTTGGTAAGCCCGCTTTGCTGCTTCAAGTTCGTCCGCTAACGCATACTGAACACGAATATCCAATGATAACTTCAGGGCGACATCTGAGCGGTCGGGATCGCTCAAACGTTCGTCAAAAAAGTGCTCCAAACCGCCCAAGCCCTGATTATCCAGCCCTGAATAACCGATCACATGCGCAGCCAGCCTGCCATGAGGGTACAGTCGCTCATCCTCACTTTTAAAACCAAATGCCGGGATACCAAGAGCATTCACAGCCCATTTCTGACGCGGTGAAATTTTGCGCTGCAGCCAAACGAATTTCTTGTTGGAAGAAAGCTTGGCCTTCACATCTGCATAAGATAACCCCGGCAACACAGCCACAAGCTTGCGCGCTGCCTCATCCGGGTCTTTAATGCTTTGTGGGTTTGCGAAAAGAGATGCCATCTCCAAACTGGTGGCCAAAATTTCACCGTTTCGATCAAGAATGTCTGAGCGGGCAAAGCGCACAGGCGGCACAGTAATCTGTTTTTGCACAACTCGCTTTGGTGCTTCGGCGCTAAAACCAAGCTCAAGCGTACGCGCCGCCAATCCAAAAAATGCTACACAGAAGAACAAAACTGCAAAAATCAAACGATTACGTGCCAGTTCAATTCCGCCACGTCTCACCTCTGCTCCCGCGTGTGATGAAGATGTCAAACCTGCATTCATGGATGTTGAAATCGCATTCACAGGCTATCACCTTTCATACTTTTTTTCTTTGCCGATTTTCTTGCTGGTTTCGCAACAACAGGTAACACCACGCTGCTCGCATCTTTTTGCTCCACATCAACGCCGCGGGGGCGGAATGGAATAACAACAGGATCATGTAAAATCTGCTTCGCTCTCGGAGGCATCAGCGCAAGAAACTGAATCGATCGATTTTGGAGCACACTCGGCGTGGTTAGATACGCCCATTCGGCCTCAAGAACACGAATAGCCTCTTCATCTGAATGAATTTTCTGTGCAATCGCACGAACCTCTTCAGTGCGTTCCTGCACGGTCATTTTCAGCTGCAATACAGCAGCGCCAGAAACCATCGCAGTTGCTGCCGCAAGATATGTAACAACCTTACGCATCAACCGCACCCCATGCGTCTGCGTCTGTACGGGTTGCAGCGCGGAGCCGGGCAGACCGGGCACGCACATTTACATCAAGCTCAGCCTCCCCCGGCTTCACTGCCCCCTTAACCTTTAGATGAAAAGAAGGCGGCGGCCCCACATCAGCTGGCCCTGGCAAATGCCTGGAACCTGCAGATGTACGGCCACCACGTTCAGCCATAAACCTTTTAACAATTCGGTCCTCCAGCGAATGAAAGGCAACCACAACAAGCCGCCCTCCCTCAGCAAGACACGTCTCTGCGCCTGCCAAACCGCGCCGCAGCTCACCAAGCTCGTCATTCACATAAATACGTAGCGCCTGAAAAGTGCGGGTCGCCGGATGCACTTGCTTCTTGCCTTTTTTGCGGGGCGCGCGGCCCAGAACACTTTCAACAAGGTCAGCCAACTGCTTTGTCGTTTCAAATGGTTCGTCAACGCGCTTTTTCACAATCGCAGATGCAATACGGCGCGATTTACGCTCTTCCCCAAAAGTATAGATAATGTTTGCGATATCGGTTTCATCGTAGGTATTCACAACATCAGCAGCACTTTCGCCTGATTGCGCCATACGCATATCAAGCGGGCCTTCCTCGCGGAAGGAAAAGCCACGCCCGGCTTCGTCAATTTGAAATGATGAAACGCCGATATCCAGCACTATGCCATCAACAGAGTTTATATCGTTATCAGAAAGCAAAGTTGCCATGTCACCAAAGCAACCATCCAAAACCTGAAAGCGACCGGGAAATTCAGCAGCAAAAACTTTGGCGCGCTTGATTGCGTCAGGGTCGCGGTCAATACCTATCACCTTGCAATCAGCAGCCTCTAAAACGGCGCGCGCATAACCGCCTGCACCAAAGGTACCATCCACATAGGTTTCACCGTCCTTAGGTTCCAGCGCTGCAACAATTTCATTTAGAAGCACAGGGATGTGCTGACCGGTGGACGTTTCAGCTTCACGCCTTAAGGTCATGACTGCACCCCTCCACCAAAGGGAGGTAAGCTTGGGGCCGTCACCTCGGCAACAGCCATCTGCTTTGCGTGGTGCGCCTTGTAAGCGACAGTATCCCAAATTTGGAATTTTCGCCCAATACCTACAAAGGTAGCGTCACTTTCTATTCCGGCAGCCCCTCGAAGCTCGCCAGGCAACATTACCCGACCTTCGGGATCAAAAGACAATTGAGCAGCACCGCCGAGGATTGCGGTAGCAACAGACATCTGCTGGGGATCGAACGGGCCAAAATCGCCGTAAAGCCGATCAGACAATTGTTCAAGAAACGAGATATCCGAGCCTTCGATACAAGGCAAATTCAGGGGACGATACAAAACTATGCCGGGGAAATGGCTACTGGAAACAGCAGCGCGAAACGGCGCAGGGACAGACACACGCCCCTTCTTATCAACCTTATTCGCAAATGTGGACAGAAAAAATGCCACGCCCTTGATCCCCGTTTTCTCCCCCTTGCGGTCCGTCGAAAAACGGCAGGCAAGCATTCAGGCCGTCGCCTGAACCCATATGGGATACCATGGGTTTTCATGGGGCGTCAATGGGAAAACATGGGAATTTATACTTTACTTTATATTGGCAAACATCTTCCTATTTTTGTTAGTATCGTTATATAACAATGCACTATGCCCACATGTTCCGCATATGTTCACCGTAAGTTTTAATGGTATTTCTTTGAGCTTTGCAGATGGAAAATCGCAAACATAGCCACCCCGCAAAAGCAGGAATGAATATCAAAAGTGAATGGAACACAGTTGAGGAAGAAAATACGACATCAAACGCGCTGACAACAGAAGCAACCACTCCTGTTTTCATACATCAGCTTTTCGTTTTAAAGGTCAGGCACATTTTCTTATGCCTGCACTATACTCTTAAAATGAGCTATCACAGTGCCAGCAAGCCTCACCTGCCCCCGCACCAATAGGACTGCCGGGTGGAACATTTGGTGTTACAGGATTTTTCACGGCTGGCGTGCGTTCACGTGCTGCAGCCGCATCAATACGGAACCGCAAGGCTTTTGCAAAAGCCTCGTCTTTGCCGCTGTATCGACCAAGCAACATCCGCACACGGGCAATCGCACTTCGTACTTCGGCACGAACAGCAATCGAAGCACGATCATGCTGACTAACCTTTATCAACCGCTCCGTAAGGCGCTCAACTGTTATTTGGCGCAGCGCTGTAAGCCGCGTGGTTTCACCGCGCGGTATCCTCACCACAGCATCCACAACATACGACAAAACATCACCAAGGTTACCGTGGCCTTTAACACGCAAACCTTGCTCATAAAGCCTCAACAGGCGCTGCTCATTCAAAAGAGCAGCGAACGTAATATCTGCCGCTGCTGCCGCCGCGCCGCCATGGTCAAACATTGGCCTTCCGGCACCATCAAATGTTTCACGGCTAAATTGAGGGTCACCACTTGAACTACCAAGCGGTGATAAATCCCGAAGCACTTCATCAGACATATCCAGCACTTTGGGCGACACCGTTTCCAGCAGACCTTCCAGTGCAGCCTGTTGTTTTTCCCAAACAACAACAGTTGGCGCAGGCCGTTTATCACCTTCGTGCCGATACGTGAACTCATACCCGCCCAGATATTTCGCTGCCGCCTGCAATTGGTAGCGGTGATACAGATAAAGCGGCACAATTTTGGTCTGCAGGGCTTTATAAGGCTCGCTTTTGCGTAAATTAGCCGCACCAAAATTACCCAACGCTTTGCGCCGCACCAGCAGTGTATTTTTCAAACTGGCGAGTGCATCCTCACCCGTATCCCAAAGCGCCCCTTTTGCGTGGCCCGTACCAACAGAACGCGAATCATAATCTGAAACATACAGCAGCCCGGCGGCATCTGCCTCAGCTACAAGATTGGCCTGAGCATTTTTCTCTTCCCCATCATACGGAGCATACAGGAAATTAACTGTCCAGTTGTCCCACGGGCCAACGCCCACACCATATGTCGCAGAAAAATCAAAACTTCCATCACTGCTAATGCGCACGTCTGGTGCCGGGTAATCCATAACACTTGCACGGTTACCATATGTGCTGGCGGCCATATTGTGCGCGAAGCCAAGCGAATGGCCAATTTCATGGGCCGCCAATTGGCGAATACGCGCCAGCGCCAATTCCACAGGATCATCCGCCGCACCGGTTCCTGTTTTACTTGCGCCTGCCAGCGCCTCAAATATTTTTATATCCTGCCTTACACGGAGCGAACCCAACAGCACCACACCACGCAGTGCCTCACCCGTACGAGGGTCATGGATAGCAGCACCATATGACCAGCCGCGCGTTGCCCGGTGAACCCAGTTAACCACATTGTAGCGTGCATCTAGCGGGTGCACACCCTCGGGCAAAATCTCCGCCTGGTAGCCACCAGGAAAACCGGCTTTTTCAAACGCCGACGACCACCAGCGCGCACCGTCCAGCAAAGCACTTCTTATGGGTTCTGGCGCTGCATTATCTATATAAAAGATAATTGGTTTGATTACCTTGTCGTCTGCATTGTTTTGCAGCCTGAACCTGCGTGCACGGCGCACAACGGTATCGCCGAACAGCTGCGCAGACATATCTACATGGCTAACACTCACAAGTCCCGCGCGCTCATCATCACCCCGAATTTCATAGCCCGCTTCCGGCAATTTCATCAAGCTGGTATGAGCAACAAGCGTTACGGCCTCAGGCACGGGTGTTGTGGCCCTAACTTCGCTACCAGGCTTTGACCCCGTAAACGTAACATGAGCATCAAATTCCATATTAATAGGGAAGCTGTGCACCTCACCAGTATCAACGTACGACCGCTTGCCATCCAGCTTAAAGGTGCCCTGCCCGCGCGATGCCAACCGTGCGCTCACACCAACAAAATCCTGCATTAGAAAATCGGAGAAATCAATTAACACGGCACCTGTTGCGGCATCTTCTGCCACCACTTTTGTTGACCAGATAATCGATTCAGCAAAACTGGTGCGTACGGCATTTTTTTCAGCATCATTTGCCGCGCTGGCCCGGTACCGGCTGTTTTCAATCACAGCCATAATCTGGCCGCCAGCCCTGCGGAAATTCAGGATGCGACTGTCTGACGGTACACTACGATCAAGCCCCAAGGGGTTAGATCCCAGCCCTGCGGTTAAATAAGCCGCATAAATATAACGGCCCAGGGAGCCGGGGTGTTCACCCTTTTTCAGTGCAAGAAAAACCTTGGCCTTGGAATGATCAACATAGATTGTTGCCAGCCCGTCTTTCTTTTCAAGGCCTTTAACTGTTTCCGCAAAATCAGCCGCTATCGCACTGTGTGCAAAACTGTGCGAAAAAAATACCAAAACTGCTGCTGTTGAAAGCGCGCGCCAAAACAGACCCATAACCATCCCCTATATTTTAGGCCCTATATTTTTAGGCCCCATATTTTCCCGAACGTGACTGTAGCCAATACAAGAAATATTGAAAGGCTTGTCTCCATACTGCTGAACTTCAGTTTAAACTCTGTACCCTGCTATGCTGCGGCGGCCCATGCCCTTACATGTGGCAAGTCATCGTCCAGCCAGTAAGCATCATCATCGGTAATAACCAGAATTTCTTCAAATTTCACCCCAACTCCATCAACCGCAAAATGCGGCTCCACCGCCCACAGTCCCGGAAAAGGTTTGTGCCCGGAAGTACGCCTGTGGTTCCAGTTGGGGCTGTCATTTTGCCAGCCCTTGCTTGCAGCCAGACTTTTCCAAAAAAGCCATATCGCATGGCGTACGCTTATTTGCTTTATTGTGAAACGATTCCAGAACCTGTTTTTCACCTTGAACACACGGTGCCCCAATACTTCGCCAATATGCTTGCGGTGACAGTTTTCCGCACCCAGTTCTTCAATCATTTTGTTGCTGGTGTTTTCGATATCGCGGAAATACCGGCCCTCTTTCACCTGTGCTAAAATCTGGTCGCGGAAAGCTTTTAACTCCGGGTAAAGCTTCTTGTGCGCCGCGTTTTCGCCAAACACGGTGGAAAGCGATGTATCAACGATATAACCTTCATAGATTGGGGCGGCATCAAGAATAATCGCCCTATTTTCTTCCAGTTTCCTGTCGGTAGCAAGGGCTTCCAATTGCCCAAAATCACCGGGGTAGGCTGTGCGATCACCAAACATAACTACCGGCACATGGAAATAGGTGTGTACACCCTGTTCATGAAACCGCTTGCGCAGCAAACGCGCCACTTCAGCTTCTGTCACACCAACTTTTAGCTCGTTAGCCACGGCCTCAAGAGTATCATACGATTTTCGCTGAAATTCTTTGAATTTTCCCAGCTCAGCATCATCAAAATATTTATATTTCAAGCTCAAACCAATCCTCCCACCAATTAGGGAAAGATATAGCGCACCCTCACTGGAAGACAAAATTCGGGAAAAGTGGCAGATGGCGTGTAAGCCGGGTTCTGTATCTTGCCAGTGCCGAAACACAGGTAAGTGATGGCCATTCCTCTAGGCGTACTGTTGCCAGCACACTCAAGCAACCGACCCGAGCGGCGGCGCGGAAATGCGCCTGCAATTGAATGCAACTGCTCCTATTGGTCTTGCTCCCGGTGGGGTTTACCCTGCCATCTCTGTCACCAGAGATGCGGTGCGCTCTTACCGCACCCTTTCATCCTTACCTTCCCGAGGGGAGGCGGTTTGCTTTCTGTGGCACTTTCCCTGAGGTCGCCCTCGCTGGCCGTTAACCAGCACCGTATTTCCGTGGAGCCCGGACTTTCCTCCCCCTTACCGCAAGCGAACCCACAGCAAAGCGGTAGCCATCCAGCCATCTGCCGCGCGCAATCAACCATTTACTCGGCGTTACGTCAAGCCTGCTATGATAAAGCCGGTTATAGAAGGTTGCGTTGATGCCTCAATTAAGGCACAGTTCGGCGCTATCTGAAGCATATTGATTAACCACAGTAATCCAGAGTAACGATAATGAAAAACCTGATCGCCCTGTCCGCCATTTTTCTTCTGTCTGCCTGCAGTGTTTTTAAAGGCAAGGACGATGCGGTCGTTTTTGACACGGTTCTTGGGCCCGAAACAAAAGATCACATCAAGTCACTACCAGGTAACCTTGAAGGCGACGCAGGGAATGCACGGTACACTACAACGCCGAAAAAGGGCGCAGGCATGGAATCTGAAGACGGCACCAGCCAGAAGTAAGTGCTGCCTCCAGCTGAATAGTCAAATGAGCGTGAAAACCTGAAAATTACGCCTTATATAGCCTTAGAAAAGCTTCCAGCGCTTCATCTACATTTGCCTGAAGCTGCTCTTCTGTTACCGATGAAATCAACCCGATCGACTGCATGAAGTGCGGTCTGCCTTTAATCAATACAAACAGGCGGCTGGCGGCTTTGTGAGTGTCCTTAATAACAAGTTCCCCTTTTTCCACCCATATCTGCAAAAACTCCTCAAGCCTTAACTCCATATCCTTGGGACCTGATTCCCAGAATATTTTAGCAAGTGCAGGGCCTTTCGGTGCCGCTGCCACCAAAAGCCGGTACATGGCCATTGCATCTTCACTCATCAACAAACGCGCATAATTTTCACACACGGCCCGAAGGTCCACTTCCAGCGAATGTGTCTGAATTTTCTCAAGCGCCAATTCCGGATAGTATTTTAAAATTGCCGCACGAATGCTCTCGCCAAAGAGCGATTCCTTTGATGAAAAATGACTGTAAACTGTTTGCTTCGATACACCTGCGCGCTTTGCAACCTCATCCATACTGGTGCTGTCAAAGCCTTTCTCAAGAAACAAACGGCTAGCAGCATTTACAATCGCGCTGTTTTTGCCTGCATCACGTGGCCGCCCGCGTGAGGGTTGCTTTTTAATGGTATCACCATCAAGCAGCGCATCGTTATTCAGTAAAACACTTGTCACCTGGTAAATCCTTGCCCGGTTTTCTGTCGTATGCCCAATATTCTGTCATTCAGCAGGCCATTCAACAATTTTAAATACACCTAATTCATATTTGTTTACTATTTTTTAGACTCATGGGTCTACAAATACCCAAATCATACCCCATATGCAAGCTACCGCGTTTTCTAAAACAATATTTCCGTTACGGAACAAGGGAAAATACTTTACTGGACTTATCAGTCCAGTTTTTATATATAAATCGCAAAACAGCATATACACATAAAATCGGGCCACGACACCATGAGTATGAAATTAACAGTCTCTCGGCAGACACTATTGAAGACAATCAGCTTTGTTGCTGTTGTTGCTTTATTCAGTGCGTTTGTAGCCATGCGCCTAACTGCGCAAAATCTGCCACAAAAAATGCAGTCCCGTGCCCTACCCGTTCGGACGACGACCATTACTATTGAACCGGGATATTATGCCCGGCGGTCCTTCACTGGCCGCGCCGTGGCAGGAAGAACCAGCCAGATGGCGTTTGAGCTTAGAGGCACAATCAGCGCAATCAATGTTGATTTGGGCAGCACTGTAAAGGCAGGTGCCGTACTCGCACGCCTTGACACAGCAAGGCTGCTTGCAAACAAAAATCAATTATTGGCTGAGCATGACGAGGTTGGAGCAACACTGAACTTGGCAACCCGAACTTTGAAACGTGCTCAAGACACTTTCAAACAAGGCCATGCATCAGCACAACGTCTGGACGAAGCAGAAGCAAATGCCATTAGCTTGAAAGCACGATTGAAGCGACTGGATGCATCGCTGGAAACCCTTGATGTGGATATTTCAAAAGCCAGCATCAAGGCACCCTTTGATGGCACCATCACCGCACGCATGCTGGATGAAGGCACCGTCGTACAGGGCGGAACAGCCCTGCTTGAACTCACCGAATCCACCCGCATGGAGGCTCATATAGGCATGCCGCCAGAGCATGCTCTGGCCGTTAAAAATGGCGCAAAAATTGAGCTAAGAAACGGACACCGCGCCACCATAGAGGGTGCAACTGTTCGATCAATGGTGCCGGTAATAACAGGCCAAACCAGAACCATGATGGTAACATTTGATGTGCCGGCCAACTTGGTATCAAGTGGCGAACTGGTGAGTGCTATTGTGCAAGACTGGCAGGAAACTACCGGCGCATGGTTGCCGTTAAGAGCATTATCATCGGACGTACGCGGCCTGTGGCGGGTTAACAAGGTTCTGAACCTTCAGGGTGATCCCTATGTCAGCTTTGAAAATGTGCAAATTCTTTACAGCGATTCAAATCGCGCTTTTGTTACCGGCACACTTTCAAACGGCGATATTATTATAGCAGATGGCATCGCCCGTCTCGCCCCTGGGCAGCGTGTACGCCTTGACCAAAATTCAGACAAAACCCAAGGCTGAAGCAGCAGAAAGAGAGACCCGCCGTGAAAGGTTCCTTGTATAACCACCCGCGCGTTGTGTGGCTAATTTTGCTGCTGATTGTTATCGCAGGCTTTAATTCATTCTTTACAATGCCGCGCCTTGAAGACCCACACATGCAAAGCCGCGTGGTTCAGGTAACTATTTTTTATCCCGGCGCTGACGCTGAACGGGTTGAAGCGGAAGTTACAGAAAAACTTGAACGCAAAATGCGGGAAGTGCCCGAAGTGAAGCGGGTAAGCAGCACCTCGCGTCCAGGCAGCGCCCTTATTACTGTTGAACTGGAAGACCGGGTCAACGATGCCAAGCCTATAACAGCACGGCTGCGCGATAAAGTTTCCGAGGTTACCGATTTACCAACAGGCGCCTCAGAGCCAGATTTCTCAGACACTCGCATGTACGCACATTCAGCAATCATGGCCCTGACATGGCACGCTGAAGCGCCCATTAATTATGCCATTCTTGGACGCCATGCGCGTGAATTTGAAAGCAAACTTAGAAACCTTGCAGGTACAGATTTTGTTGATATCTTCGGTTTGCCGGAAGAAGAAATTCGCATCAGTATTGATGATGCCGAGCTTGCCGCATACGGCCTGACCATCGCTGATGTAGCAGACCGAATACGCGGGTCAGATGCGCGAGGATCAGCTGGCGTTGTTACCAGTGATACTGACCGTATGGTTGTTCAGGTAACCGGCGCGCTGGACAGCCTTGCCCGCATTCGCCGCATCCCGCTGAGTTTGGACGAAGCTGGTTCCAGCCTAAGGCTCGGCGATGTAGCAACTGTTACCCGCACCTACGAAGACCCTGTAAGCAAGCTTACTTACCTTAACGGCAATTACGGTATAGTGGTTGCCGCCCGCATGTTTGAAGATGCGCGGATTGATGATTGGTCAGAGCAAGTAGGCACCCTTATGGCTGCTGCACAAGTAACACTGCCAACAAGCATCCATATGGAACGTATTTTTGATCAACGCGAATATGCTGACGCCCGACTTAATGGCCTGATGGGCAATCTGGCGGTAGGTGCTTTGGTGGTGCTTGGAGTATTGCTGATTTCGCTCGGCTGGCGGGCATCACTTGTATCAGCTTCCATTCTGCCGCTTACACTTTTAGCTGCTCTTGCAATTACCGACATTATGGGCCTGCGCATCCAGCAGGTTCTGGTAACCGGGCTAATTGTGGCGCTTGGCATTATGGTTGATAATGCCATTGTTATCACCGATGAAATCCAACAACTGCGCCTTAAGGGTGTGCGACGCGCCATTGCTGTAGGCATAACTGTACGCAAATTGTGGGTGCCCCTGCTTGGCAGCACCATGACCACCATCATCGCCTTCATGCCCCTTATCCTAATGCCCGGTAATGCAGGAGATTTCCTGTTGGGTGTACCCGCTGCCGTAATTAGCTCGCTGATTGCCTCTTATGTAATCGCTTTCACTATCATCTCGGCCGTTGCGGGCCGTGTAGTTGAAGGCCAGGCGCCAAGCGAAGCTATACATGGCCCGAAAAAACGTATTTGGTGGCGTGACGGTATTGAAGGGAAAGCCCTGTCTGTGCCCTTCAGGCGCAGCCTGAGCTGGGCAATGAAGCGCCCTATTCGGTCAATGATTATCGCCACAACCATCCCCATGATAGGATTTGTGCTTGCCGGTCAATTAACAGAGCAATTTTTCCCTGTAAGCGACCGCAATCAGTTCCGCATTCAGGTTTATATGCCCGGACAGGCTTCAATTGAGGAAACCCGTCACGCGGTAGAGTTTCTGGACCTTGAATTACAAAAAAGCGAAGAAATCCAAAGTGCTCACTGGTTTATTGGTACCCGGCCTGCAAAATTTTATTACAGCATGATGGGAGGCAATGACGGCGTAGTGAGCATTGCGGAAGCGGTAATTACCGTCGAATATTATGAACAAATTCCAATCATTGTACCTCGCTTGCAAGCCGAATTAACAAACAAAATTCCTGAAGCGATGATACTGGTGCGGGAACTGGGCAGCGGGCCACCCATAGCGGCCCCAGTAGAAGCCCGTGTTATTGGACCAGACCTTGCCGTGCTTGAAAGTGTTGGCGATGACCTGCGCAGCATTATGAGCCGCATATCCGGCGTAACCTTCACTCGCACCACATTAAAATCCGGACGTCCGATGATTTCGGTTGAGGCGCGTGAAGATGATGTATCGGTAACCGGATTAACGCTTAGTCAGGTTGAGCAGCAATTACAGGCCCTAACCACAGGTACTATTGTTTCCTATGTAATTGAGCAAACGCAGCAAGTGCCGGTTCGGTTAATTGCAACCCGCGCCAACAGAAGCGGCATAAACTCTATCGCCAACATGAATCTGATTGGCGGCCTTGATACACTTGAAGAAGATCGCTCTTTTGCTGATGTGCCGGTTTCGGCTGTGGCCGATGTGAAACTGACAACAAAAGTTGGCGTCATCAATCACAGAAATGGCGAACGCACCAACAAGGTTCAGGCCTTTCTGGAATTTGGTATTTTACCAGAAGTCCCTTTTCAAGCTGTAAAAGAAGCAATCATCAGGGAAGGCCTTGAAGTGCCTCCG
>Ga0316204_10002285_pt1 | contig 44352 bp, 43 predicted proteins | sample 6monrhotite_MG_2_FD_205661 | JGI IMG/M metagenome (GOLD analysis project Ga0316204, IMG submission 205661) | Microbial mat bacterial communities from mineral coupon in-situ incubated in ocean water Damariscotta River, Maine, United States -... | ecosystem: Environmental > Aquatic > Marine >... | reverse complement strand
TGGCGAACCGCGTGATCTTTATGGATGAAGGTCAGATCGTCGAACAGAACGAGCCAGAAGAGTTCTTTAACAACCCGCAGTCCCCACGGACACAGTTGTTCTTGAGCCAGATTTTGGGTCACTAAGCTGTGGCGGGTTAAACCCCGCCCTACAGATCAAAGCGCGCGCGGCACCACAAAGTGTCGCGCGTTTGCTTGTCCCCAGTCGGCATCTGCCCAAAGGTCGATATCAAAATCCGCAACCAGCGTTGCACCCGTTGGATATCGCTGAAAGTCGGGATCATCTGGCATCTGCGCCACGATTTCAGCAGCGACAATGGAAATGCCCGGATTGTGGCCGATCACCAGAACGCAGTCACCTTCGGCTTTGCGCAGTTCTTTGAGGATCTCGTGGTGGGTTGCCAGATAGAGTGTGCGGGCAAACGTGGCTTCGATCTCTGTCGGCAGATCCAACCGCACGAAGGTCTCTCGTGTTCGGATCGCGGAGGAACACAGCACCTGATCGGGGATCAGCCCCTCACGGCGCAGCCAGTCCCCCAATGTTGCGGCGCTCTTGCGGCCACGCGGGTTCAGGGGGCGGTCGTGATCGCTGCTGGCGCCGCCGGACCAATCGGATTTGGCGTGGCGCATCAAAATCAGGCGTTTCATCTTAGTCCCCTTTGAATTGTTGCATGTGATAGGCCGATTGCGCGGGCAGGCGGCCAAAGCGTTGCGAGACCGGGCAACTGCGCCGCACGCCGCACCCGTTCTGCAGGCTGTCTGCGCCCTCTGGCGTGCCCAGCAAGGCCCGACAGCGTGCCGTGTCGTATCCGGATGGCACCAGCGCCCCGATGGGACAGGCGGTGCGGCAGGGCTGCGCTGCGCAACTGTCACAGGGATTTGCCGGGGGCGGCGGCAGGTCGATGTGTTCGCGCAGGGCCAATGCACCGCGAAAGGATACAAAAAGCCCCGCCTGATCATGAACCAGAAATTGCACCGGAGAGCTGTGAATGCGGCCCGTGCGTAGCGCCCAGCTATAGAATGGTAGGAAGGGGGCGCCGCCAAAGGGAAACAGCGGTGTTCCGTCCAGTTCCGCGGCCCAGTCACCAATCACTCGTTCCGACCAACGATCCACCGGATCAGGAGAGCCGTCTTGCCATTCAGGACTTTGGGTGAGAACGGGCCAAAACGCGGGTTCATCCGGGCCAAGCAGGATCAAGGTGGCGCAGCCCTCCGGGGCGACATCGTCAGCCGTGGGGTGAAAACCGCCAAGGATCGTGAGTTGCCGCGCAGTCGCGGCCTGCTGCAGCCGCGCCAGTGTCATCCTTTGCGGATGATGCTGCCTGCACCGTGTTCGGTAAACAGCTCAAGCAGGCAGGCATTGGGCGCACGGCCATCAATGATCACGGCGGCGCGAACACCCCCGTCAATCGCGGCCAGCGCGGTTTCTGTTTTGGGGATCATGCCGCCTGCGATGGTGCCATCGGCCACCATGTCCCGGATCTGATCTGGCGTCAGCTCAGTCAGAACCTCACCATCGCCATTCTTGACGCCAGCCACATCCGTCAAAAGCAACAGACGATCCGCCTTCAGCGCCGAGGCAATGGCCCCCGCTGCCGTGTCACCATTGATGTTAAATGTCTCGCCGTTCGCGCCCATACCAAGCGGTGCAATCACGGGAATGATGCCTTTGTCCGCCAGATCACGCAGCACCCGCGGATCGACCTTGCTTGGCTTGCCAACAAGGCCCAAAGCGGGGTTCTCAGACTCGCACAGGATCAGACCGCTGTCCTTGCCCGACAGGCCGACCGCACGGCCGCCCTGTTCTGTGATCGCCTGCACAATCCGTGCATTTACCAGACCGGACAGTACCATTTCCACCACTTCCATGGTGGCGGCATCAGTCACACGTTTGCCATCTACAAATTCCGACTGGATATCAAGCCGCTTGAGCATGGCGTTGATCATCGGCCCGCCGCCATGCACCACCACAGGGTTCACGCCAATCTGCCGCATCAGGGTCACGTCGCGGGCAAATTCTTGCATCGCCTCATCGCTGCCCATGGCATGCCCGCCCAGTTTGATCACCACAGTGGCATCGGCATAGCGTTGCAGATAGGGGAGCGCCTGACTGAGCGTCTGGGCGGTGGCAATCCAATCGCGGTTCATGTCTTGTTTTCTCATCTTCGGGCCTTTGGTCCAGACAGCATAGGTGCCTGATTCAGATCATTCCAGCGTGGCGATGATGGCACGCAACGTGGGAATGCCCCAGCCCTTTTCGGAAGAGGTGACGACAATTGCAGGATAGGCCGCGGGGTGTTTGGTTAGGGCGCCGCGCACCTGTTCCAAAATCTTTTCGCGTTCCTTTTCCTTGACCTTGTCGGCCTTGGTCAGCACCACCTGAAAGGTCACCGCAGAGCTGTCGAGCAGGCTCATGATCTCGTCATCGACCTTTTTCACACCGTGGCGTGCATCAATCAGCACAAACGCCCGGCGCAGGGTCTGACGCCCTGACAGATATTGCTTGAGCAGACGTTGCCACTTTTCGACAACGGGCAGGGGCGCATTGGCATAGCCATAGCCCGGCAAATCCACGAGGTAGTGGCTTTCACCAGCGGTGAAAAAGTTGATCTCTTGGGTGCGTCCGGGTGTATTGGACGCCCGTGCCAAGGCTTTGGTGCCAGTTAACGCGTTGATCAGGCTGGATTTACCAACGTTGGACCGCCCGGCAAAGCAAACCTCCATCCGGTCAGGGTCCGGCAGGCCGGACATCGCCACCACGCCTTTGACAAAGTCGGTCTCACCCGCAAACAAAAGCCGGCCACGTTCGGCGGTCTGTGCGTCCGGTTCTTCGGCCAAAGTGAAGGTCATCTGCATGTCAGAGCACCGCCAATGTATCGCCAAGCGCCACACGCCCGGCCTGTGTTACTTCGGCATAAATGCCAAAATCCTGATGGTCCCAATGGCCGTTCAGAAGGGCCAATGTGTCGACATCGCGCACGCCCGTCTCAGGGTTTGCTGTGGTGGCAAGGCAGCGCAGGATCGGCTCGCGCACTGTCAAGCGTGCCTCGCCCAAGGCCAGTTCCTTGCCGATCCAGTTCAGCTCTTCCCAAGGCTCGGCACCCTCAAACCAGATATTGCCACGCCAGCGCAGCGGCGACAGGTCTCGCCCAGCCTTGTCGGAAACGGCGGCATGAGAGGCCGTGTTGCACAGGCTGATCGAGGCAAAATCGGTGTCGGTAAATCCGCGGTTGTCCAAACGCAAAATGCGGTCGGGCAGGGCGCGGTCTTGCGGGACCAGCGGCGCAACCCAGTCCAGCAGTTTGTCGCCTTCGGTATCTGGTGCGAATGTCAGGTCAGGTCGCTCTGGATGGGTCAGTGTCAACTGGCCTGTGCCATCGTTCAGCACCGCATTGATCGCCATCAGTTTGGGCGCTTTGGAGCCGCGACTGAAGTTGGCACAGGGCGCCCATTCGGTGCCGTCGGCCCGGGACGCGTCATGGGCAACGGCCCAGGTGCGGTCAAACGGCATGGATTGCCCCGCGCTCAGCGTCACCGCATCAAGGGCTTCGCGCCCATGACTTTTGAGCGGATGACGATAAAGCGCAGAAACCAGCATTACTTGTCCGCATCCGCCTTTGGTTTACGCTTGAAGCTGCCCGTGATGTTGCCAAGCAGGTCAGGCTTGTAGCCCTGGCTGCGCATAATCAGATACTGCTGCGTAAAGGTGATGGTGTTGTTGGCAATCCAGTAGACGACCAGACCGCTGGCAAAACTGCCCAGCATGAACATGAACACCCAAGGCATCCATGCAAAGATCATCTGCTGTGTCGGGTCCGTGGGCGCCGGGTTCAGCTTTTGCTGAAGCCACATGGAGATGCCCAAAAGCAGCGGCAAGATACCGATAAAGACCAGCGCCATGATGCTGCCTGCCTCTGGACCACTCCAGGGCAAGAGGCCAAAGAGGTTGAACAGCGAGGTTGGATCAGGGGCGGAGAGATCCTGGAAGGGGCCAAAGAACGGTGCGTGGCGCAGTTCGATGGTCACAAAGATCACTTTGTAGAGCGAGAAAAAGATCGGGATCTGCAAGAGGATCGGCAAACAACCCGCGGCGGGGTTCACCTTTTCCTTTTTGTAAAGCTCCATCATGCCCTGCTGCATCTTCTGACGATCTTCGCCAGCTTCCGCCTTGAGCTTCTCCATCTGTGGTTGAAGCTCTTTCATCTTGGCCATCGAGACGTAAGATTTATAGGCCAGCGGGAACAGGATCGCCTTGATGATCAGGGTCAGGCCGATGATCGACCAGCCCATATTGCCGATCAGTTTGTTCAATTCGTGCAGCAACCAGAAAATTGGCTTGGTGAGGAAAAAGAAGATACCCCAGTCGATGCTGTCGATGAACTTGGCCACGCCTGCGGATTCGTATTCCCGCAGGATGCCCCATTCTTTGGCCCCTGCAAAAAACTGTGTGCTGACTTCGCTGGAAGCGCCGGCGGCGATGGTTTGCGTGGGCAGACGCGTGACAGCGCGGTAAACCTCGGAGCGTGCGTCATAAGTCAGCGCCTGATCAAAGGTCTGGCCTTTGGACGGGATCATGATGGCCTGCCAGAAGTGGTCGGTAAAGCCGATCCAGCCTTCTTGCACGTCTTCTTGTACGATGGCTTGGCGGCCCCATTTCTGGTTCAGGTCCGCCTCGGCGATGTCGTCCCAGTCTGTTTCGCTGAGCTCACCGTCGGCGACGGCAACCGCACCTTCGTGCAGGATAAAGAAGTTTTCCAGATCGTCGGGCAGGGTGTGTTGCACGATCATGCCGTATGGCGCGATGCTGACCGGCGCGCCGCCATTGTTGGTGACGCTTTGGGTCAGGGTGAACATATAGTTTTCATCCACCGCGATGGTGCGGCCAAACACCTGACCTGCGCCGTTGTCCCATGTCAGGGTGACGGGAGTGCCAACAGAAAGCATGTCACCGCTGGCCAATGTCCATGACGTTTCCGGGCCGGGTACAGCAGAGGGGTCGATGCCTGCGCCGGCGGCCCAGCCTTGCAGTGCGTAGTAGGCATCTGCGGACCCTTGCGGGGACAGCATGGTGACGATCGGTGCGTCGTCGTCCAGAGTGGTGCGGTAGTCCTTGAGTTTCAGATCATCGATCCGGCCACCCAAAAGCGAAATCGAACCGATGATGCGCGGTGTTTCGATCTGGACGCGCGGCGCTTCGGCCAATGCCGGGGCCGCTGCGCCAGTGTCGGTTGCGATCGGCGTGGCAGCCGTATCGGCAGGGGCGGCCGGAACTGTGGCGTCTGCCTCAGTGGTTTGCACCGTACCGTCGATGGGCGTATCCGGCTCGGGCGGCGGGAAAAACACGAACCAAACAAGGATCACGATGAAACTGAGTGCCGTTGCAAGGATTAGATTCTTGTTCTGTTCGTCCATTGGGACAGCCACCTAATGTCTCTTAATATCAGCGTGGGTTGAACAGAGTGCAGACCTAAAGGTCAAGCAGATTCGGGTCTGCCGGGCGGGTCCAAAGGCCGCAACAGCGTGGTTTTGTGGCTTTGAGCGCGAATGCGGGCCAATCGGGGGCTTGCGGGCGTGCTACTTTCCTTTGCCGTCCATGATGCGCGGCACATCTTCAAGCTTGGCTGTGTGGCGGGTGATCCAGCCCAAAGTTTGCTCAAATGGCATGGGCCGCGCGATGCCGAAACCCTGAACGTGATCACACCCCAATTGCGCCAAGAGCACGTGTTCACCAACGGTTTCGACACCTTCTGCCAGTGTCTCGATTCCCAGTCTTTCGGCCATGGTCAGGATGGCGCTGATCATGCGTTGTTGTTCCGGGTCGCGGTCCGCCTTCATGACAAAGGAACGATCGATTTTGATCCGGCTGACCGAAAACCTCCGGATCGACGCGATGGAGGCATGGCCGGTTCCGAAATCATCCAGATCAATGCGGCACCCCAATTGCCCCAGGGCGTTGATATTGCGGGTGATCACGTCATCTGGTGAATTTGCGACAACGGTTTCCAGAACTTCGACTGCCAAACGGTCCGGGGTCAGATCAAAGCGGTCCAGCTCCCATTTGATTTTCTCTGTCAGGCGCGGATTGTTCAGCTCCGATCCGGCAAAGTTTACGCCAACTTGCGGCACATCAAGGGATGCGCCATCCCATGCTTTGAGCGCGGCAAAGGCGTGGTACATCATCACTTCGGCCAGTCGTTCAAGCAATCCGGCCTCCTCAATCGCTGGCAAAAACTCTGCCGGCGAAATCAATCCGCGAATGGGATGTGACCAACGTGCCAGTGCCTCGAAACCAGTGATTTGCCCGGTGTCTGTTGAGATTTGCGGCTGGAACCAAGGCTGGATCTGTCCTGCCTCCAGTGCGGCGGCAACTTCCTCTCGCAGCTCGGCGCGGGTGCGGGTTTCCTTTTTCATTTGATCTGAATAGGCGCGGATTGCTGAAGGGGCGTGCCGACCCGCGTCGCGCAGTGCGATCAGCGCCGCGTCGAGCCATGCCGCGCCGGTGTGTCCCGGTGCCCGTTTGATGTGGCAAAAGCCAACGGATGCAGAGACATAGATGCTGAACCCTTCGACGGAAATCGGATCTTCGATAGCAGATTGAATGCGGCCCGCCAATTGGATGCATAGCTCCAGATCCAACTGGCGGACCGAGGACGTGCAGATCGCAAATTGCGCCTCATCATATTGACCGATTGCATCATCTGCCCGCAAGGCAGAGGTCATGCGTTCCCCCACCCGGCGGACAACCAGATCTGCGGCGGATTGGCCATAACGTTCGACAACCTGATCGTATTCGTCGAGGATCACACAGAGGATTGCCGCGTTTTGCCCCTTGGCCTCAACGGCCAGATAGGTTTGCTCAACAAGATCTTCGAACGCGCTGCGTTGCAGCAGACCGCTGATCGCGTCACGGGGGTGAAGGAACCCCTTTTGCATCCGTCCGCTGGCCAGATAGATCAGGGGCAGAAGTGCCGAAATCATAATCAGGGCCCGTTCACCACCGAACCAGAACACAATGAGAGAAATTGCCGGAAGAAAGGCAAGCAGCGGCGGCCAAGCGAGCGCCCTCGCCCAAAACTGGTGCATGCGGGTCAACAGGGAGATCTGTTTTCTTGCCATGACCAGTGCTTAAGCCATCGCCGGTCAGGCACGGGTTAACGACCCACAGCTTTTTGATTTTGATTTAGTTAGAATTTTTCAGGTCTTGAGGGAAAGCCCGGTGAAATCGAACAGTTTGGGGTCCAGCAAATGCGATGGTCTGGCATTCATCAACGCCCGAAACATCACTTGCCGGCGGCCGGGGCTGTTGCGTTCCCAACCATCAAGAATGGCTTTAACCTGTTGACGTTGCAGGCCATCTTGCGATCCGCAAAGGTCACAAGGGATGATCGGGTAGTTCATCGCAGCTGCAAATTTCTCGCAATCGACCTCTGCCACATGGGCGAGGGGGCGAAACACAAACAGATCGCCCTCTTCGTTCACCAGTTTTGGAGGCATCGTGGCCAGTCGCCCGCCGTGAAACAGGTTCATGAAAAATGTCTCTAGAATGTCGTCGCGATGGTGGCCCAGCACAACGGCAGAGCAGCCTTCCTCGCGGGCGATGCGATAGAGATTGCCGCGCCGCAGGCGCGAACACAGGGCACAGAATGTCCGTCCTTCGGGCACTTTGTCCATCACGATCGAATAAGTGTCTTGATACTCAATCCGATGCGGCACACCCATTTTCTCAAGGAATGCGGGGAGCACAGTGGCGGGAAAGCCGGGCTGCCCCTGATCCAGATTGCAGGCCAGAATATCGACAGGCAGAAGGCCGCGCCATTGCAACTCGTGCAGGACAGCAAGCAGGGTATAGCTGTCTTTGCCCCCGGACAGACACACCAACCACTTTGGCTTGGTCGCACCCGCGTCATGGGCCTCGGGCGGGACCATGCCGTATTGCTCAATCGCCTCGCGGGTGTAACGCACGATGCGCTTGCGGAGCTTTTTGAACTCCGTGGTCTGGGGGGCGCCTTGAAACAGGGCGTGAATTTCATCTGGTTGATCAAGCATGGGCTTTCTGTAGCTGCTGGCGGGGCGCTGCACAATCCGCCGAATAAGATGGATTGGGGCCATTGGCAGCTTTGCGCGACGCTCATGGCGCTTCAATGAGGATGTGAGGTTGATCATGGGCAGGAAGCGCACCGAATAGATGTGCAGGCGGCGGGCAATCTGATCATCTGGATAGGACGTTGCTGACGTGAGTGTGTCTTGACCCTTGGCGCGGGGCGGCACACCTTGGGGCAAAGGCAAGAACCGCCAAAGAATGGGGCCTGTCATGGGAAAATGCAGATGGCATCTGGCGTGGGCGCTGGCTGCGGCGCTGACGCTGGGCTCAGGCGGCGCGCATGCTTGTGCCTTCCACGGCTATACACCAAATCCAACCTTGGTTGATGTCCTGCTGGCGACCGAACAGGTGGCGCTGGGCCAACCGGTGGTGGGCGGAGCAGGGCAGTACAAGGTGGTGCAGACACTGGCAGGGCCGTCCCTGACAGAGGTTGAGGTGCCACCCGGCTGGCGATTGACAACCCCGCAGGCTGATCTGGTGCTGCTGGCGCGGGATGGAGCCTATGGCCATTGGCTGCCGCTGGCGGTGATGGAGGACGGTTTTGCCCATGTGCTCACTCAGGTGATGGCGCAGCAATCCAACTGGATCTACGGAGATGACGGGCCACGCCTGCGGTTTTTTGCCCGGTTGATCAACGACCCCAACCCTCAAGTGCGGAAGCTGGCCTTGGAAGAGCTGGACCGCGTGCCATACGCCGCCTTGCGTGCCGCGCCGCTGGGCAAGGTGCAGCGGCTGCCGCAGGATCTGGCATCGGGCGATGAAGAGCTTCTGCCGATCCGGGTGTTGCTTGCCGGTCTGTCCAAAGACCGCGCGTACGCTGAATATCTCACAGCCGAGCTGGACAAGGCGGTGGGGCAGGATCTGCCTTACCTTGGTGCCTATGCGGTGGCGTTGATTGAGCTAAACGGCAAGGCTGGGGTTCAGCGAATTTTTGAGGAATATCTAGAGCGGGACGATCTGCCCGAAAGCACGCAGATTCGTCTGGTGCAGGCGCTGGCGCTGCAATACCGCAACGGCCCGCGTGGCACCCGCCGGATGATCGGGGACAAGATGGCAACCCATGCGCGCCGCTCGCCGCAGCTTGCCCGGCTCGCCAGAGAGCATTTCGCCCTAGGCAGCCGTTGGCGACCTCCAGCTGCCGACAGCACGGATGAATTTGTGCTGGAACGGTGAAATGTAGGGGTGATCTCTTGCGAGAAATCTCCGTTGCTTCACCCATAATCAGGCGATTGCGCTTTAATCGGGGACGTTGTCGATGCCGCTGCGGCCCCAGGGATGGCATCGGGCTATGCGCCGTGCTGCCAGCCAGCCACCTTTTAGGCCGCCATGTTTTTGCAAGGCTTCGAGGGCATAGGCGCTGCAAGTCGGGTGGTATCGGCAGTTGTGGCCGACCCAAGGGCTGAATACAGCGCGGTAAGCCAGCACGGGCCAAGACAAAACGCGGGCGAGGAGGGTCATCGTCGCTTGCCGTGCAGGATGCCAAGCGCTTTTTCAAAGTCAGCGAGCAACTGCGCAAATGGCAGATCGGCGGTGGCGTTTTTGCGGCCAATCAACACGTAGTCATGGCCGGGTTTGCCCTGCTGCGGCAGGGTCAGGCGGGCCACCTCGCGCAGCCGCCGTTTGGCGCGGTTGCGGGCCACGGCATTGCCGACCTTCTTGGAACAGGTGAAACCCACGCGCACCATCTCTGGCGCATCTGGTATTTCGCCATCGCGCCGCTTGCGCATTTGCACAACAAAGCCGGGCGTTGCCGTGTGGGCCGCGCGGCTGGCGCGTTGGAAATCCGGGCGTTTGGTGAGGACCGTCAGACATGACGAAACCGCCGGCGGCGTATCCCGCAGCATGGCGTCAGTGCCATCTTTGGGTGCCTCCGGCGGTGTCATGTTACGTCAATCCGTCTGGCGCGATTATGCGCTCAGCGATTTCCGGCCCTGGGCGCGGCGTGCGTTGATGATCTTACGGCCAGCTTTGGTAGCCATACGTGACCGGAAACCGTGGCGGCGCTTGCGCACAAGGTTCGAAGGTTGATAGGTGCGTTTCATCGCTCCGTCTCCACTTAATACTTACTGGATCATCGGAATCGTTCCGGCCAGCGTCAATTCAAGCCCGTCCTCTAAAGCTGCTGGCGCGGCAAGTCAAACCCTCTGGAGCGGAAATCTGCGAGTCTTGCAACAATTTCCCAAAAACACGCCGCATATGTTTCAAAGCGGGGGTTTGGGCGGGCGCCAGATGCCAAAAATCACACCGATGATCAAGCGCCCGTGATAGACCTGTCGCCATGCGCCGCAACAGTCCATTTAGATAGGAACGATACCCAGTTCCCTATTCCGTGGTCCGAGACATGAGCCTGATGACTGATTCTAATGACGAAAAATCCGCTGTGGCCCGTTATGCGCCGCTCATCGCCATTGCAGTGGTTGCGGCGATCGGCGCATTCACCCTGCGCGATTACCTCAGCTTTGACACGCTGCGTGACAACCGCGAGGCGTTGATTGCCTTTCGCGACACTAACTATCTGCTGACCGCTTTGATATTTGTGCTGTTTTACATGCTGATCGTTGCCTTTTCCCTCCCCGGCGCGACCATTGCCACGCTCACGGGCGGCTTTCTGTTTGGCACAGTGCTGGGCACGGTTTTCAACGTCACCGGGGCGACGATTGGCGCCATAGTGATCTTTCAGGCCGCCCGCATGGGCCTTGGAGAACGGCTCAAAGCGCGCATGGACGCCTCAGATGGCATGGTGCGCAAGATCAAGCAGGGGATTGATAACAACCAGTGGTCGATGCTGTTCTTCATCCGGCTGGTACCTGCGGTGCCGTTCTTTGTGGCCAACCTGTTGCCGGCGTTTCTTGGCGTTCCGCTATACCGGTTCGCGGTTTCGACGTTTCTGGGAATCATTCCGGGGGCGGTTGTCTATACTTCGGTTGGTGCGGGGTTGGGCGCGGTGTTTGCCGCAGGTGAAACGCCAAATCTTGGGATTGTCTTTGAGCCACATATCCTGCTGCCGATCCTTGGCCTTTGTGCGCTTTCAGTTTTGCCCATCATCATCAAGGCCGTGACCGGCAAGAAGGAGCTGCTGAAATGAAGCGGATCAAAACAGATGTGTTGATCATCGGCGCGGGCTCTGGCGGGTTGTCTGTGGCGGCAGGTGCCGTGCAAATGGGGGCGGATGTCACTCTTTTGGAAGGTCACAAGATGGGCGGTGATTGCCTGAATTATGGCTGTGTGCCCTCCAAGGCTCTGATTGCGACGGGCAAGGCGGCCCATGGGCAAACCCACGCGGCGCAATACGGTGTCGCAAATGCGCCCGGCACGGTGGATTACGCGGCCGCCAAGGATCACGTGGCCGATGTCATCGCACAGATCGCTCCGGTCGATAGCGTTGAGCGGTTTGAGGGGCTTGGCGTGCGGGTGATTGAGGAATATGGCCGGTTCATTTCTGAAACCGAGGTGCAGGCGGGCGATGCCGTGATCTCTGCGCGGCGGATCGTTATCGCCACAGGATCTTCGCCCTTTGTGCCGCCGATCAGCGGTCTGGATCAGGTGCCTTACGAAACCAATGAAACGCTGTTCGAGTTGCGTGAAAAGCCCGCGCATCTGCTGATTGTGGGTGGCGGCCCGATTGGCATGGAGATGGCGCAGGCGCATATTCGCATGGGCTGCAAGGTCACTGTCATCGAAGGGGCAACCGCGCTGGGCAAGGATGATCCGGAACTGGCCGAAATCGTACTGCAATCGCTGCGCGATGAAGGTGTGGCGATCGAGGAAGGCGCGAAAGTTTCCGAAGTGCGCGGCAAGGCGGGCGCAATTGAGGTACTGGCCGAAGATGGCCGGTCTTTCAAAGGCTCGCACCTTTTGATGGCGGTGGGGCGCAAAGCCAACACCGATAAGCTGGATCTGGAAAAAGCGGGTATTGAACCCATACGCAACGGGATCAAAGTGGATGACGCCCTGCGCACCACCAACCGCAAAGTCTATGCCATTGGTGATGTCGCGGGCGGCCTGCAATTCACCCATGTGGCGGGCTATCATGCCGGGGTGATCATTCGGTCGATGTTGTTTGGCCTGCCCAGCAAGGCCAAGACGGCCCATATCCCATGGGCCACCTATACTGACCCTGAGCTGTCTCAGGTGGGCCTAACCGAGGCGCAAGCGAAAGAGCAACACGGCGACAAGTTGGAAGTCGTGCGGTTTCACTATCACCACAACGACCGCGCCATTGCTGAACGCAAGACAAAGGGCCTGATCAAAGTGATGGTGGTCAAGGGCCGCCCGGTCGGTGCGTCGATTGTCGGCTATCAGGCGGGCGAGCTGATCAACCTTTGGGCCTTGGCGCTGGCCAACAATATGAAAATGAGCCAGATTGCCGCCATGGTTGCACCCTATCCAACCATCGGTGAGATCAACAAACGCGCGGCGGGTGCCTATTTCAGCCCGCGCCTGTTTGACAGCCCGATGGTCAAGCGGGTGGTGGGGCTGGTGCAGCGGTTTCTGCCCTGAGAGGGCGGACATGATGTTTTGTGCAAAGGGTTAGAGGGTGAAGGCCACGATGATCAACTCCCTGTCCGGGCGATTGCTGATCCTGACGACAATCTTTGTGATGGTGGCCGAAGTGATGATCTTTGTGCCGTCCATTGCGCGGTTCCGCGAAGACTACATGCTCAACCGGCTTGAACGGGCGCAGATCGCCTCGCTGGCGTTGCTGGCGGATGATATGCTTGATCCGGCGCTTGAGGATGAGCTGCTCAAGAATGCCGAGGTGTTTAACGTGGTGCTGCGCCGCGATGAGGTGCGGCAGCTGATGTTGTCCTCCGATATGCCGCAAACCATTGCCGCGACTGTCGATCTGCGTGATGCAACCGCGATGGTGCTGATCCGCGACGCAATGCGCCGCCTCTTCCGCCCCCAAAACGAGGTGGTCCGGGTGATGGGCGAGCCGGTGCGCGAGGCCGGGTTGTTGATCGAGATCACCATGGAAACCGCGCCGATGCGCATGGCGATGATCGATTATGGCCTGCGCATTCTGGTTTTGTCGGCAGTGATTTCGGTGATCACGGCCTTACTTCTTTTTCTGGCGATGCGGGCCTTGCTGCTCAAACCCATCAAAGGCGTGGTTGGGCATATGCAACGCTATGCACGCGCGCCCGAAGACGCACGGGGGATTATCGAGCCTTCGGCCAGCGTGACCGAATTGCGTGAGGCGGAGGTGGCGTTGCAAATGATGCAGACCGATCTGACCCAAGCGCTCAAGCAAAAGGAACGTCTGGCGCAGCTTGGCTCTGCTGTGAGCAAGATCAGCCACGATCTGCGCAACATCCTTGCCGCGGCGCAGTTGTTTACGGACCGTATCGAGACCTCCGAAGATCCGACCGTGCGGCGGCTTGCCCCCAAGCTGGTTGGCTCCATTACCCGTGCGGTGCATTTGTGCGAATCGACGCTGGCCTTCGGCAAGGCCGAAGAGCCGGGGCCGACCCTGACCATGATGGCCATGGCCGAATTGATAGAGGACGCCATTGATGCCGAACGATTGGCGAGCCGCGATCAGAACCTGAGCTTTGCTGTGAATGTGCCTGCGGGCATGCACCTGCGGGCCGATCCCGAACAGATGTATCGCGTTTTGTCCAATCTGGTTCGCAACGCCCGCCAAGCCTTGATGGCAACAGGGCAGGAGGGCGAAATCGGTGTGACCGCCCACGAAGATGACGCCGCCTGGCACATTGATGTTTCTGACACGGGGCCGGGGCTGCCGCCCAAAGCACAGGAGCATCTCTTTACCCCTTTCCAAGGCGGGGCCCGCAAAGGTGGTTCCGGTTTGGGCCTTGCGATTGCGGCTGAGCTGGTGAAGGGCCACGGCGGATCATTGCAGCTGTTGCGCACCGGTGCGAATGGCACTTGTTTCCGGGTGACGCTGCCAAAAGGCGATGGCGCGATATGATCTGGATGCGGGCAAGCCGCGCCCGGCCATAGAAATATGACGTTTCATTTGCCCGCCCCACGGCGATTGAGACGCAAAGTGACGTAATCGCAAAAAGTCGCGAAAACAGACTTGCAAACCCTGAGCGGGCCGACTAAACCGCGCCCTAGTGGACCGATAGCTCAGCTGGATAGAGTACTTGACTACGAATCAAGGGGTCGGGGGTTCGAATCCTCCTCGGTCCGCCACTACCCCTTCAATACCGAATATCACGCGATCCTGACCCGAGTGTCATAACGCGGTTGCGGGCGTGGCAAAGCGAGTTCGAAGCTTGAGGGGCCTCCGGGTTTCACACGGTCCGTCGCGTTGATTGAGCTGAGCCAAAAAACGCGCGATCTGCCATTCTATTGCCGAAGATCCGGGCCTTTGCCTGCTTCGCGCATCTTGAGCCTGTGACCAACTTCAACGATCGCCTCAAGCGCTGGGACAAGTTCGCTGCCCAGATCTGTTAGGGCGTATTCCACCGAAGGAGGTGAGGTTGGTTGCACATTGCGCGACAGTACACCGCGCTGCTCAAGCTCGCTCAAACGGGTCGACAGCACCTTGGCCGAGATCGGCGGAATGTCCATGCGCAATTCATTGAAGCGGCGCGGGCCGGCACGCAGTGACCAGATCACATTGGCGGCCCAGGCACCGGAGATCACGGCCATGCAATGGGTCAGCATACAAGGCTGCGGCGGGTCGGGGCTGTGGTTTTTGCGAACTTTGAGCGCCATTTCAGGTGACTAGGTTTCCATGGGGTAACTGGACAATGAGGTAACCAGCAGAAACCAAGTTGTCAACGGTTATCTAATCTACCATCTCTAATCCACCACACCAACCGATTGGAGTTATGACAATGAAACTTTACTACAAACCCGGTGCTTGCTCGATGGCGTCACATATTATCCTGAACGAGCTTGGCGTTGCGTTCGACCTGGACAAGACCGACACAGAGGCGGGCACGACCGAAGCGGGCGATGATTTCCGCCAGATCAGCCCAAATGGCTATGTTCCAGCGCTGGTCACAAACGGCGGCGATATCGTGACAGAAAACCCTGCCGTGTTGCAGTATCTGGCCGATCAGGCGCCTGATGCCGGCCTTGCCCCCGCGCATGGCACTTTGGCCCGCACCCGCCTACAGGAACTGCTCAACTTCGTCTCATCCGAACTGCACAAGTCTTTTAGCCCGTTTTTCTCAGGTGTTGAGATGGATGATGCACGGCGCGAAAAGGCCGAGGCAGGTGTTCAGCGCCGCGCGGCCTATATCGAAAGCAGACTTGCAGACGGGCGCGACTTCCTCTTGGGTGATACGTTCACCGTTGCGGATGCCTATGCTTTTGTGGTGCTGAACTGGGCTGGTTTTGTTGGGGTCAACCTCGATGGCCATCCCAAAACTCAAGCCTATGTGGCCCGTATCGCCGCGCGTCCGGCCTCGATCAAGGCGATGATCGCCGAAGGGTTGATGGAGCAAGCGGCATGACCAACTTTACTGCGGTCACGGAGGTGATTGAGACCTATTTCGATGGTCTTTATCACGCCGACGCTGGCAAGCTGGCCACCGTTTTTCACCCAAGGGCGATCTATGCAACGGCGGATGAGACGCCTTTGCTTTATCGTACGATGGACGAATATCTTCCGGTGGTGGCGGGGCGAAAATCCCCCGCCTCGCGGGGGGAACCTCGGCGTGATGTGATTGAATCGATTGAGTTCGCGGGCGAGAACACCGCCTTTGCCCGCGTGCGCTGTTCCATCGGCTCAAAGGATTTTGTCGATTTCCTGACCCTTGTGCGGGCCGATGGGGCATGGTGGATCATGGCCAAAATATTCCAGATCACGGAACGTGAAAGCTGAAAGGACTTGAAATGCCCTATGTAAACATCAAGGTGACGCGCGAGGGCGTCACTCCCGATCAAAAGGCTGAGCTGATCAGCGGCGTAACCGATTTGCTGGTGCGGGTTCTCGATAAAAGCCCGGCAACAACTTTTGTTGTCATCGACGAAGTTGCGCTTGAAGATTGGGGGATTGGCGGCCTGCCAGTTGAACAATACCGCAACGCATTGGCCCGTTGATTCAAATGGCTATGCGCACATCTCTTTGTGAATTGTTCGAGATCGAGCATCCCGTTTTGCTGGCACCGATGGCAGGTGTCAGCGGCGGGGCGCTCGCCGCGGCAGTCAGTCGGGCAGGCGGATTGGGTCTGATCGGTGGCGGCTATGGCGATGCCGCTTGGCTCGAACAGGAATTCGATGCAGCAGGCGATGCGCGGGTAGGGGTGGGCTTTATCACCTGGTCGCTTGCGCGCCAGCCTCATCTGCTGGATCTGGCTTTGGCCCGCAAACCTGCCGCGCTCATGTTGTCGTTTGGCGATTTTAGGCCGTTCCTACCGCAAATCAGGCAGGCGCAGGTCAAGCTGATTGTACAGGTGCAGACCCTGGATCAAGCGCGTGAAGCGGTCGAGGCTGGCGTTGATGCCATCGTGGCGCAAGGCACCGAAGCTGGGGGGCATGGCGGGGCAAGAGCGACGATGCCCTTCGTTCCGGCCGTGATTGATATCGCGCAAGGCACACCCGTCATCGCCGCAGGCGGCATCGCAGATGGGCGCGGTTTGGCGGCAGCGCTTGCGCTGGGCGCTGCGGGCGTATTGTGCGGCACTGGGTTCTTTGCCAGTGACGAATCTCTCGCCAGTGGCGCCGCCAAAGAGGCCGCTCTTGGTGGCAGTGGTGACAACACCGAACGCAGCTCTGTTTATGATGTTGCACGCGGGCTGGACTGGCCTGCAACTTGGAACATCCGTACGTTGCGTAATGGCTTCACCCATCGTTGGAGCGCGGACATCAGCGGCCTGAAACAGAACCTTGCTGCAGAGCAAGCCCGCTTCAACGCGGCCACGGCAGCGGGGGATACCGATATCGCCCCGGTGATCGTCGGCGAGGCGGCGGATCTGGTACACCGCCGCGAACCTGCGCATGTGATCCTACAAAGAATGATGTCGCAAGCCGAAGAGCGTTTGCGGCACCTCAGCCAAATGGTCGATCCCATCAAAAAGGAATGAGAGAATGTCAAAACTAAAAGGCAGCTGTTTGTGTGGTAAGGTCTCCTTTGAGGTCGCGTCCAGCTTTGACAAAATGTTCTTGTGCAGTTGTGATCAGTGCAGACAGATCACCGGATCGGCCTTCGCATCCAACTTGTTCACCGCCGCAGATCAATTCAAATGGCTGTCCGGAGGCGATGACATCGCCAACTACCAGATGCCGGGCCGGGACATTTCCAAATCGTTCTGCCGCACCTGCGGCTCCGGCGTTCCATGGTCAAGCGGCGACGGAACCAAAATGATTGTTCCTGCGGGGTCTTTGCAGGGGGAACCGGAGGTTGCGCGGATGTACCGGACATTTATCAGCGAGCAACCGTTGTGGTCATCCACCCTCGACCAGGTCGAAGCGCATGAAAGGTTTCCAAGCTAGGGTCCGGGTCCAAGATCCGCTGTGCGATACGAAGGGCATAGGAGAAGGCCAAGGCTGTGATAGGCCTTGGGCATGACAGATTCCCTTTCAGATGCAAAAGCACTGGATACCAAGCAAACAATGGCCGCGCTTGGGGTGCTTTTTGCGTCGGTCTGTTTTGGTATCGTCCCCTATTTCAGCAGAAATCTGACCGACCAAGGGCTGGCCGCACATTCGGTGGCCTTTTACCGATATGTCATCACCGCAGTGATTTTGTTGCCCGCGTTTCTGAGCCAGTTGAAGGCATGGCGCGAACTTGTCTGGGGTCTCTGTGCAGGCGCAGGTATGGGGCTGGGTTGGATCGGATATGTAAGGGCAGTTGAAACGATCCCGGCATCGACAGTTGGTGTTCTCTATATGACTTACCCTGTGTTCACGGTTGTCATTGCATGGGCTATATTTGGCGATCCACCATCCCGCAGGGCCTTGCTTGCCTCCGGCCTGATCTTTCTGGCCGCTGTTATCGCCGGAAATCCAGCTGCGGTTCCTTCTCAAGACTTGCCGACATTGATCCTTTCGCTGGCGGCGCCTTTGGGGTTCGGTTTTGGCATATGCGTCCTTGTGCATCGCCTTTCGCGCATTCCGCCGCTTGCGAGGATCGCGTCTGTTTCACTGGGATCGGTATTGGCGCTATCGCCCCTTGTTGCGACGTCGACAGCGGCGGAAATCTTGCCCACTGATGCAAATACATGGATCATGATTTTGGGAATTGCGGTTGTCTCCGCGCTTGTCCCACAGCTGATTTATACTGTCAGCTCTCCCATCATTGGCGCGTCGCGCACCGCTGTGATTGGCAGCGTTGAATTGCCGACCATGTTCCTTGTCGGCATGTTCGCATTTGGCGAGACCCTGACGATTGCGCAGCTCAGTGCCTGTGCGTTGGTCATCACCGCAATCGTTCTGACACGAAGCCGCGCCACGCGGAACGTAACGACCAACATCGCCAGAAATCCCTGACCCCTGTGCAAGGTCAGGCGCGCATGCGGGCATACTCCGGGTCATAGGGCGAGGGCGTGATCACCTTTGCCGTCACCAATTTTCCGCAGAGATCCAGCTGCATTGCGGTGCCGACCGCCGCCAGTTCTGGCAGGACAAAGGCGTAGGCGAGGTTCATGCCCACACGATGCCCCCATTCGCCCGAAGTGACCGTGCCCACAACCGCATCGCCTTGCATCAAGGATGCACCACCATGCGCAGGCGCGGTTGTGCTGTCTACCTTGAGCGTCACGAGGCGGCGTGTCGGCCCGTTCTTCATTCGCTGCCGCAAGGCATCCTGTCCGATGAACGCCCCCTTGTCCGGGCGTACAAAGCGGTCCAGCCCTGTCTCAAACGGATCAAATTCGGTCAGCAGATCGGCCTTCCAATGCAGAAAGCCTTTTTCGAGCCGCATGGAATCCACCGCGCGCGCGCCGAAGAGTTTCATGCCATGTGCTTTGCCCGCCTCGCGCAGGGCAAGATAGACCGCATAAAGAGAGGCGTTCGGCACGTGGATTTCATACGCCAGTTCACCAGAAAAGCTGACACCTAGCACGGTCGCGGGCGAGAAATCGATGAAACATTCGCGCACTGACAGCCAAGGAAAGGCCTCTTTGGACCAGTCGCCTCGGGCGCAGTCCGATAGCACATCGCGTGCTTTGGGTCCGGCCAGAACGAGGATCGTCTGATCGTTGGTCATGCTGCGGATTTGGACGTCTTCGTCCGGCTGCAGATGCTGGGTCAGCCAATCCATGTCGTGATATTCGGAAGCCGCTGCCGATCCATACCAACAGCGGGCCGGGCCGCGATCCGAGGCCGGGATATTCGCAATCGTTGCCTCACCTTTGATCATGCCGTGATGGTTCAGCAGATACCCAAGGCCCACGCGGCCATCCTTTTTGGTGACGGCCCCGCAAAACATCCGGTCAAGGAAACTGTGCCGGTCCGCGCCGGTAATCTCGAAGCGGTTGAAGCCGTTCACCTCGCATAGACCAACGTTTTCCTGCACGTTGCGGACCTCTGCGCCGACAATGTCGAAGGTCTCGTCGAAGTTGAAGCTCAAGCTCGGGTGGAAATCCGGTGACGGCTTGATGTAATCCACCCGCTCCCATCCATTCACGACGGTAAATTCTGCACCTTCGGCGGCCATGATCGGCGTGAGCGGTGTTGTCTTGGCATTGCGTCCGGCGGGGCGATGTTCGTGAGGGAAATGAAAGCGGAATTCGTTCTGGTAGTCTTCGATTGCCTTGAGCGCGGTCAGTTCGACATTTGTATGCCCGGTGAACCGCCGTGGATCGATGCACCACGTGTCATACTGCGCCTCGCCATGCACGATCTGCTGCGCAAGCAGCCAGCCGTGGCCGCCGCCTTCGCCCACGCCCGCCCGCAGGCCGATGATGCAAAATGCGTTTCGTTTGCCGGGGATCGGGCCAACAAGCGGCGCTCCGTCAATCGTATAGGTGATCGGGCCGTTGACCACACGTTTGATGCCAACTTCGGTCAGGGCAGGCATCCTCTCAAACGCCCCCTCCAATACGTCCATCACCCGGTCCAGATCATCGGGGCACAGATCATTGGCAAAGCTCGGGCTGATGCCATCCATGCCCCATGTTTTGCAGTCCTGTTCGTAGAACCCCACCAAAAGGCCATTCTTTTCCTGCCGCGAATAATAATCGCTGATCGGGCAACGCAACAGCGGCATGCGGTGACCGGCCTCGGCGATGGCTGGAATGTCTTCGGTAACGAAATACTGGTGTTCCATGGATGCAACGGGGTGATGCACCCCCATCATGCCGCCCACTTCGTTCACCCGGTAACCGCAGGCGTTCACAACGATATCGGCGTCGATGCTGCCTTTGTCGGTCTCTACCGTCCAAGTGTCATCGGCATGCTGGGTCAGCGCGGTAACGTTGGTGTGGCGGTACACTTCCGCACCAGCCTTGCGGGCATGAAACGCAAGTGCCTGACACAGTTGCGCCGGATCAATATCACCGTCTTCGCCATCCCAAAGGCCGCCCAGCAGGTTGTTTGTTGAGATCAGAGGGTGTCGACGGGCGCATTCCTCTGCATCGATGACTTCAAAGGTCGCTCCCATGCCCCGCGCCATCGACGCAAAGTGGCGATAGCCCTGCATCTGTTCTTCGGTGTTGGCCAGCCGGATGCCGCCGTCACCATGGTGATAGCCGACAGGATATTCTGGATCGTCACGCAACTTCTTATAAAGGTTGATGGAGTGGGTCTTGAGCCCCACCATCGTCTGGTTCATCCCAAAATTCGTCACCTGCGCCGCAGAATGCCATGTGGTGCCTGAGGTCAGCTCATCCCGTTCGATCAGAACAACGTCGCTCCAACCTTCTTCGGTCAGGTGATACAATGTTGAGCAGCCGGCGATCCCGCCACCGATGACCACAACCTTTGTGCGTGATTTCATTTACGTTCCCCTCAGAAATGGTTCGCTTACCAAAGCAAGACTTGCGCTTTGGGTTCAAGGAATGGGTATCTATTCGCAAAAGTTGGGAAATAAATTCCCATTTTTTTGAAATTTATACTGCCGATATTGGGGCAAGTCACACAAGATATTGTCTGGAGAGGGGCGGGCCTCGGCGAAGTCCGAGTATCCGCCGCCGCATTTGAAACGCGGGATCAACGCACGCGTGAATATCCCGTTAGGACAAGGCTCCGCGCTAGTCGATGAGGGCAAACTGATCTTTGAGCCACGGCGTTATGCGATGGGTCTCTGCAATCGCCTGCCGGCTCAATTCGCTGCGCACCTTATAGCTGACAAGGTCGATCACGGATTGCGCACAATCGGGGCTGGTGATCAAGGACAGGGTGCGCCCAAAGCTTTTGCCGGGAAAGGGGTGCATGCGCAGCTTGGGTTGAAACCGTCTTGCGCGGGAAAACAACAGTGGCGTTGTGATGGTCCAGCCCGCACCCGCCGCTACCATGGCCATCAGCGTCTGATTGTTGCCGCATTTGAATTTGTTTGGCAACTGCACGCCCAATCGGCGCAGTTGCGCTTCGATCTGGGCAGCAATAATCAAATCGCTTGAAAATTGCAGGAATGGCAGCTTGGCCTTTCCTGCGACGATATCGGGTAGTGAGGATTCCGCTGACACAGGCAGCACGGCAACAAAAGGGTCGCGCAGTAGCGGCCACTCTATCAAGTCATTGGTGGATTTTGCCGGTGTTGTCACGATCCCCAGATCCAACTCCCTGTGGCGCAGCATCTTGATGATCTCGTGGCTGGCGCCGGTATGGTAGAGGAAATTGCAATCCGGCATTTTCTGGGAGAGATAAACCGCAAGTTCGGGTGTTACGTCGCTGTCCAGATCTTCGATGGTGCCGATCCGCAGGTAAGATGCATCTGCTACATTGCCGGCGGATGCTTCGGCGGTTGCCTTTCGGATGGCCTGCATGGCCTGCGCGATATTGCGCAGAAAATTACGCCCTGTTGGTGTCAGGATCATCGGTCTACGGCTGTGGTCAAACAGATCAACACCCAGATGGTTTTCGAGATTGCGCAAATGGTGAGAAACTGTGCTGATCGACAAGCCGGATTCCTCAGCGGTTTCCTGCAACGAATGCGTGCGCGCATAGGTCTGAAAAAGCTCCAATCCCTTCAGGTTGAGTTCTTTGTTGGAAGCATGTGTTGCCATAAGAGAATGGGTCCGGTCATCAAAAGGCTTTCCATTTCATCACTTAAATCGGCAAACAATGCCAACCAAATCGGGAATCTGGGGCCCGTTGCAGGGCTCAATTTACCTTCCCGCAGCACCTCGCGGGGTCTATACATCAGGCCAGAAACTTGGCTCAACAGGCTGATCTCTCGGGATATTCGGCAACTGGTGGGCATTAGATCCGGGCGGTTGCGTTTGATACGTAAATCCGTTCTAAATAACCTCTGATTGTTCACAGGCTCTAAACATCGCATGCAGACCTTTCCGCTGACGGCGTGGCAGCACTCCAGCCTGTTGCTTGAACAACATCCAAAGGCCAATCGCAATTTCCTGACCCACACGACCCATTCTATTGCCATGCGTGTGCGCCCTGGGTTGAGCGAACGGCGATTGCGCCGGGCTTTTGCACAGCTTTGTGCCCGCCATGACGTCACCCGTCTGGTGATCGACCGAAATGGATCAGAGGCCAAATGTTGCATTCTGGAATCGCGCGCCTCGCAGATGGGTGTTCATGACTATGCCGGCGCCGCCGAAAAAGACATCGAAGCGATCACCCATAAACATGCACGCAGCTTTCTGCCGCTGATCGGGCATGAGCTGGTGCAGCTTGATCTGCTGATGTTTGGTGACCTCGGTGATGTTGTGGTTTTCCGGGTGCATGCCTGCCTGACAGACGGTTTTGGCATGACCTTGATGCGCGATGATTTGATGAAGTTCTATTTTCAGGTACCCATCGTGACCTCAGCTGTTGGCTATGGCGCCTATTATCAAGGGTGGGGCAAGGACCGTGCCATGAGCGGCGCATTGGCAGAGCGGTTTTGGGAGGACAAGCTATTGCCTGCACCGCCACCTCCGCAGATCGGGCGGGTCAAACGCGGTATGCCGATCTTGCAGGGAGGGCTGACGTGGCAAACCGGGGCAGACTATTATTGTGATCTCACTGCGGGGCAAGTTGCCCAGCTGAGCATGCAGGCGCAGGCTGCGGGCACAACGGCATTCATGTTGGCCAATACGGCCTTTATCCAGACCGTGGCGCAGGCCGGGGAGGTCGATGACGTGCTTTACTCGCTGACCCTCGGACGCCACGACAACCGCTTGTTCCAATACGCGGGTCATCATGCGCTGCACCCGTTGATGCGGTTTCGACATTGTGAGGGTCAATCTGTCGTCGATGCGGCGCAAAATCATGCGCAGCAATGGCGTGAGACATTGGATCATCTGCCGGCAATTGCCGCCCGGCGCGAAGGGACATGGGATCGCAGGTTGCTCGACGCAGGCAGTTATCCCCGGCAGATCACAACCGGCAGCCGGATGCCCCTAAACGGCAATCGGAAATCCTCAGGCGCCGCGGCGCTGCCTTCGGAAGACGGGACCGTTCGCATTTGGTCGATGGAGCTGAGCGAAATCGCGATGCCGCATTATCCGGGTGATTTTGACGAGCTGGTTCTACGGGCCGAATTTGAGCCGGGGCGTAGTGCGTTGCAATTCAGATACGACGCGGACGCCTATAGCGAGGATGAGATCGCAGCGCTTGCCCAGGACACATTTGCCCGCTTGGGGTTAAAGGTGGGCTCAACCCAAAGTTTCGCCTGACAGGCCAGCGGCGATGCCGCCTTGTTCGGAGCCTTCCTTGACCTGCCGCTATGGTAGCGCCGGATAGACGTTGCGGAACAGTTTTTGCCGTTCTGCATAGATCGCTGCCAAAGCTGGGTCTGGCGCAATGCTTTCTTGCAAGTCCGGGGTGCCGAACACATCCGTCATACCACTTGCCGCCATGGCGAGGCGTGCCGCGCCGAGGGCCGCGCCTTGTGATCCACTTGCTGGCACTTTGAGGGTCAGCCCGGTTGCCGCCGCGATCATGTTGAGCCATGCTCGGGATTGGCTGCCACCGCCGGCCACCCATGCGCTTGTGAGCGGGGCACCGCTTTGATCAATGGCGCGGCGGCAGTCGTTCAAGGCAAAGGCCACGCCTTCCATCACGGCTTGGGTCATTTCGGTCAGCCCGTGCTGGCGTTTGAGACCAAGAAAGCTGGCGGATGCATCGGGGGCGTTGTGCGGGGTGCGTTCCCCCGACAGATAGGGCAGGAACGTTACGGGCGAGGCGGCGCTGGGCAGATCCTCGATGGCGGTTGTCAGGTCTTTGGCGGACCGCCCCGCAAGATCGGCGAGCCAATTGAGGCTGTCGGTCGCCGATAGGATAACCCCCATTTGATGCCATGTGTCCGGCAGCGCATGGCAAAAGCTGTGGACGGCGGATTCGGTGTTGGTTGCATAGTGATCTGCGGTGGTGAACAAGACACCCGAGGTGCCAAGTGAGACAAAGGCATCGCCCGGTTTGGTGATGCCGAGCCCGCAGGCTGTCGCGGCATTATCGCCCGCGCCGCCCGCCACCACAACGGAGCCAACGCCCCACGCTTTGGCCAGCTCCGGCCGCAGGTTTCCGGCACTTTCAGACCCTTCGACAAGTTGCGGCATATGACTGCGATCAAGGCCCGTGGCAGCAAGCAGGGCATCGGACCAATCTCGTTTGCCGACGTCAAGCCAAAGGGTGCCAGCGGCGTCGGACATTTCCGACATATGCCGTCCGGTCAGCCACAAACCGACGTAGTCTTTTGGCAAAAGCACCTTGCGGGTCTTGGCGAAAACTTCGGGCTCGTTCTGGCGCACCCATTCAAGTTTTGGCGCGGTGAAACCAGCCATGACGATATTGCCGCCAATCCCGCGAAAATCTGCGCGGGCTTCCAGGGCCTCGCATTGCGCAGCTGAGCGGCCATCGTTCCACAAGATTGCCGGACGCAGCGGATTGTCGGCTTCGTCCAGCAAGGTCGCGCCATGCATTTGGCCGGAAACAGCGATGCCTTTGAGGGCGGCAAATGCCTGTGGAGCCTCTGCACGAACGGCGGCGATGGCGGCTTTGCAGGCGGTGATCCACGAGTTGGGATCTTGTTCTGACCAATTGGAGTGCGGGCGCTCGACCGTCAGAGGCGCATGGCCTTCGGCAATCGGGCTTTGTGCGTCATCAATCAAAAGTGCTTTGACACCAGAAGTGCCGAGGTCCAGCCCCAAAAACATAACTAATCTCTTTCTTTTAAGGGTGTCTTGGCCGGTACGGACTGTCCGGCCAAGATGGTATCGGTTGCCGCTTAGAGCGGGTTGTCAGAATAGTAGTCGAAGTCAGGCCAACGGCGGTCAGTTCAATCGCGGTGGGAATGCCGCGGAGCACCACGATGGCACCACCGTCTGGCATCTGCGACGTCATAGATTCACCTGAAACCTTGCCAAAACCGGAGGTGTCGCCCGCAACGTAAAGATCTTCGATGGCTGGATTGAACTGGCAGCGGTCCACTACGGAGACCCACGCGCTGTAGTCAGCAACAGCCTGTACAGGCGCGGTCGGGGGATCGGATTCATTGTTGATCCTCGCAATTTTGCGGCTTCAGACGAAGCGGTTGACGATGTTTTCCAAAATTTCCTGACGGCCCGAACGTGGCTGCGGGTCGATGCCATCGGCCTCGACCTGTGCGGCGATGGATGCCAGGTCACTGTCCAACAGTGCGCTGTGCCCGGCTTTGTCCCATCCGGCATAGCGGTCGTTGCGCATTGCCTCCAGCGTGCCGTCTTCGAGCATTGCTGCGGCTGCTTTGAAACCGCGTGCGCAGACATCCATCGCACCGGCGTGCGCGGCAATAAGATCAACAGGATCAAGGGATTGGCGGCGCAATTTGGCGTCAAAGTTGGTGCCGCCTTTGGTGAATCCGCCTGTCTTGAGCACCTCGTAATAGGCCAATGCGACCTCGGGCACGTTGTTGGGAAACTGGTCCGTGTCCCAACCGGATTGGTAATCGTTGCGGTTCATGTCAATCGACCCAAGGATGCCCAAGGACGACGCGAGGGCCAGTTCGTGTTCGAACGAATGACCGGCAAGGATCGCGTGGCCCTGTTCGATATTCATTTGAACCTCGCCTTCCAGTCCAAACTCCTTGAGGAAGCCATAGACCGTGGCAACGTCGAAATCATATTGGTGCTTGGTTGGTTCTTGAGGTTTTGGCTCAACCAGGATCGCACCTTTGAACCCGATCTTGTGCTTGTACTCGACAGCCATCTGCAAGAACCGACCCGCCTGTTGTCGTTCACGTTTGAGGTCGGTGTTCAAAAGGGTTTCGTAACCCTCGCGCCCGCCCCAAAGTACATAGTTCTCGCCGCCCATTTTATGGGTCGCATCCATGCACAGCTTCACCGTGGCCGCAGACCATGCGAAAACTTCGGGATCGGGGTTGGTGGCAGCACCGGCCATAAACCGGCGGTGGCTAAACAGGTTGGCAGTGCCCCACAGCAGCTTGGTTTTGCTGCTTTCCATCTTGCTCATCAGATAGTCGATCATCTGCTCGAAATTCCGGCGGCTCTCGGCAAAGGTTGCGCCTTCAGGGCGGATGTCGGCGTCATGCCAGCAAAAGAACGGGACGTTCAGCAGATCGAACATTTGAAAGGCTACATCTGCCTTCATCCGTGCCAGATCCATAGTGTCGCCAAACCAGGGGCGCTCAAATGTCTGGCCGCCAAAGGGATCGCCGCCGGGCCACGCAAAGGAATGCCAATAGGCCACGGCAAAGCGCAGATGATCTTCCATCCGTTTGCCCTTGAACATTTCGTCCGGATTGTAGTGACGAAAGGCAAGACCATCGGCATCTGGATCAAACCGCAGGGGGCTTAGGTCTTCGAAAAAGTTGGTCATTCTTGGCGGGCCTTTCTGTCAAAGCTGCTCATTTGGGAGGTTGTCGCGCAGGTAGATCGCCGGGATCAGTTCTGGCGCCGGTGGCGGCGGCAGATCGTCCACAATGGCTTGCAACAGGGCTAGGGCGCGGTTGAGTTCAATTTCGGGGCGTTGGTCGATCGCCACGTCGATGGTGCCGTCTTCCAATGCGTCGCGGGTGCAAGTCGAAAGTTCATGAACCACACAGACGGACAGGCCATCGCGGCCATTCATCCGAATGGCATCCACCAACCCTTCGTTACCCGCGCCGACATTGTAAATCGCAGTGTTGCCATCGTCATTGCGCAGGCGTTCGGACAACAATTCGCGCATTTGGCGAGGTTGGTCCATGGTTTCGATCACGGATGTGATTTCGATGTTTGGAAAATCGCGTTTCAGCACAGCCCTGAACCCTTTGATCCGGTCGGAGTGGTCGCGGGCATCAAGCGAACCGGCAGCGACAATCACGCGGCCAATGTTGCCAGCATGTGCCATGCCGACCAGCCGCGCGGCTGTGCGTCCGGCTTTTTCGTTGTCGATGCCGATGTAATGGTCGCGGCAGTCTTTTGGTCCGTCAGAGACCAGTGAAACCACCTTCACACCGGATGCGCGCAACGCTTCCAAAGACTTCAGCGCAGCCTCTTGGCCCAGCCCGACAAAGGCCACGCCATCATAGTTTGTTTCTGACAGCCCTGATAAGGCGGCCTCCAGCGCGTGAATGTCAAATGCTTCAAACTCAATCACATCAATAGAGACGCGGGCGGATTTGAGGTGCAGTGCCGCTTTCTGCAACTGTTCGTGCATTCGGCCAAAGAAGGCGTGCGACCGGCGTGGCAGGACAAAAGCCAGATGATAACCGCGCTTTTTGGACAGGTTGGCGGCGGCGATATTACGCACATAGCCAAGCTGGGTGACGGCCTCTTCGACCTTACGGACAGATTTCTCTGCCACGTTACCACGCCGGTTCAATACGCGATCAGCAGTCGCAGAGCTGACACCAGCCAGCCGCGCGACGTCATGGAGCGTCGGGCTTTTCATTGTTTCTCCCCTGACCACCGAAAGCTTGGCGATCGTGGTGTTCAGGCTGTTTCAGAAAATGATGATCGTCAATCATTTTGTCTTGAAAGATGTGGAAAGCCAAGAGAAGGCGTAGAATTCATGTTTGATAATAATACATTAATTGTATGTGTTGGCGCACATATCGGTCATCAAGTTTTGTGATTCGTCCATCATTATGCTCCATTGCGCACCCCGAATCCCCGTGTGCCCGAGGCGTATCCAGTGTCAAAAGCAGGGCGCACGACCTCTGATCCCGATGCAGAGGTCTGAACGAAGGTTGCGCTGCACCACCGGAGAATCCCTTGCCCGCGTTGCACAAATTGTCATTCACCGACCAACCAAGAGGGGATAGTACGCAGACGTGTCGCTGGTTGATCGTCAAAGTGCCGTTCTTGTTTTAGGGCCGCTCTAAATATGGAATCCGCGCCTTAGTCAGCACAACATCTGGTAGGTTTTTCGCTCTCGTCGCTTTTGTTCAAGTGGGGTTTTGTCAAAACCTGACACACCCGCTTGGGTGTCTTTTCAAGATCAGGATTGGTCGCAATTTGAAACGACTGGACGTGCCGAGCCGGATTATTTGCACCCTGTAAGGTGCTGCTTTTCCCAGCCTTGGGAGAGGCGGAGAATTGGGAAGCTGGTGCAAATCCGGCGCTACCCCCGCAACGGTAACGAAGGGAAGGTCGCAACCAAACGCCACTGAGAGAGGACCTCGGGAAGGCGTTGCGACTGTGCCATTGGCACCTTCAAAGCCCGGAAACCAGCCTTGCAGAACGTCAATCCGCGGGCGGCGGTGCAGGCGCTGGTTTGGGTGCACGTCCTCCCCGTGGCGCCCACCCCTGCGCTTTGCCGTCAATCGCTCCAGCAACGCCGCAGATTGCGGCCGGGAAGCACAAGATGAACAACGATATCAATGTATTGCTTGCGGGACGCCAGATCGGTCACGCGTTGGAGCAACCTTTCTATACTGATCCGGCGGTGTTTCAGACGGATATGGAAACCATATTCTACCGTGATTGGTTGTTTGCTGTAGCGGCCTGTGAGCTGGAAAAATCGGGCAGCTATGTCACTCACACAATTGGTGAATATCGCGTTATTATTGTGCGCGGTGCAGATGGCCAGATCCGTGCGTTCCACAATTCCTGCCGCCACCGCGGGTCTGTGATCTGCACGGCTGCCAAGGGCAATGCGCCAAAACTGGTCTGCCCTTATCATCAGTGGACCTATGAGCTGGACGGCTCTCTCCTTTGGGCGCGGGACATGGGGCCGGACTTTGACCCCTCCAAACATCGCCTGAAATCTGTGCATTGCCGTGAACTGGCTGGGTTGGTTTATATCTGCCTTGCTGATGAGGCGCCCGATTTTGACAGCTTTGCCGAACTGGCCGCGCCCTATCTTGAGCCGCATGATCTGGGCAATGCCAAGGTGGCGTTCGAAAGCTCGATCATTGAGAACGGCAATTGGAAGCTGGTCTGGGAAAACAACCGGGAATGCTATCATTGTGGCGGCAACCATCCGTCTTTGTGCCGGACATTCCCGGATGATCCATCGGTCACAGGGATCGAAAGCGGCGAGACGCCGCCCCTTTTGGCGGCACATTTTGAACGCTGCGAGGCGGCGGGCATCCGGTCTGATTTCCAGTTGGACGCAGAGGGCCAATACCGGCTTGCGCGGATGCCGCTCAAGGAAGGCGCGAAAAGTTATACGCTGGATGGTAAAACTGCGGTGCGCCGCTGGTTGGGCCGCGTGCCATTTGATGATGCTGGCACCTTGCTCAAGTTTCACTATCCCTCAACGTGGAACCATTTTTTGCCGGATCATTCCATCGTGTTCCGTGTGACGCCGGTGAGCCCCACGGAAACCGAAGTCACCACCAAATGGCTGGTGCACAAAGATGCGGTTGAGGGCGTGGATTATGACCTCAAACGTTTGACTGAGGTTTGGATGGCCACCAATGACGAAGACCGCCGCGTGGTTGAGGACAACCAAAAGGGCATCAATTCGCCCGCCTATACACCCGGCCCCTATTCGCCCACGCAGGAATCCGGCGTGGCGCAGTTTGTCGATTGGTATTGCGCGACACTGTCCGCGCGGCTGGCCCCTAAATCACTTGCGGCGGAGTAGGCGCAATGAATGATATGAGCAACAAACCCATGCGCGGCACTTGGAAAGACGATGAAATGCTGGAATGCGTTTCGGTCATTCCGGAAATGCCGAATGTGGCCAGCTTTACCTTTCGTGCACCTTCTGGTGCGCTGTTTGACTATCAGCCGGGCCAGTTCCTGACCCTTGAAATCCCTGTGCCGGGCGGCACTGTGCACCGGACCTATACGATCTCGTCCTCACCATCGCGGCCACGTTCGATCACGATCACCGCCAAAGCGCAAAGTGACAGCATCGGCACCCGTTGGATGCTCGATAACCTCAAGCCCGGCGTGCGGCTCAAGGCGTTTGGCCCGGCGGGTCTTTTCACCAATGCGGCCAGTGACGCGGACAAATACCTGTTTATTTCGGCAGGCTCCGGCATCACGCCGATGATGTCGATGACAACCTGTTTGTGGGATGAAGGCACCGATCTGGATGCCGTTTTCATCAATTGCGCCCGCGTGCCTTCGGAAATTATCTTTCGGGAGCGCCTTGAACAGATGGCCAGCCGCGCACCGGGGCTTGAGGTGAAATTTGTGGTTGAGGCACCCGATCCCTATGCGCCATGGACCGGATATCAGGGAATGTTCAACCAGCTGATGCTGGGTCTGATGGCGCCCGATTATCTGGAACGCGAAGTCTATTGCTGTGGGCCGGAGCCGTTCATGCAAGCGGTACGTGACGCGCTGGCGGGGCTTGGCTTTGATATGGACCGCTATCATCAGGAAAGCTTTGGCGCGCCTGTTGAAGAAGAGGCGGATCAGCCGGATCTGGATGATGTGGTCCCAGATGAAGAAAGCACCGCTGAGGTCTATTTTGCCCAGTCAGACGTGCGGCACAAATGCACCGAAACCGATACCGTTCTGGCCGTGGCGCGGGCGGCAGGGCTGAATATTCCGTCGGGCTGTACCTTCGGGGTCTGCGGCACCTGCAAGGTCAAAAAGACCGGCGGCGATGTGCATATGGTCCACAACGGTGGCATCTCGGAAGATGACATCGAGGCAGGATATGTTCTGGCCTGTTGTTCACACCCAATGGGCAAGGTGTCGATCGAGATTTAAGGATTGCCCCTCCGGCGCTGGCGACGGAGGGGCATCCATGATCAGACAAAGGCAAACGGGTCATCAATGACGCCCACCAGAGGCATCAAAAACGCGCCGTCAGTTGGCCCTGTTGCGGCGATGTGGAAGGCATCAATGGCGTTTTTGGCAGCCAGAAGGCTGTCTTCGCTGCCGTCAAACAACTGCATGGCCGTGCTGGCATTTCCAACCTCTGACATGCCTTTGATCACCGCGAAATAGGCACCGATATCAGCTTTGTCTTCGAGATAGGCCTGATCGACATAGGATTGCGGCACAGGATCGGCAGGGAACTTGGCCCCCTGAATGATTGCAAGGATAAAGTTTGGCGGGGTCACATCGGCGCTGTTTTCCAACACGTCGACCCAAAAGTTAAAGCCCGCATCGTCGGCCTGACGGCCCAGCACGTTTTGATAGACAGCCGTCACAAAGGCGCTGACATCGGTCAGGTTGCCCGCGTCATCCATGACATCCGCATAGGTTTCCTGTGTCTCCTGCTGGGTGAAAAAGCTCGCGGCCATATCGGCAGTACTTAGCCCTTCGGCAAACTTGCTGGCCCAAAAGAACAGGCCAAGCGCATCAGGGGCGCGGTTGAAATAGGCAACATACAGCTCGACAATTTCAGAGAAATCATCGGCGCTTAGGCTGGCCGGTCCGTCAAAGATATCAAGATGCATGGGTTGGCCGCCAAAGACATCCATTTCCGTTTCAAAATCCAGAAACTCCACATCAACAAGGGTATCGATATCCGTGCCGGAGGACAGACGATTGGTGATCGTCGTGGCCTCAGGTGACAGCGTCAGGGTGTAGCTGTTTTGATCGCCGGAATAGAGAACCGTGTCATCCCCCGCGCCGCCGTCAATTGTGTCGTGGCCTGCGCCCGGATCAATCGTGTCATTGCCAATGCCCGCGTTGATCGGGTCAGGTCCGGGTGAGCCGACGATAAAGTCGTCTTCGGTTACCTGAGTGCCGGCGGGGGCATCGAATGCGATGTACTGGCCCGGTGTGAAGGCGCCTTTTCGTGGAATAGCAGACTCCAAGATTGAGTTTGCCCATGCTTCTGCAACCGCAACGGAGGTGAATTGTGGCAAGGCCGCGCCGTCAAGCAGAACAAGCACCTCTTGCAGTTCCCCGCCTGTGAATGTCTGGGCGAGGAAGAGTGTGGAAAAGTTGTTGTCGCCCCATTTGACATCAAAGACCAGTCCCAGGTCGTCTGCATAGAGTCGCCCTGCACCCTCTAGATAGGTGGCCGAGAATACGTTCATGTCAATGTTGGTGTGAGAGTAATTCCCAATGGAATCGTATTCGACAGAATAGGAAAATCCGGTTTCAGTGTCGGCGGAAACCAATACCAGATCTGTGATGGCTACACCAACAAGACTGCCAGTATAGGCATTGCTACGGATCAATTGCGCGGGAATTGTATAAGTGGTCATCGGCTGCGTGTCCTTGCAAAACGGAGAATCGGCGCATCATCGCCTGCGTTGTTTTTGCCTCCTTAATGTTCAACGTATGCGTGTCAAGCGTGGCTAGGCGCGAATTCGCTGATTGGGCGAGGTGAGGGCCAAAAGGCCGACCCAAAGGAAATCCGTCGTTTTTGGGCAAGTTTTGGGCCGTTTGTATGCGGAACCGGAACAGATCCGCGCCACCATCAGAAATGGAACAGCAGACCAACTGGGAAACTTCACCACTGAGAAAGGATGCGCGATGGGCGGGGCACTGACTACCAAACAGCAGGAGAGCTATCACCGAAACGGTTTTTTAGCCGGCGTCAGTGTGTTCGATACGGCACATGTCGCCGAAGCCAGGCATCAAATTGAAACCTTGGAGCGTGACCATGCAAATGGCGGGGGCGGGCATGACTTGAACCAGTTCTTCCGCGTGAACGGTCATTTGGTGATCCCGCTTTTGGCGGATTTGGCCCGGACGCCTGCGATACTGGACGCGGTCGAAGGGGTTCTTGGCCCCAATCTGTTGGTCTGGTCGGTCGAGCTTTTTATCAAAGAGGCAGGATCGGACAAAACCGTGTCCTGGCATCAGGATCTGACCTATTGGGGTATGGGCGAAACCGACGGCGAGGTCACGGCCTGGATCGCGCTGAGCGATGTGTCAATGGAGGCTGGTTGTATGCGGTTCATTCCCGGCAGCCATCACGGGCGGATTGTGGATCATGAGGATACCTTTGGCGCAGACAATCTGCTGTCCCGCGGCCAACAGATTGCCGATGTGAACGAGGCCGATGCCGTCCATGGGCCGCTGCGCCCCGGTGAGATGTCTTTGCATCACGGGCGCTGTTTCCATGCATCTGGTGCCAATAGATCAAGTGACCGCCGGATCGGACTTGCGATCAGATATGTTACCCCCGAGGTGCGCGATGATGCGCCGGGGCGCGATTATGCGATGCTGGTGCGCGGCGTGGATGCGGCGCGCGGGTGGATCAACGTTGCAGGACCGCGCGGGCTTTTCGCCGCGCCGGACCTTGCATTTTATGATCGTGTCATGGCGGATCAATCTGCCACACTGGCGGCAGGGGCGACGGGAGATGTGTCCATGTACGGTGCAACAGGAAAAGAGGGAGCGAGCCAATGACCGATTCAAATCCAAAGGTGTCTTTCACTCAGATGAAGGACGGCACCAAAGACGAATACCTGCTGTTGCACGAATTGGAGAAACCCTATCTGGGCCTGACCGCCGATCGCATTCTGGATGAGCTGCGCCGACAAGGCGAGGCAACCTTGGAAGGCTATCAAATCACCCGGCTGGAACATGGCCTGCAATCGGCCAGCCGGGCAGAGGCCGAAGGCGCGGATATCGACTGGATTGTTGGGGCGCTTTTACATGATATCGGTGATGGGCTGGCCCCGCAGAACCATGACCGCTTTTCCGCCGAGGTGATCCGCCCCTTTGTCCGGTGGGAGGTGGCCTGGACGGTGGAGCATCACGGGATTTTCCAGATGGTCTATTACGCGCACCACTATGGCTGGGACAAAGATGCGCGGGACCGGTTCAAGGATCACCCTTGCTTTGACACCTGCGCGGCGTTTTGTGAGCGTTGGGATCAGGCCTCCTTTGATCCGGAATATCCGTCACGATCTCTGGACCATTTTGAGCCGATGGTACGCGAGGTGTTCGCCCGAAAAGCCTATGATCCTGCCGTGATCCGTGAGGACGAGGTGATCGGACTTTAGGCTCTGCGTCTTAGGTCAAATTGACTATCGGCGGCATGACGTCACAATTGGGCAAGGTCATTTTGGCCAATTTCTGCAAAATGCCGCTTTTGGTATTTTGCCCGCTGGAATGGCGTGTTTACTGTACCTGCGTTCGGGGCCGAACGATGTGGGGAAAGGCAAACATAGATGTCGGATTTATGGGGCGGGTTGTCCCAGGCTTTCTATATGCTTGTCTCGCTGGATGCGGACCTGGTTGAGATCACCTTGCGGTCGCTTCAGGTGACGTTGACGGCCCTGGTGATTGCTTCGTTGATTGCATTGCCGCTGGGCGCCTTGCTGGCGGTGCGCCGGTTTCGGATACGGCGACTGACCATTGCGGTACTTAACGCACTGATGGGCTTGCCGCCCGTGGTGGTTGGCCTGATCGTCTATATCATGCTCAGCCGATCTGGCCCGTTCGGGGTCTTTGGCCTGTTGTTCACGCCAACGGCGATGATCATTGCGCAGGTCATCATCATTGTGCCGCTCATTGCGTCCATCGCGCATCAGGCCCTGCGCGAGTTGTGGTCAGACTATCACGACCTGCTGATTTCCATGAACACAACTCATGCGCAGCGGATGAAAACTCTGCTTTGGGATGGACGCCGGGCGCTGCTGACGGCGGCATTGGCAGGGTTTGGCCGCGCCATTGGTGAGGTCGGTGCGATCATGGTGGTGGGCGGCAACATCGACCACCATACGCGGGTTTTGACCACCGCAATTGCGTTGGAAACCGGCAAGGGTGATTTTGCGCTGGCGTTGGCATTGGGCTTTGTTCTCATCGCGATAGCGATTGCCGTTAATCTGGTGATCCACTGGTTGACCCAGACCGAGAAGGAGGGCCGCTGGTGAGCGCGATGTTCCCTCTGATTGTAGAAGGTGCGATGACCCGGCGTGGCGGCAAAGTGCTGGTCGGTCCTGTTGACCTGCGGCTTGAGGCCGAAGGCATCACCATAGTGATCGGGCCAAACGGGGCAGGCAAAACGTCATTGCTGCGGTTGCTGCATGGGATCGCGCGGATCTCCGCAGGCCAAGTGACTTGGGCCTGTGATGAGGGTGAGGCGCGGCGCAGGCAGGCGTTTGTGTTCCAGACCCCGGTGATGCTGCGCCGCTCGGTGCGGGACAATCTGGCCTATCCCTTGCGCCTGACCGGTGTGGATCGCGTGACCGCACGGGCACAGGCCGAGGTCTGGGCGGAGAAAGTCGGCCTTGGCGATGCTCTGACGCGTCCCGCCACCGCTTTGTCGGGTGGCGAGCGGCAAAAGCTGGCGCTGGGCCGTGCGTTGATCCGTGCGCCTGATGTGTTGTTCCTGGATGAGCCTTGTGCGTCCCTTGATGGGCGTGCGATGCGCGACGTCGAGGCCATCTTGCGATCCGCAGCGGAAGCAGGCACGCGGTTGGTGATGTCCACCCACGACATGGGACAGGCGCGGCGGTTGGCCAGCGAAGTTGTCTTCCTTCTGGGCGGCAAGATCCACGACCGTGGCCCGGCAGATACGTTTTTTGACAGCCCAAATACCGCGCAGGCCCGCGCGTTTCTAAGAGGAGATATTGTAGAATGAAGACCCTGATGATGGCGGCGATGACCACATTGGCGATGACTGGCGCGGCATGGGCCGACGAGATCAAGATGGCGGTCACGACCTCCTTCCACAATTCCGGGCTGTCTGATGTTCTGGTGCCAGCGATCAAACGCGATCTGGATCTTGAGGTGCAATTGCTGGTGGTCGGTACAGGCCAGGCTCTCAAACTTGGGGCCGCGGGGGATGTGGATGCCATTCTGGTGCATTCGCGCAAAGCCGAAGAAAAATTCCTGGCCGCTGGCAACGGCACCCATCGCCGCGAAATCATGTATAACGATTTTGTATTTATCGGCCCCCAATCAGATGTGGCGGGCGCAGGCAACGCGGCATCCGCAGCAGAGGCGCTGTCCCGTATCGCAAATGCCAAGGCCCCTTTTGTGAGCCGCGGCGATGACAGCGGCACCCATAAAAAGGAATTGAGCCTCTGGAACGTGGCGGACCTTGATCCGGCAGGGTTTGACAACTGGTACAAAGCTGTCGGCGCAGGCATGGGTGCGGCGCTGAACACGGCGGCGGGCATGAATGCCTATATCATGTCAGACAGGGCCAGCTGGCTCAATTTTGGCAACAAGGGTGATCTGGCGTTGGTTTACGCTGGCGATCCGGTGCTGTTTAACCAATACGCCTATCTGCCGGTGAACCCGGACAAACATGCCCATGTGAAACATGATCTGGCGCTAAGGCTCGAAGGATGGCTGGTGTCAGACACCGCAAAGGCCTTGATCAACGATTACAAAATCAATGGCGAGACACTGTTTGTTTTCAATGCGGTGCAGTGACGATCCGGCGCGAGTACTGACACTCTCAAAAAACAAGAAGCGCAACCGGGTGTTGCGCTTTTCTACTCCTCCAGCTCCCCGTGCACCGCGAATTGCTCAAGCCCTGCACCTTGGGGTTCGATCACGCGGTAGGCTTCGCGCACGCCTGATGGGGTCAGCTCCCGCGCGACAGTCAGCAGGGTGTTGGCATCGTGATCATCACACAGCTCCAACATTTGCCGAATTTCCTCTGCGGCCACGGGGCGGGCGGCAGCGGCATCCGGGGCGCCATAATATGTGACAAAATGCTGGGCGAGCAGATCAGTGAGCGTTTCAATCTCCGCCGCCTCAACCTGCGTCACCGCGACAAACGTCACCCGGCCCGAGGTTTCCAAACCGAACCATCCGTTTGCAAAGGCTTGCCGCGCCTTGCCGGACAGATCGGCCTCTGACCAGTCTGAAAATTCAAAACCACCCGAGATACACCATTCGCCCGTTCGGGCAGCGTTGGCATAAACACGGGTATCGCTTTCGTCAAAATGAATGGCGCGGGCCAGTTGCATCACAGATCCTCCAACAAGGTGGTGAGCGGAATAAGGGTGGTGTCATCGCCTTGGCGCAGCAACATGCCAAAGCGTTCATCGACGCCGAGAAAGCTGCCGGTCTGGCCTTTTTGCGTGGCCTCTTCGCCCATGCCATGCACCAAGCCGCGCCATTCTCCATGCACCGGCTTGACGCCTTCCTCGCTCCAGCGGGCGATCCAGTTCAATGTGTGACGGGCCCAACTTTCCAGCAGCCTTGGCGCCTCTACGTCGGCGCAGCCTTCGGCATAAAGGGCGGTGTCATCGGGGCTGTGGCCGGTTTCATCGTCTTTGGGCCAAAGCGGCAGGGAAAGCCCGACAACCAACCAATCGGGCATTTCATCCGGGTTTTTTGTGCTGGCTGCGACGCGCATATGCCCGCATTTTGCGCCGTTGATCCGCAGATCGCCGCCCCATTCCAGATGCACGGCAACTTCCGGCGGGGCCAGCGCACCAAGCGCGTTTTGAAAGCCAACGCCGCAGACCGGCAACATCGCCATGGCGTCCCGCAAAGCCACTTCCGGGGCAAAGACGATGGCCGCGCTCAGGCAATCTGGCGACAGGTTGTGCACCACAAGACCAGCGTCACATCCCACCGCCGCTTGCAGACAGGCGGTGTGAAACGGATCTTCGCCGCCGGTGACAGCAAGACCAGACATCAAGGGAGGGAAAATCACCTCGGTCATGCGATGCCTTTGGCAATAAGCGCCTGCGCCACATCGGCAAAACCTTTGGCCTGCGCACTGTCCGGCGCGGAGACAACGATCGGCGCACCGCCATCTGCGGCCAGCCGGATATCGAGATGCAGCGGGATTTCTGCCAACAGTGGCACATTCAACTTGGCCGCTTCAGCCGCGACACCGCCATGACCAAAGACGTGTTCCTCGTGCCCGCAGTTGGAACAAATATGCGTGGACATGTTTTCGATCATCCCCACAATCGGCACGTTCAATTGTTGAAACATATCAATGCCTTTGCGGGCGTCGATCAGGGCGACATCCTGTGGTGTCGAGACAATGATCGCGCCGTCTACTTGTGCCTTTTGGGCCAGCGTCATCTGTACATCGCCGGTGCCAGGTGGCAGATCCACCAGCAGCACGTCCAAGGCGCCCCATTGCACCTGCATCATCATTTGCTGCAAGGCGCCCATCAACATCGGCCCGCGCCAGACCACCGCTTGATCATCATTGGTCATCAGACCAATCGACATCATTGTGACCCCGTGATTGCGCATCGGCAGAATGGTCTTGCCATCAGGGCTGGCGGGCCGTCCAGATACGCCCAACATGCGCGGCTGGCTAGGCCCGTAAACATCCGCATCAAGCAGACCAACACGGCGGCCCTGCGCGGCCAAGGCGCAGGCCAGATTGGCCGAAACAGTGGATTTGCCCACGCCGCCCTTGCCGCTGGCCACGGCGATGATGTTGTTCACTCCGGGAATTTTTTCCGGGCCTTTGGGTTCGGATTTATGGCCAAGTTTCAGGTCGGGCGGTGCAGGTTGGGCGCTGTGGCCGGTCAGAACAACGGACAGGTTTTCAACGCCTTTTACGGCCTTGACCAATGCCTCGGCCTGATCGCGGATCGGCCCGTAGGCCTCAGCGCGGGCCGGATCAATCTCAAGCACAAAGCGGACATTACCGCCGTCAATGTTCAACGCCCGCACCACACCGGCCGCGACGATATCGCCTTTGCCGGTGGGGTCTTCGATGGTTTTCAGGGTCTCAAGGACCGCCTCACGTGTCACGCTCAAGGGTTAGTCCTGCCCTTTGATGGTGCCGGTCACGACATGTTCCATGTCCAGCCCGTCGATGGTGACAACGGCCCGCGCGGTGAACTCTTTGCCGCCGGTTTCCGCGCTGCGCATCGCCTCTTCGATGGCCTGCTGCGAGGTCACGCCAACCTGCTTGAGAAACTTGCGCATCGACATGTTGAAATCATCGCTCATTTTTTGATCTTTCCTGTTGGTGTTGACGAAAGAAGTCAGGAGTTCCTAACATCCTATATGTTTTTGCGCCTGCGTCATTTCCTTCTGGCCCTGATTGCCGTTGCCATCTGCGCCGGGCAAGCCATTGCAGATGAAAGGAAATTTCGCCTCTATGCGCCGCCCGCCCTGATCGAAAGCGGGGTGCTGAAATACATGTTGCCGCGTTTTTCCCTCAAAACTCAGGTGCGTATTGATCTGGTTGATGATCCCGCACAGGCCGATGCCAGCTTTGGCACGGAGGGCATTCCGGTCTTTCAAGGGCTGGGCCAGCGCTGGCATTTTGCGGTGCCGGATGGCGGTCACCCCGCTGCGCTGCGGTTTGGCGAGTGGATCGGTTCTGAGGTTGGTCGCCGGACCGTGGTAGGCTTTGAGGTGGACGGTACAGCCCTGTTCAGCCTGCCGTCGCAAGACCAAGCCGCTGCCGAAGCCGCGACCTATGACGGGGATGCGGTGGCGGGCCGGATCAAGGCGCGTGGACTGTGTGGGCGTTGTCATGTGGTGGTTGCGGCGGACCGGATGAATGCCATCGGATCGACGCCGTCCTTCTTCGCGCTGCGCAGCTTGGGCAACTGGGAGGACCGATTTGCCGCCTTCTTTGCCCTCAACCCGCACCCGGCATTTACGCAGGTCGAGGACGTCACCGATCCCTTCCCGGTGGATCGCCCGTCGCCCATCGTTCCGGTTGCACTGACCTTGGACGATCTGGAGGCGATCATCGCCTATGTGGCCGCGTTGGAGCCAGCCGATCTTGGGGCGCCGCTTGATCATCAGTGATCCTTGCGTTTGCTGAGGTAGTCCGCCGTGGTTCTGGGGCGCGGCCGTTCAGCGCCTGCAAAGGGGCTGTTTTCCGCATGGTATTGCGCGTTCACACGGCAGTTGTCGCACATCTGGATCATCCGCGCTGCATCACTGGTTTTGAACATCGCATGTTTGCCAGCCAACTTTTCCGTGATCTTTTCGATGGTGGATTTCACTCCAAACAATTCCCCACATTCCACACAGGCAAAGGGTTCTTCTTCGTTCAGGATCACCTGTTCCAAGGCGCTGTTTTCAAGGTTCATGCGGGGCTCATAAGTGATCGCATCTTCGGGGCAGACATTGGCGCAAAGCCCGCATTGCAAACAGGCGTCCTCCTGAAACCGCAGCTGCGGCAGGTCGGGATTGTCGCCCAATGCACCTGAGGGGCACAAAGAAATGCAAGACAGGCAAAGCGTGCAAGCATCCGTATCAACCAATACCGCGCCGTAGGGGGCATCGTCCGGCAAGGCGATCTGTGTCGCCTCCGGGTTCAGCGCCTTTGCGGCGGTGCGAGCGATTTGCCTGCGCGTGCCCATGGGGCGCTGCGGGGTCACATCGTTGGGGGTGATTTGAGCAGCGAACAACTGATCCGACAACATGTCAGGGTCACTGGTGTCCATCAGGGTAATCCGGTCGCCGCCCATGGCGCGGGCAAGGGCAGCTTCGCCGGTTATAACATCGCGGTCTGATTTTGGTGTGAGCAGGACAGTCACCTCCGCAAACCCAGCGGCCAATGCGGCCAACATCTCGGCATGGCCAATAGTGGCGAGGGCGTCGACCTCCAGCGGGATCACATTGGCAGGCAGGCCGTTGCCGTACCGCGCGGCGAGGCGGATCATCTCGGCGCCGGTTTCATTCACGGCCAACAGGCGCGGATCTTGCCCGCCCGCATCCAGATAGGCTTTGGCCAGTGTCTGAATGCGGCGGAACGTCAGATCTGCGGGCGGCGCGTCATAGGTTATCGCGCCGGAGGGGCAAAGCGATGCGCAAGCGCCGCAGCCCGCGCAGACCAACGGATCAATCGTCACATGGTCGCCGTCCGGCGTGATCGCCCCGGTTGGGCAGACATCCAGACAGCGCGTGCAACCGGTCTGCTCCGCCCGCGAATGGGCGCACAGCAAGGGTTCGGCTTTGATATAAAGCGGTTGCTCAAAGGTGCCGGTCAGATGGGAAGCGTCAAGCACCGATGCGGCCACGTCCAGCGGGTTGCCGGGGTCAGGGCGCAAGTAACCTTCGCGTTTTTCATGGGCCGGGAACAGGGGTGTCTCGCCGCGCAGGTCCAGCAGGATATCGCATTGTGACCGCCCGCCGTTTTGGGGATCAGAGAACGCAATATCACCGCGACCGGCAGGATCGGGAATTTGCAGGGCATCGATGGTGACGTCAAATTGGCCCAACGATCCCTTGGCGGTTTTCAAGCGGCCCACAACAACATCAAAATCGCGGCTTTCCAGGCCTTCTGGCGGGGCCGGCAACAGGACGGTGACGCTCAGATACTGGGAAAGCTGCGCGGCAACTTGCAGCGCCGTTTCATCCCGCGCAAGGATCAGGCAAAGCCCTTCAGAAACGACATCCAGCGTCTTGGCCGTTGCGGCGGGCAATGTTGCCTCTGCCACCAGCGCGGCCATTTTGGGTAGTTTCGGGGCCTTGTCCTTGCTCCAACCTGCCCGGTCGCGCAGGTCCAGGGTGGCGGGGGCAGGGGCGTCCAGACTGTCTGCGAGCTCTTCGAAAAGGGCCGATTCTTGGGCACAGCAAAAAATCGCATCCCCGGTCGAGATCGCCTCTGCAGCGGTATTTGACTGGACCGTGCAGAGGGCGGAATGCACCTTTGAGCACGGCAGGCCGGTGGCCGATGTGAGGCCTTCCGCGTCTATGGTTTGGGTGCCTGCGCAATCGCATAAAATCAATGATTTAGACATGTATTTCCCGCCCCAATTCAAGTCTGTTTCAAGGTCCGTTTTGCGCCCCGAAGCCATTCTAAGTAGGCATGATTCTTTTGGCCCGTAAACCGGCTTTTTGGCGGCGCTTTGGCTGGATCAGGGGCGAATCAGTTGGATTGATTCGGCTCTTCATTGGGTGAGCTGATTTCCGATTGTTTTAGTCGAGATAGACAATAAGTCCGCAGGGCTTATGGCCGACTTTCACAATTGCCCAAATTGTCCGCAATCTGATCAAAGCTTGCGCCAATCCCAATTCCCGCTTTGTCCAAGAGCGACGTTAGGGCAGGCTGAACCGGCAATATCGAATTCTCCGGGGCCAAGTGATCCACAATCCGAAACAGTATGAGACGATGCCGATGGGCGTTGTGCTGCGCCGCACACCGGGTGTGACCCGCTGGGCGAAATGGTCGTGGCGGGCTGTTGGCGTGTTGCCGGGCGCGGCAGAGGCCAATTGGGCCGCCCTGCGCAAGGATGGCGAAGTCACTGAATTTCACGCGGCAACCCTGATGCTTGAACTGCATGGCGCCGAAACGGACGCCTATCTGCATGGGCTAAGCGCACAGGTGCCTTGCCTTTATGTGGTGATGCGGGAAACCGATGATCCGGCGCGGCCCTTTGATTTGGTTCTGATCACCGCCTCGCCTTACGAGGCGCAGGATTATGCGGACAACGGCGAGGACGTGGTGGAAAAGATCGCGATGCCGCCGGTTGTGATCGGCTGGGTCGAAGCCTTTGCACAGCAGTTCCACATCGAAGAGATTTTCAAAAAACGTCGCCGCGACAAGAAAGACATCGGTCTGGTCGAAGACGGCATTGGAGATGTGCGAATTGCCCAGATGGCGGATGTTTATCGCGCACCGAGCAAGGCCAAGAAGGAGCGTCTTCAATGAGCCGCAGTGATTTCTGGTCGCGCCGCAAGGCCGCGGTTGAGGCTGAAGCCGAAGGCGATGCGCAGGCATTGTTGGAGGTTGAGGCCGAGGTGCGAGAAGCCGCTTTGGCGGAGAAGACCGATGCAGAGATCCTTGAAGAGTTGGGTCTGCCAGATCCGGACACATTGAACGAAGGTGATGATTTCAAGGTGTTTCTGGCTCAGACCGTTCCAGCCCGCATTCGTGATCGTGCTTTGCGCCGCCTTTGGATCAGCAATCCGGTTTTGGCCAATATCGATGGCTTGGTCGATTATGGCGAGGATTTCACCGATGCGTCCTTTTTGCTGGGCAATTTGCAGACCGCCTATCAGGTCGGCAAAGGTATGACCGCCCATGTTGAGGAGCTGGCCCGCCAAGCTGAGGCAGAGCAAACCGCCGCAGACGAGCCGGCCCCGCTTGAGGACGAGCTTCCAGCCGAGACTGATGAAACTGTGCCGGATGCCGTGCTAGAGGATGATCTGATCGCCGCAGCTGAGCCGCAGCCAAGTGCAACCGAAGAAACACAAGAACCTGAACTGGCCGCCGCGCCCCGGCGGATGCGGTTTGTGTTCGACACGCCCCAGCAGGTGTCTGCGTGACCAAGGAGACCGATGTGACCGCCACAGCAGAACAGATCACCATCGCGCCAGAAGACCGGCAGCGGGCGGATTTGTACAATTTCCTGGGTCTGCTTTTGGCTGGACCACCCAGCGAGATGCTGCTGGAACAATGTGCAGACCTTGGCGGCGATGATGGCCCCCTTGGCACGGCGATCAACGCGCTGGCCAAGATTGCTAAGCTGTCCAAACCCGCGCAGGTGGAACGCGAATTTAACAAGCTGTTCATCGGTTTGGGACGGGGTGAGCTGTTGCCCTATGCCAGCTATTATTTGACCGGTTTTCTTAACGAAAAACCACTCGCCAGCCTGCGCCGCGATATGGCGGCACGCGGAATGCGCCGCGCACCCAATGTTTATGAGCCTGAAGACAACATCGCGTCTTTGATGGAGCTGATGGGCGCAATGGTTGTGGGCCGCTTTGGGTCGCCTGCGCCGCTGGACGATCAAAAGGTGTTCTTTAACCGGCACATCACCCCTTGGGCGGGGCATTTTTATTCGGATTTGGAAGCTGCGAAAAACTCGGTTTTCTATGCTGCGGTCGGCGCTGTTGGCCGCGTGTTCATGGAAATCGAGAGCGAAGGCTTTCGGATGAGCGCGGGTTAACCCCCGCATTTTCGGCGGGCAACCGCCACCCACCAGAGAGGAGGACTCTCATGACCAAGAAAAACGAGGAGGCCACAAGCCGACGCGATTTTCTCAAGCTGGCGGCGACCGGCGCACCTGCTGCGGCA
>Ga0316204_10002284_pt1 | contig 44357 bp, 41 predicted proteins | sample 6monrhotite_MG_2_FD_205661 | JGI IMG/M metagenome (GOLD analysis project Ga0316204, IMG submission 205661) | Microbial mat bacterial communities from mineral coupon in-situ incubated in ocean water Damariscotta River, Maine, United States -... | ecosystem: Environmental > Aquatic > Marine >... | reverse complement strand
CTACACATCGAGCGGTTGTTCCTGCTACAAAATGCTCTATCAGTTTGGATTGTTTAGACTGATTTAAACGACTCTTCCTCATACTGCCCTCACTATAGATAAGGATAGTTATCTAGGACAGCCCCAAATAAAATAAGTATCTCCAAAAGCCGCCACGTTTTAAAGCGTGGCGGCTTTTTTTGTGCTTGGCGAACTCAATAAACTGCTTGAGAAACAGTGATTGAGCTTAAACTTCTGTCATGAGGAAATATTGCGATGACTTAAGCTCTCTAAGTCATATTATCAGGACTAAGCTCTATAAATGGGTTATGGTCACTTTTAGTAAATTATAGTCAAAAAAAGGATGCAATGATGATTGAAGCAATTGATACAGGGAATATTGATGAAGTGCTTCCCCTGATTAGGAAGTATCAAGCGTTTTATAAAGTGGCGAATATTGATGATAATAAAAACAAAGAGTTCTTTTCTCAATTCGGCTACTCCTCAAGTAAAGGCTGCCTTTTTGCCTACAGGCTTGATGGTCAATTTGTGGCTTTTGCAACGGTCTATTTTAGCTATGCATCTTCAATCACTAGTAAAATTGGAATCCTGAATGACCTTTACACTTCTAAGCCGTACCGCCTGCAAGGTTTGGGAAGGCAGTTAATTCAACATTGTGAGACGTATGCAAAAGAAAATGGCGCTTTGCGTTTGCAGTGGGTAACAGCTCCTTCAAATGAGGCTGCTAAATCAGTATATAGATCATTGGGTGCAAAACAAAGTTCTTGGGAATTTTTCACATTATAATCTGGGCAATGAGTGAGCTCTTTTGACCTCGGCTGTGTAAAAACATATAGCAGAAAAACATTTTGAATATTGAGCTCAGTAAATGCCCTGAAATCGATTTATTAGCTTAGACTCGAAGCGGGAGTGGTTAAGAACTGAATTCACCATCATAGATTTGTGAAAATGTGTATAAACCTGTGCCGTGACCATCATCAAACTCAATACGAATAGCGTAGTTTCCTGTCAATTCGATATGGGTTATTTTAACACTCTCTTTGCCAGAAATTACTTTGGCTAGTTCGGGTGTATGACCACGACAACTGGCGCATGGGCAAAGCACACGTAAATCTGTGTAGAGATACGTGATGGTGCGTTTATCGTTCCAGTCAATTTCTAAATAGCCTTTATCGGGACAGTTTCTAATTGCTGTAGGTATTGCTTCCATGGCTTAAGTGATAACCGTTGGTTTGTTGCGACCTGTGAGCTCTTGCAATTTTGAAATGCTTTCAGACGCTGTGATTAGATCAGCGAGGGCAACTTGTGCATCCATATTCTGTTTGCTTATATCAGCTTCAAAGGACTCCAAATAAAGGCGAATGGTTGCACCTTCAGTGCCAGTACCCGATAAACGGAAAACAATACGTGAACCATCTTCAAATAAAACTCGAATACCCTGGTTGTTACTAATGCTTTGATCAATAGGGTCTGTATAAGAAAAATCATCACAGATTTGTACTTTTCGACCCGCCAGCATGCTGCCTTGCAAAGCTTTAAATTGATCACGAACCTGTTGCATGACTTGATTGGCAGCATCGCTCGGCACTGCTTCATAATCATGACGGGAATAGTAGTTTCTACCAAATTTTTTCCAATGCTCAGTCACAATGTTTTCAACAGAGTCCTTACGCACAGCAAGAATATTTAACCAAAACAATACTGCCCAAAGCCCGTCTTTCTCGCGCACATGATTGGAGCCTGTGCCGAATGATTCTTCACCACACAGTGTGACTTTATCGGCATCCATCAAGTTGCCAAAAAATTTCCAACCTGTTGGGGTTTCATAACAATTCAAACCCAGCGCCTCTGCCACGCGATCGGCAGCACTACTGGTTGGCATAGACCGAGCAATGCCTGCAATACCACCTTGATAGGCGGGTACAGTTTCGGCATTGGCAGCCAAAATAGCCAAAGAATCACTGGGTGTGACAAAGAAGTGTTTGCCGAGAATCATATTACGATCACCATCACCATCAGATGCCGCGCCAAAATCAGGAGCATTCTCACCATACTGTATATCTACAAGCTCTTTCGCATAGGTTAGATTTGGATCGGGATGGCCACCACCAAAATCATTCAATGGTATGCAGTTGATAAGGCTATCAGCTGATGCGCCCAACATATCTTGTAAAATAACTTTGGCATATGGCCCTGTTACAGCGTGCATGGCATCAAAACACATGCGGAAATCGGAGGCGAGAAGGGTGCGAATAGCTGGAAAATCGAAAAGAGATTGCATTAATTCGGCATAATCGCTCACAGAATCAATAACCTCGACACTCATGCCTGCAACGTGGGACGTAGCTTGTTGGCTCAAATCAGTGTGTACAGGTGTTGCCAGTGTTTTGTAAGTGTTGATACTTTCTGTCTTGGCATAAATCGCATCAGTAATTTTTTCAGGAGCAGGGCCACCATTGGCAATGTTATATTTGATGCCAAAATCTTCATTTGGGCCAGCAGGATTATGACTGGCAGAAAGGATGAGTCCGCCAAAGGCATTATATTTACGAATGATACATGAAGCTGCGGGGGTGGAGAGGATACCATCTTGCCCGACAAGTACGCGGCCAAAACCATTGGCTGCAGCCATGTTAATAATGGTTTGAATGGCTTCCTGATTAAAGAAACGGCCATCACCACCCACAACCAACGTCGCCCCCTGAAAATCACCAATACTATCAAATACAGATTGCACAAAATTTTCTAAATATCCGGGCTGTTGAAAAATTTTAACTTTTTTTCTCAAGCCCGATGTACCTGGTTTTTGCCCTTCAAATGGGGTGGTTACTTGCGTGTTGATGCTCATAGGTGCCCTCCAAGACAGTGGCGAGCAGTTTACACGATGAACCTTGCTTTCACCACGAAGGATGAATTAAAAAATTTAATTTTTAAGGCCTTTCTTTTTCTTGCATCTTTATAAGGCTGACGCACTATGCCGAGCTTGAACATATCGCTATATTAAATAGCTTATATTGAATAAGGGCTTAGAGCATGACTGTATTAACATTACCCATTGCGATTGATTTTTTAGATTATCTGGGCACGGCAGCCTTTGCTGTGACAGGCGCTTTGCGGGCTATGAGTAAGCGACTGGATTTGATGGGCGCTGTGGTATTGGCTGTGGTGACCGCCTTGGGTGGCGGCATGATGCGAGATGCGCTTATTGGTCATCATCCGCCAGCGGCATTTGTGGATCAAAATTATTTGTTGATTGCCATTACGATTGGTATTCTAACTTTCTTTTGGGGCCGCCGTATTCGAGAGCAAGAGAGTTGGCTGATTACTCTGGATGCGGTTGGACTTGGCGTATTTACTTTGGTGGGTGCAAATATTGCTCATGATGCAGGTTTAAGTGCCTTTGGAGTTTTATTTATTGCAATGTTAACAGCCACGGGCGGTGGTGTTTTGCGCGCAATGATGGTGGCAGAAATTCCATTTATTCTGAATAAAGAAATTTATGCGTCAGCAAGCTTAATTGGAGCGTTATGTTATCTTATATTGATGTATGTTGAGGCGAGCAGTTTTTGGGTCTTTTTGATTGTAATGGTGATGACCACTGGCGTAAGGCTGATCGCATGGCGTTGTCATATGCAGTTGCCACGCGCTTAGTGTTAAAATTACACACGATGAGAAACTTGCATATCAAACTAGATGATTCACGATACTCGATGTGACCCAATCTTTTTCTAAGCAAATAACAAATGATTTTTCTTCTGATTCCGCTTTAGCCACCGGGCTTGCAGGCTATGTACACCGTGAAGAGCAGGTGAAATTAGCGGGTGAAATTGCTGATAGTTTTGAAAAGGGCAGCGTACTACTTGCTGAAGCTGAAACAGGAACAGGAAAGACACTGGCTTATTTGATTCCTGCATTGCGCTTGGATGGTAAGGTACTGATTTCCACGCACACACGTTCCCTGCAAAATCAATTGGTTCATCGAGATATTCCGGCTGTCACTAAAGCCATGGGTGTACGCCGAAAAATCGCACTATTAAAAGGACGAAGCAACTATTTATGCCCGTTTCGATTGCAGAAGAGCTTAACATCGGCAAACCTTGAATTATGGGCGAGAAAGTCATTGTTAAAGGTTTTAAAGTGGTCTGAAAAAGGCACGGATGGCGATTTATCTACATTACCCTTTGATGCTTTTGAAAAGGGCATCGGTGCAATGGTAACCGCAACTGCTGAGCAGTGTAGTGGCTCTAAATGTTCTGAATTTAAGAAGTGCCCGCTTATGAAAGCGAGAGAAAAAGCCATGCAGGCTGATATCGTAGTATCAAACCATGCTTTATTATTGGCAGATGCGGCCCTTAAATCAGGTGATTTTGGTGAAGTATTACCACAGTTTGATGCTTACGTCTTGGATGAGGCGCATAGCTTGCCTGATGTGGCATGCCAGCATTTTGGCATACAGCTTAACCGTATGCGTTTGATTGCATGCTTGAATGACTTCCAGAGCTTACTGGATGAGCTAGCTGATGAAGATGCACTTAAGCAGGATGCTTTGAAGGCAGGGCGAAAAATTTTAGATGCTTGGCTGGAGCCTGACTTATCCAAAGTTAGCGAAGCGTGGCAGGTGCTCTGTGGTTTTGTAGCCAGCCGCGCTGAACGCAGTGAAGATTTGCAAAAGTTATCCGAAAGAGTGGAAGAGATTGCACAAGATATGAAATCTGTGCAAAAACCAGGCGAAGGTTTTGTGGCTTGGAGTGAAGGGGAAGGAGAATTTCGTCGGCATGTACTGGCACCCGTAGAAACAGGGCCAGTTTTACATCAGCACTTATGGACACGCCCTGCGGCCTTTGTGTTACTTTCTGCGACATTACGTGTGTCTGGGCGTTTTGACTATGCCTGTGAACGTCTGGGCTTGGAAGATGCCCAAGAAGCCTTTCACGTCTCACCATTTGACTATGAGCAACAGGCACTAACTTATTTGCCGCGTCACTTGCCAGATCCTAGAAGTGATGCTGGTAAAGATGCATTATTGGAAGAAATGGTGACTTTATTGCGGGCATCGCAAGGTCGAGCTTTTGTGCTATTTACATCATGGTATATGTTAAACCACATCGGTGAGGGTTTAAGTAAACGTTTGCAATGGCCAGTGTTAATTCAAGGGAAAAGTGGTAGCCGCGATGCAATTCTTGAACAATTTCGAGAAGATACACATTCTATCTTGTGTGGTACACGAAGCTTTTGGGAAGGTGTTGATGTACCTGGAGAAACCTTATCCATGGTGATTGTGGATAAAGTGCCATTTGCACCGCCTAACGATCCATTATTGCAAGCGCGTATTGCCCACTGTGAGAAAAAAGGTGGTAATGGTTTTATGGATATTCAATTACCCGAGGCGATTGCTGTATTACGACAGGGAGTAGGGCGTTTGATTCGCTCTAATGAGGATAGGGGAGTGATGGCGATTTTAGATTCACGGCTGTATCACAAACGCTATGGGCGAGATGTGGCACATAATCTTCCGCCAGCGCGTATTGTTGATGATTTGGCAGAGGTTCGCTGTTTTTTTGAATTTTAGAACACATCGAACATTAAAAAATATAGCGTATACTTTATTGTTGAAAGCTTATTTGTAATGTAGATAAAGTAGTATTTTATAAAATTTTAGCTATATATACATATTTATATGTTTTTTAGCTATTATCTTCTTTAAATATGACTTTTTTAGACAGTTTTAGCCATGTTAAATTGAAATATATAAAATCAATAATTTACCTGAAAATCAATAGCACCCCGCGCTTAATTAAGCGCGCAATGGTTGCGAATGTGGTGTAATAATGATTTGCAAGCAGACGATCATTTTTACTTAGGTATATAATGAGTGGTGTAAATAGTAAGATTTCACCACTGCCTTTACCCTGCTAGGCTACTACCGTTGCCAATGACAATACTCCAACCATACGCATAATAGGAAACCTCAAGCCTTTTTCTTCGCCGCCTATTGTTATTAAAATTTTCTTTTTAGAGTTTTTTATTTATGGGCTTCCTTTTTTAAAATACCAAGCGTATTCTTTTCAGGTATGAACAGCCGAACTCTTCTGATTGACGAAATTCTGCTATAATAGTTGAACGATTTGCGCCCATGTCTGATCAGCCTAGGAGGTATTGGTTTGAAACAACATGAAAATCTAAATGCACCCACAGCCCACAACCCTATAGAGAAAGAAGCGCTAAATCTTTATGCCCACATTGTGAATGCAAGCGATGACTTCATGAATATCATCGATAGGAACTACTGCTATGTAGCTGTCAGTGAACAGCTATGCCAAGCGTTTCAACAAACTCGGGAACACCTTGTCGGAAAGCGTGTTGATGAAGTATGGGGCCATGCTCTGTTTGAGGGTGGGATCCGTTCTAGGCTAGACAAGTGTCTTGCTGGCAATCAGTTAGAGCATGAATTCGAATTTACTTTCCCCGGCAAAGGCTTACGTTGGTACAGTAGTAGATTTACACCTTATCGAAACAAAGAAGGAGAATTTACATATGCGGTTGTGATTAGTCATGATGTTACTGAACGCAAAAGGCTGGAAGATCAGTTTTACCAAGCTCAAAAGATGGAAGCTATAGGCACGCTAGTTGGCGGTATTGCCCACGATTTCAACAATATGCTGGCAGGCATAACTGGAGACATATATCTAGCTAAGAAAGCTGCTAAGGGCATGCCTTATATTGAGGATAAACTAACCAGTGTTGAAGATCAGTCCTTTCGAGCATCAGATATGATCAAGCAACTACTCACCTATGCACGTAAAGGTGAGGTAACCATGAAACCAATGCTTCTCACCCCTTTTCTGAAGGAAACGCTCAAATTTATTAATACATCGATCCCTGAAAATATAGAAGTTCATCAGGATTTTGTTAATAACCCCATGCCTATTAATGGTGATATCACCCAACTTCACCAAGTACTGATGAACTTGTTAAACAATGCTCGCGATGCGCTTGATGGCGTAAATAACCCATCTATTCATGTTAAACTTGAATTATTCCATACAGATGAAAACGATGCTTTCTTTAAGCATCATCCATATTTTCAGCCTGGGTCATATGCATTGATAACAGTAAAAGATAATGGCTGTGGAATCCCTGAGAGTCGTATTGGAAATATATTTGAACCGTTCTTTACCACCAAAGTGAAGGGCAAAGGAACTGGGCTTGGGCTTGCCATGGTGTTCGGAGCAATCAAAACGCATAATAGTTATATTGAAGTTAATAGTCAGCAAGGAAAAGGTTCAACCTTTCAGATCTACTTTCCTTTACTCAACAACCTTGAAGCTAATTATGAAGCCTTAAATAACGATATTATAGATGGGCATGGCGAAGTTATTCTCATTGTAGATGATAATGATCCCGCACGGATTAGCCTTAAACATATCCTAGAGAGTCTGAACTACAAGGTGCTTGAAGCATCAGATGGGGTTGAGGGAGTTAACCTTTTTGTGGATTTTAAAAATGAAATTGAATTAATCATTATTGATGTCGTAATGCCAAGGCTTGGAGGCGTGGAAGCGGTCAGTCAAATTAGAAGGATCCAGCCACATGCCAAAGTAATTTTTTCCACTGGCTATGATAAAGTTGAAGCCATGAAGGAGGAGCATTTAGCTACGGACATAGTCCTTTCCAAGCCATATAGGATTAAAGAACTTAGTCAGTCGGTCTACACTCAGTTAAGGAAGTCTTGAGTAAGCTAAGAATTATGCCTGTTTATGGTTCCGCTAAAATACATTCATCATTATGAGAAGATGGCTTTAAAGTGAGCTTAAACACCGTTGCCAGTTATCGTCAAAAGCTAGGCTTAAAGGCCGTTTTAGCAGTCAAATAAGTGACTACAACCGCGCCGATTAAAAGCATAAAAAATATCAATACTATCTCAGAGGGTTTGATATACCTCGTGCAAATCAAGTGTGGAGTACGGGATCTTGAACCAGAAACAACGATTATCGTTGATATCACCTCTGGAAGTAAGAAGGGAGGTGTAGCTGGTATGACAAAAAAATGATAAGTGCATCAAATAAAAAGGCCGGCTAAGAAGCCGGCCCAATAATTATTTTTAGGAAGTATTAAAAAATAAATTCGCGCTTTTGGGGAATCGCTTCCATGTTTTGTAGCAGTGTCTCACATATAGATGTTTCTATATTCGATGTGGCAGTCTTTTGTTTATGGATTAACGTGACTACAGGGTTCTTGCCAACAAATGCAATTATTTGAGCATTTTCAGCCAAAAGGTCAGTCAAGTGCTCTGGAATTTTACTTAAAGAGGCTCCAATAACGATAACATCATAATCGGAAGAAATATCAGCATGGTTTTTCATTTCATCAGGATGCATTGCATTTATATGAATGACTGAAACATTTTCAATGCCGTGATCGGATAAGTTTTTGCAGGCAATTGCACTTAATTCTTCATGCAACTCACAGCTTGTTACTTCAGCGCTATGCATCGCCAATAGTGTTGTTAGATAACCTGTTCCCGTACCAATTTCTAAAACACGCTCATGCCCTTGTAAATTTAATTGCTGCATAATGCTTGCTTCTTGCAGTGGGCTAAGCATTTCTTGATCGCAAGCAATGGGAACATGGCCTTCCATATATGCCAAGCTACGTACATCCTGAGGAACATAATCTTCACGTGGCATGGTATCTAACACATCCAGCAACTCTGGCTCTAATACCTTGCAGCAACGAATTTGATACTCAACCATATTGCGGCGGGCGATGTCCAATGCGCCTTGATCACTAGCAATTTCGCTCATAATTTTCCCTTCCCCTGATTAAAAAATTTCATACAATGAATGAAACTGTTTACTGCGTATCTAAAGCCATAATATATAAATAGGGCATACTAGCAATAATGATAGTTTTCTCAATCCAACATAAGCCATGATGATGTGTAAGCTTTTCATATGTGAGTTACGGTAAGTTTTTTTCCTTTTGTAGTAAGTAGTTACGCAAAACTTTTCCTTTTTCACCCAACTGGTTTGCTTGGATGATAACCTGATTGTTTAAATCAATTTTAAGAGAAAGAGTATTGCCACTCGTGAGTCTTAACGGCTTTGGATATGTTACGCGCATAGTTTCGCCCTTTTTTAATAAAGCTTCTCGAATCAGTGCTGGCGGCTCACTACTGTTGTGAAGTTGTAACCAAACATCGCTTGTTACAGCCGTCAGCTTATAAACGTAAGATGATATTTTTTTGCTATCAATATTTGTAACATTCGCTGTTGGCTTAACCTTTAGCGTTGCTTTAGGCATGCTTTCTTTATTACTTGAGGAAGGAGTAGGCACTGTGGTTTTAACCGCAAGAGGCTTTTCTTTTGTTGGCTTGGGCTCTTCGGCGTTAGGAATACTAGCTTTCTCTAAGCTTTTCATATGTTTTGCCGAGTCTTGCATAAGCTGTGATGGTAGAGGGGCAGGCGTATGATTCAATACATTAAACCCAATAGATAATAGAACAAATAATAGTGCAGCTACTATCATCCATGTTTTACTTGGTGCAACGGGTGGATCGGGAAAAGTGAGAGGTTTGGTTAAGTGGTAATCCCCCGATTTAAGTTTCTCCATGCTTGCATTCACATCAAGTTGTAAATAATCAGCATATTGGCGCAAAAAAGCTGAGGCATACACTTCGCCAGGCATCTCTGTCCAATCACCAGCTTCTAAGCCTTTGATGTAACTTGTCCTTAAGTTTAATGCGTTGGCAACAACATCGATGGAAATAGAAGCTTTGTGACGCTCGCTTTTTAATTGCTCCCCAACTTCCAGAAGGATATCCTCTCTGGAAATGGGTTGAGGCTGCTGAGCGTTATCTTTTGCGGAAGACATGGTTACAGACGCCCTAAGCGAGTGAGTTCATCACTTGCCCATGCACGGTTTAACGGGTCTTTTTCTTTTTCAATATAATTTGCTACATGCTTTCGTGCAGCATCAATATCTGAGCGTTTTATAAGTAAAGCAATCAAATCTTCTAAAGCAGGGCGCAAGGTAGGCTGCTTACGTAATAGGGTTTCATACAAGGCTTGGGCATAATTTAAGCGACCCATTTTCACATATACCTGTGCTTCCTTAAGCTGTGGCAAGTTTTGCGAGGGATTCATCATGGCCGCTTTACGGTAGTGTTTTATAGCTTCTTCGGGCTGGTCTTGACCAGATAAGCTGTCTCCCAAAAGAACTAGTGCAAGATATTGCTTGCGATAACGCGGGTCTTGCAAAGCTTTCTGCAGTATTACTTCAGCCTCTTTATAACGCTCTAATGAGACCAGTAGTGAACCATAGTTTGTATAGGTTGAAGAGCCTCCGCCTGCTGCAATAGCTTGTTTATAAAAGGACTCTGATTTTTTCATATTGCCCTGTAAGCGCCATGCGTAAGCCAATGCCCCCAAAGTTTGTGGTTGCTTGGGGTGAGCTTCATTGGATTGCATCAGTTCATCAAATGCTTTGGGAAGTTGCCCGCGCTGTAGTGAATCTAAACCAATCTGATAATGTATTTTAGCTAATTTATTATTTTTTTCTGGAAGAGGGTGAGAGCAAGAGATAAGAAAACTTGCACAAATAAATAAAATCCAGTTCTGACGAATAAAAGGTATCATAATAAACGCTCCACCAGTGCATGGATAGGGCGTAAAGCCGCATCACTTTGTTGGCTTAGATCGGCAAAAATACCGTGATCCAGTGTTGTTTGGCAGCCACATGTGCATGTCTTTCTAGCTTGCTGGAAATAACAGTTTAATAAGCCTTGGACCTTCTGGACATTACTTTGCATGACCTCCAATATAGAGGACACAGAAACATCATCTTCTTCTTGATGCCAGCAGTCATAATCGGTGCACATGGCTATGGTCGCATAACAAATTTCAGCTTCACGCGCCAATTTGGCTTCAGGCATATTTGTCATACCAATCACATCCATACCCCAAGATCGATAAAGCATGGATTCAGCTCGGGTTGAAAATTGTGGACCTTGCATGACCAAGTAAGTACCTGTTTCATGGGTGGTGATTCCCGTTTCTTGCGCTGATTTTACGATGGCTTTTTGTAAACACTTGCACACAGGATCAGCCATAGAAATATGTGCTACAACAGGGCCGTCAAAAAAAGTTTTCTCACGGTTGATGGTACGGTCTACAAACTGATCAACAAAAATAAAGTCGCCTGGAGCAATATCTTCACGCAATGATCCAACGGCAGATACAGAGATAATGCGTGAAACATTAGCCTGTTTCATAGCGTAAATATTGGCGCGATAATTGATTTTATGGGGAGGGATGCTGTGCCCTGTTCCGTGGCGTGGTAAGAAAACGATTTCCTGATCGTGATAGCGAGCAAGTATCAAGGGGGCGGAAGGTTTCCCCCATGGAGTATCCATATCCAATTCATCTAAGATTTCAATGCCATCCATAGCATATAAACCACTGCCACCAATGATACCGGTACGTTGTACGACCGCCATGGTTATCCCCCTCAAAGATTCCTTATCATGTAGATGAAGATTTCAATTGACCACAAGCGGCCATAATATCTTGTCCACGCGAGCGCCTTACGGTTGCACGAATACCTTTAGAAATCAAGTCTTGCGCGAATTTGTTCATGTGTTCTGTAGGGGAACCTTGGTAAGGGCTTCCTGGGTAAGGGTTAAAACGAATAAGATTAACACGCTCTCGTTCTGTATTTACAAATTTCACTAAGGCATCTAAATCTTTTGAGCCATCATTAATACCATCGAGCATTAAATACTCCAACGTAATGTGGCGTTGATGCGCCAAAGGATAAAGGTTCAAGCATGTACGCAATGTTTGCAGTGGATATTTACGATTGATAGGCACGAGCGTATCACGGTCTTGATCCAATGCTGAATGCAATGAAATAGCTAAATTAACGGGGTGGAGCTGGCCCAAACGGTCAATTTGTGGTGTGAGCCCTGATGTTGATACTGTAATACGACGACGCGAGATATGCAGGCCATCTTTTGCCATGAGCATGGTCAAACTATCATGTAAGCCTTCTTCATTTGCCATAGGCTCACCCATACCCATATATACAATATGTGTGACTTGATCGTGTAAATCTGATGTTAGAGGGTTTTTACGTAAGTCTTCTTTGACAGCTAATACCTGCGCGACAATTTCACCTGCTGTTAGATTGGCTTCGAATTTTTGTGTGCCTGTGTGGCAAAAAGGGCAATCCAATACACAACCCACTTGCGATGAGATGCACACTGTACCCCGTTCAGGTTCTGGAATAAGCACTGTTTCAACAGTTTTACCACTTGCTAGTGCAAATAAATATTTCCGTGTTCCATCTTCAGAGCATTGACGCTGTATCTGTTTCAGTGGTTGGCAGCATAACTTGCTACTTAAGGCAGTGCGCAAATCTTGCGGTAAATTGCGCATGTCATCAGGGTTTAATATGCCTTTATTGCGCCAGTCTAAGATTTGTTTGGCGCGAAATGTGGGGAAGCCCCAGTCAGAGACATGTGCCTTTAAAGCTTCTAAATTTAAAGCAGGCAGTTGATCAATAGTATTATTCATGGTGCGTATTGTACATTACGTGATGATTTCGGATAGCTTGTTGCGCGTGAATACTTTAGCAGCTTTAGAAGAAGTGAATATTGGGCGGGATGACTTTGAGCAAATGCTTCAATTTTCTCGTTTGATGTTTCCCTTAAAACAAAATAATCATTATATACAGGCATTAAAAGGAAAACTTCCTAGCACTGCAGATGGCATGCATGGTGAGCCATCTATGCTTATGGGTTATGATTTCCATTTAACCGATGATGGACCAAGGTTGATTGAAATTAACAATAATGCAGGCGGTCTATATATTGGTGGTAACCGATGGATGAAACAACCAGCTATCAGTGAATTATCGGAAACATTGGAAGAGCGTATATTACGCATGTTTCCTGCTACTTGGCAGAGCATTGCCATTATGGATGAAGAGATAACAGAGCAGTATATGTATCCAGAAATGCAGTACTATGCGGCCTTATTACGCCAAAGTGGGCGTACTGTTTTTCTTGTTAACCCAGAAGATATACAGTTAAAAGATGATGGTTTGTATGTGGAGTCTCAGCGTTTGGATGGTATATATAACCGCCACACTGATTTTTTTCTTGATACAGATGAGCTTGCACATATCCGCACAGCATTCATGAATGGTGAAGTGGCTCTTAACCCACACCCGCGTAGTTATGCATTGCTGGGTGATAAATCACGTATGGTGGACTGGTGGCATAAAGGTTTGTTGGATGTTTGTTTACCAGCTAAGGATGTTCGTTTTATTCGCCATATTGTACCTGAAATTCATATGCTTGCAGACTGCGATAGCGATCAACTATGGAAAGAGCGTAAAGCTTGGGTTTTTAAACCAGCAGCGAGACATGGCGGTAAGGGTGTTGTATTGGGCAAAGCTATGAGTCGCAAACGTTTTAATAGTTTGGATAGTGCAAGCACGGTGGTGCAGCGTTATGTGGCCCCCAGTCAAATTGAGCACCAAGATACCAGTTATAAATTTGATGTTCGTTTGTATATGCATGGTGAAACATTGATTGCTGTAGCAGGGCGCTTATGGCGAGGGCAGGTAACCAACTTTCGTGACGATGGTAGTGGGTGGGTATCATTGAACGTGGTTGAATGAATGCTTTGAGTGTTGCGGTTATTGTTCCTGTACTTAATGAAGAGAGTGCTTTAAAACAACATATTATACAATTTAAGTCGTTAGAGAAATATGCGGATATTATATTTTGTGATGCAGGATCTGATGATAACACCTGCGCTTTATTAAAAAATCATGGTATGCACTATTGTCACAGCCTGCGCGGTCGCGCCTTGCAAATGAATGCTGGAGCAGATGCTTGCAAAAGTGATATATTTGTTTTTATTCATGCAGATACAGTCATATCTTCAAGCGATATTGAGCTCGTAAAAATAGTGATGCAGGATAAATCTGTGGTGGGTGGCCGCTTTGATGTGCGATTATCTGGCAAAGGTTTTTCATTCAGAATGATTGAATTTATGATTAACCTGCGTTCTCGCATAACAAGGGTTTCGACGGGCGATCAATGTCAATTTGTGCGTCGTTCTGTGTTTGAAAAAATGGGTGGTTTTCCTGATCAAGCACTGATGGAAGATGTAGAGTTTTCAAAACGATTAAAAAAATATGGAAAGGTTGCTTGTTTGAAAAATAAAGTGGTGACTTCTAGCCGCCGCTGGGAAAAGCATGGTATTGTTAAAACAACCTTGTTGATGTGGAAGTTACGCTTTTTATACTGGCTAGGCGCATCACCTGAAAAACTGGCGGAGATGTATAAAAATGCTCGATAGTAGCACGCTTGTTATTATTATGTGTAAAGCTCCCGTTGAAGGTAAGGTGAAAACACGGTTAATGACACAATACACTGCAGCTCAGGCAATGGCATGGCATCAAGCTATGGCAACAACGGTTATTGAGCGTGCTAAATGCTTATTTCAAAATGTTTGGCTGGCAGCTGATGATGTAAACCATTCATTTTTTAGACCATTCAAACTTCCCATTCATAACCAAGAAAAAGGGGACTTGGGCAAGCGCATGCAGCGCTTGATGCGACAAGCCTCGCAACATGGGTTTAAAAAAACATTATTCTTAGGAACAGACTCACCCCATATGTCTGATGAACGACTGTTAAACGCTAGCTCAGCACTGAACAGCTATGATGTTGTATTGGGCGCTGTGGAAGATGGGGGTTATGATTTAATTGCCATGAATGACGCTTATTCTATTGTTTTTTCAGATATTTCCTGGGGCACTGAGCATGTTTTAAAACAAAGTTTGGCAATCATTCAGAAGCAAGGCTTGAGTTGCCTTGTACTTGAAGAAAGCTTTGATGTGGACACCCCAGAGATGTTGGATAGAGCAAGGTCTACTGGCTGGGATGTTTAATCAGCGGCATCAGATTCAGCTGTAAATAAATCAGAGAATTGTAGACGTAAACGTTTGAGGTCTTGCTCCATTTGACTGTAAAATCCGACATCACTCGCAGGTAAATGCAAACTGCGATGTAAGAGACTTTTACTTTCTGGCACATGGCTACGCATGTTCTGTTGCCAAATATTGGGCATATCATCATCGGCAAGCATGGTTGAAAGCATGATATGCGATAAATGAACAAGCATAATAGCTGGTTTTACATCACTCGGCCATACGTCCATGCTATGCCAGCAAGGATGGTGGTGATAATAAATAAAATGATGAATACTGCGTGGCAACTTCCAGTGCAAAGCCAACATCATACCTGCATCAATATGTGTATAACCTAATATGTCCCATTCGGCTTTTAAGGCAGGTATGCCTTGGGCTATACTTTCACGAAGCTGTTTGAGCTTATCTTCATCTTCGATATGTAAAATAACCAACTTACCAATATCATGTAACATGCCGAACAAACTAGCTGATTGACGATCTACAATTTGGCTGTATTCACTCAAGGTGCGTGTAAACAAAGCAATGGCTTGAGCATGGAAATATAAATATTGCACATCATCTTGAGATGTTTCACTGCCAATTTCGGGCATAAGCATTTGCAAGATAACTTCTTGCGCTGCATCCATTCCCAAGCGAGTTAAAGCCAAAGCAATATGCGTGACCGGAGGATTTCCGGGTATGGCATAGGCCGCTGAATTACATATTTTTAGTATATGAGCAGTTAAAATGGGATCTTGAGAAACCAATTTAGCAAGGTCGGATGCCGCAGCATCGGGGCTATTTAAAATTTTCTGAATTTGATGCCATATCTCAGGAAGAGGGGCTATAGTCGCGATTCCTTCACGTAAACGTTTTAGCGTCGCTACAGCAATAGGCGGCGGTGCAATTAAATCCAAAGGTGGCACATCTGGCATCTTGGGAGATACGCTTTTAAATGCCCAGATCAGAGTGTTTTTTAATATCTCTTCTTCAATTTCTTCAGGTTCATGGAAATGCGCGGAAGGTATAGTACTGACTGTTTGGTTGGGTCGATATTGCAAATCAGAAAAATGTTTAATATTACTTTTTCCGCTAAGTGAAAGCGGCTTCTTTTCGCCTAATTCAAGCAAGGCCTCAGATAATTCCTGACAATCTTGAAACCGTTTCTCAGGTTTTTTTTGTAACAGCTTGAGAATAATATCTGACAATACAGGGGAAACCCCATCATGAATATCCTGCGGTTTTGGAGGATCTTGCCGCACCTGTTTTTCCATAATTTCAAATTCGCCACCGCCACTTGTTGTAAACGGCAAATGACCTGTCGCAAGTTTAAATAGTATTACGCCTATGGCATATAAATCCGAACGTGCATCTAATTCTTGTCCAAGTACTTGTTCAGGAGCCATAAAATAATAACTGCCTATAGGATTATTCCCAGAATCAGTAATATCATCTTGAACAACATTACTTTTAGCTAGTCCAAAATCCATGATTTTTGGACAACCGTCATCGCATATAAATATGTTGGAAGGCTTTAAATCCCGATGCGTAATACCTTGATCGTGGGCGGACTTTAACCCTTGAATAAGTCCATCTGCAACTGTATAAGTTTCAGCAGTACTAAGAGCGCCATGGTGTTTGACATATTGTTTGAGAGAGCAGCCTTTCAGTAGCTCCATAACAATTCCCAAGCTTTCATTATGCTTATAAACACTTATAAAACGAATGACGTTGGGATGCTCTATTTTACCTTGTGAACGTGCTTCTCTTTCAAAGCGTTGCACCTGTTTGTTATCATGAACAAGTTCTTGATGAAGTACTTTGATGGCAATTTCTTCTCTTGTATCATTGTGAACCGCACGATAGACGATACCCATACCGCCACGCCCAATTTCTTCATAGAAAGTATATGTATGCTTTTTTTGCGTCATAAGACGCCAACACTACGTTATTTGGATGTAGAAGAAAACGTAAAGGGTGTATTAGGGTCTAACCAGCCATGTGAGGCATCTTTAATACTATCGGCATAGGGCAAATAAGGCTTAATATCCAATACTGGCGTGCCATCAAGCATATCTAAACCTTCAATAAATAATGTGCGTTTTTTAATGCTTGTTAGCGCTACAACTGATAATCCAATGCTGTTGGGCCGGTGAGGGGCACGCGTTGAAAATAATCCGCGACGAACATCGGAGCCTCGTGGCGGCATAACTGTAGGGTTCCAGCCTTGATTGAGATGCATCCAGTAGATGACCCAAATATGTGTAAAACTATCCAAGTCAGTCAATGCCTGTTCGAAATTTAAGCCTCCATTTAATTCGATACGTCCTTTGCTAGGCTCTGATAAGCCTGGCTGACGCGGTGCTGTAAAACGTTCTTTAAATGGACTGTGAACAATGCCAATTGCTTGCAGTTCAATGGTTAGAGGATTGCTACCTTCATATTGGAATGAATCGGTATAGTTTTTTGCATCTTTTTTGGGTTTCATGCATCGACAGTGGAGGGGTATTCGATTTTTATTTCATCATCTTCAAGTACCACAATCGCTTTCCCGCCTTTTTGCAGTTCACCAAATAAAATAGCATCTGCCAGTGCCTTTTTCAGGGTATCCTGAATTAAACGCGACATGGGTCTTGCTCCCATCTGTGGATCATGCCCATGATTTGCTAGCCAGGCACGGGCTTCTTTAGTGACCTCTAACTCGACTTTTTTATCTAACAGTTGCATTTCAAGCTCAACCAAGAACTTATCAGTCACATGTAAGATAGTATTCTGATCCAAGGATGAGAATGGGATAACTGCATCCAAGCGATTGCGGAATTCAGGGGTAAATAAACGTTTAATGGCTTCTTCATCGCGGCCTTCATTGGATTGAGGATTAAAGCCAATAGCATTTTGTTGCATTTCAAAGGCACCTGCATTACTGGTCATAATTACAATGACATGCCTGAAGTCAGCAGAGCGTCCGTTGTTATCGGTTAGTTTACCATGATCCATTACTTGTAATAGAATATTAAATAAATCCTGATGGGCTTTTTCCATTTCATCGAGTAAAAGAACAGCGTGTGGGTGCTTGTTAATAGCATCAGTAAGCAAGCCCCCTTGTTCATAACCAACATAGCCTGGAGGGGCACCAATAAGCCGAGAAACAGCGTGCGATTCCATATATTCAGACATATCAAAACGAATCAACTTAATGCCCATAATCCGTGCTAATTGACGAACAACTTCGGTTTTACCAACACCTGTTGGCCCTGAGAATAAAAAGCTACCAATAGGTTTATTTGGGTGTGATAAACCAGCACGTGATAAGCGAATGCTGGAGGATAGTTTTTCAATGGCATTATCTTGTCCAAAAATAGCCAATTTTAAATTGCGTTCAAGGTGTTCAAGGCTTTCTTTGTCGCTCAATGAGACCTGACGGGCAGGAATACGCGCCATATTGGCAATAGTTGTTTCAATATCAGTAATGTTGATTTGTTTCTTGCGTTTTCCATCAACTTTCAAGTGAACTGAAGCACCAGCCTCATCCAAAACATCAATTGCAGAGTCGGGCAAACGTCGATCTTGAATATACCTCGCGGCCAATTTTGCAGCACTTAAAATAGCCGTTTGACTATAATGAATATCATGGTGATCTTCAAGGCGATCTTTCAAGCCTTTAAGAATTTCCACAGTATCTTCAATGCTAGGCTCTTCTAAGTCAACTTTTTGAAAGCGACGAGAAAGTGCAGATTCCTTTTCAAAAACACGTCTGTATTCTTGGTAGGTGGTGGCTCCCATACAACGTAGCTCACCATTTGCTAAGGCCGGTTTAAGTAAGTTTGATGCATCCATAGCGCTACCATTTGCAGCACCTGCACCAATAATGGTATGAATCTCATCAATAAATAAAATGGCTTTCTTTTCTTTTTCGATGGCACCAAGGATTGCTTTTAAGCGTTCTTCAAAATCACCTCGGTATTTTGTGCCTGCCAATAATGACCCCATATCCAATGAGAATACTTTGGTGTCATGCAATATCTTAGGAGTTTCGCGCTGTACAATGCGTAATGCCAAGCCTTCCGCGAGCGCGGTTTTTCCAACACCAGCTTCACCGACCAATAAAGGGTTATTTTTGCGGCGACGGCACAAAATATGCATACAGCGGTTTAACTCATCATCTCGCCCAATCAAAGGGTCAATTTTCCCTGCTAGAGCACGTTCACTTAGATTGATACAAAATTGTTGAAGAGGGGAGGGATCACTACTTTTTTGCGTCTGCTCATCAGAGCTAGTTTGCTCATCGGGCTTGTTTGGAAGGCTTAATGTGCCATGTGATATAAATCCAACGACATCAAGTCGTGTAATGCCTGCATGATTAAGAAAATATACAGCATGGGAATCTTTTTCCGAGAAAATGGCAACAAGTGCATGTGCGCCAGTAACTTCTTGTTTGCCAGATGCTTGTACGTGCATGACAGCACGTTGAATGACTCGCTGTAAACCAACACTGGCTACAGTTTCACCTTCATCATCTGCCAGTACGACAACATGTTCTTGAATAAAGGCTTCAATTTCTTCACGCAAAGCCTCAGTATCAACACTCAAGCCTTTCAGCACATGTTTGGACTCCATATTATCAAGCAAACTCAATAGTAGATGTTCAACAGTCACAAATTCATTGCGACGCAAGTGCGCTACACGAAAAATATCGTTTAATGACTGTTCAAGGTTTTCACTTAATATGCCCATGTTCTCACCTTATGTTGTATCTATATTTTATTAACTATCGGCAAACTGCCACATAACTCAATTAATAACTATTCTAAAACACTAGCAAGAATCATGCTATATTTATCTAGTCGTCCGTTTGCTGCTCAAAACTACAGCGTAATGGATATTCATCTTTACGGCAATGGACTTCTACCTGTGCTACCTTACTTTCTGCAATATCTTTGGGGTAAATGCCACATACTCCAAGACCTTTCTGGTGAATATGCATCATAATTTTTGTTGCACTGCCTTCATCGTGTTGAAAGTACTTCACCAACAGCTCTACAACGAAGTCCATCGGTGTATACTCATCATCATACATGATAACCTTATACAGAGGTGGCTTTTTCAATGCAGGCTTTTCTGTTTGAATGTCGGGCGTTGTAATGATATTTGTATCCATGCCGCAATGATAAGGGCTACGATCATATTTTTCGAGAGGAGAGAGTAATATGGCTGAATTGAAATGTATTTTATGGGATGTTGATGGCACACTGGCAGACACTGAGCGCGATGGTCATCGTGTTGCCTTTAACATGGCATTTGAAGAAGCTGGCTTAGAACGCCGTTGGGATATTGAGACTTATGGTGAGCTATTAAAGGTAACAGGCGGCAAAGAGCGCATGCAGTTCGATATTGAATGTGGTGATATGCCAGATATGCCTTTCAAAAGAATTGCCGAGCTTCATGCTCGTAAGACAGTTCACTATCAAAGTCTTATTGCAGATGGTTTGATTCCGCTACGTTCTGGCGTATTGCGTTTGCTAGAAGAAGCTTATGCTGAAGGTATTACACTGGGTATTTCAACGACGACGACACCAGCAGCTTTGGATGCCTTGATAGAACACTCTTTGGGCAAAGAGTGGTTTGATCGTTTTGCAGTGTTGGCAGCGGGGGATATCGTGCCAGCCAAAAAACCAGCGCCCGATATTTACACCTATGCTATGGAAGAATTGGGAGTCTCTGCTGAAAATACACTCGCTGTGGAAGATTCTAGTAATGGCTGGCTATCAGCTCAAGCGGCAGGCTTGAAATGTATTATTACTGTGAATGATTATACCGCGAAACAAGATTTTGACGGGGCTGATTTGGTGGTTTCAGAGTTGGGTGATGCTGGGTGTGACAGTATCCAAGCATTAAGTAATAAACATGATTTGAGTAATCTTGAATGCGTGACACTGTCACACTTTAAAGCCATCATGGCAGACTGATATGATGACAAAGGCCATGCAATTATTTGATACCCATTGTCATATAGATTTTGAGCATTTTGATGATGATAGGGATGCTGTGTTTGAGCGTATGCAAGAGGCCGGGGTTACACGTATTGTTGCCGTGGCAGTTGAGCTGGAGCAAACACCACGTTTGATAAACTTGGCCGAGTCTCGTGATCGAGTTTGGTTTTCGGTTGGTGTACACCCCAATCATGAAGTGGACACAGAACCAACAGTGGATCAGCTCTGTGAGCTTGCACAACATGAGAAGTGTGTGGCAATAGGGGAGTCAGGCATGGATTTTTTCCGTGCGAATGTTGAGCCAGCTATTCAAGAACAACGTTTCCGTACCCATATCCGAGCAGCTCATATCATGAATAAGCCTGTGATTGTGCATATGCGTGATGCCGATGAAACCACCTTACGCATTCTTAAAGAAGAAAATATTGCAGGCTGTGGTGGCATCATGCATTGCTTTTCATCGAATTGGCAAGCCGCTAGCCGAGCCTTGGATATGGGCATGTCAATTTCATTTTCAGGCAATGTCACATTTAAGCGTAATGATGAATTGCGTGACGTTGCTGGCAAAGTGCCTGAAGACGCTATTTTAATTGAAACCGATTCGCCATACTTGGCCCCAGTGCCGATGCGCGGCAAACGCAATGAGCCGACATTTGTAAGCCACGTAGCTCAGTGTGTGGCGGATGCAAGGCAAATGCCAGTGGAGGAATTGGTTGAAATTACCACAAAAAATGCTTTGAAGCGTTTTCAGTTGGCGTAAAGCTGACTATGTTAGCCTTATTCCTTGAGATAGAGAGAGGGGGGGTATGGATAAACTGGAACGGGCTCAACGCTTACACAAAACCTTAAAACAACGTAAAACACCACTTTCCATGACTGATATGCGGGAGATGTTTGATAACTGTAGTGAATCCACGGTTAAACGTACCTTGCAAGATATGAAGAGCCTTGGAGCTCCTATTTATTGTATCGATGGTCTGGGCTACAGCTACGATAAACAAATAGCTTTTGAACTACCTGGCGTATGGTTTTCTTCCGAAGAGTTATATGCCTTGCTTACCATCCAGCAGTTGACTCAAAATATATCTGGCGGTTTTCTTGATAAAAGTATCAAACTTATTCGGGAAAAAGCAGAAATGTTGCTTGGCAAACAGTTAGCATCACTAACAGATATTCATCGCATTCGTGTTTTGGGAGCAGGCTCACGCGGTAAAGACTTACCAATGTTTAGCATTGCAAGTAGTGGGGTACTGGAGCAGAGACGCTTACATATTACCTATCAGGGTCGCCAACGTGGTGAAATAACAAAACGAGAAATATCACCACAACGTCTGGTTTACTATAAAGGAAACTGGTACCTAGATGCGTGGTGTCATCAGGCAAATGGCTTACGCTCTTTTGCGATGGAAAAGGTGAAAAAAGTTTGTTTGCTCGCACAGGAATGTGAAAATATTTCGGATAAGGTGCTCGATGAACAATTAACTAAGTCATTCGGCATATTTTCAGGCAAGCCAAGTGCGCTAGCTGTACTACACTTTAGTGAAAAGGCTGCTCGCTGGGTGCAAGATGAGCAGTGGTTCCCCAATGGGGAGACACGTTGGCTCAACAATAATATATTTGAATTGCGCATTCCATATCACAACCCCACAGAATTAATCATGGAGATATGCCGATATGGGGCAGGTGTTGAAGTGGTTGAGCCAGCTGAGTTGCGGCAGCAGGTTTTGAGCATACTTGAGAAGTCCATAGCGAAATATACATAAGGTCAGTATATGACCTTATGCCATGATAACGTTTGCCTCACTTAGTTGGAGGCAAGGCATGGATAGACGAAATTTTCTTAAACAAATCATACAAGGTGCAGTGTTTTTGCCGCTTGCCCCTACATCTGCATGGGCAATTGCTGGCAAAACAATTGTGGTGCAAGAATCACCTATCGCAGGGTTTCAATACTATGATGGTGAAGAAGTGTTTGCTGAATTAAGGGTGCAAACACCGCTATTATTAGAGCGTGAGCAAGGTAATAAATACGATGCCAATGCTGTCGCTATTTATTACAAACAATACAAACTCGGCTTTGTACCCAAAGCGGAAAACACGGCTGTGGCACAAATGCTGGATCGCGGTGAATACTTATCCGCTGAAATCGTAAAACTTGAAATGAGCAAGAATCCTTGGGATAGGGTTCGATTCCAAGTCGCTCTTGATGCTTAATCGTGATGCTTAACTGAAATGGATAATTATCATGGATAACCTCAACCCTTCCAGCCTAAAAACCATTTTGCATTCCAAACGTGCCAACATTTATTATCTAGAAATGTGCCGTGTGATGCAGAAAAATGGGCGTGTTCTTTATCTCACCGAAGAAACCAAAGAAAAACAATATTGGAATATCCCCATTGCCAACACCACCTGTATCCTGCTAGGCACAGGCACATCCATCACCCAAGCCGCCATGCGAATGCTTGCGTCAGCGAGTGTATTGGTCGGCTTTTCTGGCGGCGGCGGTACACCCTTGCTTGCAGCCAATGCTATCGAATGGTTATCCCCACAAAGCGAATACCGTCCTACTGAATATGTGCAGGGCTGGATGACTTGGTGGTTTGATGAGCGCAAACGCCTTGAAGCCGCCAAATTATTTCAACGACAACGCATCGTCTATATGCAAAAGGTTTGGGCGAAAGATAGCGATTTAAAAGCAGAAGGTTTCAGCATCGATGATGTGGCAATCCATCATGCTTTAGCGCATTTTCTATCAAACATCGAGCAATGCCAAAATGTCACCCAGTTGTTGCTTATTGAAGCCAAACTCACCAAAAGCTTATACAAAATCGCCGCCAACCAGACCAAACTTAAAGGGTTTGTGCGCAACCATGAAAAGGGTGCGGATGATGCCAATGCTTTCTTAAGCCATGGCAATTATTTGGCATATGGACTTGCCGCCAGCACGTTATGGGTGCTCGGCATTCCCCATGGGTTTGCTGTGATGCATGGCAAAACAAGGCGTGGCGCACTGGTGTTTGATGTTGCTGATTTGATAAAAGACACCTTGATTTTACCGTGGGCATTTATTTGTGCTAAAGAAGGCGCAACCGAGAATGAGTTTCGCCAACAATGTTTGCTCAACTTTAGTAAGCATAATGCTTTGGATTTCATGTTTGATACGGTTAAAGATATAAGCCTTACAGGGCACACATTATGATGGTAACGTTTGTATCACTGTGTGAGAAAAAATCACTAGCCAAAACGCGCCGTGTATTGGATGCATTCGCCAATCGCATTGGCAGCCGCACATGGCAAACAGTAATCACGCTTGAGGGGCTGGGAGCAGTACAATTATTATTAAAAAACACGGCATCCAAAAACACCGCAGTGTCATGTCATTGGCTAAGAAGCAGAAGCCGCAGTGATTTGCTCTGGGTTGTTGGCAACAAAAATAAGTTTAACGCACAGGGGATTGTGCCTGTGAATTATACAGCTCAGGAAGGCCTCTTGAAAACTGACAACAAAGAGGATTGGACTTTTTTAGCTGCGCTCGAGGCAGTCACAGTATTTTCAGCTCTTTTGCATGACTTTGGGAAATTAACAAAGTTATTTCAGGATAAATTGAAGGGTAAAAACAAAACGCAATCCGACCCTCTTAGGCACGAATGGATTTCATTATTATTTTTAGTCGCCATCGTGAATAACAAGAGCGACAGTGAATGGCTTGATAGCTTAATCAGCGATGAAATTCATAAAAACATTTCTAAGTTGAAAGTTACTAACATGGCAAACCCTCTCGATAACTTGCCACCCGTTGCAAGCATGATTGCTTGGCTCATATTGACCCATCATAAAATGCCAACATTGGATGAGGGTTATAGAGAAGAAGATATTTCTTTATCAGAATTATTCCCATTGATTTCGTCATCATGGGGTTATGAGAATACGAATGAACCTAAGGAGTTTTCTGAATGGTTTAAGTATGCAGAGTTGCCGAGCAAATCAATCAAATGGCAAGAGCACATTAACAGTTATGCTATAAAGCTAAAGAACCTGTTGCCACAACTGCACAGTTGTTTTGACTCTCAAAACAAACGTTCGTTCATGAATCATGCCCGAATGAGTTTAATGCTTGCGGATCATTACTATTCTTCGTGTGATAAAGATAAAAACTGGCACAGTAGCGTTAAATTATTTGCAAACACTGACCATCAAGGGAAGTTGAAGCAGCAGTTGGATGAGCACTTGGTTGGTGTCGCCAAACAAGCCAAAGTAAACATCAAAAAACTTCCGCAGTTTGAAGCCCTTTTTAATCGAGATATTCGGGTTATAAAAAATAAAGAGTTGGGTAAAAAAAGCCCCCAAGGTTTTAAATGGCAAGATGAGGCTGCTTCAAGCATTAAAAAGTGGAAGCAACAAGAAAAAAGGTTAGATGAACATCAGTTTGGTTTCTTTGCGGTTAATATGGCATCCACTGGTAAGGGTAAAACATTTGCGAATGCAAAAATCATGCAATCACTTTCGCCAAATGAAGAGAGTTTACGTTTCATTCTTGCACTGGGTCTTAGAACATTAACTTTACAGACGGGTGATGAATACAAAGAGAAAATAAATCTAAAAAACAATGAATTAGCCATACTCATTGGCTCTAAGGCAATTTCTGATTTGCATCATCAAAAAAATGAAACGGGTTCAGAATCAAATACCAGTTTATTAGATAATGGCTTGATGTTTGCTGATGACTTTCCAGAGCAAGGTTTAGACACTGTGTTGAAGAATCCAAAAGACAGACAGTTTTTATACGCCCCAGTCCTGACATGTACGATTGACCATATAATTCAAGCAACTGAAACCAAGCGTGGTGGTCGCTATATATTGCCTACCATTCGCTTGATGTCTTCTGACTTGGTATTGGATGAAATTGATGATTTTGATGACACCGACTTGATAGCCATAGGTCGTTTAATCCATTTGACAGGCATGCTTGGCAGAAAAGTAATGATTTCATCCGCAACCATTCCACCAGGCTTGGCAGAAGGATATTTTAGTGCATATCAAGCTGGCTGGCAGATATTCGCTGGTATGCGTAATAAAAGTTTAACTATTGGTTGTGCATGGATTGATGAATTTAAAAGCACTGTAAAAACGATTCAAAGCAAAGAAAATTATAAAATCCAGCATAGTAAATATATCGATAAACGCATCAAAAACCTTGCTACGCAACCCGTGAAACGAAAAGTGAACATTGCACCGTGCAGCACTTCACCAAAAGAATACTTTTCAGCCGTTAAGGATGCTGTTTTAGAAAAACATCGGCACCATCATTTCGTGGACACCGCCACTGGTAAACATGTCAGCATTGGTGTTGTTCGTATGGCAAACATCAACCCATGTGTGACATTAACCGAATATCTTTTGGCGAACCCATCGGCACAAGATACTGAAATCAAAACCATGCCTTATCATTCCAGGCAAGTGTTACTCATGCGCCATGAGCAAGAAAAATACTTGGATAAAATATTAAAACGCAAACAAGGCGATGCTCACATTCTAAGTGATGAAGCAATTAGGAATCATATTCATAGCTCAAAAGCTAAAAACGTTATTTTTGTACTGGTGGCAACACCCGTTGAAGAGGTGGGCAGGGATCACGATTTCGATTGGGCAGTGATTGAACCATCTTCTTATCGCTCTTTTATTCAATTGGCTGGTCGCGTACTTCGCCATAGAGAAAAAGAAATCATTGAGCCGAATATCGCAATCATGAAATACAATTACCGCGCCTTAAAAACTGGCGGTAAAGAAATTGCCTTTAAGTGGCCAGGTTATCAAAATCAAAAAGACGATTTAAGCAGCTATGATTTGAATAAATTGGTTGATACTCAAGAGCTTGCAAAAAAACTGGATGCAACCCACAGGATTCACCAAACTGACTCTTCTGAACTTGCCACATTAGAACATAAGGCCATCCATGAATTGTTAACCAACTATGAATCAAAAGGCCCAGAATCCATGCAGGGTTGGTTAGACAGTGATTGGTGGTTAACAGGGTTACCACAGCGATATGTAAGGTTTAGAGATAGTAGCCAAGATTTCACAGTATTTCTCACCCACGATGGCGAGTTCTTAGAAAAAGGCGATAGGGGAAAGACTGTTGCTGTTGCTAAAGATAATATTAAACCTAAAGAACTTAGCGCTTCTGAAATGCATCATTTATGGTTTAAGCGTGATTATCATTCATTGCTAACAGAGCAAGCAAACCGTCAAGGAGCAACCCTAGAAAAAGCAGCCCTAACGTATGGTGAAATCAACTTGCCCACTTATGGGAAACCAATAACTAACCAACGCTTTATTTATAATGAGCAGTTGGGGTTAACAAAGGAAGGATGAAATATGCTAGATAAAGCAATTGATGAGTTCTTAGAAATGAAGAAAGCAGACTTTCTTAAGAAGAACACGAAGTCCGACACAAGCGATGAAGATAAACAAATATTTTTCGAAAGTGCTAAACAATTGTATAACCTTGAAAACTGGTTAATTGATGCTTCACGTCGCGCTAGACAGCTATCTCTAACTTCGCACCCTGCAAAGCTGGTTCATCCTAACGCTAAAACCAGTAGCATTATTGCGGATGTAACCTCAGAAAAGGATGGACTATTACGCTCAGGAAATGTTGAGACAGAGTTGGATGTGTTTGGAAATGCAGCTGCGTTAGATGTTGAAAAATTTCTCAGAATTAAGTTGTTAGATGGGAAAACCGTCATGCAGCATCTAGAAAATAACTCGGATACGATTCAACAACAGCTTGAAACAGAGAAAGTCGATTTTCGAGACATACGAGATGCTTTCATGCAAATCAAAAGCTCAGAACTGAAGCAGACAAGCGAAAAACTAAAGCAAGTTTATTTCCCTGTAGAATCTGATTACCACTTGCTCTCCATCCTTAATGCATCTGGTATAATTTATAAGCTAAAACACTCTATAAATAACCTTCGTTTCTCCGAAGAAAACAAACATATAAAGGAAGAATTGAAAAAATCAAAACCAGCCTCGCTCGAAGGCGTTATCACTGATTTATTTGGGTTATCCGCAATTGGTTATGGCGGCACAAAACCCCAAAATATAAGCACCTTAAATAATCAGAATGGTGGAGTGAGTTTATTGTTACCTTCAATGCCTCCCATATTAAAGAAACGTAAAACACAACCGCCTAAGAAAGACTTTTTTGGAAGCTGCTTATGGACAGGTTTGTTTAAAAACGATTTTGAAGAATTTCATAAGGTGCTTGGTTGGCGCAGGAATAACAGAGAGATTAGAGATATGCGTGATGATATAGTGCTAAACGCAATCACCAAACTCGCAAGAATAGTTGTTGATATTCGAGAAATTCCGTCTGGTTGGTCGGATGGTGAAATCTATGATGGTTTAGCTCACTGGCAAAAGGTTTGGTTGGATGAGAAATACGCTGATATAAGAAATGACAATAAGCAAAACCATCAATATTTAACCCATGCGCAAAGTGATTTTGCCAAGTGGTTTATTGGCAACTACAAACAAGCCACCGAAGACAATAAATTGTTGGGCGATGATGATATAGAGCATATCAAGAAAGTGCTAAACGATGAGCAGGAGTTGTTCCAATGAAAGATATATTGCTCATTCCAAACCTTAAAATCCATAATGCCAATGCTTTATCTAGCCCCTACACTATAGGTTTTCCAGCAATGACAGCATGGTTAGGCTTTATGCATGCGCTTGAAAGAAAGCTGCATCATTCAGAATTTAGTCAAGTTGAATTCACAGGTATCATCGTGAGTTGCTTGAACATGACGCTGCACACCTATAAAGGCAAAGGTGATTATGTTCACTCGATCAAAGCCACGGGGAATCCCTTGGATAAATCAGGAGGGCGGCCATCCTTCATTGAAGAAGCACGTTGTGATTTAGAAGTCACACTCGCTATTGAATGTAAATTGGGCGTGATTGCTTATGAAAAATTTACCCAGTGGGTGAACAACAAGCTTCATACCATGAAAGTCGCCAGTGGTGACATTATTAGCTTCAAACCAAGTCTGCATAAAGAGGTAGACAATAATAATCCTAGAGAACTCACAAGGTATTTAATGCCAGGGTTTTGTTTGGTTACGCGACAAGATTTAATGAAAAATTCCATGAATGAAGGCAAAGATGCGATGGATGCCATGCTCGAATATCTTGTCACCACCACCGAAGTTTCCGTGGATGAAAATCATAAGGTCAACAAAAGCAAAGCAAAAAGAAAGGAAAGCGGGTGGATTGTGCCAATCGCTATTGGTTATCAAGGCATAAGCGAGCTTGGGTTATTAAAAAATACCCGCGACCAAACCACACCACATCGATTCGCAGAAAGTGTGGTCACTTTAGGTGAATTTAAAATGCCACATCATTTTGAAACAGTAGATGAAATGGTGTGGCGTTATCAAGAATACCAAGGCGATAATCTATACCTTTGTACAAACAACTATTCGATTAAAAATAAGGAGAGTAAGTTATGAGTAAAATTCCAGCGTCAGTATTAGCATTTGAGAAAAAATTAGTGCCTTCAGATGGGTTAATGTATGGCACAACTTGGGAAAACAGAAACAACAAGGCAGAGCCTTTAGCCCTGCAAGAAAAATCTGTGCGCGGCACAATTTCGAATCGTCTTAAAAAGTCAGATGAGGGAAAAATTGATGCCAAGATTGAAAGTGCCAATTTACAAAGAGTCGATAGTTGCGCCCTCTCACCAGAGCAAGACACTTTAAAGCTAAACTTCACGTTGAAAGTATTAAGCGGTGTTGAAAATCCATCAGCATGTAATCATGAGGGATTCAATGCATCGTATGCCAAGGCAGTTAAAGGTTATATTGCAACGCATAACTTTAAAGAGTTAGCGCATCGCTATGCATCTAATCTTGCCAATGGTCGTTTCTTTTGGCGCAACCGTGTTGGAAGTGAAAATATCGAAGTTCAAGTGCGTGTTTTAAACAATAGCAGCACTCAGCAATGGGTGTTTAACAGTTTAGACTTTGATACGAACAATTTTGGTGCGGATTCAAGTGATTTGGATGAGCTTTCTAACCTTATCGCCAAAGCCTTATCAGGCGAAAGTGATTTTGTGTTATTGGAAATCAATGCCTATGCTCAAGTTGGCAAATCACAAGATGTTTATCCAAGCGAAGAATTGGTGCTTGATAAAAACAGCAGCAAAGAGAAAAAGAGTAAGATTTTGTATGCCGTGCATGATGTGGCAGCGATGCACTCTCAGAAGATTGGCAATGCAATTCGCACCATTGATACTTGGTATCCAGAGTTTGACGCACAAAAGAGAGTGATTTCTATTGACCCTTATGGCGCGGTTACAACTCTAGGGCGCGCATACAGAGCACCAAAAGATAAAAAAGACTTTTTCAATCTGTTTGATCGGTTTTCTCAGGGTGAAGGTTTAAACAATCTTGATGATGAACACTTTGTAATGGCTGTGTTGGTCCGTGGCGGTGTGTTCGGCGAGAAACAGTGATGAATTATTATCTTGATATAAAGATAGTGGCTGATGAAGAAGTGCCCGTATATTTTATTCGGAACAAAATATACGCGAAACTTCACAAAGCTTTAAACACTCTTAAATCCTCGAATATTGGCGTGAGTTTTCCGAATTATCGTGTGAAGTTGGGCGATGTGGTTCGTTTGCATTCTAGCCAGGAGAGGCTTGTAGCGTTGCAAGCTTTGAATTGGTTGGGTGGGTTGTCGGGATATTGTGTGGTGAGTGATATTCTTGCTGTGCCTGAATTGATTGAGGGCTATCGTGTTGTATCTCGAATTCGCACAACAATGAACCTCAAAAAGCTTGAAGAGCGCATTACGTATCAAAAGGCTCAAGGGGAATTGAAAACCGATGAAGATGTAAAAAACTACGAAAGGCAGTACAAACAAAAAATGTTTGGCTCAAGCCTGGATAACCCATATTTAGAGCTGCAAAGTAGCTCAACCACGCAGGTGTATAGAAGGTTTATTCAGTTTGGTGACTTATCCTCAACGATTACACTTGGTAAGTTTGATGAATTTGGTTTGAGTAAATCAGCAAGCATACCTTGGTTTTAACCAATAAAATTGCGTTCTTTAAAATTTACTTTAATATCAATAAGTTACAGGATAAGGTAAAAATATTGGTAAAATAACCTATTTTTGTTTAACCCACTGTTGTAACTTGTTTTTTTGAACCTAAGGTTCGGGTTCACCGTCACACAGGCGGCTTAGAAACCTTGGTGACACTGGAATATTTGATTATATTAGTTCACCGTCACACAGGCGGCTTAGAAAAGCTCCATAGTGAAGTCTTCTGTTGCTGCTAGGTTCACCGTCACACAGGCGGCTTAGAAAAAACAGTGCCGTTATCCTGCCAATCAACTGGAGTTCACCGTCACACAGGCGGCTTAGAAATGCTTATGCGGTGTGGTTCTATATTTGCTGGTGTTCACCGTCACACAGGCGGCTTAGAAAAACGCAACGGCTCGATCTGCAAAGCCTTTTTAGTTCACCGTCACACAGGCGGCTTAGAAAACAAGCTGAGCTTGAAGCTAGAGCATTAATTTGTTCACCGTCACACAGGCGGCTTAGAAAATACTACATATCCAAACAACAAGTAGTGCGCAGTTCACCGTCACACAGGCGGCTTAGAAAATATGCAATATACAGCAGTAAAAGAATCTGGAGTTCACCGTCACACAGGCGGCTTAGAAAGGTTACTAGGGCAGAGGACGTTTCAACAATAGGTTCACCGTCACACAGGCGGCTTAGAAAAGACGGTGGTCAAGAATGGCATTTGGCTGATAGTTCACCGTCACACAGGCGGCTTAGAAAATGTGGAGTCAGAAACAACTCCTTGATATATCGTTCACCGTCACACAGGCGGCTTAGAAAATTTGCTGCTGCTGTTAAAGCTGCTATTTGTTGTTCACCGTCACACAGGCGGCTTAGAAAAGAACATTATAGGTATGGAAAAATACTTATTAGTTCACCGTCACACAGGCGGCTTAGAAAGCTAAGATCTGCACCGCTAAGATCTGCCCCGCGTTCACCGTCACACAGGCGGCTTAGAAAGTTATCCTGCCAATCAGATGGACTTATATCAGGTTCACCGTCACACAGGCGGCTTAGAAATAAAATGGAAGCTTTAATTAAGGCAATCTACAAGTTCACCGTCACACAGGCGGCTTAGAAAGTTTAGTCATGCAGCCATTCAGGTCGATGGTGGTTCACCGTCACACAGGCGGCTTAGAAAGCAATTTTTAACAGGGCAAACTGCGTTTATTCGTTCACCGTCACACAGGCGGCTTAGAAATTGATGATGTTGAAAATGATGAGCAAGTGGAAGTTCACCGTCACACAGGCGGCTTAGAAAGATATTAAATTGCGTAGCACTGCTGTTGTTGATGTTCACCGTCACACAGGCGGCTTAGAAAAAAGGAAACAACCTTTGGCATAGACGATAAGAGTTCACCGTCACACAGGCGGCTTAGAAACAGAAAGCCAAGGCGATCCGACTAAAGTTACTGTTCACCGTCACACAGGCGGCTTAGAAAAACCAAGGAAGACACGCGGCGCATGGGCTTGCGTTCACCGTCACACAGGCGGCTTAGAAATGAGTATGTTTTTCCTGCGGTTGCTGGTGGCAGTTCACCGTCACACAGGCGGCTTAGAAATCTAGTAGTTTGGCAATCAGTTCTGATTTGTTGTTCACCGTCACACAGGCGGCTTAGAAAATAGTGATTGATAGGCAAAGGCTGGCATCACCGTTCACCGTCACACAGGCGGCTTAGAAAAGAAACACATCAAAAACGCCGCACCGCGCGTAGTTCACCGTCACACAGGCGGCTTAGAAATGTACTTGCTCTGCCCACGCGCGAATCTCTGCGTTCACCGTCACACAGGCGGCTTAGAAATTCAACGAGTGGAATGGTTTCATGGGTTGATAGTTCACCGTCACACAGGCGGCTTAGAAAATAATGTTCATGTAGGCCTTTAAATAGCCTCCGTTCACCGTCACACAGGCGGCTTAGAAATTTTCGGAAAATAGGAGTATTTAAATGGGTTTGTTCACCGTCACACAGGCGGCTTAGAAAGTTACGCAGCAGGGCAGGGGCTTCATTACATTGGTTCACCGCCACACAGCGGCTTAGAAAACAAGAAAGCCACAAGCCTTGACTGACAATTTAGACAATTCTGTGCGGCAATATATGCCGTAGGTAACAGGTGAAGAAAGAAATTCTATCCATACCTGTAACGGATGCCGCGATGGACCTACGTGGCACAGTGCGCCGAAACACAGGCTGTGCCATGCGATTGTTATTATTAATTTGTAAATCAGCCAGAAGCAATAGTCATAAACAATCTCGGATATATAACTTTACATAATATCCATTATGCGACGTTATAAATTAGCATAAATAACAATAAACCCACTTTTAAGAAAAGAGCTTTATAATATCACTACTTACAACTTTACAGGAATATGTTACTTGCTTATATGTTTCACAGGAATATGTTACTTGATTATATGCCGTTAAATGACAAAAGGTCTAAAAATGCCAGATAGAATTATACATATAACCAATAATTTCGATAAGTTATATAAGCTTATGAAAGTATTACGCGAAGAATGCTCTTGGGATAAAGAGCAAACTATCGATAGCTTAAAACGTTATACACTTGAAGAAGTGCATGAGGTCTTAGAAGCCATTGGTATTGCATCCAAGCAGGGGGACTGGAACCCCCTACTTCAAGAGCTTGGTGACCTTTTGCTACAAATTTCTTTTTATGCCTGTATTGCAGAAGAAGAAGGAAAATTTAACTGGGATGACATTGTTGAAGCTTTGACTGCAAAAATGATTTACAGGCACCCACATGTATTTGGTGATGCCACGCCATCTAATTTAAACGAGCAGTGGGAGTCACTTAAAGATCAAGAGTATAAAGAGCGTCATAGTCTGATGGATGGTATTCCACCACTCCCTGCCCTCAAATACGCACAAAAGCAGCAAGATCGTGCAGCAAGAGTTGGGTTTGATTGGGTCAACGCAAGTGATATCATGGAAAAAATGCATGAAGAAATGGATGAGCTAGCGTTTGAAATTAAATCCAACGCGCCATTATCTCGGCTTGAAGATGAGTTTGGCGATGTGTTTTTCACTTTGGTAAACCTTGCTCGCAAACTTGGTTTGGATGCTGAATTATGCCTGATGAGCACAAATCGAAAATTCGCCGAACGTTTTCGTAATATGGAAACACTTGCTGAAACCAGAGATATTTCATTAAAAGATATGGATACAAAAGCCCTTGAGCAACTTTATGAAGATGCCAAGAAAGAGTTGCGGAGCAGACATGACGGATAAAAAAGAACAGCCAAAAGCTACAGCACAAGAACTACAAATTCAGGTGCCGCCTGAAGTGCAACGTGGTATTTATGCCAATCAGATGTTTGCTACTCATACACAGGAAGAGTTTATTTTAGACTTTATCTTTGCATCACAACCTGCTGCAGTTGTGAATGCACGGGTGGTTATCTCCCCTACGCATGCCAAGCGTATTGTTGCGGCATTACAGGAAAATATTAACAACTATGAAGCACATTTTGGAGAGATTGCCCAAATAAACCCTATCGCACCGCCCGATACTGTTCATCATTAACGCGCTGTATTTATTGCTGCACACGCTGCGCCATAGCTATGAATGAAAGCTCTCCGCGACAACCTTTTGAAAGTGTTCAGTTTGATAAGGCTTTTGTATAAAGCCATTTAGGCCTTTGTCTTGAAAGCCACTGGTTACATCTTCTTCACTATAACCAGATGATAGAATGACTTGCACATGCGGTGAAATCTTCCGCAAAGCATGAAAACAAGCTTCTCCACTCATATGCGGCATAGTCATATCAAGAATAATGCCGACCAATTCTTGCTGATGCTCTCGAAAGACTTCAAGGCCGTGCTTGCCATCCACTGCTGTTACAACGCTATAGCCCATATCTTCGAGTAGTAGGCAAGCGATTTTACGAATACTTTCTTCATCGTCGATGACAAGTACTGTGCCTGAACAATTTTTCGTTATTTCGTTACCCTGCTGTTCAGTTACGATTTCTTCAGTTGATGAGGAAGCAGGGAATGCAATTTTAAAAACAGTGCCCTTATTAGGCTCAGAATACAAATTTAGTATGCCATTATGTCCAGTAACAATGCCCAGAACAGCACTCATGCCAAGGCCCCTACCTGTAAATTTAGTGCTAAAAAAAGGATCAAATATTTTCTTCTGAGTCTCTATATCCATGCCACAACCAGAATCGGAAACCTCCATATAAATAAAGCTACCAATGGAGGTACCGACCTTATGTAAAGAGTTCACTAGGCATGCTTCATCCACTTGCATCAACCCTGTTGTGATGATGATTGAGCCACCAGACTTAGCCATTGCTTCAGAAGCATTGATGACTAAATTCATGATAATTTGTTGTATTTGAGTTATATCGCCATCAATCGAAGACAATGATTTATCTAGGTTATATTTCAATATAACACTTTTATCTATTGAGACTTCTAGCAACGGCATCATTTCAGTAATCAGGCGAGATAAATTGAGTGACTGAATGATAAAAGAGCCTTTACCTGAATAAGCGAGCATCTGTTTACAAAGGTTAGCAGCCTGTAAACCCGACTGCTTAATAGATTCCAAATGAGTAGTGACGCACGAAGCAGCAGCAAGTTTGCGCGTCGCGAGATCAGCATTACCAATAATAGCAGTTAAAATATTATTGAAATCATGAGCGATACCACCCGCTAAAACACCGAGTGATTCAAGCCTATCTACATGCTCTACTTGCTGCTGCAAGGCAATTTCATTGCGTAAATCACGAGCAACCACCGCTATATGGGCTGAGCTTCCTTGTTTGTCAGGCAAAGACATAAATGTGCAGGCCATAAGAACAGTATTTGAATCGCGGTCAATAAACTCACATTCCGCTTGAACAGTACCTTCCTTTATGACTTGAGGCAGTATTTCCCCAGCCAGGCTTTTGTGCGTTTCAGGGCTGTGCAAGTCTTCAATTGTCATTCCTTCGATAGGCATATTTTTTGCTAGCCCTAATATTTTTTTCCCTGCGGGGTTGATATAAAGGATATTTCCCTGTGCATCAGCTATGCTTACTAGGTCCAGCGACACCTCAATAATGGCAGCTAAATTCCGAACCTCAGCAGTCCTCTCCTCAACCAATATTTCTAAGTTAGCATGCGAGTTTTGAAGAGCCTTTTCCGCTGCTTTACGTTCACTTATATCACGGAGAAAGATAACATAGGCAGAGATATTTCCTTGTTTAACAACGGAACCAATAAATTCGACAGGTATCTCCGAACCATCCTTGCATTGAGCCGAGCCTTCAATACGCCGATTCATGAATATCCCTTTGCCGCGCTTTAAGTGGCGGTGAAAAATCTTTAAATACGCACTTCGCAGCCGTGAAGGAAGAAGCGTGTTTTCAATCAACTTTCCTAATATTTCAGACTTACTATAACCAAACATCTGTTCCGCCACAGGGTTCCATGACTGAACAGCCCCCCTTTCATCAAGACGAACAATGGCATCCATCGAGCTTTGGATAATAAGTTCAGACCAGATTCTGGCTTTTTCCAATGCCTCAGATTTTTCAGTAATGCGTTGCTGATATGACTGCAACTGTTTTTGAAAAGGCAATTGTGCGTCCCTACTCTCAAGCTGACGCATACGCTTGCTTAAAGCCTGAATTGTTTCCTGGGCGGCATGAAGCTGCTTTTGTAACTGCTCGTTTGTAGAACTATTATTCACTTTTTGAACCTAACGCCAATGCCACTAAGCTTTGGTTAACATGTAGTCCCTGCCACTGCTCACCGTAGGTATCAAAACCAATGATATGATCGGCTATAGGACTATTTTTCTCAGCCAAGCTTTGGTTTATATCGTCCTCTTTACCCTCTAATGCGCGGTAAATACAATTGTATACAAGTAATAGCTTTATTTTACCCATGCTCTGCTTGAACTCCGCAATGAACTTATCATACTCTAAAAGCATATTCTGATGTTCACATAGATTAAGTACCATGCCCTCTTCAATAGCGCATGCAAATTCCAAGGCATCACCTTCAGCAACTTGCCTGATAGCACGCACATAACACTCATTTCCATACGGATACATAAGTGGATGATTTGAAAAAACTTGTGAGCTAAGATCCTTCACTTCGAGCCCAAGTAATTGGGCGTAACGTTGTGCCGCAGGCATGCCGTCTAAATGATACACCAAACGTTTTTTTATATTTACCTTGGTAATCACGACATTCATGTCACCAAGTGTGAAATGCTGATGTTTTATAGCACGAAAAGGAATGTTACTTTCGGCTAAAATGAATACAGCCGCATTCTGATAAGTCTCACCATTAGCAATCACATAAGTGCCTTCAAATTTAAGGTCATCACCAGCAGATCCGCCCAGTAGTGGAATGCCGCCCAGTTCAGTAGCCATCGCAGCAATGATGGGTTCTTCTTGGTTACTCATGCCGTCAAAGAAACTTAGACAAAAATGCTTTTCCGAATTCAAATCTCTCAATTCAATATTAAGTTTTTGTAGCAGTTCACTACATACTCCTTTCACTTCCTCAACAGAGCTAGAATCAAGGTTTTCAAGGATGCTAATTCCCCATTTGATGTCAGGCGTTGTTATGCCCAAAAGTACAAGTTCACCATTTTTATGCTCTCCTGCAAGCCATTCTCCAGCTGTCGTACAACCGACTATCGTTGTGTCTGAAAAACGTTCGGAGAGACCTGTCGCGACAGCGTATGACTCCTGGTTTGTAGAGTGAAAAACAAATAATATGTCAGGTGAAAAGCTACCATCCCAATGTTTTGTGGCTTCAAGAATAGCCTCTTGAGCATTACTATTAGCTGATGAACCATCAAAAACTTTCACGCCATCACCCCACTTCTTATAATAGTGTATGGGAGTGTGCTTGTTCACTACTCACCTAACAGTACTGTAGCATAACTTTTACAGCAATGACCATATCCAATCGGTTCCCCATTACTATTCGACAAAATTTAGGTGAATTCAAACAACACCTATTTTGCTTTATTTCAGCCTATTTTTGCAGTCGTAAAATCATTGGTATTTATACAAAAGGTGGGAGAATAGTGACTTATGGATCACGGTAGAACAAAAGGAGTTGAATATTAAATTTATATTGAACGGATCGATAAATGTTTCAATATTGATTATCACTTCTTTGTTTCTAATTCTTACAATTAAGATACTGAGATTTGCAGCTTCTTAATTTCAGCCAAAATAGCATTGGGCTCTATAGGTTTGCTTAGGAAGGCATCCATACCAGCTTGCAAACATTCTTTTTGAACTTCTGCTAAAGCATGTGCGCTAATCCCAATAACTCTTGTTTTCTTCCTACCGTTTTTCTCTAACGAACGAATGTTTCGTGTTAAAGTTAAACCATCCATATTCGGCATTCGCAAGTCGGTAAGGATAAGGTCAAAGTGTTTTTGCTGGATTAACCGCCAAGCCTCATCACCACTGTGTGCAACATCTGCACTTAAGCCAGAACGCCTTAGTCGTTTGAGTGCTACTTTCTGACTTACCTTATCATCTTCAACCAAGAGAATATTCCAGTCCTGAAATTGAAGTAAAGGTTCGGGCTCAGCCGTGGTATTTGATTGTTCTAAGAGTTTTGCATTTAAGTGGTCAGTGATTGTTTCAGTAGCCTGCTGACCTATAGGAATAGTCACTCTGAAAATACTACCTACCCCCAACTCACTCGTCACAGTTATGTCGCCGCCCATTTGTTCAGTAAGTCGTTTGGCAATGCTTGTTCCGAGTCCGGTGCCTGCATAGCGCTGATTTGGCCCTTGATTAACTTGTGTGAAAACTTCAAAAATACGCTTTAAATCTTCTTCGCTAATACCAATACCTGTATCTTTAATATCAAAATTTATCATGCCCAATCCAGCAGCGTTGTTACCCTGTTTCACAGTGATATGCACACCGCCTTTTTCTGTAAACTTCACTGCATTACCTATCAAGTTAATCAAAACCTGACGAACACGGACCACATCACCTTCGATGATGTTTGGTATAGCCTCCATATCGATGGTTAAAAATATGTCTTTAGATTGGGCCAGTGCTACAAATGTCCTCAGCACATCCTTGATGCATGATAGTGTGTTAAAGGCCTTAGTTTGTAGTATTAATTTGCCTGCTTCAACAACCGAAATATCTAGAATATCACTAACCAAACCTTGCAAAGACTTTGATGACTCTAAAGCCATATCCAGATCTTGCCGCTGCTGTGCCGTGAGAGAATCTCTATCCATCAAGTCAAGTAACCCAATGATGCCATGCAAGGGCGTGCGCAATTCATGACTCATTACTGATAAGAAGTCCGTTTTAGCTTGAGAGGACTGCTCAGCTAATATTTTCGCATCTTTAAGCCTGTTTTGTACATCTATACGCTCTTCTATTTCAAGGTTAAGCTGTTCATTAATCAAACGAAGTTTAGACGTGCCCTTAATAACTGCACGACGAAGTGTAACCCAATGTAATGTAAGCAAGCATAAAAGCACAAAAAGAACGCCGACTAATAATTGCCATTTATGACCCTCAAAAAAGGTATAGAAACTGTTCTCTGGTTGATACATAAAACCATCCAACGAGTAGTCAGAATCTACCAGTCCCGTTTGCACAAACGTATCGGCCATACTTTTCCATCTTTTAGGGTTCATATGGCCCATTTCAATCAAATCAGGAAAAATAAGCTTTCTCATTTCTTGCGCTTCAAATTCAAGGTGAGCACGTGTTTTTTTCACCTTGTATTTATTAATTAAAATATCAATCATTTTAGAAGGATGATCCATAGCATAGTGCCAACCTTTAAGTGTTGCGCGACGCATCGCAGCAACTCGTCTAGGATGGTTTGCCAGCTCATCTTCAGTTGTAAATAAAATATCACTATAAAAGTCAATGCGATAATCTCTTGGACTAAACACTCGGTATGGGAAATTATGTTGTTTTAGTAAAAATGGCTCGTTCGTGATATAAGAGTTAAAAACGTCAACTTTTCCAGTGATTAAGTCTTCAATATTGTAACTGCTGGGTAAGATATTAAGTTGCGACATTTCAATACCTGCATTTTGGAACATCGCTAAAAAATCTGCGTCTTCCGTAACATTCATTAACATCACTTTTTTATCTTTCAAGTCGGTAATCGACTGAACTGCAATATCTTTACGGGTAATTAATACAGAAGCAGAGTGTTGAAATATTGCGGCTAGTGCGACAAGAGGTTCACCCTTTAATCGCTGCAAAAGAACCTCACTGTTTCCTTCGGCATATTGCGCTCGTCCAAGCAATACCTCCGAAACAGGCTGATGAGCAGGAGAACCTTCATGAAGCCTTACATGCAAGCCTTCTTCAGCATAAAACCCTTCCTCTAGCGCTGCATAATAACCAGCGAGCTGAAACTGCGCCTTCCAACGTAATTGAAGATCAACAGTGTCATAATGCTTTCTTTCAGCCGCATAAGCCAAAGATGATGCCAAAAGCAAGGTGAAGCAGCTTATGAACGATATCATTTTAAACATCAAACTATCATACTCCTATATCCTGACGGTGAGTTTAAATTGTAAGTGCATTTCTTTCTAAATGGTAATCAAGTCATGCCTTAATCTCAATATATCATAGTTGAAGTGCGAAATACAGATTCTGTTACCTCCTTCTACTTTTTATTGCTCTTGAGGTATGCTCAAAATTAAGCCATGATACACATACAATATCTGACAAAACACACGTCTTTTTTAAAATCTAAGATGGAAGTAAATTCAAGGAATTCAATATGAAAAAGTTATTTATTTTCTTCGCAGCAGGCTGCTTGGGTGCATTGGCTAATAGTCTAACTGTGTGGGTGTTTGGGCACTACGGCATCACTTCCGCACTTGGCGTTGCAATTTCGCCGCATTTATCACCTGACTGGCTGTATCCACGCATTGTCTGGGGCGGTTTATGGGGATTTCTTTTTATTCTGCCTATGTTGCAATCAAAAATATTACTTAAGGGTGTTATCTTAAGCCTGTTTCCTACAGCAGTTCAGTTATTTGTTGTGTTCCCGCTTGTAGCTCATAAAGGCATAGCTGGTCTTGATATAGGCCTGCTTACCCCGTTATTTGTATTGTTTTTCAACGTGGTTTGGGGTGTTGTTACAGCCTGGGCAATCAAGTTTGTAAAATAGCAAAGCTGCTTCCTTAAATCTGACTCATTGCTGTGCTACACTAGCATGAACACATAGTACCCAAGCAGTTACAGAAGCTTCAAAAGGAGACGTGTTATGTTAGACATCACCCTTGATGAAAATGATGGTATCGCCATTTTTGAACCACAAAACAAATTGTCAGAATTAGATTTTAAAGAAGCTGTTTTCATTATTGACCCTTATATTAACAAGTTCAAGAAGTTAAATGGTCTTATTATCGTTACCAAGACATTTCCAGGCTGGGAGTCCTTTGCAGCATTGGTTTCACACTTATCTTTTGTAAAAGATCACCATAAAAAGATTGCATGTGTTGCTTTTGTTACAGATTCTCCGATTGGCAACTTGGCTGAGCAGGTCGCAAGTCATTTTGTATCAGCAGAGATTAAAGCCTTTAAATATAACGAACTAGAAACGGCTAAAACATGGGTGACTGAAAGCAACCAAGCCTAAAGCTTATTGTAAACTTTTTAAGAAGTGGCGAAAGCCCAGTTGATCAAAAACTGACTGCCGCCCATGACCACAGGGCCAATGATGGCCTGCAGCCAGCCCAGCACCAACAACACGACAATGATAACAAAGCCATAACGCTCAAGCTTGGATAGTTGATATGCCATGGGACCAGGCAAAAGACCCACCGCTACACGCCCACCATCCAAGGGTGGCAATGGCAATAAATTAAAGATAAACAGTACCAAGTTAATAATAATTGAAGCCTGACACATCAATGCCAAAGGTTGGGTGAGCCACAACATCGATTCAGGCATCCCAGCTGCGATAGCCAATACAGCTGCCGAGACTAATGCTAAAGCCAAATTGGTGAGTGGACCTGCCAAAGCAACCAATACCATATCGCGGTTGGGATTTCTTAACTTCCGCCAATTAATGGGTACAGGCTTGGCATAACCAAATAAAAATGGCGATTGCATTACCAGCAATAAAACCGGAATTAAAATAGTACCAACCGGGTCAATATGTTTGATAGGATTGAGTGTTAAACGCCCCATCCAGCGCGCTGTATCATCACCCAATTTATCAGCAACCCAGCCATGCGCAACTTCATGCAAGACAACAGCAAATAGTACTGGCAGCGCCCAAATACTAATACCCTGCATAATTGCATTGATATCAATGTTCATGTGTATTCCTCATTGCTTTTTTAATAGCTTCTATGCGCTTGCGATTCACACCAAAATCAGTGCGCCCTATGCGTGATGCAGAACGCATATGAATCAAATTTTCAACCCTATCAAAACGAAACTCCACATCATCCACATAACGAAATACGGCGGTGCTAAATGTGATATGCATATAATCACCACGCTCCGTTTGTATGCTTCCACCCTGCTCTAAGGCAATCCGTTTTAATTTATCCCATGATGCTTCACTGCCGGCAATAGCTTGGATAAAGTGTTGGGGATCTGAGCGCGTGTGTGACTCACTGCACACACAATTTGGTGAATCAGGACATGCGCTTAACATGCCACTTTGTAGGCCGAGGTTATCAGGTTTTTTTTGAGACAAAACAGCCATAGCAATATACCCCACTAACCCTACGACTAATAATACAATAATGCTTATACCCAACCATTTCATACATCTCACCCTTACACATTTAATAAATGCAATTGTAGCGATGAATGTAGGCAAGTACACTTGCCGCAGATGACAACCCTACGATTCAACAAACCTTTTGAGGTACTCACTCAGTTTACGGATCAAGAAAACCGTCAAACACTGGCTGATTTCATTGATATTCCCGATATTTACCCTGCTGGTCGCCTAGATCGCGATAGTGAAGGCTTATTACTGCTTACCGATGATGGAAGCTTGCAAAATCGTATTTCTCATCCAGAGCATAAGCTAAAAAAAACATATTGGGCGCAAGTTGATGGTGAAATAACGAAAGAAGCTATTGAAAAATTGTGCGCTGGTGTAAGCCTAAAAGATGGTAAAACCAAACCCGCCCAAGCCAAAATCATCCCAGAGCCTGATATATTATGGCCACGTAACCCGCCTATTCGCACACGTGCGGCTATTCCAGTCTCATGGATACAATTGGAAATATCCGAAGGTAAAAACCGTCAAGTGCGCCGTATGACTGCTGCGGTTGGCTTCCCTACTCTGCGCTTGATTCGTTATGCTATTGGGTCTATCACACTGGATGGTTTGAAGCTAGGTGAACATGACACCTTGGATGAATATAAACTCTGGACGATGTTTCCCAAACAAAAGAGCGCCACAAGAACAACTAAAAATAAACTTGTACGCTCTTCAAAACCGCATCGCACATACAAAAAATAAGCTTTGAACCTTGAAAATTGACCCCTTGAAAATTTTTTAGCAGTGTTACTATTCAAAGTGACGGGACAAGTCCTTGTTTTGCCTTATATACGCAATATCAAGGACTGTTAGGGCATATATAGGAGGGTAATACATGGACAATCAAGTACACGTATTACCAAGTTATGCATTTAGAGGTATTAATTGAACCTATCATCTATAATTAAAGAAATTAATAATCACATTGAAGGTAGAGAATCGTATTCATCATATATTCTCAAAGACATGAAAATTTTAAAAGAAAATGAAGATGATATTCAGCTCTTTCCAATTATCGATATTGATATAGATTATGAAGATAGAGAAGTTATTTTAATATCATCCGAACTAAACGAAGAACCCTCGAAACAATTTGAACCTATGCCTCTTGTACAACTTTTCAGTAAACTGAATGGAATTAACACCAAATACAAAAAATATGAAATGTGCTCTGGCTCATCAATTTTCCAACTTAATGAAGAACATTGTGCTAGGAAGTTAGCAGATTTAGCCGCTTATGGTTTTGATGACGAAGATAAAAATTTTTTTCTAATTCAATATATTGCTGAAGAATAAACGCATGCATAACAAGGCTAATTCAGCCGACGCTGATCTTCCCCCGATAAAACGGACATCAAAACCTATCAAGGAGATGTCTGATGCCCAAGAGCAATCAACCAAGGAAAACCTGGAAATATAGCGAGGAATTTAAGTCCAAAGCTGTGCAGTTAAGCTT